>FTIF01001327.1_pt2 | contig 13771 bp, 14 predicted proteins | sample 1658001 | NCBI WGS metagenome assembly FTIF01 (sample SAMEA3914789, study PRJEB12502) | metagenome | biome: forest; material: soil | place: Canada | collected 2011-07-03 | depth 0.3 m | reverse complement strand
CACCAAGCCCGCCCTCGGCCTCAACTCCGACTACCTCCTCGCACCCCTGCCCTACCTCACCCCGCCCCGCCCCGTAGACAAAACCCAATCCTCCATCACCTACTCCGCCGCCGGCGTCGACAGCGGCAACATCGTCATCCGCGGCGGCACCCACCTCGAATACAACGACGCCCCCATCGGCGCCCTTCCCTCATCCCTGCGCGGCATCGACCTCACCACCTGGTACACCGTCGCCTGGTTCAGCAAATACCTCAAGCACGACCCCAACGCCGACGCCATGCTCCTCACCGCCCGCTGGCGCAACGACGCCACAGCAGCAACCGTCGACCCCGGCAAAGACCCCAACCTCTACTCCTGGCACTACCAATCCCGCCTCGACCTCACCCTCGCCAACGGCCAGCACTACGCCTGCGAAAACCTCCGCAACGGCTGTACCGGCCAGTACCAACCCACAGAAGACTGCGGCCCCGCCACCTACTCCTTCGCCGCCATCGACACCACCCCCGACACCGCCCCCGCATCCTCCTGCCAAAAACAGTAACGCAGCCAGTGGCAGCCCTGACTAGCCTTGGGAAGCAATTCGTATCGGAAGAAGGTCCAGCCCCGCAGGACGTAAGGCGGATTAGCGCGGCATAATCCGCCTTACGCGGAAGCGTGCTACGCCCAGCCTACTGCTCCATGCAATGCAGATTGATTGCCTTCATCGTCACCGGATCGTAAACCAGCTCATCCGACTGGTTCACCGCATGATCGATATCCACCTTCGCGCCATCCGGCCCCGTCACTGCCGTCACCCCAGGCATAAACTTCATCTTCAGCGTGTCCGGATAAACCTGGAAGCTCAGGATATTGCTGCCCTTGTCATACGACAGCAGCGCCCCGCTTACCGTCACCGGCTTCGCCACTGCGGCTGAAGCCCCGAAACTCAAATCCGCAACACCCACGCAAACGATTGCCACCACCAATCGCAGGGAAACCATATCGCGCCCTCCTGAGAACCACCGAAAAGGTAGTACCAGAATGTACCCAGCGCCCCGGCCGCAACCGGGCATGCGTCACAAACTTACAGTTCTGGGCGCTCTGAAATCACAGCCCGCCGGGTGGACCGGCAAAGCGCAGTCCGCCTTCAGCGAACGCTACCTTGTCACTCGCACCCCACCCCTGCCGCCCCTCCAATGTCCAGCTCTCCTAAAACTGCTTCACCCACTCGGCGAGTCACTGCGCCAACCCCAACATTGAGCATAGCAACAGCGTTTCAGAGCTTCGCCCTGGTTCCCAAAAACTCCAGATACTTCGCATCTTCTGGCTCGAAGATTTCCTTACCCTCCCCTTTGTAGGCCGTCATCAATTCGTCGGCTGCTTCATCTAGCTCTTCCAGTTCGAACAGCACCTGGCCCAGTCGTAGGTGAAGAAAGGCATTGTCGATGCCGTCCGGGCAGGTCATCGCATATTCCAGCGCTCTCCTGGCTTCCTGATCGTCGCCAAGAAAGAAATAGCAATCGGCCATCGCCGCGATAACCCAGGTAGAGGCCTCCCAGTCGCTTTGCGGCTCCGGAATCAGATTCCAGGCCTTGAGGTATTCGGCCAACGCGCCTTCTAGGTCTTCCTGCTCCATAAGAACATTGCCAGTCTCACATAGCCGTGTGATTTCGGCGTGAGTCGAATCGTCTAGTTCCAGTGCTTTAGACATGGCTTCTCTTTATTTCCAAACGCTACGAGGGGATTTCGCCGTCGGGATCATTTGGGGCTACCTCGCCGCCAATTAATCACGACCACGCTATTCGAGCATGAGTTTATTGCAGAAACAGATTCCCATTGACCAATAACTGTACAATTGTACAGTTATTGATTTATACTATCTAAAGTAAGAAATGCGGTTTAGCAGTAAGGCGGCAAATGAAAACCCAGAACAGAAACTTGCCTTCGGTTATGCACCTATATGGACTGTCTCACTTTCATTGCTGAGTTAGTCAAAGCGTCCGCATGGCCAATCGCCATTGTTTTATTGGCCCTGGTCTTTCGAGCGCATCTCGCTGCTCTGCTTGGTCGAATCCGTAAAGGGAAGTTTGGGGAAGCGGAACTCGAGTTCGCAGAGACTGTTAAGGATGCGGGCCGGCAGTCGCCGACCCTGCCCTCCCTGACCGCGTTTCGCTCATCTGCTTTGCTTGCTAATAATCCACGCACTGCGATATTGGAAGCGTGGCAGCAGGTTGAAGACACAACGAAGCTTCTGGCTCAGCGGCTTGGACTGTCCGAACTTTATTTCACTTCGCGACCTACCGTTCTCATCCTAGAAATCGAGAGGCGACAAGTTCTGACTCAAAGTCAGGTGGATCTGTTCAAGGATCTAAGACTCCTGCGTAATGAAGCCGCTCAATCGGCTGATTTCAGCCCATCAATCGAGTCGGCGCTTCGTTATGTTCAACTTGCAGTCGAATTGCAAGGCGCTATCGAACAAGCGATCAGCAGCGTAGTGAGTTCACAAAATGGCCCCCCAATTGCGCATATGCAATAAATTGGGATGATGAAGCCAGTTCAAAAATATTGATCTGAACAAAGCTGGCCACGACGTCTAAAAGTTATGTTCAACAATCATTTGGGGGCCAATGAGCCTTTTGCGAAAATCAATCGGCAAGGACGCGTTGATTGAACTGATCCAGAAGCGTATGCATGGGGTGCGGCGTGATGCCGACTGTAGTACGTGCCTACCAGTTGCAATTATCAAGAGAGAGTCGGTTGACGGATCTTCAAACTGGTTACCCAGTCTAGGACTGGAATCGTGTAGCGATGGCTGTTCAAAACATCTGGTCACGTTGCTGACACGCTTGAGCACCGATTACGACGTCGAATTTTGAATACGATCAAATCAGTTAAAACCACCACGAATGTACCCACGATAAGGGCAAGTTATCGATAGATGTCCTAACTACTATATTTAGATGGCTTTCAATGCCATTTAGTTACGTGGATACAAGCTGTGCTAAAAAGTATTTTATTCCTCGATCTGCCCGCAGATTTAACTCAAAGCCTCGAAAATGACCAATATATAAGGGGCTTGGGTGAACTGAAAACTTACATCTGCGCCGATCGGCTTGTCCATGTCCGCTATTTTCTCTCTGTGACGCTCAAGCGGCTGAGCACAGCTAAGAGTTGTCGTTCGCGAATAAATCCCCATTGCGGAAAAGACAACTACCGCCGTCGTCTTGGCATAGCAACGGCGGCGAGCTTCTTTTGAGGTGACTGCAGATAGCTAACGATCATACCGGAGATCTCAGCAACGAAGCGCTCACGCGACACATCGGTCGGTCGATCGCGTACATAGCGGCGGACCAATGCCATGCTCGCAGTTTGGACGAAAAACAACTTGCAGTTGATCGTGGAAGAATCCTGTCCGTTCAAGTGCACCCTGAGGAAGGTACGGCTGGTGTCGCGCGCCAGATTCTCCAACGACATCGCCTGCACGCTTTCACGCAATTCCGGCACTTCATCGATCAGGTTCAGTGCGGCCTGCTCCTTCTCCATGAATCGCAACAGGCGATCAATCAGGCGCGGGACGCCGATTTCCAGCGGCTCGGTCATGCCCTCGAGCATTTCGCGGTGCACCAGCTGCGCCAGCTCCGCGGCCACCCGCTCGAACAGGGCCATCGCGATGGCCAGGCGGTTGGGGAAATACTGATAGAGCGAAGCGATATTGACCCCCGCCCGACTGGCGATGCGGTTGGTGCTCGCAGCGGCGTAGCCTTCCTCGGCAATCAGTTCCAACAGAGCATCCTGGATGCGTTGCACCGTCTCGGCCGAGCGTCGCTGCCGCGGTGACTTCTTCATCGAACTCAGTTCGCTTCCGAAAAGAGCGGAGGATGGCGGCATGGGGCTTCCTGCGATAAAAAAAGTTGAATGTAAGTTATGACTTGTTTTAGCTTGCACAAAACAGGTCGTCAAGGGGAGGAGAAAATCGATGGCGAGAGTCGCGTCAGCGGCCGCGGCGGCCGTTCTGGCCCTATGGGCGATCCGGGGCGAATGCCAGGACGCACCCGATTCCCTCGATTCCTTGCTGGGGCAGGCGCCCGCAACCCCAGCACCCGCCGCTGGGCAAACGGTCGCGCCTGAAGCAACACCATCACCCCGTAGCGAACCTGGGACCAATGTCACCGCACCTGCGGTGTCAGACACTTCGGTGCCAGTAGCGCCTGAGACGCAGCCGGATGCGCCCCAGGCCGCGCACACGCGAGGCATCTCCACCATCGAAGAAATCGTCGTCACCGCGCAGAAGCGGGAAGAATCGATCAACAACGTGCCGCTCGCCGTCAGCGCTTTCAGCGGCGCTGACCTGAAGGCGCTCGGCATCAGCGATACGCGCGATCTCGGCAACCTCGTACCCGGCTTCACTTATGGCGACAGCGGCTACGGCGTGCCGGTGTATTCGATCCGCGGCATCGGCTTCAACGATCCCAGCGAGACCGCCAGCTCCACCGTCGGCATCTACAACGACGAATTCAACCTGCCTTACCCGGTATTTTCCAAAGGCGGCAACCTCGACCTCAACCGGGTGGAAATCCTGAAAGGGCCACAAGGCACCCTCTACGGGCGCAACACCACTGGCGGCTTGGTCAACTACATCGCCAACAAGCCGACCGACGCCTTCGAGGCGGGCGGTACGGTGAGCTATGGCCGCTTCGACGTCCTCGACGCCGAGGGCCATGCCAGTGGCCCGCTGAGCAGCACGCTGCGCAGCCGCATTGCCTACCGCGGCACCTTCTCCAGCGAAGGCTGGCAGTACAGCAATACCCGCCCGGACGACACCATGGGGCGCCAGAACAAGCAATCCGGGCGCGCCATCCTGGAGTGGAAGCCGATGGACAGCGTCACCACCTCGCTGACCCTGAGCGGCTGGACCGATCACAGCGACCCGCAGGCGCCGCAGGCCATCGCCATCCAGCCGCAAAATGCGCTGGTCGGTTCGCTGGCCCTGGCGCCGGTGGTGGCTGAATACCCTCTGGTGCCGTTCGATACCAAGGACAACCGGGTGGCGGACTGGGCGGACCTGCCCTACCACCTGGCAGAGAAATTCGGCATGGCCGGCCTGCGCAGCGACTGGAGGATCGACGACGGCAACACGCTGAGCTTCCTCACCTCCTACGAAAACTTCGACATCAACCATGCTTTCCTGCCGCAAACCGGCCTGAATTCGCGCAACACTGATCGCGAAATGGTGGACCACACCACTGCGAGCGAATTCGAACTGAGGTTGTCGGGCGACCCGACCGAGACTTTCCACTACCTGGCCGGACTGTATCTCAGCCACGACCGCGTGAACGATTTCAACCGCGTCTACATCGACAGCAACAGCGCGGTGTATCCCCTGCCGCTGGCGGGCAACGTCATTGCCCAGCTGCAGCCAGTGCTCAACCTGCTCGGCATCACTGGACCCCTGCCGACGCTGGGTGACCTGTTGACCAACCGCGTCGATGCCGAAGGCATCCAGGTCGCCGACACCCATGCCGTGTTCCTCAATGGGGACTGGCGCTTCCATCCGGACTGGAAGGCGACGCTGGGCCTGCGCTACACGCAGGAAAAACGTGACTTCAACGGCTGCACCCGCGACGACGTCACCCAATCCTCTGGCATCGGCTTCGCCCATGCCTTCGACGCCATACAAGTAGCCCAGGCGCTGCTGCACGGCGCCCTGCCGCCGACGCACCTGGCCCAGCCCGGCGGCTGCATCGAGTACGACCCGAAGACCTTCAATTCCACGCCCTACACCGGCACGCTGAACGAGCCCAACCTGTCCTTCCGTTCCGCCCTGGACTGGACGCCGCGGGAAGACTGGTTGTTCTACTGCTCCTACAGCCGCGGCTTCAAGTCCGGCAGTTTCCCCGTCGTCGCGGCATCCACCAATGCCCAATACGCACCGGCGGTGGAGGAAAAGCTCGATGCCTACGAGGTCGGCAGCAAGACCTCGTTCTTCGACCGCCGCTTGCACCTGGACACTTCGGCGTTCTACTACGACTACCGCAACAAGCAACTCTACGGCGTCATCTTCGACCAGATCTTCGGCCCGCTGCCGGTGCTGGTCAACGCGCCGAACTCACAGGTCGAAGGCCTCGAAGCGGAGGTGCAGGCCAGCCCCGTGGAAGGCCTTTACGTCGCCTTGAGCGGCACCTACCTGCGCACCGTGATCGGCGACTTCACCGGCCTGGACAGCCGCGGCAAGCCGCAGGACCTGAGCGGCAAGCCGTTCAATTTCGCGCCGCGCGTATCCACCACCCTGGTGGTCAACTACACCATGTCGGCCGGGGAATCGCGCACGCTCGGCATCGGCGGCGATTACAGCTACCGCAGCGCCACCAACGCCGTCCTCACGCAGGACCCGCTATTCGCCATCCCCGGCTATCGCACGCTCAACCTGCACCTGGATTACGCCTCCGAAGAGGGCTGGACCCTGACCCTGTTCGGCCGCAACGTCCTCAACGAGTTCTACACCGTCGGCACCATCAATACCGGGGACACCGTGGCGCGCTTCACCGGCATGCCCCGCACCTACGGTCTGCGCCTGTCCTACGAATACAAATGAGCCCGGTTCAGCCAGACACCATGCAGACACGCACCAGCACCCCCGCGACGCCTCCATCCGGCCTGGCTGCCGCCTTCGCCTGGATCGGCGCCGGCTTCCTCGCCGTTGCTGCCTGGTGCTGGATCCGCTGGGCGGCTTCGGCGCATTTCCATTCGGTCGATCCTGGCCCGGATCCGCTGCCGCAATGGCAGCATTGGGTCCTGCTGCTGCTCCAGGTCGGCGGCCTGCTGGCAGCCCTGTATTGCTTGTGGCATTACACCCTGCGGCCGTACCTGCGCACCGGGACCTTCACCACCGAGGGTCTGCTGTGCCTGGCGTTGCCGACCGTGTGGTTCCAGGACCTGATGTTCGCCTACTCGCAAACCTGGATGGCCTACAACGCCCATCTCTGGAACATGGGTTCCTGGGCAGCCGAGATCCCGGGCTGGATGGCGCAACATCCGGAAAACATGATCGAGCCGGTCGTCACGTTCTACGGCTACATTTTCTGGATGTTCGCCTGCATGCTGCTGATCAGCGCCTTCATGCGCAGCTTGCGCCGGCGCCTGCCGGCCATCAGCAACGCGGCGCTGCTGTGGTACGCCTTCCTGTTCACGCTGGCGCTCGACATGGTGGTCGAGGAAGGCGCCATCCGCATCGGTTGGTACGCCATCCCCGGAGGCTGGCGCGCGGTGTCGCTGTTCGCCGGCACACCCTACCAGTTGCCCTTGCCGGAATTCCTCTTCGGCGCGGTGCAGACGCTGTCTTTCGCCTGCGTGCTGCACTTCCGCGGCGAGGACGGCCGCAGCTTCGTCGAGCAGGGCGCGCGCAATGCCCCGGTCCGCTACCTCGCCCTGGCCGGTGCGCTGCACCTGTTCTTCTTCCTCAGCTTCAGCATGCCCAGCCTGTGGTCCGGCCTGCACTCCGACCGCTGGGTGGAAGGCATGCCGTCCTACTTCACCGCCATGTGTCCGGAATACCGCACCCGGCCGGAAAGCTGCGGCGGCCCCGGAATCCCGGCCTACCGGCCGCCGGATGTGTGGTTGCAGCAGCATGGAAGCGACGACTCACGATGAAAGCGGATCAAGCAGGTGGCAGGTGCGTTACCGATTGATCTTCCGGTGTGAATTCGCAGTAACGATTTAGATTTACTAAGCCGTACGGATTCTAAATCTCAATTGTTGCGCCGCAACAAGAAGCCTATAAATGCTCCAGACAAATATTCAGGAGCATTGCCATGGACTCCCTGGTGAGCTTGTTTGAAGTGATCGTTCTTGGTGCCACCGGCCTGTCCGTGGCGGCGCTGGTTGGCTTTATCGTCTGGGATTCACTGGTCGACGCCGTACTGCGACGCAAAGCTTCCGCCCGCGTGCATACCCTGCCGCCCGGAAAGGTCCGCGAAGTCGCGGTGCCGCAGCAACAGTTCGCGAAAGCCGCCTGAATTCGCCGGGCGCGTTTCACGGCGGCGAGCGCCGTTCAATCCGCTTTTTGCGTCGCCCCATCGTAGGCCCTGGCGACTTCAAGCCGCGCACCGCCCAGCAGCTTGAGCAGCAGACGCCGCCTAGCATCCAGTTCGTCAAGCAGTCCCTGTCGCAGGACCGCCACTTCATCGATCTTGTAAACGTCGATCCTGCCGCGCAGATCGGCCACGTCGGCACGCATGGACTCCAATGCTTCATGGTCGGAATCCGTGGTTTCCGCCGCCTGGGCATTGCTGATATCCGCGTACCTGGCCAAGCCGGCATCGTAGGCCTTCAGATTGACCCCCAGGGCTTCGAGATCCCGATACCGCTGCAGTCCGCTTTGGAATCTCCAGCCGGCAATGAAGTTGTCCAGCTGCATTGCAACCACCGGCTTCGGCAGGTTGCGTAGTACGTGGTCGAAACGGGCGCTCTCCTTTCCAGCAGAGAGAATATCGCCCACCCACTGCCCGCCCCGCACATACTTCTCCGAGTCATCCAGTGAACGGCTTGAAGATTCGAGCGCCGCGGTGGCCCGGACATACAACTCCGCGGCTTCCTGGTGGGCGCCCAGATTGTCGAGCGCCACGGCAGCGGCCAATAGCCCTTCCTGTACCGGCTCGCTGGCTGCATCTCTTCCGATCAGTTCGGACCAGATGGCCAGCGCCCGCCTGGTCCTGACACCCTTGTCCCCTTCAAGCTTCGCGCGGATAAAAGGACGCAGGTGGTAGCGCTGATAGAGATTCTGGTTATCGAAGGGAACATGCAGGGCGCCAACCGTTTCCGGCGGCGGCCCCACGGTGCGCTCGTCACCCAGCATTACGCGGACCTGCTTCTGCCCCACCGGGGCCAGCCAGGCCCATCCCAGATTGAGCAGGGCGCGGTCCGAGTAACGGCCACTGATCTGGATCCGCTCCAGGATGGGGATCGCGGTCGCGCCCTGACCTTGTTCCAGCAGATAGGAGCCCAGGGCGAGGTTGGCACTGTCGCTGAGAGCCAGCATATCGCGGTCGTTGCTGACCACCGTACCCACGCGGTCGAGCACGGTGACACCCTGCGGCACCAGCCCGTCAGTGATCAGGGCCACGCCGAGGTTGTAATAGCGCACGTAGGACTCGAAGTCGGCCCCGATCGCAGCGCCTTTCAGCACGCCGTTGGCCTCGTCGAAACGGCCTTGCGCCATCAGTATCCTGGCCTTGAGATCCTGCCATCCGGTCAGCAGCTTCTTGTCTCGATGGGTCGGTGACTTTCCCAGCGCCTGTTCCGCATGCGCATAGTCGTTGCGCTGGTAATAGCCTTCGGCAATGCGGATGCGCAAAGCCACCGCGGCGGCGGCATCGATGCCCGCCCCGAGGGCCTCGCGGTAGGTGTCCTCTGCCCAGCTCAGCGTGCCGTAGTCGATCAGGGCGCTGGTCAACAGCCGATAGTAATCCTGCGGCAGGGCGAGATCGGGGGTCTCGGCGGAGAGGTGCATCAGCAGGACGATCGCCTTGAAATAGTCCTGCGTCGCAAGCAGGAAACGGGCATTGCCTAGGCGCGGATCACTGTCGCTTCCAGGCCGGTACGCTCCATCCACCACCCCGGGGCCATTCACCGCGTTCCACAGGCGGTGCATGTCCCATCCGCCCGTTGCCGCATCCGCCGCCGCGAACTGCTGATGCAGAGTCAGGGCCGGCGATGAAACCCAGCTTTTGCCCTCCGGTGCCAGCACCACTTCGGAAGCCGCATCGGGAATGTCACAACTATCATCCAGCGACAGCGCGTGCGGTTCCGTGTCGCCGGTATATTGCAGCGAAACTTCGGCATGCACTTGGTGCGCACCGGGCTTCAGACTCAGCCGTGCCAAGCGATACAGTCCGTCCCGCAACAGCGCCTGCGTTTCCTCGGGATCGAAACGGCGGCGAACCGCCGGTGCACCGTCGACCGCAAAGCTCACGGCGACGATGGAGGCACCGGAGTTGCCGGCACTCAGGTAAATCGTCGTCCCATGGCCGGCGCGGTCCAGGATCCGGCTTTCCAGGGCGAGTCCCTTCGCTCCCAGTTGCAGGGCTTCCTGCTTGATCGCATCGGCCTCCGCTTGCGGCTGCGCGCCGGCTTCGTCGGCGTACGCCACCCCGCCGCAGCACCAGAGCAGCAACAGCGCGAGCGCCGTCCTGCACACGACCGGGTGGCTAGGGCTCATTGCGGCTCACCGGCGTGAGAGGGCTACGGCATAACTCCGGATTGACCGGCAAACCGGCCAGCAGCACTTCGTAATGCAAATGCGGACCAGTGGTGAAGCCCGAGGAACCGACGAAGCCGAGGATATCGCCGCCGCGCAGGATCGAGCCCGGCCGCAGGCCCGGCATGACGCGATGCAGATGTGCGTAGATCGTTTCCACCCGCTTGCTGTGTCGCAGGCGCACATAGATTCCGGAATGATCCTGCAAACCTACTGCTTCCACCATTCCGTTCTGTGCCGCGTAGACTGGGGTTCCAGTTGCAGCGCCGTAGTCCACCCCTTTGTGGAATACCTGTCTGCGCATCACCGGATTGAAGCGCTCACCGAAGGGGGACGTTACCTGCAGGTGGAGAAGCGGCGCTCTCAACGAGCGCAGTTCCGGCTCGTCCGCAACCAAGATGCCGCGTTCTCCGGGCACAGCGGATCGGGACTCCATGGGGCTTTCTTCATCGTACGACGCCAGTGCCGTTGTTGCGGCGTAGCTCGTATACGGCATCAGCACACAAGCTGCGATCAACAGCCCAAGCGCCGGTATCCTTAGAGGCAACAATCGGCTGTTTGACATCGCGAGCCTCCTCACCACTGCTCACTCTAAACGCCTAATCACCATTAGGCACGGTATGGTCTGGAATTTTCGGCCCGGCGGACTCCATGCGCAGTTTCAAGTGTCGTTGAGGTCACGAAAGCGCGTTCTCAACGCAATCCCTTCACCGTGAAGATCATGTACATAGCAACGCCCAAAAAGAGCATCCACCCTGCGAGGATAAAAAGACAGGTGGAAGTTCGTATCAATTGAGCATGTCGGATAACTTCGGCTTCCGATCGCCCAGCTGAAGTCATCCGATCCAACCGCTCATTTCTAATATATTCCATTGCTATACCCTCCTCAGATTTCCTCTCCTCAACTAGCGGACAAGCTGCCGTTCCTACCGCGCCTTCAGCGCATTGTTACGGTCGATTTCTGTCGTGATGAACTTGATCCAGTTTGCCGCCGCTTCGCCATTGGGCGAGGAATTCGGAATCGCTCCGAACACGCCTTTTGCCGGCTGCAGCTTGCCGTCGTTATACAAAGCCGTGCCCAGCTGCATGCGCATGCTGTCGGCATTGCCGACATCCTTGGCTTTCAAGGCGGCGTCGAAAGCCCCGGCGGCCTTGGCCCAGTCGCCCTGCTGCATGTAGGCCTGTCCCAGGTAGTTGTAGTGCTTGGACTCGCCGCTCATCGACGCCAGCTTGTTCAGCACCGGAATCGATTCGTCGATATCCTTGGCCAGGCTGAGTCCCTGGGCCAGCAGCTGCAGGTTCTCGATATTGAGTTCGAGGGTCTTGTCGCGCAGCTTGGTCTTGATCAGGTCCACCGCGCGCTGCGGCGCTTCCTGCGCCATGTACAGGCGCGCCACATTGAGAATGTCGCTGGGCTGGCTGACGTAGCCGCCGATGTAGGCGACATGCATCATCTCGGCCTGCTTCTTCTGGTCACCCTGCAGGCCATACAGGCCCGCGAGCTGCACGAAATAGGTGTCCTTGGGATAGTTCGCGACCAGCACTTCCATCACCTTGGTGGCGTTCGCGTAATCCTTCATCTCGTAGAACACCGCACGCAGCAGGCCCAGCCAATTCTCCTTGAACGGCTGGTTGCGCTGCTTGGCGACGGAGAGCGCCTTGATGATCGGCTCCTTCGCCGCGGCATAATCCTGCATCTGGTAGTAGGCCTGGGCCATCAGGATGTAGGCATCGGGCTGCACGTCCTGCACCACCGCGAACCACTTCTTCATCACCTCGACGGAGCGCTTGTAATCCTCCATCAGGAACAACGTCTGGGCCAGTGCGAACAAGGCATTGTCGCGCAGCCCCTCCGGCAGGTTGTTCTGCTTGAGAACCTGCACGTAGGCGTCGACCGCCCGCTTGTTGTCATCCTCGCTGCGGTAGATGGCCGCGTAGAGGTTCCACAGTGTGGCCTTCTCGAAGTCGTTGAGCTTCTCGTACCGGGCCTTGAGCGGATCCAGCGCCGTTTCGGCGCCCTTGTAGTCCTTGGCCTCGAACGCCTTCTGGGCGGCCTCCATCTGCTTGTAGGTGGCCTGGCTCAGGGTCTGGGTGACCTTGGTCTGGGGTTTTTCCGGCTTCTTGGTTTCCGCGTGCGTCAGCCCTGCGGATCCGCCCAGCACCACGCTGATCACTCCCGCGGCGAGCATCACGGCAAAACGACGCTGGAAATGCATGGCACTCATTTCTTGTCCAGCTTGAAGGTGATGACATGCCGCACATGCTCGACACGGACCGGCTTGCCGTTCTCGACACGCGGCTTGTATTTGAACTTGAGCACGGCCTTCTTCGCGGCTTCGTCAAAGATGCCGGAAGGCTGGGATTCCAGCACGGCAGGGTCGGCCGTGGCCCCGGTCTCGGTCACCGTGAATTCCAGCAGCACGTAACCCTCGATGCCCCTGGAGGCGGCGCTCTCCGGATACATCGGCGCCACTTTCACGATCGGCAGATATTCGCCGTCCGAAGCGGAGAGGGCGAAGCCGGTGTTCTTGGCGACATCCTTGTCCACCTTCATCGGCCCGATGTTGACCGTATTGCCGCTCGGACCTTCCACCTGCATCTTCTGTGTCGGGATCTCCGGGGCCTTTTCCTTCTCCGGCAGCTGCGGCGGCGGTTTGCGCTCGCGGGTCTCGACTTCGAAGCTTTTCTTCAGCCGCACGAAATCGATGGTCGGCAAAGTTTCGGACTTGCCCGCGCCGACACCGCTATGGGTGATCAGCGCATGCAGCAGCCAGAACATGCCGACGATCAGGGCTAGCCCCATCAGCAGGGGCGGACCGAAACGGAAGGGACCGAGTGTGGTGCGCATGGGGTCTATTCGCCCTGGCCCTTGGTCGCGACCGATACCGTCAGGATGCCGCCGGCGCGGACCTGGTCCATCACCCTGGTCATCACGCCGGACTCCGAATCCTTGTCGGCCAGCAGGACCACCGTATCCTCCGGACGCTCGGCATGCATGCGCTCCACGTTGGCGCGCACTTCCGGCAGGCTGACTTTCTTGCGATCCATCCAGATATCCCCGTTGGGACGAATCGCGATAAGAATGTTGCCGTTGTCGCGGTGCTCGGAGGTCAGTGCATCCGGCTCGATCACCTTGACGCCCGCCTGCTTGACGAAGGAGGTGATGATGATGAAAAAGATCAGCAGGTTGAGGACGAAGTCCAGCATCGGCGCCAGGTCGATGCCGTGATGGTCGTCGGCGCCTCCGTGTTGGGGTGCTCGCATAACAGTTTCCTAGCGGGTTCCGCCGGCATTGGAGGGGGCGACCGAAACATTCATCACGCCGCCCTGCCGCACCTGATCCATGACGCCGACCACGATGCCCGTGGGGGCCTTGGTATTGGCCACGATGATCACCGGGCCTTCCGGCTTCTCGCCGTGAAAGCGCTCGACGTTGGCGCGGATCGCGGCCTGGTCGATCAGGCGCTGGTCGATGGAGACGTCGCCGTTGGCGTGGACCGCGATGTACATGGTGCTGGTGTCGTCGTTGTTCTGCTTGGC
>FTIF01008665.1_pt1 | contig 13790 bp, 16 predicted proteins | sample 1658001 | NCBI WGS metagenome assembly FTIF01 (sample SAMEA3914789, study PRJEB12502) | metagenome | biome: forest; material: soil | place: Canada | collected 2011-07-03 | depth 0.3 m | reverse complement strand
AGCTGGGCGGCCTGCTCGGCCGATACCTTGGCCAGGGCAGGATTCGATGCCAGGCCCACGCCGAACGCCAGCAAGCAGGAAATGCCGGCCGTCTTCAACTTCATCATTGCTCTCCTCGCAACCAACCGTTGTTGTGGATACCGGGCGGGCACGCCTGCAGCCGCAGTTTCGCGGTGCGTGCCAGCTTCGGAACCGCTGTTTTGGCTAAGTTGCTACAGAGGGACGGGGCATTCTTGGTGAATTTTTACGATTTGGCGTTTTTTTGGCCGCCAACTGACCTGCGGATCAGATTGGCGGATAACTGGTGGCACGGGTACCAGCGCTTACGGGGTCGTAGCCTGGGATTTACCAGGGCAGGCGCGGGTTGCGCCGCGCGGCGATGTCCTCGTTGCGCTGGCGGAACGGCTCGTCGAAGGCCTCCGGCTGCGGTATCAGCCAGTACTGCCCCCGCGCGATGCCGGCAAAGACGCGCTCGGCGAATTCGTCCGGTGTCAGGCCGTGCTGGGTCAGCAGGCTGCGCATATTGTCGACGAAGGCCTGGGCCGCCGGATCGGATTGCGCGCCGAAGGGGTCATTGAAGATGCCGCTCTGCACCGGCCCTGGCGCCAGCAGGGACACGCCAATCGGCGCCTTCAGCATCTCCAGCTCGGCGCGCAGGCTCTCGGTCAGCGCCAGCACCGCGAACTTGCTCGCCGAATAGGGCGCCATCAACGGACTGGGCAGGAAGCCTCCGACCGAAGAGGTGTTGACGATATGTGCCGGCCGGCCGGCTTCGAGCAGGCGCGGCACGAAGCTGCGCAAGCCGTGCAGCACGCCGTTGAAATTGATGTCGAGGCTGCGCTTCCAGCGTTCCGCCTCGATCTGCCAGCTGAATCCGGTGGTGAGTACGCCGGCATTGTTGAACAGCAGGTCGACGGCGCCGAAGCGTTGGTAGGCGCCCTGCGCCAGCCGCTCCACCGACGCCGCATCGGCCACGTCGGTGGGCACTGCCAGCACCTCCGCATCCAGTGTCGCGGCGAAGTCGCGCAGCGCCTGTTCCTGCACATCGGCCAGCACCAGGCGCATGCCCAGCGCCGCCGCTTTGCGCGCCAGCCCGGTGCCGATGCCGCTGGCGGCGCCGGTGATGACGGCGACGCCGCCCTGAAGACGCAGTTCGCTCATGGCCATGGCTCCGGTCAGGCGGCGGCGCGCTGCGCCTGCTGGTCGCGGAAGTACGGGATGACGTGTTGGCCGATATTGCGCAGCGTCTCCAGCTGCGCCCACTGCGGCACCGTGCCCATCTGACAGATGAACAGGATCTCGTCGGCGCCGGCCTCGATCAGGCGCCGCACGTAGCCGATGCAGTCCTGCACCGTGCCGTAGGCGTGATTCGGATTGAGCAGCATCATGGTGGGATCGCTGAAGTCGACCGTGACCTTCTCCGAGGCGAAGCTGGTCTTGACCACTGATTTGCCGGTGGCGTCGGCGGCGGTGACGTCATCGCCCCACTGCGAGGGATCGGGCTTGGGGCCGCCGGTATACCAGTGCGCCAGCGATTCCATGAAGTAGCGCTGGCCCTTGATGCCGATCTTGCGCGCTTCCAGGCCGTCGTCGAGCACGATGGTCGGGCACAGCGCGGCGAGGTGCTGGTTGGGACGGAAGCCGACCTGGTCCTCCGGCTTGCGCCCGTTCCAGGCCTCGCGGTAGATCGCGTTCTTCTTCGCCACATCCTCGGGACCGCCGAAGCCCAGCACCAGCGCACCCATGCCGCGGGCGCCGGCGCGCGCCAGGGTTTCGGTGTTGGTGCAGGCCAGGTACATCGGCGGATGCGGGTCCTGGTAAGGCTTGGGATGGATCGGCCGGCGCGGGATCTTGACGTGAACGCCGTCATGCTCGATCTCGTCCTGGGTCATGATCCTGGGGATCAGGTACATCGCCTCGTCGATCTGCGGATTGAGAGTATTCAGGTCGTACCCGAAAGTACCGGACTCCTGCTGCGTGCCGCCCTTGCCGACGCCGAAGTGCACGCGCCCGTGCGACAGCAGGTCCAGGGTGGCGATGCGCTCGGCCACCTTGACCGGGTGATTCATCGCCGGCGGCAGGCACACCACGCCATGGCCCAGGCCGATGCGCTGGGTCTTGCCGGCGAGAAAGGCCAGCACCGTTTCCGGCGCGCTCATATGGGCGTAGTTACTGAGCGCGGTGTGCTCCACGCACCAGATGATGTCGAAGCCCATCTGCTCGGCCAGCAGCGCCTGCTCGACGATGTCGTCGAACACCTTGCGGTCGCCGGCGCGCGAGGCATCGGTGGTCTGCGCCTCGTAGATCAGGGAAAATTTCATTGCCGTTCTCCTCCTTCGTGTTTTCGGGATCTGTCAGGAGGCGATGCACCTTCCTGCAATGGCGGCATTTTGGGCGTCTGGCCCACAGCCTCATCGTCCATTTGAGCTAAAGCTTTCCCGCCTTCGCGCAGCACCCGCTGCGGGCCTGCACGCGCGTCGCCACATAGTCGCTTTGGACGATGCGGCGACCCTGCTGTGGGCCGAGCATGGATTCGAGCATGAAAGGCTCGGCATGTATCCAAACAACAGACCGCCGATCCACGAACCGCCATACGGGGAAGGAGAAACCATGACACTCGATCCACAGGCCAAGGCCCTGCTCGACGCCTTCGCGGCGATGCCCTCGGTCGATTTCGCCGGCATCGATGCGCCGCAATACCGCGCCATGATGAACGGCCCTTCGATGTTCGCTCCAGGCGACGCGGTGGCGCAGGTCGAGAACCGCAGCATCCCCGGTCCCGGCGGACCGCTCAGCATTCGCCTCTATCGCGACGAGATCGGCGTCACCCTGCCGATCACCGTGTTCTTCCACGGCGGCGGCTTCGTCATCGGCAGCCTCGATTCGCACGACAACATCTGCCGCTGCCTGGCCAGGCGCGGTCGCACCCTGGTGGTCTCGGTCGACTACAGGCTGGCGCCGGAAACGCGCTTCCCCGGCGCGGTGAAGGACGCTTGCGCCGCCCTGGCCTGGGTGCACCGCAACGCCCGGGAAATCGGCGGCGACGCCGCGCGCATCGCCGTGGCCGGCGACAGTGCCGGCGGCAACCTGGCCGCAGTGGCGGCACAGCACTGGCGCGATCACGGCCCGGCGCTGCGCCATCAACTGCTGCTCTACCCGATCACCGACTGGCGTGCGGATACCGAGTCGTACCGCCATTTCGCCAAAGGCTATTTCCTCAGCTGGGACATGATGAACTGGTTCACCAAACAGTATTTGCCCGATGCAAAGGCAGCCGACGACCTGCGCGCCTCGCCGCTGCGCTCGCGCGACCTGTCCGGCCTGGCCGCCGCCACCGTCATCACCGCCGAATACGATCCGCTGCGCGACGAAGGCGAGGCCTATGCCAGGGCCATGCGCGCTGCCGGCGTGGCGGTCGAGCTGCATCGCTGGCCGGGACAGATTCATGGGTTCGCCAGCATGCTCGGCGTGCTCGATGCAGCGGACCAGGTGCTCAGCACTGCCGCGGGTGCGTTGCGCGAAGCGTTTGCGGCGGAAACCGTCGCCGTCTGATTCAAGCGGGTCACCCCGCAACGTCATACCGGCGAAAGCCGGTATGACGTTGTCGTTTATTGGCTCGGGTGTGCACTCCGATGCCATTGCAGCCAACGCGCTGCCCTCCTCCCCTGCCTTGCTTCTGAGTTGACCTGCCCTTGACTATTTCAAAACATATCTTAAGATATGTTTATATCGTAAGATATATCTAACAACTAATCAGGAGCAATCCATGCATCACCATCGACACAGACACGAATGCCATTCGGAAGAAGGCTTTTCCTTCATGAGCCGCTTCCGTGGCGGACACGGCCGCTTTGCCGGCGGCTTCATGGGCGGCGACGGCCCCGGCGGGCACGGCTTCCGCACCGGCCGCAAGCTCGGCTCGGGCGAATTGCAGCTCATCGTACTGGCTCTGCTGGCGGAAAAGCCCAGCCACGGTTACGAGATCATCAAGGCCTTGGAAGAACGCTCCGGCGGCTTCTACGTGCCCAGCCCCGGCATGGTCTACCCCGCCCTCACCTATCTCGAGGAAATCGGCCACGCCACGGTGCAGGCCGAGGGCAGCAAGAAGCTGTACAGCATCACCGACGAAGGCCGCGCCTTCCTCGAGCAGAACCGCGAAGTGGTGAACGCCATCCTGAGCCGGCTGGAGCAGATCGGCAGCCGCATGGACACGGTGCGCCGCGCCTTCTCCGGCGAAGCACCGGCCGATGACGAAGAAGCGGACGCCCCGAGCTTCAGCTGGCGCGGCTACAAGGAAGCCTGGCTCGCCCGCCGCGAACTGAAGATGGCCCTGCACGAGAAGAAGCACAGCTCGCCGGAGGAATACAAGCGCGTTGCCGAAATCCTGCGCCGTGCCGCCGAGGAAATCCGCCGCAAGTGATCGCAGCAGCAATTCCGCACAAGGAGTGCGTAATGCAAGCCCATCAATACCGCGTCACCATCGAGCATCTCTCCACCCCGCATCTCGACGAGCCACTGGACCAGCCGCTGGTGTTTGAAACCACCAGCCAGGATGCGCTGATGCTGCTGTTCATCGTCAACCGCCTGCGCTCCAGCTTCGGCGGCAATGTGGACAGCAGCATCCTCGACGCCACGCCACGCCGCTACTCGACCCGCCCGCTGTGAGCCGCCGCGAACGCGCACCCCGGCAGCGGGGCCAGACCGCGGAGTCCGACGGGACGCAATGCAAGCAGGCGCCCGGCGTCTTCGTCCCGGTGATCGACCGCAATCGCTGCGAAGGCAAGGCGGACTGCGTCGAAGTCTGCCCGTATGAGGTCTTCGTCGTCACCACCTTGCCGGTGGAGCAGCGCAGCGGGCTCAGCTTCATCGGCCGCATCAAGGGCCGCGCCCACGGCTGGCAGCAGGCCCTGACGCCCAATGCCGACGCCTGCCATGCCTGCGGCCTGTGCGTGGAAGCCTGCCCGGAATCCGCCATCACCCTGGCGCGCGCCTGAACGGCCGCGCCCCACAGGAACCCAGCCTTCATGAAACAACATCGCTACCACATCACCGTCGAGCACCTGGAAACGGCCAAGCCGGGCGGCCCGCTGCATCAGCCGCTGCAATTCGATACCGGCAACCACGACGAAATCCTCGGCATCGTCGACCGCCTGCGCGCCAACTCAGGCTTCGATGCGGACACTGCCGCCTCACTTGGCGTCGGCCTCAAGCGGTTCAGCGAAGTGATGCTGACGCACCGCGACAATCCGCTGTTCGCCGGCATCTTCGGCCCCATGCGCGAGTTCATCGGCACGCTGAAAGGCCATGGCAAAAAGCCGGGCCAGCCTGCCGACGTCCTCCCCTGAACCAGGCCGGATCTGCGCCGGGGCAACGGCCGGGCAGTAGCGCAGGCAGCCGCTGGTGGATTACGCTGGTCGCAATCCGCTCTCACATACCCTTGCTGTCAACTAGTTTTGCCGCAGCCGCGTAATGTGGCGGGGACACCGCACCCACACCGGGTGTCCACGACTTCTATGGAATTGACCGCCCCATGCCCTGCTCCCAGGCTGCCGTATCTCGTTTTCACGCCGCACCACGCATTGCAACCATATTGATGACGCTGGGCCTGATGGCCGTGACCGCACAGGCCAGTGCGGACGATCTCAACACGCTCGTCGCCGACTACGAGCGCTACAGCCTGGAGCAGGACCCGGTCACCGCGGGACAGCAGGGCGATCAGGACGCGCTGAAGCGCTGGCCCGACGATTCACCCGCGGGCGACGTGGTGCGCAAGAATGCGCTGGAAGGATTCCGGGCACGGCTGGACGCGCTGGGCAATGCACCGCTGCAAGGCGAGGACGCGCTCAACCGCGAGGCGATGAGCCGCCAGGTGGCCCGCCGCTACGAGGCGCTGTCGTTCGACGAAACCCGCTTCCCCTTCGCCGCCGACGACGGCTTCTTCAATATTCCCGACTACGTCGCCCGCGGCACCGTGATCCGCAGCCAGGCCGATGCCGACAGCTGGCTGGCGCGCCTGCAAGCGATTCCCGCTTTCTACGCCATCGAGATCGCCAACGCCCGTCGCGGCCTGGCCAGCGGCTTCGTGCAGCCGGTTCCGGTGGTCGATGCCGCGCTCAGGGTGGCGCGGGCGCAGAGCGATACACCTGCCGCGCAGAGCTCCCTGCTGCTGCCCTTCGCCACCCTGCCGGACAGCTTCAGCGCGGAACAGCAGAAGATCCTGCGCGCCAAGGCGCTGCAATTGGTGACCGACAAGATCAAGCCGGCGCAGCGCGAGCTGCTGCTGTTCCTGGACAAGACCTACCTGCCGAAGGCGCGCCCTAAGCTGGGCATCGAAACAATCCGCAACGGCACGGCCTATTACGCTTTCCTGGTGCGGCGCCACACCACCACCGACATCACGCCCGACCAGGTGCATGAGCTGGGCCTGAAGGAAGTCGCCCGCATCCGCACCGAGATGAGCGGGGTGATGGCCGAGAGCGGCTTCCATGGCAGCTTCAAGGAATTCCAGGCCGACCTGCGCTCCAATCCGAAGTTCTATGTAAGCAGCCGCCAGGCCCTGCTGGAAAAGGCCAGCGAGATCGCCAAGCGCATCGACGACCAGTTGCCCAAGTGGTTCGGGCTGCTGCCGCGCCTGCCCTACGGCGTGCGCCCGGTGCCGCGCGAAATCGAGGAAAGCTATACCTCCGCGCGCTACTGGCCGGGCAGCCCCGAGCAGGGAGTGGCCGGCGGCTACATGGTCAACACCTCGCATCTCGACAAGCGCCCACTCTACGAAATGCCCTCGCTGACCCTGCACGAAGCCGTGCCCGGCCATCACCTGCAGATTGCGCTGGCACAGGAGAACAAGGCGATCCCCCTGTTTCGCCGCAACGACGACCTCACCGCCTATGTCGAAGGCTGGGCGCTGTACTCGGAAAAGCTCGGCATCGAGATGGGCATCTACCGCGACCCCTACGAAAACTTCGGCCGCCTATCGATGGAGATGTGGCGCGCCTGCCGCCTGGTGGTGGACACCGGCCTGCACCACAAGGGCTGGAGCCGCGAGCAGGCCATCGCCTACATGTCCGACAACACCGTGCTGTCCGACAAGAACATCGAAGTCGAGGTCGACCGTTACATCGGCTGGCCCGGCCAGGCTCTCGGCTACAAGATCGGCGAGCTGAAGATCCTGGAGCTGCGCCATCGCGCTGAAGCGGCGTTGGGCGATCGCTTCGACATCCGCAAATTCCATGACCTCGTTCTCGGCGAAGGCCCCCTGCCACTGGATCTGCTGGAGCAGCGGGTCGATGCCTGGATCGCGGGATACAAGGACCCAGCTCCGGCGAAGACCTAGGCTGCGGCATGCTTTGATTGCGTGTCGGCGCGGCGCAAGCAGTGCTTTGTCGGCGAGCACGCATCATCGCCCCTGGCGATGGTGCGCGCATCAATCATGATTCTGTCCCGTTCAGGAACACCGTCACCTCGCGCACGAACAATTCCGGTGCGGTATCCATGGCGATGTGCTGCTGACCCGGCAGGCTAGCTACCTTGCTATTCGGCAGGGCGGCATGCGCCGACTCGATGGCGGCCTTGAGGAAATGGGGGCTGTCGCCGCCCACCAGCAGCAGCGTCGGCAAGGCCACGCCGTTGAAGCGCTCCGGCCGGAACCGGTACTGCTCAAGCGCGCGCAGCTCCCGCGGCAAAGTGTGGGCCGCGGCCAGGCGCGCCGGCCACGCCGGCGCGGCGCGGAACAACTCGAATTCGTGCGCCGGCATCCTGACCACCTCGCGCATGAAAACAGTCACGACGCCGGCGCGGTCTCCCTGGTCCAGCAGCGCTTGCAGCCGCGCGATGATGCCCTCGGAGAAGATCGGCACGCCCTCGACCGGCAGGGGCGGCTCGTACAGGATCAGCTTGCGGATGTTGCGGCTCAGCAGGGCCGCTTCGATAGAGCAGACCCCGCCGAAGGAATGCCCAAGAAGGTCGACCGGCTCGCCGATCGACTCCACCAGCGCCGCCACGTCCTCGAATTCGCGCTGCATGACGTAGGGACTGGCATCGCCGCTTTCGCCGCGGCCGCGCCGGTCAAGCGCATAGACGCTGAATTGCTGCGAAAGGGCCGGCACCACCGTAGCCCAGCGCGTATGCGCAGCGCCGGTTCCGTGCACCAGGACCAACGGCCTCCCCGCACCGCTGCGCCGCCAGGCAATGGGCGCACCGTCTTTTGACTTTATTGTTTCCATGTCATTTTCCTTTTCGCTTCGTCCAGTCTGAAACGACATTGATGGAATTTTACGGACGTGCGCGGATTGAAATCCCTCAAGGAGACAGTTCGAACCGGTCCCGGTAACGCTTGGGACTGAGCTTGAGCCGCGTGCGGAAGTGATGCCGCAGCGTATCGGCGGAACCGAAGCCGCATTCCGTCGCCACCCGCTCCACCGCCATGCTGGAGCCTTCGAGCAATTCGCGGGCGCGGCTCAGGCGCTGCTCGATGACCCAGTCCTTCGGCGTAGTGCCGGTGGCTTCCTCGAAGCGGCGCAGGAAAGTGCGCTCGCTCATCCGCGCCTGCTTCGCCAGCACGCTGATCGGCAGCTCGCGCTGCAGGTTGCGCCGCATCCAGTCGAACAGGGCGGCCAGCGCCGCGCCTTCCTGCTGCACCGGCCGGTCGATGAACTGCGCCTGGCCACCGTCGCGGTGCGGCGGGATCACCAAGCGTCGCGCCACCTGGTTGGCGATGCGCGGGCCGTGGTCGCGGCGCACCAGGTGCAATGACAGGTCCAGCGCCGCGGCGCTGCCGGCTGAAGTGAGGATCTCCCCTTCGTCGACATACAGCACATCCGGCTCGATGCGGATCTCCGGATAGGCCAGCGCCAGTTGTGCGGCGTAACGCCAGTGCGTGGTGGCGCGCCGGCCGTCCAGCAGGCCGGTTGCCGCCAGCACGAAGACGCCGGAACAGAACGAGACCAGCCGCGCACCGCGCACATGGGCCGCACGCAAAGCCTTGAGCAGGGATTCGGGCACCCGCGTGTGGATGCCGCGCCAGCCCGGCACGATCACCGTATCGGCCTGCAGCAGCTGCTCCAGCCCGCCGGCGGCAATCAGCTGGAAGCCGCCGGTGGCGGCGAGCGGGCCTGGCTCGATGGCGCAGACGGTGAAGCGGTACCAGTCCGCAATTTCCGGCCGCGGCAGGCCGAATACTTCGACCGCAATGCCGAACTCGAAGGTGCACAGGCCATCGTAGGCCAGCACTGCGACGCTATGGCCGGCCGGTGCTCCACTCGGGGCTTTTTTCCTGGATTTTTCTGTGTTTGGGGGCTTTGGCATATTTTTCATGATAATTGGCATTCCCGCCAGTTTCCAGGGCTGCCGCTCAGGCCGATACTGCCGCCCGTCACTCACCAAAGCAGGAGCGGGACATGGCAACCGTCGTACAGCAGGTCAAGGCCACAGCGCCGGAACGGGCGCTGGCGCATTTCGAGGCGAGGCTATCGTTCGAGACCGATTGTTCGGATGTCTGGTATGCCACCCGGCACGAACAGAAAGACTTCGTGCTGGTGGACGTGCGCAGCGCGGCGCTGTATGCCGCCGGCCATGTGCCGGGCGCGATCAACATCCCCACCCGCATGATCGGTGAGCCGCGGCTGGAGGAGTTTCCGGCCGAGACGATGTTCGTGGTGTATTGCGCCGGACCGCACTGCAACGGCGCCAACAAGGCCGCAGTGAAGCTGGCGCGGCTGGGCCGGCCGGTGAAGGAGATGATCGGCGGGCTCACCGGCTGGATCGACGAAGGCCTCGGCCTTGAGCGCTCCTGAGTCGGCGCCCCAGGCGAAAGGCCGTCCGGGGTTTCACCTCGAGGCGCAAAACACGATCCAGGTCCGCGACGCACTGCATTCGGATATACCGGAACTGCTGCGCTTGATGCGCTCGCTGGCGGAGTTCGAGGGCTACGCCGCCGACTTCGCCGTCACCGCGCGGGACCTCGCGACCCGCGGCTTCGGCCCGCGGCCGCAGTTCTTCGCCAAGCTGGCAGTCGACACGGCGACGGATATCGCAGCCGGCATGGCGGTGTTTTACCTGGTGCCGTTCACCTACGATTTGCGGCCGACGTTGATGCTGAAGGAACTGTACGTCGATGAGCGCTATCGCAATCGCAAGGTCGGCGAACGGCTGATGATCGCGCTGGCGCGACAGGCCCGGCGCATCGGCTGCGGCCGCATGCGCTGGGATGTGCTGAACGGCAACCACCAAGCCGAGCGTTTCTATGGCAGGCTCGGCGGCCGCCGCGAAGACCACTGGATCGCCTGGCGGATGGATCGCAGCGGCATCGACGCTCTTGATCGGGAAATGGACCAAAGCGTGGATTCGTAGGATGTCATCCGGAGCACAGCGAAGGATCTGGCCTCGCTCTGTTCACTACACCAGGGCCGTCACCACCCGGTTGATGCCGTAACCTCCCACCAGCAGGAAGGCGAACAGCAAGCCGCCCAGTAGCAGCGGCCGGATGCCTGCCTGCCGCATCAGGCGGATGGAGCTGCCCCAGCCCAATGCAGCCATCGCCACCGCAAGCAGGGCATTGTCGAAGGACAACAAGGCCGCATGCAGAGCCGGACCAATCCAGCCCAGTGAGTTGATCGCCGCGCTGACGCCGAACAGCGCAATGAACCAGGGCAGCAGCGGCGCCTTCGGTGCGGCGACGACGCCCGGCCCGCTGCGCACCAGCCGCGCCAGCAGCATCAGCACCGGCGCCAGCAGGGCCACGCGGATCAGCTTGACCACCACCGCTTCGTCGGCCGTGGCGGCAGACACCGCCTTGCCTGCAGCCACCACCTGCGCCACCTCGTGCACGGTGGAGCCGATGTAGACGCCGAACTGTGCCTGCTGCAAGCCCAGCAGCGGAAACAGCAGGGGATAGACAAAGATCGCCAAGCTGCCGAACACCGTCACCGTAGCGACCGCCACGGCCACCTTGTGCGGCGGCGCGCCCACCACCGGCTCGGCCGCCATCACCGCGGCGGCGCCGCAGATGGCGCTGCCGGTGCCGACCAACAGCGCGGTATCGCGATCCAGCTTGAGCCAGCGGGTGCCGGCCCATAGCGCCAGGCCCAGGGTCGAGGCAATCACCAGCATATCGATCAGCACGCCGCGCAGCCCAACCGCGCCGAGCTGCTGCACCGTCAGGCGCAGGCCGTACAGGCCCACGCCGAGGCGCAGCAGGCCGCGCTGCGCGAACAGCACGCCCGGCCCGGCCAGGGCCGACCAGCGCTGCGGCACCACATTGCCCGCCACCATGCCGATGGCGATGGCCACCGTGAGGGCGCCGATGCCCAGATGCGTCAGCCAGGAAGACTGGGCAAAGCCGGCGGCGGCCGCGCCAATCAGGCCGGCCACCAGCAGGCCCGGAAGGTGCGCCTTCAGACCCGCAGCAATCGCTTGTGTATTCATGTCCGCCTCCACCACTCGATGGCGCGAACCTTAAGGGCAAGCTATTGATCCGTAAAACGGATAATATTAATTATATAGTTCGATTTTATCGATAATTCACCCATGCGCCTGACCTTGCGTCAACTCCAGGTCTTCACCGCAATCTGCCGCAGCGGCGGCGTCACCACCGCGGCGGAGGCCATCGGCTTGTCGCAGTCCGCTGCAAGCCAGGCCCTGGCCGAGCTGGAATCGGCCCTCGAAGGCCCGCTGTTCGACCGCGCCGGGCGCAAGCTCCAGCTCAACGAGCGCGGCCACGCCCTGCTGCCGCGGGCCACCGAGCTGCTGGAACGCACCGAGGAAATCGAGACCACCCTGCGCCGCCACGGCAGCACCGCGGAAACGCTGGTGCGCCTCGCCGCCTCGCTCACCGTCGGCAGCTACCTGCTGCCGCCCCTGATCGGTGCCCACCTGGCGCGGCAGGAGCAGACGCGGGTGGAGCTGCAGGTGGAGAACACCGGCATGGTCATCGCCGCGGTGGCGGCGTTTCAGGCCGATGCCGGCTTCATCGAAGGGCCGTGCGAACATCCCGATCTGCGCGTGCTGCCCTGGCGCGAGGACGAGCTGATCGTGATCGCCCCGTGCGGCCATCCGCTGGCGCACAAGCGCCGGCTGCAGCCACAGGATCTGCAAGGCGCTGCCTGGGTGCTGCGCGAGCGCGGCTCCGGCACGCGCGAAGTATTCGACCGCGCAGCGGAAAGCCAGGGCATCGCCATCCATACGCGCATGGAGTTGGGCCACACCGAGGCGGTGATGCGCGCCGTGCGAGCCGGCGCCGGCCTCGGCTGCCTGTCGCGCTTCGTGGTGGAAGATGCGGTTCGGCGCGGCGAGCTGGCGGCTCTGCGCACGCCGTTCCTGAACCTGCGCCGGCCGCTGCACGCGGTGCTGCACCGGGCCAAGTTCATCGGGCCGGGGCTGAGACAGGTGCTGCAGGCTTGCGAGCTGATGTTGCCGGCATAGACATCAACCCCCGGAAACCCTTCCACGTTTGTCATCCTGAGCGTAGCGAAGGATCTGGTCACGCGCTGAGGCCAGATCCTTCGCTGCGCTCAGGATGACAGCAACAACTTACGCCCTCAGTTCGCCTCGTTGAGCTTGCTCGGCATGCAGCCGGCACTGGCGCATTCGCGGTTGCGGTCCTGCAGGAACTGGGTGCGGCCGATGGTGGTCTGGGTGGCACAGTCCAAGTTGACCCAGAAGCCGTGGTCGTCCTTCATGCTGCATTGCTCGTTGCGCGACTTGATCCAGGCCAGCTGGCCGTGCTTCAGCGCAGCCTTGCCGTTGGCGTCGAGCTGCTTGGACAGCTTGCCGTACTCGTCGTTGAGGTCCTTGTCCGACTGGATATAGACCTTGTCCAGGCAGTACAGGTCGTCGAAATCGTTCTTCGGGCGGTCGCAGTCGGCGTAGGCCGCGGCGCTGCCGAAGAGGCTGGCAGCAATCAGAAAACCCCAGACTTTCTTCATGGTTACGTCTCCCTGTTGATGATGGATCGGGCCGTGCAGCGTGGCCTCGCCGCGCAGTTTGCCCGGTCTCCCGGCGCGCTTCCTCCCCTGAATCGGGGGGAGCGGCAACTTACAACAGTTCTCTACACCGACCCGTGAAACCCGTCACAGGCTTCATAAATCCGCAACCTGAGGGACCGAAGATCGCGGACCAACCAATAAGACTAGGGAGTTCGCGATGCTCGCCGAACTGGGGATCGATACACCGACACTCGTGCTGCTGGCGCTCGCCTTGTTCATGGCGCTGGCCTTTGAATTCGTCAACGGCTTCCATGACACCGCCAACGCGGTGGCCACGGTAATCTACACCCACACGCTCAAGCCCTACCAGGCAGTCATCTGGTCCGGCACCTGGAACCTGATCGGCGTGCTCACCTCCACCGGCGCGGTGGCCTTCGGCATCATCGCCCTGCTGCCGGTGGAACTGGTGCTGAACGTCGGCTCGGGGGCCGGCTTCGCCATGGTCTTCGCCCTGCTGATCTCGGCCATCATCTGGAACGTCGGCACCTGGTATCTGGGCCTGCCCGCCTCCAGCTCGCACACCCTGATCGGCTCCATCGTCGGCGTCGGCCTGATGAACTCCTACCTGTCGCCGGACTCCGCCTTCGGCGACGGCGTCAACTGGGCCAAGGTGGCCGATACCGGCAAGGCGCTGCTGTTCTCGCCGATCATCGGCTTCGTCCTCGCCGCCGCGGTGCTGCTGCTGATGAAGGCGCTGATCAAGATGCCGGCGCTGTTCGAGTCGCCCAAGGGAGACACGCCGCCGCCCTGGCCGGTGCGCGCCCTGCTGGTGCTGACCTGCACCGGCGTCAGCTTCGCCCACGGCTCCAA
>FTIF01001993.1_pt2 | contig 13890 bp, 10 predicted proteins | sample 1658001 | NCBI WGS metagenome assembly FTIF01 (sample SAMEA3914789, study PRJEB12502) | metagenome | biome: forest; material: soil | place: Canada | collected 2011-07-03 | depth 0.3 m | reverse complement strand
CGGTTGTGGAACTGGGCGCCGTACCAGGAGGCCGTCCCCACCGCCTCGTAGTCGGGATCCTCGCGCGGGGCGTACCAGACGCCGCCCACCTGATAGGGCCGCATGGTCGCCGGCACGGCGCGCGCCGGGCCGCCGTGCGGACGCGGGGCCTGGGTCACTGAGGTGGTCGGGGCCGGGGTCGTCGCGCAGGCCGCCAGGCTGGCGCCGGCAAGGGCCACGGCGGCGATGACCCGCATCGCCCCGCCCAAACTTCGTTCCACGAGATCCGCCATCGAACGATCCCATTCGACCCACCGCTTAGGGTCCATGGTGAAGGAAAGGTTTTGAGCGGGGGTTAAGGCGCCGGATCGCGCGCCCAGCACGTTAAGGTAGGCGTCGAAGTGGGCGTTGATGTCGTAGGCCGGCCATCGACGAAACAATTCGTCGCGCCATGGCTAATGGTAAAGCTTTGCGATCAATATTCAATCGTATTGACCACCTAACCCGGCATGGTGGCAATTTACCTGTCGGACGATCCTTTAGGAGATCAACTAAACCCCCAGATATCAACGGCTCTCAGGAATACTCGGAGTGGGGATATTTTCTTATCGTATATTGCAGGGATGAGCCTAGCCAAAGGGCGCCGGGGCCACGCGGCCCCGCGCCCCTTCGCAAGGATCAAGACATGCGACCCTGGATCATCGCCCTCGGGCTTGCCCTCGCCGTCACGACCTTCGCCGGCAGCGCCTCCGCCGCCAGCCACTGCAAGGACGCCAAGGGGAAGTTCATCAAGTGCCCGCCCGCGGCCGCGGCGAGCGCCGCCCCCGCCGCCAAGACTGCCCATCCCATGGCGGCAAGTCTCATGCCGGCAAGTCCCAAGCCCGCCGTCGCGTCCGCAACAACCCGTTGCAAGGATGCGACGGGCAAGTTCATCAAGTGCCCCTCCCCGGCGGCCGCGTCGGTCGCCGGCCACTGCCGCGACATTAAGACGGGCCATTTCGCAAAGTGCGGGACGCCTGGCGCGAAGCCGGCATAGTCGGTCTCTAACAGGCGGACGCCAACGGTGGGCGCGGGGTCAGGCCCGCGTGGCGATATTCAGGGCGTCCGCTCCGGGGCGGGCGGCGGCGGCGGCCCGGAACTGGCAGGTATCCGCGGAACGCCGCTGATATCCATCACCCATGGCATCGCCGAGCGGCAGAAGCCCTGGAGCCTGGGCCTCAGTTCGGCTCTCTGCCTCACCGAGCCTAGGCGCAGGAAGACGAAGAGCGGCTTGTCGCCCTTGTAGGAGTAGAGCGCGGCGCCGCAATTGCCGCAGAAGGTCGTCGCGACCTGGTCGCCGCTGTCGCCCGTCTTCACGTATTCCCTGGGAACGCCGCGCAAGTCGAACTTGCTCAGCGAGACCGGGACGTTCACGCGATAGGGCGCCCCGGAGATCGTCTGACAGTCCGTGCAATGGCAGATGATGACCTTGTCCGGGTTGATCTCGGCGTCGTAGGAGATCGCGCCGCAATGACATCCGCCGTCAATTTTCATCCCCGCCTCCGCCTTCATTGCTGCACGAGCGGCCAGTATCATTCAAGCGACCTTGGAATGCTCAGGCGTCCTTCGGTTCGTCCTGATCGCCTCGACGTCCTCCGAATACTGGGTCCCCCACTCGCAGAGGGGCGCAAGCGCCTTGCCCAAGGTTCTGCCGAACGCCGTCAGCGAGTATTCGACTTTCGGGGGGATCTCACCGAAGTCGCGGCGATCGATGATCCCGTCCGCCTGCAGTTCCTTGAGCTGCTGGATCAGGACCTTGTCACTGACGCCGCCTACCGCCCGTCTCAGTTCGCCGTAGCGACGGGTCCCGTGGGCCAGGTGGAACAGGATCAGCGGCTTCCACTTTCCGCCGAGCACGAACAGGGCGGCGTCCAGGCCGCAGGTGAAGGCGTTGGTCTTCATATCGGAATGCGATTCCAGATTTTTTGGCGCTTACCAAAAGGTGCATACTGGAACGCCGGAATGCAAGGTCCCACCTAGCCGATCATCATCATTCACTCTGTGAGGACGTCATGGGCAGGCTTGAAGGAAAGATCGCGGTCGTCACCGGCGCCAACAGCGGCATCGGCCTGGCGAGCGCCAAGCGGTTCGTCGCCGAAGGGGCGCATGTCTACATCACCGGACGCCGGCAGGAGGAGCTGGACAAGGCGGCCGGAGCGATCGGCCCGGGGGTGACGGCGGTGCAGGGCGACGTGTCCGATCTGGGCGACCTGGACCGGCTGTTCGCGAAGGTCCGGTCGGAGCATGGGCGCCTGGACATCCTGCTGGCCAACGCCGGCCTGGGCACGTTGGAGCCCCTGGGCCAGATCACCGAAGCGGCCGTCGACCTGGTGCTCGGCGTGAACGTCAAGGGCACGGTCTTCACCGTGCAGAAGGGCCTTCCCCTGATGCGGGACGGTGGGTCGATCATCCTCCTGGGATCGACGGCGGGCGTGATGGGAACGCCGGCCTTCAGCGTCTACAGCGCCAGCAAGGCGGCGATCCGCAATCTCGCCCGCAGCTGGGCGCTGGACCTGAAGGGCACGGGCATCCGCGTCAACGTCCTCTCGCCGGGTGCAACGGCGACGCCCGGCCTGCTGGGCGCCCTGGCGGGGTCGGGCCACGCCGACGCCATGGTCGCCGGCCTGATCGCCCAGACTCCCCTCGGACGGATGGCCGAACCTGAGGATATCGCGGCGGTGGCGCTGTTCCTGGCCTCGGACGACAGCGCCTCGATGACCGGGAGCGAGGTGTTCGCGGACGGGGGGATGGCGCAGGTTTGAGGGTGGAGTGCGGCGCCACAGCGATGGCTTCCTCAATTATCTTGGGGCACATGACGATGCGATCCCGCACGGCCTAGGCAAGCAGGCTCAGCCTTGCTTTTAGGTCAGCGATCACCCGCACGCGGTCTTCATGTGTGGCCTCGAAATCACCCCACCGAAGGCAGTACATCGCACGGCCGAGCGGGACGTTGTGGCTCACGTCAAGAACGTCCTGTGGCCCATGCCAAACGGCCTCCGCCACCCGCTCAAGCGTGGCAAGCGAGTCGACGGGTAAATGCGACGTACCCGCCTGGCGCCCAGTTTTCGTCGTCTGGCGGCTGGTCATGGCCCGAACAAGAAAAGTGCGTCGTAACGCCGGGAATGGCGTTCATCGCTCGAACGAGGTCGATGACTTCGGGGTCCAGGATTTCCCAGGGAATCTGATCTTCATCGCCAGGAGCATCACCCATGTCCAACTCGCATCAGGACCGACTACATCTGACCGTACCAAGACAGCGGCTGCTCGTATGGAAACCCGTGAAATTGCTGAACGCAATGCGGGCAGATCATCTTGCGAGCGGCTCCCTCGGTGGATTACCCCAGAAACCGTAAGCGCCGAGAATACACAAATGACGCCAATGAATGGAGAATTGGCGGCCCATGACCGATGAAGATGGGCAATGCGTCTACGCCATAGCGCTACGATGAGATCTGACTCTTAAGCCACCTGAGGTCTCCCGCTTTCGGCCCACTTCACGGACTCACCGCGAGATGTCTGATAAGCGCTCTTACGGTGATGGAAGGCGCCACGGAGCGCGCCTGCAGCGCCGTCACCTCAAGCTGATCCATGCGGCTTTCGGGGAGGATCCGGACCAGACGTCCGGCCGCGATCGCGGCGTCCGCCAGAAACCCGGGTACGAGGGCGATGCCCAGTCCCGGGCAGGCCGCATCGTAGGTGACCGACATGTTGCCGGTGCTGATGGCCCACCGAACGCGGATCGACTGATCGTCGAGCATCCAATGGTCGAGATCGGTGCGGGTCGGGATTCCATCATGGTCCACCAAGTCGGCAACCGTCCGGAGCGTTGCGGCGCGCGCGAGGTAGTCCGGCGAGGCCACCAGCCACATATCGATCCGTCCGAGCGAGCGGCGCACGAGGCCACTGTCATCGAGCCTACCCAGCCGGATGGCCAGGTCGAAGCCTTCGGCGACGATTAGGCGACCTTGGGAAAGCCCGCTTTCAGACGCCTGCCGCGACAAAGCGGAAGGTGGTGGGTCGCTTCGAGGTCTGCCGCGGTGGGAGCGGACCTAATATGGGACGCGAACGACCATGAGGTAAGTTGGGCCGAGTTCCGTCCGTCGCTGATCTCGAAACGGGTTGCCTTAGGTTTCGCGGGCTAGGATTCCAATGTCGCCGCCGGGCCGAGGGTGCCGGCCATGGCAGCCCAGGCGCTTTGGGTGACCAGGGCGATCGGCACATGGTGGTCAGCCGGAAGCGCGCCGGCCCGGGCCACGAGGCCGGCCACGATCAGCCCGGCGCGCCGACCCGGACAACGCGGAGCGTGTGGCGCCCCCATAGCACCGTATGCTCCGCGGCGGGAATGATTGCCCCATTGTGGCGTTGCCGCTGGCCATTACCGACGCGGTTTGCCAGACTGCTTGCTGCGCGAGTAGCGCGCTGGGTGGGCCAGTATGTCGGGCTTAGTTGCCGCGCGCCTCGCGGTCGTTCTTGTCGCCGCGGTTTGCGGAGGGGCGTCTCTTTTGGCGTCATCGGCCCGCGCGGCGTCGCCCTCGGACCTATGCGCCGGCGGCGGGCGAGCAAGCCCGTCCGGGGCCGACGTCAGCGACTTCAGCGCCGCCATTCACACCGCCGAAGCCCAGCTCAGCCGGGGCGCTGATCCCGCGGCTGCTGACCGCGCCCTCGCCGGCCTCGCCCTGCCGACCGGCCGCCTGGTGCAGGTCGATGCGCGCACGGCGGGCGCCTACTGCTCGGCGGCCGGCGAGGCGGCGCGGCTGGGGACTTCCGGCAGCCAGCCGCTGGCGCAGATCTACCTGCTGTCGGCCGTCCGCTATGCGGACGCAGCCGGAGACGCCGCGACCGCGGCGCGGGCCGCCTACCGCCTCGGCCTGGCCTCCACCACCGACAGCGCCTCCGGCGATGTCCGCGCCACTCGAGGCATGCGTCAGGCCGTCGCCGCGCCAGACGCCGGGCCGTCACCAACCAGCGCCGCCGCCGATACCTGCCGCGACGTCGTCACCCGCGGGGCCAGCCGGGGCAACCGACGCCTGGCTCGCGCCGCCCTGGCCTGCGCCGTGACCCGCGCTCGGGCGGCCGGAGCGCCGGACCTAGCGGCGCTGGCCGGGCTGCGACTCGCCCGACTCGACCTGGCCGGCGCGGTCGCCACGCCGCTGGCCGCCGGCGGCTTGCGCCACGACGCGGCCGCGGCGGCGCTGGCCAGCTTCGCCGACGCCGGCCGGATCGCTGATAGCAAGGGCCGCGCTGACCTGCTGGGCCGCGATGTCGAGGCGGCGCTGGACGCCGGGTCCGACGACGCCGCCACGCTGCGCGACGCCCTGGCGGCGATGCGCGACGCCGCCCCGGCCGACCCGGGCGTCCAGGCTTTCGCGGCCGCGCTGGAAGGCCGCTTTGCGCTGGCTCGAGGCGACCGCGGCGCGGCGGCGGCGGCCTTCCAACAGGCCGTCTTCCTGGAGAGCCAACGCAGCCATCCCTTCCGCCTGGCGGACTGGCTGTTGCTTCTGGCCATGGCGGATCCGCAGCAACGCAAGGCGCACGTGCTGGAGGCCTATCGCGCGCTTGAGGCCGTACGGCCCCTGCTGCCCCTGGTCGACCCGGTGACCGAAGAATCGACCTTCAGCCTGCGCATGCAGCCGGTGTTCGAGGCCGCCGTCGACGTCCAGCTGAGCGCAGCGACTTCGGCCGACGATCCGGGCCAGATCGCCGGCGCCCAGCAGATCATCGAGGCCTATCGCCAGGCCGAACTGCAGAACGCCTTCGGCCCCAACTGTGTGTCCCCCAGCGATCCGGTGAAGCCGGCCGACCTGCGCCAGGGCGAGGTGCTGCTCTATCCCGTGTTGCTGGATGACCGGGTCGAACTGATCTACGCGGTGCGCGAGCGCGACGGCGATGCGCCCCGCTTCCAGCGCCTGCCGCCGAACCGGTCGGCCAACCGCCAGACCATCGCCAAGCTGGTGAACGAGGCGGTCTATTCGGCTGGCTATGGCGGCGACAACGCTTGGCGCGAGCCCTCGCGGCGACTCTACGACCTGCTGATCAAGCCGATCGAAGGCCATCTTGGACCCAACACGACGCTGGTGGTCGTGCCGGACGGGCCGTTGCGCGCGCTGCCCTTCGCCATGCTGACCGACGCCGGGGGCGCGTTCCTGATCCTGAAGACCCGGCTGGCGGTGGCGCCGACCCTCGCCTACTCCCAACCCGGCCGTGACCGGGGGCCGAGCGGCCTGACCGTGGTGGCCGCCTCGCTGGAGAAGGAAGTCGATCTGCCGGCCGGGGACTTCCCCAGGCTGGACGGCACGGCGGCGGAGGCGCGGGTGGCCTTCAGCGCCGACGCTCGGGGGCGGGGCGAGCTGATCCCCGACTTCGACCGCGCCCAGCTCAGCGCGGCCTTGATGCGCGGACGGGTGGACGTGCTGCACCTGGCCACCCACGCCGCCTTCAACGGCCGCTCGGACCGCTCGTTCATCGTCGCCAACGGTGAGGCGATCCCGATCGCCGACCTGCGCGACATTATCGGCAAGAGCCGCGCGCGCGGCGACCAGATCGACCTGCTGGTCCTCAGCGCCTGCGAGACGGCGGTGGGCGACGACCAGGCGAGCATGGGCCTGGCGGGCGCCGCGGTGCAGGCGGGAGCGGTCAGCGCCATCGCCTCGCTGTGGGAGGTCAACGATGCGGGCACGCTGGAGCTGATGCGGCGCTTCTACGGGGCCTATCGCGGCGGCCAGGGCAAGGCCGAGGCCCTGCGCACCGCCCAGCTGGCGCTGATCGCCCAAGGCGGCGATCTCTCCCAGCCGAACGTGTGGGCCGCCTTCACCCTGTTGGGGGGCTGGCGTTGAGGCGCGGAATGGCGGTCTCTATCTTCGCGTTCGCGGCGGCCCTGGCGGCCGGCGGGGCGCGGGCCCAGGCGGTGGCGACCCATATCACCTCAGACGGCTCAACTGGAACGGCGGTCGGTCAGTTCGCGGCCAACGGCTATGTGATCGACGGCGGCACGCGGGCGGGCGCCAACCTGTTCCACAGCTTCACCACCTTCAACCTGGCGTCGGGCGACGTGGCGGTGTGGTTCCGCTCGGCCGGCGACGGCGCCCAGATCGCCAACATCATCAACCGGGTCACCGGCGACGACGTCTCGCACATCAACGGGACGATCACCTCGCAGGGCCTGCCCAACGCCGCCTTCTGGTTCATCAATCCGGCCGGGATCGTGTTCGGCCAGGGCGCGTCGATCAACGTGCCCAACGCGGCCCATTTCTCCACCGCCCAGACCGTGCTGTTCGCCGACGGGGCGGTGTTCACCACCACGACCCCGACCGGATCGACGTTCTCGATGTCCGCGCCCGCCGCGTTCGGCTTCCTCGGCGGCCAGGGCGACATCGTCGTGAACGGGGTGGTCGATCAGCAGAACGCCGCCTTCGATCCCAGCGGCGCGGCGCTGCAGTTCAGCGGCCGCAACGTCGTGGTGGCCAACTCCGCCTTCAACGTGTTCGGTCTCGACGTGGCGGCGGTCGGGACGACGTCGACGACGATAGACGCCGGTCACGTCAGCGCCGCGGCGGTGGGCGACGGGTCCTTGCTGGTCACGGGCAGTCTGGTGGACAGCTTCGCCGTGTCCAGCCACGGCGGCGGCGCGGGCCTGGCCGGCGCCCAGGTGTTGGTCCAGGGCGGCGCCGGGTCCGGCGTATTCACCTTCGCCAATGGGCCGCTGCGCGGCGGCGACCTGACGGTGTCGGCCGGGCTCCTCGACATCGAGGGTGCGAGCGCGCTCAGCGCCCAGGCCTCGAACGGCGGCGCGGGCGGGAACGTGGCGGTCGGCGCCAACCAGGTCATCCTCGGGCCAGGTGCGTCCATCGTGGCGGCGACCTCGGGGACCGCCGCGGGTGGGCGGGTGAGCGTCAACGCGGGCCAGATCGTCCTGACCGGCGCGATCGTCGCCCTGGCCCAGGGCTTCGGCGCCGGCGGCGACTTGGTGCTGAACGCGCCTGATCTTCAGATCACCGGCGGCGTGGTCCGCACGAGCGGGGCGGGCGCGGGCCGCGCCGGGGCCATCACGATCGACGCGCCGGGCCAACTCGTCCTGGACAACGGTGGCCAGATTATCTCGGCCACGGCCGGCAGCGGCGCGGCGGGCGCGATCGACGTCTCGGCCGGCGCCATGACGGTGACGGCCGGCGGGCTGATCACCTCCGGTGGGCTGCCGGGGTCCACCGGCGCGGGCGGCGACGTGACGGTCGACGCCGCTTCCCTGCTGATCGGACCGGCGGCGCCCGGCGGCAAGGCGGGCGCGACCGGGGCTGTCGGCACCAACACCCTCGGCTCCGGCGCCGTCGGCGCGCTCAGCGTCTCGGCCGATGACCTGCACGTCGACGGCGGACAGGTCGCCTCGGTCAGCTCCAGCGCGTCGAACACCGGCAACGTGCGCCTGGTTGGGCGCGACACCCTGGTGATAGACAACGGCGGACTGGTCACGTCGTCCACGACCGGACCGGGGGACGCCGGCGCGCTGAGCCTAGTGGGCGGCGACATCACCATTGGCGGCAACGCGATCGTTTCGACCAGGACCTTCCCGGGGACCACCGGCCACGCCGGCGCGCTCACCATCAGCGGCCGGTCCCTCACCGTCGACGCCGCCTTCGTTGGCTCCACCACCACCAGCTCGGCCGACGCCGGGGCCCTTACCATCGATGCCGGCGACGTTACCGTCCGCAACGGCGGGCTGGTCAGTTCCGACGCCGCGGCCGGCACGGGCAATGCCGGCCAGCTCAGCATCGTCGCCGGCGCCGTGACCGTGCTCAGCGGCGCCGACATCTCCTCGTCCAGCCTGACCGCAGGCCACGCCGGGACCGTGTTCATCCAGGCCGGCACCGTGACGGTGGACGACGCGGGCATCCTGTCGTCAGCCTTTTCGACCGGCGACGGCGGCGCGATCGGGATCACCGCCAGCCAGATCACGGTGCGCGATCAGGGGGTCATCACCACCGACACTTCGTCCAGCGGGCGCGCCGGGTCGGTGACGCTGAACGTCGGGACCCTCAGCCTGACCGGGGGTTCGCACGTCTCGTCCTCGACCGAAGGCTCCGGGGCGGCCGGCGTCGTCACGGTGGCCGCCCAATCGGTGGCCATCGATCATAGCGTCCTGCTGTCGACCACCTCCGCCGCAGGCGCCGCGGGCGATGTGACCGTGGCGGCGCAGACCCTCGCCCTGACAAACGGCGGAACGATCTCGTCCAGCGCCGAGCCGGGGTCCGCCGGAGCCGCCGGTCAGGTGGTCGTACAGGCGCCGACTCTGACCATCGACGACGGACTGATCTCGTCCGAGACGTTCGGATCGGGCGACGCCGGCGGCGTCAGGGTCGTCTCGAACGCCCTGGTGCTGAAGAACGAGGGCGAGATCTCGTCCAGCGCCTCGGCCTGTTCCGACGGCTCGTGCGTGGCCACGGGCAATGCCGGGACCGTGAACGTGAGCTCCGGGACGATATCGCTGAGCGGCGGCGCCTCGATCCAGTCGGAAACTTTCGGGCCTGGCCGCGCCGGTGCCCTGACCCTGACGTCGAACAGCCTGGACGTGGGCGGCGACGCGGCGGTCTCGTCGGTGACCTTCGGCTCCGGGAACGCCGGCTCCATCGCCATCACCACCGGTGCCCTCACGCTGGAGGACGGCGGGCGCATCCTGTCCTCCCAAGCCAACGCCCTGGCCAGCGGCGACGCCGGGTCGATCGCCATCACCGCCAAGACCATCGCCATCGGGGCCGACCCCTTCGGCAAGCTCGGCGTCAGCACGTCGATCTTCAACACCGGCAGGGCCGGCTCGGTCACCCTCGACGCCGACAGGATCAGCCTCGATGGCGGCGGCGTCGGCTCCAGCGCGCGCGGCCTGGTCGCTGGAACTTCGGGGGATGTGGCGATCACCACGGGCGACCTGGAAATGACCAACGGGGCGCAGATCGAGACCGTCTCCCTAAATCCCGACAAGGCCGGCGCGATCAGCGTGACCAGCCCAGTGATCGGGCTGGACGCCGGCTCGCAGATCACCAGCGCCAACCTGTCGGCCGCGGGCGGCGCGGCGGGATCGATCCAGCTGACCGGAACCACGGTCCGGCTGCTGAACGGCGGCGACATCTCCACCAACTCCAGCGCCGGCGCCGCGGGCGACATCGTTCTGACCATGCCGACCACGGGCGAGCTGCAGCTGGCCGGCGCCGCCCAGCCGGGGGTGATCACCACCTCGTCCGGCCCCGGCACGGGCGGACGGATCACTATCTCCGACCCCTATCTGATCCTGTCGGAGGGTGGCCGCATTCTGGCGCTGGGGGAGCAAGGCGGAGCCAACGTGCGGATCACGGCCGCCTACTTTATCAGCTCGGCGGACCGGGTGAACCTGGTGTCGGTCAACGGTTCGCTGATCGTCGACTCCCAGGTCGGAGACCTCAGCACCGGCGCCCAACTGGTTGATCTGTCATTCCTGGACGCCTCGGCCGTGCTGCGCGGCCAGTGCGCCGCCGCCGGTGCGGCCGGCCGCACCAGCCGGCTCAGCGTCCGCGCCGCCGGGCCCTATGCTGCGGGCGGTCAGGACGGCGATCGGGGCCACGACGGGGCCGATGCGTCGGCCGACCGCGCGCCTTCCTCCGGCTGCCTTCATTGACCGCAACGATGCGTTCCGTCGCCATCTGGGCCGCCACGCTCACCTTGGTCTGCGCGCGAGGCGGTGCGGCCGTCGCGCAGCCGACCGGAGCGCCTGAGCCGCTGCGCGACCGTACCGGCCCGGCCGCCGGGCTGCCGCCGACACCCGACTACGCGAGGCCCACGGTACTCCCATCGGCCGCACCTCAGGCGCCGCCGCTGACAAGCGCGCAGGGGACGGTCGCCTTCGCCGACATCGTCGTGGCGACGGATGGGTCTGGCGCGGCGCGGTTCAGCGCCGACTGGCGTCCGTCGCCCGATCCGCTGACCGGCTCCAGCCTCGAGGTCCGCCCCGGAGAGGCCGTCGACGCCGCCTGGGTGCGGCGCCAGTTCGTCCGTCAGAGCCTGATCGGGCGACCCGTCGCCCTCGACCGCATCGTCGCCTTGGTTCAGCAGATCAACCTGGCCCTGGGGCAGAACGGCTACGTGAATTCCGGCGTCCGTATCGCCGGCGGGGTGGCTCGCGAAGGCGGGGTGTTGAACCTGACCCTCGTGCTGGGCCGCCTGACGTCCGACGCGGGTGGCGAGGTCGTCACCGTCCGTTGGGGACCAGGCGGGCCGCGGGGCCTCGACGCGGCCTTCGTCCAGGACCGGATGGGCGCCGCCTACGACACGCCTCTGAACGCCCGCACGCTGGAACAGCAGTTCCGGCTGCTGGCCGAGAACCCTGCCGTCGCCACGGTCAACGCCGACCTGCGTCCCGGCGCGCAGCCGGGCTCGGCCGCCCTGATCGTGACCGTCATTCCCCAGGCCCGGTTCGACTTCTATCTGACCGCGGCGAACGACCGCTCGCCCTCGATCGGCGCCGAGCGCTATGCGATCGGTGGATCCGCCCGCAACCTGATCTTCTCGGGCGACCTGGCCAGCGCGGAAGCCGGCGACACCAGCGGCCACGGCGACGTCCTCGCCAGCTATGAGACGCCGTTCCTCGACCCTGCGACCACGCTTTCGATCCACGGTGACTACGATTCCGCCGCCGTGGTGGACCGTCCGCTGGTTCCCCTCGACATCACCGCGCACGACTGGCTGGTGGAGGGAGGCCTGACCCGGCGCCTGGTCGATACGCCGCTGACGCCAGCGCCGGATGGCCGCAGTTGGACGGCGGCGCGCACCGTCTCGATCGGCCTGCGCATCGCTCATCGCCGGTCCGAGACCACCCTGCTGGGCCAACCGTTCTCCTTCAGCCCGGGCTCGGTGAACGGCGTCGCCGAATACACGGCCCTGCGACTGACGGGCGACTGGGTGGAGCGCGGCGCCAGGTCGGTCACCGCCGTGTCGATGACCCTGACCAAGGGACTGGACGGTACGGGCGGCGACATTCCCGGCCTGGCCACCCCCGACAGACACTTCACCGTCCTGATGGGTCAGCTAAGTCACGCCCAACGGCTGACCAGCGGCGGCCTGGAGTTACGCGTTCGCCTCAGCGGACAGGCGGCCACCGGCATCCTCTACTCGGGGGAGCGCATCTCCGCGGGCGGCCAGGACACCGTGCGCGGCTATCGCGAGACTCTGCTGCTGGCCGACACCGGCGTGATCGGCTCGGTGGAACTGGCGCATCCGCTGAGCCTTGACGGCGGGCGTCGTGACGAGCGCGGCCTGGACTGGGGGGGCTTCCAGCTGTCGGGGTTCGTCGACGGCGCGGCCTTGCGCAACAGGGAGGGCGCCCAGCCTGTCCCGTCCTCGATCGGCAGCGTCGGCGCGTCGCTGGCCTGGACCCCCGGTCCGTCGATCTACGCCCGCCTGACCTACGCCAAGGCGCTGAAGTTCGCCCCCGTGCCCGGCGACCGCGATCTGCAGGACCGCGGCGTCGAGTTCCATGTCACCCTGCGGCCCCTGGCTCTGCTGGGCGGCCTGAAGGGACGCTAAGGCGCCGTCAGATCACCGGCGCGCCGTTGATCTTGGTGCGGGTGCAGGGCACGGCCAGCCACCCGGCCTTGGCGAGATAGTCGGCGTTGAGCGGCTCGCCGCCGCAGCGAATGTCACGGTGGCCGTCGGAGTGGAAGCGCACCGTCACCTTGGCGTTCAGCGGCTTTTTGCCCATTGCCGCCAGGGCGTGATCGAAGGTGCCGAAGGCGTCGCACTGGGCCTTGGTCCCGGCGCAGTTCCAGGTCGCGGCCGGGAACGACAGGAACACCGCCTTGGCCCCGCCGCCCGGCAGCGCGACGAGGTCGTCAGGGCTCTCGATCAGAAACAGGCCCGGCAGGCTGACGCAGCGCGAGCCGAACGCGCACTGGTCGGAGGTGGCGTGCGTGTCGGCGAAGATCGGCCGCACCAGCGACGAGTAGCGGAACTCGGGTCCGCCCGCGGTTGGTTGGATCGAGGCGTCGACCATCACGTCGCCGTAGTCGCCGCTGGCCGAGTTGATCATGTTCAGCTGCATGGCGATCGCCAGCACGGCATTGACGCCCTCGCCGTCCCGGTAGAGCAGCACCTGCTCGGGCGGCAGCACCACGATGTCGGAGCCGCGGACCGAGTAGTAGGCGTTGATCAGGGTGACGGTCAGCGACATGACGAAGGCCGACAGCGCCAGCGACGGGCGGTAGCGCTTCCACCAGCCTTCCTTGCGCCGGGGTTTGGCCTCGTTTCCCTCACGCGCCGCACTGGGCTCTTCGGCCGCCGCCGCCTCTGCGGCCGCAGCCGGGGGAGTCGCTGCGGACGCTGCTTCTTCCGTCATTACACTGAACCCTGTTGCCCCGGCGCGGCGCGCCTTTGTCAGCCCCGAACGCCACGTTATATGTCGCCAAGTCAGTTGGTTGGAGTGGGCTTATGAGATTGATGTTCGCCGCGGTCGTCATCGGCCTTGGCTTGGCGCCGGCCGCCCAGGCCCAGAGCAGCCGCCTGGACATGATTCAGTTTGCCGGCGGCCCGGTTCAGACCGCGCGCTTGGCCGGTGCCGACGCGGTGGCCTATTCGGATGACGACCAGCCGACGTTGCGGGGCTCTGAAGCCTTCCTGTTGCGCTACGCCGGCAGTCGGGACGGTCGGGTCTTCGCCTGGGACGAGGGCCGCCAGAAAGTGCGGGTCAGCCCCGATGGCCACCCTGGCGTCTGGCTCGCCTGCGACCAGTTGGCCCCGATGTCGATCGCCTGCAGCACTTCGTTCCGGATCTCGGGCGACGGCGACCTGGTCGTCGACAGCGCCAGCCGCCCCCATCCGCCAACCCGCGGCCAAGTGCTGGGCGGCGGCGACGCGGCCATG
>FTIF01004183.1_pt2 | contig 13938 bp, 15 predicted proteins | sample 1658001 | NCBI WGS metagenome assembly FTIF01 (sample SAMEA3914789, study PRJEB12502) | metagenome | biome: forest; material: soil | place: Canada | collected 2011-07-03 | depth 0.3 m | reverse complement strand
GCCCTGGTGGCGCAGGCGGTGGAGGCGCGCATGCCGCCCCTCGCTGCGGACGGCCATCGCCGCGACCCGTTGTGGCGCGAGAGCTTCACCTCCCTGCTCGACAGCTCCGACAGCGGACCCTTCGGCGGGGCGGTCCCGGCGGAAGCGCGGACCGTGATGCAGAGCCTGGGGGCGCGGAGCGTCGCGGATGTGGAAAAACTGGCGGACGATTTCCTGAGCGGCGGCGTGGCCCCTGCCGACACCGGAGCGGCGCTCTATGTAGCGGCCGCCCTGCAGGTCTATTTCACCTGTCTGGCCGGGCGATTGTCCGCCGTGGACCTGCGGCTGCTGCCGGAGCGCGGCCTATGCCCATGCTGCGGCTCGTCGCCGGTTTCCGGCGTGGTGACGGCGTCGGGACCGACGCCTGGATCGCGCTACCTTCACTGCTCGCTCTGCTCGACGGCCTGGAATCACGTGCGGGCGGTGTGCATCACCTGCGGCAAGTCGCGGGCGGTCACCCTGATCGGGATTGAGGGCGACTCCGGGGCGGTCAAGGCCGAGGCCTGCGGTGACTGCCGCAGCTACGCCAAGATGCTTTATCAGCCACAGGACATGAAGGTCGATCCCGTCGCGGATGACCTTGCGACGCTGGGACTGGACGTATTGGTCGCCGAGGCCGGCTGGTCGCGCCATGCGCCCAACCCTCTTCTGCTGGTCGGCTAGGTGTCGAAACTGTGAACGTCGTTCACCCGGAGGGATGGCCACATGGGGCATAGCGTGCAGACCAAGCGCATCTACGAGCCGAAGGCGGCCGGCGATGGCCAGCGCATCCTGGTGGACCGGCTATGGCCGCGAGGTGTCGCCAAGGCGCAGGCGAGCCTTGACCTATGGCTCAAGGACGTGGCCCCGAGCACGCAGCTGCGCAAATGGTTCGGGCATAGCCCCGACCGTTGGGAAGAGTTCCAGAAGCGATATTTCGCGGAGCTCAAGGCATCTGCGGCGATTCAGCAGCTTCGCGACATCTCTCGGGCGGGCCCCGTCACGCTGCTCTATGGCGCGAAAGACGAGGTCCACAATCAAGCTGCGGCGCTGGCGACCTACCTTGAGCATGAGACCGGCTCAGCGAAAACATAGGACGGGCGCGGCGCCATCGCGCTTCGTCGCCGCCTGCACCGCTGCTGGCCTCCTACGGACAAATCCTCTCGCGAGCCGGCGTTCAACGGCCTAGAAGCGTCAGGCGTTTTAGGGCCTTGAATGGTGGGGACGGCCAACTCGATTCGCCTGGACTGGAATAGGTCGGTGGCTCTACGTATGGCCGCGCGCTATGGCGCTGCACTGCTCCTCGTGGGCGCCGCGGCGCTGGTGCAAGGTCTGCTCGCGCCCCTGCTTGCCGACCGCTCGCCCTTTCTGCTGCTTGTGCCGGCTGTGCTGGCGGCCGCCTGGTACGGCGGAATGGGACCAGGTCTGGCTAGCGCGGCCCTCTCATTGGCGGCCGCCTATCTCGTGGATCGGACCTGGAGCCACGGCAGCTGGGACATTCCCAACGCGGTCCTTTTCGCCTTGGTCGGGACAGGGCTGGCGGTGGGCGGCGGCTGGATGCAGCGCGCCAGGTTGCGCAGCGCCGAGGCGACACGACACCTTCGCGAACGCGAGGCGCATCTGCAGTCGATTCTCGACACGGTGCCCGACGCGATGATCGTGATCGACACGCGCGGCCTGATCCAGTCCTTCAGCGCCGCCGCCGAGCGGCAGTTCGGCTGGTCCGGGGCGGAGGTCCTGGGTCGCAACGTCTCCATGCTGATGCCCACGCCCTACCACGAGGCCCACGACGGCTATCTGCTGCGCTATCTGACAACGGGGGAGCGACGGATCATCGGCATTGGACGCCTGGTCGTCGGCCAGAGGCGGGACGGTTCGACCTTTCCCATGGAGCTGGCGGTGGGGGAGATGCGGGTGGGCGAGAGCCGCTATTTCACCGGCTTCATCCGCGACCTGACCGAACGCCAGCAGACCGAGACACGGCTGCAGGAGCTGCAGTCGGAGCTGGTCCACGTCTCCCGACTGACGGCCATGGGGGAGATGGCTTCGGCCCTCGCGCACGAGCTGAACCAGCCTCTGTCGGCCATCGCCAATTATCTGCGCGGCTCGCGGCGGCTGCTGGAGAAAGGCGACCCGGCCGACGTCCCGCGGCTGACCGAAGCGCTGGACAAGGCTGCCGAGCAGGCCCTGCGCGCCGGTGACGTGATCCGCCGTCTGCGCGACTTCGTCGGGCGCGGCGAGACCGAGCGGCGGGTGGAGAGCCTGAGCAAGCTGATCGAGGAAGCCAGCGCCCTGGCCCTGGTGGGCGCCAAGCAGTTCGGGGTGCGCACCAGCTTCAAGTTCGATCCCAAGGCGGATCTGGTGCTGGCCGACCGGGTGCAGATCCAGCAGGTGGTGATCAACCTGGTCCGCAACGCCATGGACTCGATGCGCGGCTGCGAGCGGCGGGAACTGTCGGTGGTCACCACCGATACCAAAGACGGTTTTTCAACCGTGCGGGTCTCCGATACCGGCTCTGGCATGACGCCGGAGGTGAAATCGCAGCTGTTCCAGCCGTTCATGACCACCAAGAAGGACGGCATGGGCGTCGGGCTTTCCATCTGCCGGACCATCGTGGAAGCTCACGGCGGGTCGATCTGGGCGGATTCGAACCTGACGGGGGGCACGACGTTCGCCTTCACCCTTCCCACCATCGACGGGGCGCTGAATGACTGAGCGGCTGGTTCACCTGATCGACGACGACGCCGATGTGCGCGACTCCCTGGCCTTCCTGCTGTCCACCGCGGACATCAATGCGGTGACCTATGAGTCCGCCGAGCGGTTCCTGGCTGTCGCCGAGGGCGCGCGCGGGTGTGTGATCACCGACATCCGCATGCCCGACATCGACGGCATGGAGCTGGTGACACGGCTCAAAAGCATGGGCGTCGACCTGCCGATCATAGTCATCACCGGTCACGGCGACGTGCCGCTGGCGGTGGAGGCGATGAAGGCCGGGGTGCGGGACTTCATCGAAAAGCCCTTCGACGACGAGGTCATCCTGGGGGCGGTGCGCCATGCGCTGAAAGCCCGGGCAGAGGCCAAGGCCGAGGCGGGGGAGCGGCTGGAGATCCAGGAGAGGATCAAGGCGCTGTCCCCGCGCGAGCAGCAGGTGCTGGAAGGTCTGGTGGCGGGCAAGGCGAACAAGGTCATCGCCCACGACCTGGAGATCAGCCCGCGCACGGTGGAGATCTACCGCGCCCACGTGATGACCAAGATGCGGGCGCGCAGCCTGTCGGAACTGGTCCGCTTCGTGCTGGTCTCAAACGCCGGCTAGGGTCGGGCCTGCGAGCCGCCCCCCTTGGCGAGCGCCAGGTCGATGTGACGGCGCAGTTCCCCGTCGATCAGGGGCTTCTCGACGATGTTGACGCCGGCGCGGACGGCCTCGCGGCGGCGGCGCTCGTCGGGGTTGGTGGTGATTACAATCGCCGGCGCCGTCACGCCGGCGGCGCGCAGCTGGGCCACCAGGGCCAGGCCGTCGATATCGGGCAGCTTAAGGTCCACCACCAGGCAGCCGGCCAGGACGATGTCCGCGTCGGCGGCGGCGGCCTGGCCCCGGTTGTGGGCGTGCACGCGAAAGCCGTCCGTCTCCAGGGCGAAGGTCAGGGCGCCCAGCAGCGAGGGGTCGTCTTCGACGAGCACGATCAGCGGGGTGAGAACCTGGTCCACGGCGATCTCGCTGGGCGGAAGCGCCCCGGCATGAAGTCTGTCTTGAGAGAACGGGCGGCGCCTTGACCTAGCGCAATCCGCCCGCGGGCCGCGCGGCCCGGCGCCTACGTAGCGGCCCTTAGGTGTTCAACCCGAATTTCGCGGGCGGGGCGCGGGCCGTACCCATGGACCGTCCACAGCCGGACGGAGTCCTCGCCCGATGCCAGCCTCTCTCGCCACCGCCCTGACGCCAGCCGCCTGGCCGCAAGCCACACCGGCAACCACGCCCGCCGGCGACGATCTGGACCTGACCGGGCCGCTGGTGACCTACAGCCGCGACGAAGAGATCTACGGCGAAGGCGAGAGGGCGGACAGCGTCTACAAGGTCGTACGCGGGGTCGTGCGGGCCTTCCGTATCCTGGCCGATGGCCGCCGGCAGATCAGCGAATTCTACCTGCCGGGAGACTGTTTCGGTCTGGAAGCCGGGCTCGAGCACCGCGGCAGCGCCGAGGCCCTCACCGACGCCCAGCTGGTCGTCGTGCGGCGCTCCGTCCTGACTGACGGCGTCGCCGAAAAGCCAGACCTTGCCCGCCGTCTGTGGCGCCTGGCGGTCCGCGATCTGCAGCGCAGCCAGGACCACGTGCTGATGCTCGGCCGCCGCAGCGCAGCCGAGCGTGTGGCCAGCTTCCTGATGGACCTGGCGCGGCGGATGAACGCCGGCGCGGCGCTGGAGCTGCCGATGTCGCGGCTGGATATCGCCGACTTCCTGGGCCTGACCATCGAGACCGTGTCGCGCACCCTCACCCAGTTCCAGGAGAGCGGCCTGATCCAGCTCAGCGCCTGCCGCTCCATCCGCCTTTCCGACCGCGAAGCCCTGATGGGGCTCTGCGAATAGACCGATAAAGCCAGCAGGAAGGACCTCCATGCCCCACCTCGATCCGCCGCAAATGACCTATCTGGTCGGCGCCATCCTCGCCTTCGTCGCCCTCGCCGTCACCCTGGCGTTCGGACAGGTGACCGGGCTCAGAAATAAGCCTTAGGCGCCGTTTCCCCCAAAATCACTCGGCGCCCCTGAGGGCGTGTTGGAGATTTCCAGCCCGTCCTCTTTTTTTGCCTTCGCGCTCAGACCACCCGCGAGTGGCGCAGCGCCGAGGGGTCCAGTGGGCGTCGAACCAGGCGCAGGCGGAGCGGATGAACGGGCCACCGCGCGCATGACCAGGCGGCCGCCTGCCTAGGCCAAGGTCTTCACCGCCCTCACCAGCGACAGCTCCCCGGCCGGCCCCAGCACGAAACCCAGGTCCTTGGCGAGAGCCAGCATGCGCTCGTTGCCGCGTTCGATCTCGCCCCAGATGCGATGGAGGCCACGCCCGCGACCGTAGTCGATGGCGCGGGCGAGCAGGGCGTAGCCCAGGCCGCGGTGCTGCTGGTCGCTGCGCACGATCAGGGCGAATTCAGCCTCAAAGCCCTCGGGGTCGGCCGCCAGCCGGGCCACGCCCAGGATGTCGTCGTCGTCCGCCACCGCCGCCAGGGCCATCTCGCGATCGTAGTCGATCTGGGAGAGGCGGGCGGCCCATTCGTCCGGCAGGCGCCGCAGTCCGCTGCGGAACCGCAGGCGCACGTCCTCGGCGGTGCTCTTGGCCACAAGCGCCACCAGCCGGGGCGCATCATCCGGGCGGATGGGCCGCACCGTGAGGCGCGAACCGTCCCGCAGCTCAAGCCTACCCGTCAGGGCCTGGGGATAGGGAGTGATCGCCGGCTCGACAGCGCTGGCGCCGGACGCCGAAACGCCAATCCGGGCATCGATGGCGATTACTCCGGCCTCATCGGCCAGCAAGGGATTGATGTCCAGTTCCGCCAGACCTTCCAGTTCCACAGCCATGCGCGAGAGCTTCACCAGGGTGTCGGCGATGGCCGCCAAGTCGGCGGCGGGGCGGTCGCGATAGCCGGCCAGCAGGCGTGAAATGCGGGTTCGCGCCACCATGTCCAGGGCCAGGTGGGCGTTAAGCGGGGTCAGGCCGATGCTGCGGTCTGCGATCACCTCCACCGCTGTGCCGCCCGCCCCGAACAGGACGATGGGCCCGAAGGTGGGATCCTGGGCGACGCCGACGATCAGTTCGTGGGCCCGGGGCCGGTCGACCATCGCCTGCAACATGAAACCATCCACCCGCGCCTTGGGCGCCGCCGCGCGCACCCTGACCAGCATCGCCTCGGCGGCGACCTCCACCGCAGCGGGATCGCTAAGGCCCAGCACCACGCCGCCGACATCCGACTTGTGCGAGATATCCTGCGACAGGATCTTCAGCGCTACCGGGCCGCCGATCTCACCGGCGACCTGACCCGCCTGACGGGGCGTGGAGGCTGTGCGCGTGGCCGCAACCGGCACGCCGTAGGCCGCCAGCACCACCTTGGCCTCCGAATCGGTCAGCATCGCCCTGCCCTCCGCCCGCGCGGTCTCCAACACGGCCTGGGCGGCCGCGCGGTCCGGCGACGCGCCGTTCTCGGTGGCGGGCACCTGCATCAGCAAGCTGCGGTTGCAGGCGTGTTCGGCCAGATGCATGAACGCCCGGACCGCCTCGTCGGGGGTCTCGTGCGTCGGGATCCGGGCCCGGGCGAACAGGCGGCGGGCCTGCGCCGGGGCGGTCTCGCCCAGCCAGGAGGTCAGAATCGGCGGCCTTGGATTGTGGGCTTGGGACGCCTCAACCACCGCGCCGGCCGCCGCCGTGCTGTCGGTGACGGCGGTGGGGCAGTTCAGCACCAGCACAGCGTCCGCACCCCGGTCCGCCAGCACCAGCTCAAGCGCGGCGCGATAGCGGTCGGGGCCCGCGTCGCCCAGCAAGTCGACTGGATTGGCCTTGGACCAGGCCGCCGGCAGGGCCTTGCCCAGGGCCGCCAGGGTCTCCGGCGACAGCGCGGCCAAGCGCCCGCCGCGCGAGTCCAGGGCGTCGACGGCCATGACGCCGGCGCCGCCGCCGTTGCTGATGACGGCCAGCCGGTCGCCCTTAACCGTCAAGCCGGAGGTCAGGGTGGTGACCGCGTCGAAGAGCTCGCGCAGCTCGAGCACCCTGAGCAGCCCCGCCCGCCTGAAGGCGGCGTCATAGACCGCGTCCGCCCCGGCCAGGGCGCCGGTGTGCGACAGCGCCGCCTGGGCGCCGGCGGCGCTGCGCCCGGCCTTGATCACCACCACGGGCTTGTTGCGCCCGGCGATCCTGGCGGCGGACATGAACTTGCGGGCCTGGGTGATGGCTTCGGCGTAGAGGACGATAGCGTGGGTGTCGGCGTCCATGGCCAGGAAGTCGAGGACGTCGCCGAAGTCCACGTCGGCCATGTCGCCAAGGGTCACCACCCGCGAGAATCCGTAGCCGCGGGCGCTGGCCCAATCGAGCGCAGCCGTGGTCACCGCGCCGGACTGCGCCACCAGCGCCACGCCCCCTGCCGGCGGCGTAAGCTGGGCGAAGCTGGCGTTGACCCCGCGGGACGGCGAGATCACGCCCAGGCAGTTGGGGCCGACAATCCGCAGCAGATGGGGCCTGGCCGCCTGCAGCATCGTGGCCTTCAGGTCGGCGCCCGCTCCCCCTGCCTCGCCGAACCCCGCCGTGATCACCACCGCGGCGCGGCAGCCCCGCTGGCCCAGTTCGGCGATCAGGCCCGGCACAGTGGGCGGCGGGGTGGCGATGACCGCGAGGTCGGGCGCCATCGGCAGGTCCGCCACGGAGGCGTAGGCCAGGGTCGATCGGATGAACCGCTCGTGCGGATTGACCGGCAGAACCGGTCCCTTGAAGCCCGTCTCCAGGAGATTGCGCGCCAGCACCGCGCCCACCGAACCGGCGCGGTTGCTGGCTCCGATCAGGGCGATCGACCGCGGCTCGAACAGGGCGTCGAGATTGCGCGTGCTCATCGGGCGGCTCCGGCGGGGTGATCAGCCATCAAAAGGCGGCCATCAACGGGCCTGGCGACGCACGCCGTCAACATGCCGCCGCTGCGATCGCGGTGTTAGTGACTCAGAAGGACGTGGTGGTCGGGCTGGCGCAGCAAGTCGCGGGTGACGCCGCCAAACACCCATTCGCCCAGGCGGCTGTGCCCGTAGCAGCCCGCCACGATCAGGCCGGCGCCGAAGACGCTGGCCTGGCGCAGGATTTCGTGGCCGTCAGCGGGATGGCAGGGCGCCACCTTGGCCTCAGCCTGGACCCCGTGCCGGCGCAGCGCTTCGGCGACGTCGTCGGTGCGGATCTTGGCGTCGGCGGCGTCGCCTTCGACGCAGACCTCCAGCACCAGGACGGACTGCGCCCGTTCGAAGAAGGGCATGGCGTCCGACAACGCCCGGCGCGCCTCGCGCGTGTCCTTCCAGGCCAGCACAATCCGGCGCGCGTCCAGGGGCTCGCCCGACGGAGGCGTGACCAGCACCGGCCGGCCGGACGTTACCGCAAGCTCGGCCGGATCGGCGTCGTGATAGACCGCATCGTTACCGCCAACCGCGCGGCTGGCGACGATCAGGTCCGCGGCGCGGGAGGCCCTGGCCATGGCGCCGGCGGGATACTGGATGCCGCATTCCCACAGCGGCGGCTTGGCCAGTTCCTTGGCGGCGGCGTCGAATGCCTTTCTGGCGTTCTTCAGGTTCTTCTCGATCGCCTCGCGCATGACCACGAACCAGTCGGCCTGCATGCTGTAGTAACCGCTGTCGGGGACCAGCGGCGGGATCATCTCGGCGCCCAGGCCGATGAGGGTGGCGTTGAAGCTGTCCGCGAGGGCGCGCGCGCAGGCCAGACGGGGCGCGCCGGCGTCGGTGGCGGCGGCGTGGACCAGGATCGATGCGTAGGACATGGCGGGTTCTGTTCCAATTCTTTGGGGGACCGGCCGGGCGGGCCGTTGGTGCGGTCGTTGTTACGGTCGACCGACCGGGGGAGAAATTCCGGTCCGCTACCTAGGGGATATTACGGACGGCGCCTCTTCCTGGGCGAACTGGCTCGGATCCGCGTCCGGCTGATCCAGCCCGGCTGGCTTCGGCGCCGCGGCGGCGGACGGCCATCGCGCCGGGCGCACCCGGATCGGGGCGGTCCGGCCTTCCCAGCCGCGCCAGCCATGGCCGGTGGACCTCATTGGACGCTCACCGGCGCGAAGCAGCGCCGGGCGACCTGCCGAACCTGATCGAGGAGCCCCTCGATCACATCGGCCCTGATGCCCGGCGTCACGCCGCCCAGGTGGACGTGATCGACCACGCTGAAGCCGCAGACCTCGGCGATGTGATCATCGAAGGCGTGTCGAAGGATGTTCACGGCCCCGGTCTGGTCCACCCACTGGTCGGGGGCGCCGGAGGTGGTGATGCTCAGCAGAAGCCTGCCGTGCAACAGGGGCTCGGTTCCTCCGGACGCCCGCCCATAGGCGAATCCCGGCCCGAACACCCGGTCCAGATAGCCCTTCAGAATGGCCGGCGGGGCGTTGAACCACAGCGGATAGACGAACACGAAGGCGCGCGCATCGGCCAGGCGTTCGCGTTCGGCCACGACGTCGGCGCGGGGCTGGGCGCCCTTGGCCCAGGGCAGTTCGTCGGCCCGCAGGCGGGGATCGAAGCCCATCTGATAGAGGTCCCTGATGTCGGCTTCGTCGCCGAAGGACCGCACGGTCTCGGCATAGACTCGCGCCACCGCGGCATTGAAGCTCTGGGGATTGGGATGGGCGAGGATGATGGCGTGCTTCATGCTGCTGCTCCTGCGCATGGACGGCGCTAGTGGAACGTCGCCCAGATCGTGAATCCAAGGACCGTGAGCAGTCCGAGCCACGCCCAGACGATGGGCATTATCGTTTCCTGCCGTTGCGCCTGGGCTTCATCGCCTGTGGCGAAAAGATCATCTCGTTGCCGGTTCATGGCGCGATGTCCGATTAATGGCCCATCAGAAGCCCGCCGGTCTCGGACCGCCTTGAGCCGGATCAATTCGTTGGGCGATCGTTGGCGTCCGCCGCTTGACCTCGATCAAAGCGGTCAGCGTGCCTGCGGTTGAGGGTCGTGTGGATCTGGCGTCCGATGAAGCGAAGCTCGTCACCGGTTCGGAACTGGTCATCGACGGCGGCTACACGGCCCGCTGAGGCTCTTGACAGCGGACGTCGGCGCTGAGCCCAGGCTCACCCAAGCATTGGCATATTATGCTAAGCCGTGCGTCTCCGCGCCTCGCCCCCTACTCCTCCTTGCGCCTCCGGCCGCGGCGTTCGGTGACGGCGCCTTCCAGCGTCACCAGGCGGGCAAGAAAGGTCGCCGGGTAAAGCTGGCCAATGACGGCCTCCAGGTTGGCCAGCCCACGGACGAAGGGGTGCACCGGCAGGATGTCGCCACAGCCCGCCGACGTCAGCGTCCCAAGACTGAAGTAGAGCAGATCGCTCCAGGTGTCGGATCGCGCTTTTGACAGACCCGAGAACGCGGATCGCCAGACCTCCTCCGCCAGATGATAGAGGCTGGCGAAAATGAGTCCGACATAGAGGTAGAGGATCACCGCGCCCATGATGCGGTGGAGGTTGATGCGGCCGGGGTCAAAGGCGGCCCTGGCGACGGTCCAGCAGACGGTCAGCTCGAAGGCGATGGAGCCGCAAATGTTGACGAAGTGAGCGGCCTGGATCGCCTGCTCCGTTTTCAGCAATGCGGTGCAAAGCAGCGGGACGACGAAGGTCACTCCGACCGCTACGGCGATCGGTCGGCTGGGATTGACGATCAGGATCGCCGTGGCCGCCACGCCGAAGCGAAACAGTTCGAGCACATCGGTGCGGAACGGCGACGACCCCGCAAGCGGTCCGACAATGAACATCACGGTCGCCTGCAGGATCAGAATTATGATCAGACCTGCGTCGCCCTCCTCGGCGTGCCAACGCCGCGGGTCAAGGAAATGTCGCTCGGGGCGCACTTCGCCGGAGCGCTTTGAGGACGCGACCATCAGCAGCGCGCCTCCAGCCGTGACAATTTCACCACGTTCCACCTGGGTCCTGATGCGGCCGCGGTGAGAACGCGGTCGCGGGGTCCTTCAGCTAGAGGCGTCAGGACGAAGAGTCCCCGGCGACCGCTTGAACCCATCTGAGATTATCTTAGCAGCGTGGATCGACGGATGACCGTCCAGGGTCGATGCCGCGACCTTTGTCTCCTCAGGTCTTCTCACGAAAACTCGGGGCCTATCCAAGGACTTCTGCACTGCTGTGGCCGACGCTTTGTCGAATGACGGAATTCAACAGGAGCAGACCATGAATAGAACTTCATTGGGGGCTGCGCTGGCGGTCGCGCTGGCGGCCGGCAGCTTCCTGCCCCAGGGCGGAGCCCAGGCCGCGCCGATGGCATCTCGGGACGGCGAACTCACGCTTGCGTCCTTCCCGTCCTACCTGTTCGGCGGCCGGAACTATTGCTGGTACGGGAACGGCTGGCGCGGACCCGGTTGGTACTGGTGCGGCTACGGCGCGCGCTATGGCCTGGGTTGGGGCGGACCCTACGGCTGGCATCATTGGGCCGGCGGAAGGCCGTCTGGCGGCCACTATGGCGTCGGGCATGGCGGCCAGTTCCATGGCGGAGCTGCTGGACTCCATGGCGGCGACCATACGGGCGGCGCCCATTTCGCCGGTGGCGCCCACGTCGGAGGTGGCGGCGGTGGCGGCGGTGGCCATTTCGGTGGTGGCGATGGCGGCGGTGGCCATTTCGGCGGCGGTGGCGGCGGAGGCCATGGCGGCGGCGGTCACGGGCGCTGATTCCGACAGCCTGTGGTCACTCCGTGTCCCGCCGACCAGACCGCGGGGCGGCCTCGTCGGCGGGCGCCAAGGCTAGCCTGACGCGCCTTTTGGATCATTGGGCCTCCGCCAGCCAACCCAGTGACGGAAATCTCCAAGACACCGCCGGGATATCTTCGCGATACCTCGATGATGCGTGATGGCCGGCGGTGGCAGCTGGCCCAGGGAACCGGACCGCGGGACGAAAGGCACCTCTCATGACGCCGCCGCGACGGTTCCGGCTGACCTTCGCCCTCTTGGGTCTCGTCCTCATCGTTGTTGCGACATGGCTGATTCTGAACCGTAAGCCGACCAAGGCGGCGACAGTTCAGCCGATCCCTGTGGCGGTGGCGAAGGTCGACGTGCGGGACATCCCCCTTGCCGTGACCGCGCTAGGCGCCGCGCAAGCCTGGCAAAGCGTGCTCATCAACACTCAAATAACCGGCATGCTGAGCCGCGTGCCTCTATCCGAGGGGACGGACGTGCCGAAGGGCGCGCTGCTGGCCGAGATCGATTGCAGGCCGTTCCGGGCCGTCCTGGCGCAGGCCCAGGGAACGCTCGCCCGCGACCAGGCTCTGCTGCTCCAAGCCACCACCGACCTGGCCCGCTACAATACCCTCGCCGCCCAGGACTCGATCGCCAAGCAGATCCGCGATGACCAGGCGGCCCTTGTCAAACAGGACCAGGGCACAGTCCGCACCGACCAGGGCGCTGTCGCCGCCGCCCAGGTGAACGTGAACTACTGTCGCATCACCTCACCGGTGGCGGGCCGGCTAGGGGTCCGGCTGACGGATCCCGGCAACATTGTGACGGCGGGCAATACGACAGGGATCGTCATGCTCAATCAGATCACGCCGATCGCGGTGACATTCAGCGTTCCCCAGGGCGACTTCCAGCGGCTCTCCGACGCCTCCGGCGCCTTCACACGGCCCATGGCCACCGAGGCGCTGAGCCAGCAGACGGGCGCCGTGCTCGGGTCCGGCGAACTGTCGATCGCCGACAATCGTGTCGACCCGACGACTGGCACCGTTGCGATGAAGGCGCGGTTCCCAAATGAATCCAAGCACCTGTGGCCGGGCCAGTTCGTCAATGTCCGACTGACCCTGCAGACCCTGCCACAAGTGCCGACCGTCCCGCTCGCCGCGGTCAATCGGGGCCCCAGGGGTCCGTTCGCCTATGTTGTCGGCGCCGACAACAAGGTCAGCGTGCAGCCCATCACCCTGCTGACGACACAGGATGCGACCGCGGTGATCAAGACGGGGCTGCGCCCCGGCCAGTCGGTGGTCGTCGACGGGCAGTTGTCCCTTAGGCCGGGAGCCGCCGTGTCCGTGCGCACGCTTCAGCCCTCCAGGCAGGCTGGCCGGTGAGGGCGAATCTTTCCGCTCCCTTCATCCGGCGTCCTGTGGCGACGTCACTGGTCGCCGCGGCGCTCCTGCTGGCGGGCCTCGTGGCCTATTTCAACCTTCCCGTTGCGGCCCTGCCCCAGGTGGACTTCCCGACCATTCAGGTCAGCGCCGCCCTGCCCGGCGCCAGTCCGGAAACCATGGCGTCCAACGTGGCCACGCCGCTCGAGCGTCAATTCTCGCTCATCGCCGGGGTCACCCAGATGACCTCCTCCAGTTCCAACGGCGCGACCACCATCACCCTGCAGTTCGATCTGTCGCGTAACATCGACGCGGCGGGTCAGGACGTCCAGTCGGCGATCAACGCCGCCAGCGCGCAGCTCCCCACCAACCTGCCCAGCGCGCCGAGCTTTCGAAAGGTCAATCCAGCCGACGCGCCAATCATGATCCTCTCGCTCACCTCCGACACCCTGCCGGTCAACACGGTGAGCGACTACGCCGACAACATCCTGACCGAGCAGATCTCGCGCATTGCCGGCGTGGGCCTGGTGACCATCGGCGGCCAGCAGAAACCGGCGGTGCGCATCCGGATCGATCCGCGCAAGGCGGCCGCGCTGAACCTGCAGATGGACGCCATCCGCACCCAGATCATGAACAACACGGTCAATGCGCCCAAGGGGTCGCTCAACGGCGGCCAGACGAGCCAGACCATCTATGCGAACGATCAGATCCTCGCCGCTCCCGAATGGGAGCGAATGGTCGTCGGCTACCACAACGGCGCGGCCATCAGGGTCCAGGACCTCGGCAACGCCGTCCAGGACGTCGAGAACAACCAGATGGGCGCCTGGATTTTCCCAGGCAAGGCCAACCAGGACCAGACTCTGGCCGCCAGCCAGTCCATCCTTCTGGTCATCTTCAAGCAACCCGGCGCCAACGTCATCAAGACGGTGGACCGCATCAAAGCGGCGCTTCCGGGCCTGCAGGCGGACATTCCGCCGGCGATCGCCGTTCATGTCCTCGCCGACCGCACGCAGACCATCCGCGCCTCGGTGATGGACGTCGAGGTGACCTTGCTGATCACGATCGGGCTCGTGGTTGCGGTGATCTTCCTCTTCCTTCTCGATCTGCGGGCGACCCTGATCCCGAGCATCGTCATCCCGCTCTC
>FTIF01005865.1_pt1 | contig 14035 bp, 10 predicted proteins | sample 1658001 | NCBI WGS metagenome assembly FTIF01 (sample SAMEA3914789, study PRJEB12502) | metagenome | biome: forest; material: soil | place: Canada | collected 2011-07-03 | depth 0.3 m | reverse complement strand
GCAGGGCCATGGCGGCCAGCAGACCGGCTGGCAGCAGGGCAGCCACGGCAACCAAGGCCAGATCCAGGCGCCGCAGCAAGCGCCGCAAGCCCAGCAGCCGCAGTGGCGCGTGCGCGGCAACGCGCATGGTGCGCCGGTGCAAGTGCCGATCCAGAACGTCGTCGATCGCCGCGAAGACAACCGCGGCGCCGATCAACGCCAGTCGCGCGGCCAGGCCGACGGCCGCGGCCAGTTCGAGCACGGCGGCGACGCCAACCGCGACCGCTGATCGAGTCCCGCGCGGGTGCGCGCCCCGCGCCTCCTGAACGGTCGTTCGGAAGGCTGGCGGCGAACGCCCGAGTTCGCCAGGTGCAGCTGCTACGCATGCCGGCTTTCGGGTAGGCTGAAGACCATGAAGTACCGGGTGAGCAAGACAACACGTTGCCTGACTGCGTTCGATCGGCTGCTACTCGTTGTCATGGCCAGGTGTCGCGATCGGCCCCGGAATTCTTGGAATGCTGTTCGAGGCCGTCAGTGAGCTCGGTTTCATGAGAGACGATGCTCTTCATGAGCGGAACAGCGCGGAACAAGAAGGCAGGAGTGACCGGCAAAGCCGGTGACACCCTCACCCAATCGACGCCCGACTCGGTTCGGCCAGCAGCAGACGGTCACGATGGTCTGGTCTGCTTTCGAGACGCTTTGCAACCATGGGAGATCGATCATGGACGGAGCAGCATCTTGTGTACTTGCCCTTGTCGTGGGCGTAGTCGCGATTTCGGCTTTTTTTGTTGACGGGCTCCCGGCCAGCATACGGGAGCGTAGGTGTCAGGGTGCCGCGTGGCGTCGTGCGTTCCCAGACGCGCCGAAGCAAGCAATTCGTGAATTTCTATCGGTGTTCGTGGATGCCTTCTCTTTTCGAACCTCTGACCGACTGAAGTGCTGCCCCGAAGACAAGATCATCGACGTCTACCGATCTGTCTATCCGAAGCGGTGGCTTCCCGATGAGCTCGAGCTCGAGACTTTCGCGAAGGACCTCGAAAAGCGCTTTGGTTTCCGTCTCGAATCAATCTGGTGCGACCAGCTCACCCTCGAGGATGTGTTCAGAGAAGTCTGCGCTCGTCACGTCGCAACCTGACATAGAAGCGAAAGTAAAACGTCGTCCCCTCTGATTTCCAGGCTCCTGGTTGTTGTTCTTGCTCCAACCACGAGTACCACTGCCAAATCCGGAGAGTCTGCAGAGCCACGCGATGTTCACATATCGTCTCTCGTCGCAGACCCGGAATATTTGGGCCGAATTGGTGGCGCAGCCCTCAGGCGGCTGGAAGGTTATTGAAGACTCTGAAGACCGTTCCGCCGTTTGGAACCGTGGCGACGATCGTGTGTTCTTGGCACCGGCGGTACGATGGGCCGAACTGGTCGGTCAAGCGTGACCGGCGCCTGCCGGCCAGGAACGGACGGTCGCGACCGTCCGCTAAAGGGCTGCGCAGATTGCTGCCGGCGCTTGCCGGGACGTTCCATGGCCACTCCGGATTGCTCGAAGCCAAGCTTCTCGCAGAAGGCCGGCACGCCGGTTCGGCCAGCCCGGAGCACCCGGGTCATACGGTCGTTGTCGCCCGTCGCCCGTTGGACGAGAGCGGTACCGATGCCTCACCCGCGGCATTCGCGGGCCACGACCACCATCGAGATGTAGCCATTGAAGACGCCATCCGAAATCGCACGGAGGAAACCGACGACCACGTTGTCCTCGACGCCGCCAGCGCTACATGGTACCGCGCAACCAGCTCGCCGAAGAGCTCAGGATCCTGAACACGTGTCCCCCAGTCGTTTGCCGCCAAGAGCAGGCGCGCTCGTTCGAACTCTTCGGGCAGAATCCTCCTGACTTGCATAGGTTCCTGGCACGTGTTGACGGAGACGTGCCATGCTAGCGGCTCAAGTCGGCCAGGAGTTGTCCTCGGCGGCCGACCGGTTGCGGGTTGGACATCAACACGCCGTCGCCCTGTGCCGAGGCATATCCACTGGAGCAGCAATGCGTTCTCTCGCCTCATCCCCCAGCCGGCGCGCCATGCGCGACATTGCCTGGCCATCAATCGCTGCGCTGATAGCGTTGCATGGCGTGGCTGCCAGTGCCGCTCCGCTGATCGTCTCGACGATCCCGCTGGCCGATCCGGTGCGCTGGGACTACGTCTCTGTCGATTCCGCGACGGATCGCCTATATGTCGCGCACCGCGAGCGGGTCGACGTGATCGATGCGCGCAGCGGCAAGCCGCTCCTGCAGCTCGCTCCGACACCCGGCGTCCACGGCGCCGCCGCGGCGCCCGACCTTGGCCGGGTCTTCACGAGCAACGGCGCCGACGGGACCGTCGGTGTCTTCGATGCAGCCACCGGCAAGCTGCTGCAGACGGTCAAGGCGGGCCAGAACCCGGATGCGATCGTCTACGAACCCACGACGCACCGGGTCTTCGCCATCAATGGGCGCTCGTCGGACGTCACCGCCATCGATGCGCAGTCGTTGAAGGTGGTCGCAGCGTCGATTGCCGCGCCTGGCAAGCCCGAGTACGCGGTCACCGATGGCCACGGGCGGGTGTACTTCAATGTCGAGGACAAGAACGAACTGGCGGTGCTCGACGCGGCCACGCTGAAGATCGAGCGCCACTACAGTCTCGCTCCGTGCGACGGGCCCAGCGGACTGGCGATCGATGAACGCGGCCGACTCTATTCGGTGTGCGGCAACGGCTTGATGGTGGTGAGCGACCCGGTCTCCGGCCGCGTGATCGGCCAGGCGCCGATCGGCCGCGGTCCGGACGGGGTCGCCTGGATGGACGGCAAGGCCTATAGCGCCAATGGCCGCGACGGAACGATCAGCGTCGTCGCCGAGACGACCGAGGGCCATTTCGAGACGGTGGCGACGGTACCCACGGCCACGGGCGCACGCACGATCGCCTCGGATCCGTCGCTGCACCTGCTCTTCACCCCGACGGCCGACTTCAAGGCGCCAGCCGCCTCCGGTGCCGACAAGGGCGCACGACCCGAAGCCATTGCGAACACGTTCCGTGTCCTGGTACTGAAAGACAGCGACGCTCGTACCGGCATGAACTAGTCGCGCATAGAGCTGCATCGGTGCACCTTTCGCCGACTCGTCGCCCAGACACTTCTGCTCGCCGCTGACGGCCCGAAAGCGGCCGCTCCAGGTGTAGTAGCCCATCGCATCGATAGTCGATAGCGTGCCGTCGCAGGTCTTCGAGCCGTGGCTGTCGCTCATCACGAGCGCGCCATCGTCGCGAAATTCGAAGGACGCCAGGCACTCCGAGTTTGTTCTTTCGACGTCGATCCATTTGCCCACCAGAGGGTTGGCGTCGGGTACCGCGGGCGGGGATAGCGGCGCTGACTGGCTTGCTGCAGCCTGACGCGGTCAACGCGAGTGCAGGTACCAAGATCAGGGTGCGGAGCGTGGCCAGCAGGCGCATTGGAAGTGGTCTGGAATCGGATGGCGGGCCCAATTGTCGCCCTTGCTCGATTGGTCGAGATCTGACTTCCGTTGTTCGGCGGTATGCTCTGCTGCAGATTGGTAACAAGCCTGTGATGCCTGGAGAACAACTGGCCGTGGCCGTCGGAGGTCGCAGACCGACCAGGAGCGGGCGTGAACGGGTGTCCGCTGTCGGGCGCTACACGCCCGGTTCAAGCCGTCAGGGGAAATGGCAGGGCGGTGTCGATTTTCGGCATCCCCGTTCGTCGTTCCCCTGACTGGCCCGGTCGGCCACTTCCTGGAAGGCGTCATGAAACTTCTCCTCACTTCCGCCGGCATCAAGAACGCAAGCATTCACGACGCGCTGCTCGAACTCCTGCCCAAGCCAATCGCCGAGTGCGACGCACTGTGCATTCCCACCGCGGGGTACGGGCACCCCATGGGCTCGCCGGGCGGCGCCTGGCGTTTCGTCGCCGGCAAGGCATCCACGCCGATGTGCGAACTGGGGTGGAAATCCATGGGCTTGCTCGAACTCACCGCGCTGCCCAGCATCGCCAAGGAGCGCTGGATGGGCTGGGTGCAGCGGGCGGACGTCCTCCTGGTCAATGGCGGCGATGCGCTCTACCTGTGCCACTGGATGCGGCAGTCGGGACTCGCGGACCTCCTGGCGTCGCTGCCCGACATGGTATGGGTCGGTCTCAGTGCGGGCAGCATGGCCCTGACTCCTCGGGTCGGCGACGACTTCGTCGAGACGAAGCCGTCTATCACCGGAGACGACCTCGCGCTGGGGCTCGTCGACTTCTCGATCTTTCCCCACCTGGACTATCCGGACTTTCCGGAGAACACGATGGCGTGCGCGGAAAAATGGGCCGCCCGCCTCGGATGCCCGGCCTACGCGATCGACGACGAGACCGCCATCATGGTTGCTGACGGCTCCGTCGAAGTCATCTCTGAGGGGCACTGGAAGTTCTTTCCGCGCTAACGACGGGGCGGCGGATTCGAATGGCATGGAACGGGAGATGGAAGCGCTGCTGGCGCTTCATCCTCGCATCGCGACCCGGCGGCCGCCACCGGCTATGCGGGATATCAGACGGTGGTCAAGCCGGTGGCGGGCGCAGTCGGCACCGTCCAGAAGGCCGCCGCGGCTGTCAAGAACAGGTTCTCGCCGCAGCGGACGGCGCTGGTGCCGTGCGTGCCGTGCCAGGAATGCATGGATGCCAAGCAGCGCGCGACCCGCATCGAGAGGCGCAACCAGCTCATCGCGCAGGCGCAGGCCTCGCCCGACCCAGCGGTGCGGGCCGCCGGCACGGAGCTACAGAGCGACATGCATGCGGTGGAGCTGGCGTCGCTGTCGCAGGACACTTATAAGCAGTACGACCCGAATGCCGAGGACAAGACCCCGCCGTCGCCCTGGCACGCGATGACGCCGGATGAACTGCTGGACGCTGACATCAAGCTCGATGACGTGACGGCCGCGCGCGCGGTGGTCTACAAGTGCCCGGACGACTTTCCCTTCGAGCCGAAAACGGTGGTCGCGTTCCAGGGTACAACTGCCGACCCGGACGACATCCTGGCCGACCACGATCAGGCCCTCGGCCTGAAGACGTCCCAATACGATGCCGCCACGAATCTCGGTAAGCAGATGAAGGGCAACCCTGAATTCGAAGGCGCCGAGGTCACCGGCCATTCGCTGGGCGGGGGCAAGGCTCAGGCCGCCGGGGTACTGGCCGGCTTGAAGCTGGCAGTCGGATGGTTGATCGTCCATCGAGCCAAGGCAAGGCGCTTGGCGACAGAGTGATCTTGAATTTCTTGTGACGACGGTCGGCCGCAAGCGGGCGTAGCTGATCGGCCGCTTTCGGGTATCCGATGCGCGGTCTGCTAGTGCGACAAGGCCGATAGAGTCTGTGCGATGGTGCTTCGCAACGTGCTCCGATCACCTTAGCGATTGGCGCGGTGCCCGAACCCGATGGCGGTAAATCAGGAAGCTGGAATTGCAAGCGCGGCGAAGACTCCTCGCCGGAAGCGCCAGAGGCATGCCATGAACAGGATCCCGAGCGATGCAAGCGCGAACGATGACGGTTCCGGTACAGCGGCAGCAGGACTCAGCTGTCCGCGGATCTCGCCCGATGGATACAGGCCCGTGTGCATGTCGAGGTAGATGTCGCCCTGGTTCAGCGCGAGGATGAGGTCGGCAAACGAGTCAGTGGCAAAACCCAGGGCCAGCCCAGCCCCATAGCCATTGTCGACGCCGAGCTGCAGGATATCGGTGCTGCTGCCGCTTGGCGGAACGCAGTCGGTGAAGTCCAGATTGCAATTCAAGACCGTCCGCGCCGGATCATCGAGCACCTCGTGAAAAAAATACGTGTTCGGATCGGCTACCGATCTGCTGACACCTATTGGCGCGAAGTGCAGATGTGAGCGATCCGCCGGCCCGGACAGGCCAGTCCACGTCAAATCGGTGGTCACTGTGAACAGGGTGTCGTCGAGCGTGACGACGGCATTCCCGACTGCTGACGACCTACTACCGCCCCCGTCGACCACTTGCGCCGCGGTCAAGGTGCTTGTGTACTCGATGAGTGCAGCACTGACCGGGGCCGAGACTACAAAAGCTGCCGCGAACAATGTCGCGCCGAAAATACTTTTGAATTGCACTACGCATCCCCTTGTCGATTCCAGTGGTTCGTGCTGGCTTGCCAGCGCGAATATTGACCTCCGGTCATGCGCAAGTCAATTTCATCTCTAGGGGTCAGGGTACGGGACGGCACCCGATCGACGTCGACGGGCAGATATGCTGCACCATCGGATCAAACCATGAGTTTCGAACGCGCGATCTTCTCCGCTCTTGCCAGCCTCGCAACCACGTCGGCGCTCGCGCAGCCACCGGCATGCCAACAGGGCCTGCGGGATCTGGAGGCGGAACGGTACTCCGACTCCATCCAACCTCTCACCAGTTGTCTTCAGGTGAAGCTGCCCGACAAGCCAAGGGCATTCATCCTGCAGGCGCGCGCGCGAGCGCACGCCGAGCTCAAGCAGTGGGCCGCCGCCGTCGACGACCAGCGTGATGCGATCTCTCTTGCCACGCCTTCTGACGTTTGGCCTGATGTCATGCTTGGCGCCTATCTTCGCAAGACCGGCAGGCTCGACGAGTCACTCGAGGCTCTCACTGAGGCACTTCGTTTCGATGAAGACGGCCCGGGAACGGGCCCTGGGATGGCCGTCTACTATCACACGGCCATGACACTGCATCAGGCTGGCCGCCACAGAGAAGCCATCGAGGCCGCCACCCGGGGGATCGCCAAGCAGCCCGACTACGGATACGCGTTCTATCAGAGGGCGTTGTCCTATGAAGCACTCGGCGATGACGTGCATGCGGCGCTCGACTTTTCCCGCGCATCGGAACTGACGCCCAAGGATGGGTATGAGGCGGAGATCGCTAAGAAGCTTCGCGATCACGGATTCGGAAGCGCAACACGCGAAGGGCAGTAGACGGCCCATGAGCTGACGCTCACGAAGGTCGGTCTGGGGTTGTCTGCCGAATCGGCATCATCCTGATCGCGAATGTCCGCTGCCAATGCCATCGCGCAAGAGTTTCAAGCTGCGCTATGCGCGCTGTCCACGAGAAGGACAGTTCAGACGGAATCGTGCAAGCAGGCCGTGTCGCGGCAACTTCCCAGCCAACTCGCCCCAGACTTCGAGCAGTTCACCCCGAGTGGCTAGTCACCTGCCCGGCGTCGTGGAATGCTCGCGCTCATGCTGACACCTTCTGAAAGTTGACAGATGCTGCGTAGACATCTCCTTCAAAGCGCGATGGCCATGACGGCGTTGCCATTCACGGCGCGGTGCGCTTTCGCGCAAGCCGCCACTCGAAGTACGACTCGGCGCCGCCCAACTGATCCGGATTGGCCCAATGCAACGCAATGGCAAGCGCTGAAGGATGCGGTGGGCGGCAATCTCATCGCCGTGCAGCCATTGCTGGCACCGTGTGAACTTTCACCCATAGCTGCTGCTTGCCTGGCGGTGACGAGCAATCTTCGCAACCCGTTCTATATCGGTGACCAGGTTGCCGGCACGCAAGTCTCAGGCTGGCTGGATGCCTGGGTCCCTGCCGCTAGCGCCTTCGCCGTCAAGGCTGCAAGTACCGCGGATGTCGTTGCGAGTGTGAATTTTGCGCGCGAACATCAGTTGCGTCTGGTCGTCAAAGGCGCAGGTCACAGCTACCAAGGCACCTCCAGCGCGGCTGATTCCTTGCTCATTTGGACCCGCGGCATGAATAAGGTCACGCTGCATGACAGCTTCGTGCCGCAGGGTTGTGAGGGGCGCGTGGCTCCGGTGCCGGCCGTCTCGGCGCAGGCCGGCGCCGTGTGGATCGACCTCTACCATGCCGTGACTGCGCTGGGCGGACGATATGTTCAAGGTGGCGGCTGCACCGATGTCGGCGTGGCTGGCCTGATTCAGAGCGGCGGCTTCGGAAGCTTTTCAAAGGGCTTCGGTACTGCGGCGGCCAGTCTGCTGGAAGCCGAAATCGTGACGGCCGACGGCCATGTGCGCACGGTCAACGCTTGCTCGGATCCGGAGCTATTTTGGGCGCTGAAAGGCGGTGGCGGCGGCAGCTGGGGCATTGTCACCCGCGTCACCCTGCGCACCCATGAATTGCCGAAATACTTTGGCGCTGCCTGGGGAAAGATCAAGGCCAGCAACGACGATGCCTATCGCCGACTGGTGACGCGCTTCGCGGAGTTCTACGCCGACGCGCTGTTCAATCCGCACTGGGGCGAGCAGGCCACCTTCGCGCCTGATAACACCCTCAAGATCTCGATGGTGTGTCAGGGCCTGGACAAGCTGCAGATCGAGCAGGTCTGGGCACCATTCTTCGATTGGGTGAAGGCCTCGCCCGATGACTTCACGGTCGCCGAAGGGCTCGGCTCGTGGGCCGGCGATGCGCGACGCTGGTGGGACATCGAGGGCAACAATGCAATGATTCCCGACACGCGGCGCGGCGCCCCGAGACACCATGGCTGGTGGAAAGGGGATCAGGATCAGGTGGGGGCCTGGCTGCATGGCTATGAATCACTCTGGCTACCAGCTCGACTGCTCGAACCAGCGCAGCGCCAGGACCTTGTGGAGGCATTGCTCGCCAGTTCGAGACACAAGAGACTTGACCTCCACTTCAACAAGGGTCTGGCCGGCGCTCCGGCAGCAGCGATTGCGAGCGCACGAGAGACTGCAACCAATCCTGCCGTCTGCGAAGCGTTCGCCCTCGTCATCATCGCGGACGGAGAAGTACCCGCCTACCCCGGCTTGGCCCGCAGGCCTCCCGATCTTGCCGTGGCACGCCGGAACGCGCGCGACATCGACCTGGCGGCCGCCGCGCTGCGCCAGGTCGCACCGTACGCCGGATCGTATGTGTCCGAGAGCAACTTCTTCAATGCCGACTGGAAACGCGAATTCTGGGGCGGGAATGCCGGCCGCCTGCAGGCCGTGAAGGCGCGGGTCGACCCGGACGGGTTGTTCTTCGTGCATCACGGCGTGGGCTCCGAAGAATGGAGTTCCGACGGATTCACGCGTCTGTAGACGCCGACTGTCGCCAGACTCTCGCGCCTCGACATCAACAGCTTGCGGTGTCGCCGATCCCGCGTGCCCGGCGCATGGAGCGTGCCGTCCAACGGGTCAGTTCATCAGTTCGCCGCGATAGCCGCGCGACACGCGCAACTGCTGACCTGAGCTGACCGTCAACTGCAGCTCTCCGCGGGGCAGCGGCACCATCGCGGTGATATGGGCCGGGTTGACCGCATGCGAGCGATGTACGCGCACGAAGCCGCGGGCTTCTGGGTGCATCAGGAAGTCGCTCAGCGTGCGGCGGTCCAGATGGCAGGCCGGCGGCGCGTGCAGTTCGATGTAGTTGTCAGCGGCGGCAACCCACTCGACGCTCGCCAGTGGCAATTTCATCAATCCGCCCCCGCGCCGCGACACCAGCCAGTGGGCGGACAGCGGCTGCAATTGCTGCAGCGCGGTCAACAGCGCCCCGCGCTGCGGCGCCCGGTCCGACGAAGCCAGACGCGCACGCAGCCGTTGCATCGTCTCGGCCAGTCGTTCGCTCGTGAAGGGTTTGAGCAAGTAGTCCACAGCGTTCAGATCGAACGCCCGGACCGCGAACTGATCGAAGGCGGTGCAGAAGGCGCAGACCATGCCGTCCGGGAGTGCCAGCGCCAGTTCCAGCCCACTCTGGCCGGGCATCTCGATGTCGAGGAGGGCGGCATCCGGCCTGTGCTGCTCGATCAGGGCCAGGGCCTCGACTGCGTTGCCAGCTTCAAGCACCGGGCCGATACCGGGCATCGCCGACAGCAGCCGTCGCAGCTTGACGCGAGCCGGGGGCTCGTCGTCGACGATCAGCAGCTTGATCATCATTGCCCGGTGGCCTTGACCGGCTCGGCCGGCAGATTCAGCTTCAACAAGCTGCCGCCGTCCGTTGCCGCGCTCAGTTCAACCCCGGCGGCATCGCCAAACAAGACTCGCAACCTTTCGCGCGTGTTCGACAAGCCGACGGCGCCGTCCCGCCGGGTGCGTTCGGGCGCCGTGCCGCTGTTGGTCACGGTCAGCTGAAGCTGACCGTCAGCGCCCAGCCAGCCGCGAATGCCGATCCGCACCGGGCCGATGGTCAGCGCCACATCGTGCTTGATCGCGTTCTCCACCGGCGAGATCAGCAACATGGCAGGCACCACGCACGCGCGCGCCTCGTCGCTCACCTCGATGTCGATCGAGAGCCGCTCCTCGCCGAAGCGGGCCCGCATGATGGATAGATAAGGTTCGACCAAGGCAAGTTCCTGCGCCACCGTGTGGCTGCCGGCCTCCTGCGCTGCCACGGCCTGGCGCAGCAGGATGGCCAGTTCACAAAGGATGCGGTCGGCTTTCGGCACGTCCTCGTACATCACCGAGGAGATCATGTTCAGCGTGTTGAAGAGGAAGTGCGGCTGGATCTGCTCGGCCAGGCGCGAAAGCCGGGCCTCGGCAAGTTCGCCGCGCAACTGCGCCGTCTCCCGCTGCCGGCGCTGGGAGTCGAAGTAGAGCCACAGGCCATGGCAGATCGCCACGACCAACACGTAGGAGACGAAATCCTTGCCGGCTTCGTAAGCCAGGATGTGCGACGCATTACCCGGCTCGTATCGCACATCGGAGGCGGCATAGACCGTGAATCGCAACGCGAACATGCCACCGACATGGGCGAGGATGTACACGATCAACGCGACGGCGTGGCGCGCAAATTGCAATGGCCGGCTGTCCACCCGCAAGCCGGCGACATGCCAGCGGTAGATGGCCACGCTGAGCAAGCCGATGCAGAAGACCGAGCTGAACTCCCACAGAAACGGTTCCCACCAGTGGTGGCCGCCGTTGGCCAGATATTGCTGCAGCGCGGCCACGCTTTGCAGCAGCGCGATGGTCAGCAGCAGCCCGGCATAGGCCCACCATAACGGAGAGGCTGAGCGGGCTGTGTTGTCGTTGACGTGTTGGGGTGGCATGGGGCAAAGTTACCACTGCCGCATGGCCCCCGGCGCCGCCTCGCCCCATGGGAAATCCCTCTCATCCCAAGTGGCCGTCGTTATCCGGGCGTACCCTCTCGGCGATAGCTTGTCGCGCGCAGGGCGTTTGATCGTTTCGGTCACCGGCACGATGCCCCTCAACGAACGTCAGCGGCTGGGTCTTGGGGGCGGCGGTTTGCGTTGGCAATTGCCGGCTCGGGTCTGTCTGCGCCCAGCGCAGCGAGTGTCGTTGAGCGGCCCAGAACCTGCCGCCAACGAGCGTCTGCTTCGAGGCAGTTCGCTGACTCGGCAGACATGTCTGCCAGGCTGGTGCGCTAGAGACGCGGTTCGCGCTATTACCTTGCCGTTTCAAGCTGATCGGCTCGCTCTGTATTCAGCACTGCCTCGCAGGCATGCCCAACCTCTTGAGAGCCATTGCCGGCGGCTGCAAGCGCGGCGCGCGGATACCCCATAGGCAGATCGTCCATTCGCGATCCGGATGCAATGAAAAAGCGCGCTGCCAACAAAGTCGGCAGCGCGCTTCCATTCAGTCGAAGATCAGTTACTGGACGTTCAGGTTGATGTCATCCAGCACGAAGGACGTTTGCAAGGACGAGTCCTCGGTCCCCGTGAATTTGATCGTGACCGTCTTGCCGATATAGGCATTCAGGCTGATCGTGCGCTGAACGTATCCGGTGGCCGCGTTGACGTTCGAGTAGGTTGCCAGCGTCGTCGTCGTCGTGCCGTTGGTCGCCTGCACCGTCAGCTTGTCATAGGCTGTCGTCCCAGTCTCCGCGGTATCGATGTGCAGCCAATAGGTCAACGTCGCCGATGTCTTGCCTGCCGGGATCGTGACCGATTGCGACAGGGTGTCGGTGTGGGTCGTTCCGTAGCCGTCCAGCCAGACAAATCCCGTGCCGCCATGCGCGGTCTCGCCGCTGCAGGTGCTGTTCGTGCAGCTCACGCCCGAGGATGCGGTCCAGCTGGTGGTGCCGCTCTCGAAGCCCGGGTTCAGGATCAGTTGGCTCGAGCCGCCGCCACTGCTGGTCACGGTGACCGCGAGCGTCTTCGAGCTCGAAGTACCGCTCACGCCATCCGTCACGGTTTCGGTGACCGAGTAGGTGCCCGCTGCCGCATAGGTGTGGCTCGGGCTCGTGGCGGTCGACGTGGCACCGTCGCCGAACGTCCAGGCATGCGTCGAGATGGTGCCACCGGAGTCCGTGGACGAATCAGTGAACGTGGCGGTCAAGCCGCTCGTACTTGCAGTGAAGTTGGCCGTCGGTGTACCCCCGCCGCCTCCACCGCCACCGCCAACGGTGACGTGCGCGATGTCGCACCGATTGGTGTCGTTCGACCACGTGCTCTGCATCGGGTAGGCGCCATTGCCCATCGTCACCAGCTGGGTTGCGCCCTGCCCCGACGTGATCCACGCGCACTCGTCGCCATTCTCCTGGCCGTTGTACGTCGCGTCGCCGGTCTGGTTGGTCCAGCCGCCGGCGGGATTCTGGTCGGTGACGGTCTCGGCGTATTCATGGCCTTCCACGATGGAGAAGCCATCGCGGTTGTCGCGTACGGAACTCGCGCCGCAACTGGAGCCCATGTCGGCGACGTAGGGCATGTTGGTGAAGGCAATGTCGCCGTAGGAGGAAGCCGCCGAACCTCCCGAGAGGCTGGTGTCGCCATTCCAGTCGTGCCAGGCGCAGAAGCCACCATTGGGGGTGTTGAAGCCGTCTGGCTTGGTGCCGGTCGGCGACAGGATGACGTACTGGACATAGCGGTTCGACGCGGCAGTGGTGTTGCCGAAATGCGCGGCCGCCTTGATCGCTTCCTTGGCGAGCTGGTTGCCGGTCGCCGCGGACGGCGAGGCTGCCGAGTTGTCGTACCAGATGCCCGCGAACGCTCCGCCGGTCGGATATCCGATGTGTGCGGCGCTTGCCGCGCAGGAGGTCGCTCCTGCCGATACGCCGGCGCCGTCGCAGTACTGGGTCATGACACCCGACCACTGCTCGCCGCCGGTTCCCAACCCCTTGAAGAGCGTCTGCAGATACGGCACGGCCCCGACCGAATCACTCGACAACTGCATGTTGCCGTTGACATCGGTACTCGACGAACCCCATTGGCTTCCGTAGACCACCAGGTAGACGCGGGGGGCGCCGCTGGTGACACCGATGCCGTCGATGCCGCCGCCGTAGCTCAGCGTCTCCGTGCCGGTGACCATCGGCGTGGCGACGTTGGCCTGCACCCATGAACGCATCAATGAATGCGCTTCTCGCGTGGGGACGGCGCCGTGCCGGTACGGGTGCCGGTATTGCGGCGAATGCGGATTCGGAGTTTCGGCGGTGGCCGTTGCTGCCAAAGCACTGCCGGAAAGGGCAGAAGCCAGGGAGAGCGCGGCACCGAACTTCCGGCACCAGGCATCTTGGGGTTGATGAGACATTTATTGTGACTCCGTTTGACACGTCGTGGGTTGCGTGAAGGGCGCATCCGACGCCCGCGGACGCTTGTGATGTCTGCAGATGCCGGGCGGGCAACGAGGAGGGTGACGACGAAGCACAATCGATCCCGTGGCCGACCCGGATTGTGAAATCCGTAGCTGCAAGCTCCCTAGGTAGGTACCCCATGTCCTATACCCAGAACCGGGTAGGGCCGCTTGATTGCCAAGGTGTACATGGCCAATCGGGCAGCGCCGTGCGCGACAATTCTGGGAGGCAGCGGCGCACAAGCATCAGCGTCTCTCGGAGATGCCGTCCGAGGCTTCCGTTTCGATGGGTGGGCGCAATGCGGCGCGTACCTTTGCCCGGCGTCGAAGCCGGGCCTTCTTATTTCAGATCTCGCAATTCGATTGATGTGGCCCTGGAGCCGGTGCCTGCGTTGAATCAAGGCGCCGATGCTCAATGAGCCCTCGATCGGCCCATGTGACCTTGCCCCTGGGAATCGCATCCCATAGCGGGCGGCATTACGCGGCTCGCTTTTCCTGGGCAGCGAGCCAAGCCCGTTCGAATTGCATCGGGCTGACATAGCCCAGCGTCGAGTGGAGACGCCGATGGTTGTAGAACGCCATCCAGTCGATGATCTCGTC
>FTIF01000404.1_pt1 | contig 14096 bp, 12 predicted proteins | sample 1658001 | NCBI WGS metagenome assembly FTIF01 (sample SAMEA3914789, study PRJEB12502) | metagenome | biome: forest; material: soil | place: Canada | collected 2011-07-03 | depth 0.3 m | reverse complement strand
TCGGCGCCGGAGTTGCAGAAGAAGACGCGACCGCGATCTCCCGCGCCCGTGATCCGACGGAGGCGCTCGGCGAGCTCGAGCTGGGGCGGGCTGGCAAAGTAGTTGGAGACGTGCGCGAGGGTCGCGACCTGGCTGCTGACGGCGTCCACCAGCACAGGATGCGCGTGACCGAGCGCGTTGACGGCGATGCCCGCGAGAAAGTCGAGGTAGCGCTTTCCGTCCACGTCCCAGACGTGTGCACCCTCGCCGCGAACGAGCATGGCGAGCGGAGCAGCGAGCGAACCCATCATGGCCTCGCCGAACCGCTGCCGCCAATCCTGTTCAGTAGTCACGAGTCCTCCTTCTTCGAAATCACTTCAGTTCCGCTTCCCTCTGCTGTGAACGCCTCGAGAAGGATTGCGTGGAGTACGCGGCCGTCGATGATGGCGGCCCGGGAAACTCGCCCGTCCACCGCTTCGAGGCAGGCCTTCATCTTGGGGATCATTCCCGACTCGAGCGAGGGGATGAGTGCCCTCAGTTCCTCCACGTCGATCGACGACACGAGCGAGTCGCGGTTCGGCCAGTCACGATAGAGACCCGCGACATCCGTCAGGATGATGAGCTTGGCCGCCCCGAGCGCTACCGCGAGAGCGGCCGCCGCCGAGTCCGCATTCACGTTGAGCGCCTGGCCGGGTCGGGCGGCGTCAGGAGCGATCGACGAAACGACCGGGATGCGACCAGAGTCGATGATGGCGAGCACTGTCGCGGGATTCACCGAGGTGACGTCGCCGACGAGCCCGAGATCCACCTGCTCGCCGTCGACGACGGTCCCGCGGCGCGTTCCGGAGAACAGTCCGTCCGTTTCGCCGGAGATAGCCTGAGCAAGCGGGCCGTGCTCGTTGATGAGGGCCGCGATCTCCGGTCCGACCTCGGTGGTCAGCACCTCGCGCACGACTTCGAGCGCTTCGGGACTCGTGACGCGCAGTCCGCCCCTGAACTCGCTCGTGAGGCCACGCTTCTCGAGTTCGGCCGAAATCTGCGGACCACCGCCGTGCACGACTACCGGGCGCACGCCGACCTGGCGCAGGTAGACCATGTCCTCGGCGAAGGCGTGCTTCAGCTCGTCGTTCGCCATGGCGTTGCCGCCGAATTTCACGACGATCGTCTGCCCCTGGTAACGCTTGAGCCAGGTGAGCGATTCGATGAGCGCGGCCGCTTTTGCCGATGCCTCGCTGCTGTGGGCGCCCATCAGCTGGAGTACGCGCTGTTCTCGTGCACGTAATCGTGCGTGAGGTCATTGGTCCTGATCGTGGCTGTCGACGATCCCGCGTTGAGGTCGATCAGGAGATGCACGGCCCGGCCGCTCAGGTCGACGAGGCTGCGCGGCTGGTCCGGCTCTCCCGCGTGGGCAACCCGCACGCGATTGATCGTCACGTCGATGTCGTAGGGATCGAATGCCGCCTGCGTGGTGCCGACGGCCGCGAGAACCCGTCCCCAGTTCGGATCGTTGCCGAACACGGCGGCTTTGAAGAGGTTGTTGCGAGCGACCGCGCGACCGACTTCCACCGCATCGTCCTCGCTCGCCGCGTGAACGACCTCGATCGTGATGTCGTGTGCCGCGCCCTCCGCGTCCTCCTGCAACTGGGTGGCGAGGTTCGAGCAGACCTCGGTGAGCGCCGCCACGAACTCGTCCTGCTCCGGCGAGATCCCGGATGCCGCGGACGCGAGCAGCGCGACGGTGTCATTGGTCGACATGCATCCGTCGGAGTCGAGCCGGTCGAAGGTCACCCTGGTGGCACCGCGGAGGGCCGCATCGAGCCTCGCCGACGACAGGTCCGCGTCCGTCGTGATCACAACGAGCATCGTGGCAAGTCCCGGAGCGAGCATGCCTGCGCCCTTGGCCATTCCACCGATCGACCAGCCGACGCGCTCGACGACCGCCTGTTTCGGGTGGGTGTCGGTCGTCATGATGGCGAGCGCGGCATCCAGCCCGCCGTCCCCGCTCAGCGCGTTGTGCGCGGCGGTGATGCCCGACGTCACCTTGCCGAGATCGAGCTGGTCGCCGATCAGCCCCGTCGAGCAGATGAGCACATCGGAGGCCGACCTGCCGAGCAGGCCCGCCGTGTGCTCCGCGGTCGAATGGGTGACCTGGAACCCCGTGGCCCCGGTATAGCAGTTGGCTCCGCCGGAATTGAGCACGATCGCGCTCACGATCCCGTCCGTCATCACCTGCTGCGACCAGATCACCGGATTGGCCTTTGCCCTGTTGCTCGTGAAGACGGCGGCGGCGGCCTGGCTCGGACCGCGATTGACGACGAGCGCCACGTCCCTGCCCCCGGAGCTCTTGAGGCCGGACACGACCCCGGCCGCCTCGAAACCCTTCGGATGCGTGACGCTCACGGTGCCACTCCGTCCACGGGAAGGCCGGTCGTCTCGGGAATCCCGAGCGCGATGTTGGCCGACTGGATGGCGGCCCCTGCGGTGCCTTTGACGAGATTGTCGAGCGCGGTGATGACGACGACGCGGCCGGCGGCCTCATCGACCGAGAGACCCATGAGCGCGGTGTTCGCGCCGAGGGCATCACCCGAGCGCGGCATCCGGCCCTCTGGTAAGAGGGTGACGAAAGGCTCGTCGGCGTACGCGCTCTCCCATGCCTCGCGCACCGCCGTGGCGCCGACGCCCGGCACGATTCGCGCGGTCGAAGTCGCCAGGATGCCGCGCGACATCGGCACGATGACGGGGGTGAAGGAGATCGTGGGGTTGGAGGCGCCCGCGCCGCGCAGCGACTGCTGGATCTCGGGGATGTGACGGTGCTTACCGCCGACCGCGTATGGGTTGGCCGACCCGAGGATCTCGCTGGCGAGATTCTGGAGCTTCAGGCTCTTGCCAGCTCCGGACGGCCCGACCGCGAGAACCGCGACCAAGTCATTCTCCTCGATGACGCCGGAGGCGATGCCCGGGGCAAGCGAGAGAGCGACCGTGCTCGCATTGCAGCCGGGGGCCGCGATCCGTCGAGTCCCGATGAGGTTTTCGCGCTGCTTTCCCGTCGAGGTGAGGAGTTCCGGCACGCCGTACTCCCAGGCACCGAAGTATTCGCCACCGTAGAACGCGGCCCAGTCCGCGGGGTTGGTCAGTCGGTGATCCGCACCGCAGTCGACGACGACCGTGCCATGGGGTAGCTGCGCGGTCACCTCGCCCGACCTGCCATGTGGCAGCGCGAGGAACACGATATCGTGCCCGGCGAGGTTCTGCGGCGTCGTCTCGGCGAGGGTGAGGTGACCGAGCGAACGGAGATGCGGCTGCACTTCGACGAGCTTCTCGCCGGCGTTCTGAAACGCCGTGACAGTTGAAATGGTGAAATCCGGATGACCGGAGAGCAGCCGAAGCAACTCACCACCGGCGTAACCGCTGGCTCCGGCCACGGCAACGGAATAGGACATAGCTCTTGCCTTTTCTGAGTGGATTGACGAGGGGTGATCCGGCGGCGCTATCGTACGAAACTGCTATGCCCGAAGGCAGCGGCTCAGTCGCGAAGCGTCGCCCGGAGTCGCTCGCCGCGCAGGCCCAGGAAACGACGACGGAGACCACGGCGCACTGGCGTGCGGCGGTCGGCCGATCCTGATTCGCGGTAGTTGTCCACGGGTCGAGCATAGTAGAACTTCACCGTGCATCCGCTATTCGCGGACGGTCGCCCCAAAGCGCTCGCCCGCGAGCGCGGCGCCGGCGAGTTTCGCGTCGCTTGCTTCGACTGCCGTCAGAGTGCGGTCGGCGCCCCGAAAGCGCAGCGCGAAGGTCAGCGACCGACTGCCATCGGGGATGCCCGAGCCGCGGTAGTCATCGACGAGTCTGGCGTCTTCGAGGAGCTCGCCGGCCCCGTCGACGACCGCCGAGAGCACGTCCGCTGCCGCAACGTCGATCGGCACGACCAGCGAGAGATCCTGGGTGGCCGCCGGCAACGTGGCGATCGCGGTCGGAGACACCTCGCGAGGCGCCAGCTCGATGAGCAGACCGAGATCGAGTTCGAGCACCGCCGTCACGCGGGGCAGGTCATACTCCTCGGCGAGCGCAGGCAGGACTTCGCCCGCGAATCCGACGCTGCGGCCCCCGACGAAAAGTTCGGCCGTGCGCCCGGGATGCAGTGCCTGATGCGATCCCCGGCGAATCGAGAGAGTCGCATGCACAGCGAGCGAGATCTGCCTGGCCGCGTCGAGGGCATCCGTGAGGGCTCGTTGCACCGCGGCCTGGCCGGGTTGCTTGTGGATGGCGACCCCGACGAACAGCGCGCCAACGTGCAGCGGCTGTGGCGGGATGCTGTCGAGAAGCTCCGCCAGTTCGCCGTCGCCCGGCCGCACGATGCCGGAGGGCAACGGGCCGCTGCCGTAGTGACGGCCTGCCACCGGTCGGAATACCGAGCCGAGTTCGTAGATGCCGAGATCGACGAGTCCGCGGGACAGGTTGCGATGTGCCACGCCCATGAGGCCGGGGATGAGCGAGGTGCGGAGGAAAGCTGCGTCACCGTCCAGCGGATTGGCGAGCTTTATCGCGGGGACCGGGCCGGCAGCGGCACCGAAGGTGTCGTTTCCGGCGCTCGCGACGAAGGGATACGCCAGCACCTCGGTGAGCCCGTTGGCCGCGAGAGTCTGTGCGACGGAACGGCGAAGACGTTGCTCGCGGGTCAGCCCGCGTCCGGGAGGCGCCACCGGAAGGACCGCCGGGATCCGGTCGTACCCGATGATGCGGGCGACCTCTTCGGCGAGGGTTGCCTTGTCGGTGAGGTCCGGGCGCCAGGTCGGCGGCGTCACGAGCAGCGCGCCATCCGTTGACTCGATCGCTCCCCCGATGTCGCCGAGCGCCGAAAGGGTCTCCCGGTCGGAGTAGTCCGCACCGACGATCGAGTTCACGTAGCCGTCGGGCAGCTCGATCGGCTTCGGAGCCGGAGCGGCATGAAGACGCGAGCCGAGCCCATCCGCCTGCCCCCCGGCGAGCTGTTCGAGGAGCTGTACGACGCGCGCGGCTGCGGCGTCCGCGACATCCGGGTCGACTCCGCGTTCGAAGCGACGGGAGGCCTCGCTCGGCAGCCTGTGTCGCCGGGCCGTGCGCGCGATGGACACGGGATCGAAGTTCGCGGCTTCGATGAGCACGTCGGAGGTGGTGGCCCCGATCTCCGTGGTTTCGCCGCCCATGACGCCAGCGAGTCCGATCGCGCCTGACTCGTCTGCGATTACGAGATCCTCCGGATGGAGTTGCCGACGCTGTCCGTCGAGGGTGACGAGTTGCTCGCCGGACGCCGCCCGCCGCACCGTGATGCCGCCGCTGAGCTTATCGAGATCGTAACCGTGGATGGGCTGGCCGAGCTCGAGCATCACGTAGTTCGTCACGTCGACGACGAGCGAGATCGAGCGGATGCCGGCGAGCTTCAGCCGGGCCGCCAGCCAGGCCGGAGACGTTCGGCCGGCATCGATCCCTCGGACCACCCGCGTCACGAAGACGGACGCGCCGATCTGGTCGCGCACCGGTCCGCGGTCATCGATGGCCACCGGGAATCCCGAAACCGGGCTCTCGACGAGCTCGAGCAGGGACGGAACGAGCGCGGGATCGCGAAAGGCGGCGCCGGTTGCGTGCGAGTACTCCCTAGCGATGCCCCGGATCGAAAAGGCGTAGCCGCGATCGGGCGTGATGTTGACCTCGACCGCCCAGTCGTCCAGTCCGAGGAGAGCGATGGCATCCGCGCCGACCTCCGGGTCAAGCCCGAGGTCGGCAAGCCGGAGGATGCCGTCGTGTTCCTCGCCAAGACCGAGTTCGCGGGCGGAGGCGATCATGCCGTCGGAGACGTGACCGTAGGTCGTGCGGGCGGAGATGGGGAACGGTCCTGGCAGCACGGCGCCCGGAAGGGACACCACGACCTTGTCGCCGATCGCGAAGTTGTGGGCACCGCAGACGATGCCGCGCGGCTCCGTCTCGCCGACGTCGACCCGGCACCAGTTGATCGTCTTGCCGTTGCTCTGCGGCTCCGGCGTGAATTCGAGCACCTGGCCGACGACGACGGGGCCGGTCACTCCGAACGAATGAACGCCCTCCTCTTCGAGACCGACCTTGACCAGCGCGGCGTGAACATCCTCCGGGGTCACGTGCTCCGGCACATCGACGAACTCGCCCAGCCAGCTGATGGGGATACGCATCAGACCACCATCCCGAACTGCCGGCTGAACCGCACGTCGCCCTCGACCATGTCGCGCATGTCGTCGAGGTCGTTGCGAAACTGCAGCGTGCGCTCGATGCCCATGCCGAACGCGAAGCCCTGGTATTCATCGGGGTCGATGCCGGCCGCGCGAAGCACGTTCCGGTTGACCATGCCGCATCCGCCCCACTCCACCCAGCGCGCTCCGCCCTTGGCGTTCGGCTGCCAGACATCCATCTCGGCGCTCGGCTCGGTAAAGGGGAAGTAGTTGGGCCGCAGGCGGATCTTCGCCTCCGCGCCGAACATGATGCGGGCGAAGTGTTCGAGGGTGCCACGGAGGTGCGCCATCGTGAGTCCCCGGTCGATCGCGATGCCCTCGACCTGGTGGAATACGGGCGTATGGGTAGCGTCGAGCTCGTCGGCGCGGAAGACCTTGCCCGGCGAGATCACATAGACAGGCAGCTCGCGTGTGAGCAGTGACCGGATCTGCACGGGGCTCGTCTGGGTGCGCAGCACGAGGTGCGAGTCGACCGGCTCGACGAAGAAGGTGTCCTGCATGGCACGGGCCGGGTGGTCCTCGTCGAAGTTGAGGGCGTCGAAGTTGAACCATTCGTTCTCGAGCTCCGGCCCTTCGGCGATCTCCCAGCCCATTCCGATGAAGACGTCGCCGATGAGTTCCTGCAGCAGGTTGAGTGGATGCCGCGCTCCGGCGGTCCAGCGCGAGGCGAGGGCTGTGACATCCACCGTCTCCGCCGCGATCCGTGCGGCCTCCTCGGCGGCGAACAGTTCGGTCTCGCGAGCGGCAAAGGCCTGATTGACGCTGGCGCGCGCCTGGCCAAGAAGCTTGCCCGCCGACGCTTTCTCGTCGGGAGCGACGGCACGCATGCTCGCGTTGAGCTTCGCGAGAGTCGATGCCTCGCCGATCTCGGCGGTCTTGACCGCCTTGAGCGCCGCAAGATCGGGCGCGAAGGCGATGGCGGCGAGCGCTGCGGCAACCGCGTCATTCACGGCGCTCTCGGTGATTGCGTGTGGTTCTGGCACGGGTCACAAGTTTAGGCGCTACGCGAGCGGAGTCCGCGCAGGGCGGATCGACCCGGCGGGTTAGCCGACGTCCTGTCGGATGCTGTACCGGTGTTCCGGCCGACCGGTCGTGCCATAGCGTAACTGGACCGATATCGCACCGTCATCGACCAGGCCGGAGAGATAGCGCTGCGCCGTCGCCCGCGAGATTCCGACCTCGGCGGCGATGTCGGCAGCCGGCGTGGGAACCGCTCTGGTTCGCAGCACCTCAAGCACGGAGAGTTCGGTGACGGCCCGGGGTCGACCGGTGCTCTTGTCCCCGGGGTGCAGTGTGCGCAGGGCCCGCTCCACCGCCTCCTGGTCGACATCCTGCCCGTCGGCAAGGATCCTTCGGTATCGCGCATACGAGCGAAGGCGCTGAGCGAGGAGATCTTCCGGGAACGGCTTGATGAGGTATGAGAGCGCTCCTCTTCGAAGAGCTCTGAGCACAGAGAAGCTGTCGGATGCCGCGCTGATCACGAACGCGTCGACATCGAGGACGCGGAGGATGTCGAGCCCGTTTGCATCCGGAAGGTAGATGTCGATGAGCACCAGGTCGGGTTTGAGCGCGTCGATCGCCCTCACGGCGGCGGACCCTGAACCCACCGGAGACAGCGCCGAAAAACCCGGAACCGCATCCACGTAGGCGACGTGAAGCCGTGCGACATGAAAATCGTCGTCGACGATCAAGACTCTGATGTCATCCATCGCGTGCTATCCCCGTCTTTTCGTTCCAGGCTCGCGGATCTGGGTGGTGGCCGGGTCGGTCGTGAGTGCAAGTACATCAGGAAGTCGAGCGCAGAACACCGCCCCGGGGCCGCCGGGCTGACCGGGCGACGCGAGCCAGACATCCCCGCCCCTGTTGCGCGCGATCCTGCGGGACAACGGCAGACCGAGTCCCTGGCCGTGCACGGAATCGTCGGGGGCCTCCCGGGTCGTGTGCCCCTCCACGAATGGCAGATCGAGATCGCCTGCCACACCGTCGCCCGAATCCGCGACGACCAGATGGAGGGTCTCGTCCTCGCTGAGCAGCTCGAGTTCCACCGAGCGAATGGAGGATGCGCCGTGGACCGCGGCCTCGATGGCGTTGTCGATGAGATTGCCGAGGACGGTCGTGATGTCCTGCGGATCCGAAACACTCCCCCTGATGAGCGTGCCTGAGCCGATCTTGAGCAGCACCCCACGCTCCGAGGCCTGAAAGCCCTTTGCCCCGACGAAGGCCTGCAGATAGGAATCCTGAAGGCGATCACCGTGTTCGACGGGATACTTGAGGGGCCCCGTTTCCAGGGTCTGCTGCAGGTAGCGCGCAGCCTCGTCCACCTCGCCGATAGTGAGCAGGCCCGACGCCGTGTGCAGCCTGTTCGCGAACTCGTGACGCTGGATTCGCAGGGCCGCCGAGAGCGCACCGACGGCATCCAATTGACGGCTCAACTCCTCGACCTGGGTGCGATCGAGCACGGTGAGGACCCAGCCGAGATCGCTGTTGCCCCTGATGACCTTTCGAGCCGACACCAGCAGCACCGAGGGTCCTACGACGACCTGCACGGTGGCGCCCCCCGTGACGCCGGCATCCTTCATGAGCTCGACGATGGGGGCGGGAATACTGAGCGAACTGAACTGACGTCCCGCGACGTCCCCCAGACGGAGCAGGCGGCGGGCCTTGGCGTTGCAGACCGTGACGCGTCCATCCGCGGCGATGCCGATCACACCCTCCGCCACGCCGTAGAGCACCACCTCCTGGTCCTGCACGAGGGTCGAGATCTCTTCCGGTTCGAGACCCAGCGTGAGATGTCGCAGTCTGCGGACGAGAAACGTTGAGGCCAGCGCTCCGACGAGGAGCGCGCCAGCGCCCATCAGGAGGATGGGGGCGATCGCCGTACCCGCGCTCGAGAGCACGTCCTGGGTCGAGAAGCCCACGCTCACCTCGCCCACGACCTGGCTCCCGTCGGCGGACCACACGGGAACCTTCGCGCGCGCGGAGGGGCCGAGCGTCCCGCTCTGCTCCTCCACCACTTCCTTGCCCGAAAGCGCACTGACCGGACTCGTGCTGACTTTCTTTCCCAGCAGCGACGGCGTCGGATGGGAAAGTCGAATCCCGTCGTCGTCGGTTATGACCACGAACAGCGCTCGGGTGCGAGCCCTGACGGCTTCTCCGATTCCCTGGAGCGCGCCCGTCCGCAGCACCGCGTTCGACGGAAGGGTCGCCGCAGCCGACAGCTCCTGTACCTGCGAGCGCACGTCCGTGTCGGCCGCGATGCTCTCGGCGACGGCGAGTGCGCGCGATTCAGCTTCGATCGTGAGTCGCTGGTAGGTCAGCCAGACGTAGAGTCCCGCGGTCGAGAGCACAACCAACAGGAGCACCCCCATTTGAAACACCAGGGTCTGGGTCGAGAAGGCGAGGCGTCGTCGACGTGCACCCGGTCGTCCTCGAACCGCACTCCAGCGCATACCACCTCCTCGTAGCGGAAGACGCCTGCCGGTGACTCCGTGCCTGAGCACAAAGGGAAAAACGCGGTAAAGACCTTCTTTTGCGGGCAACCGATCTAAAGGTCTGGCGACTTAGCGCCAACTATACGATGACTCCCACTCAACCGCTCCGTCCAACGAGCGCGATCGTCAAGGGAGACATCAATGGTAACCAGCACGCCCTCAGCACCGTTCGCCGGGGTGAACTAGGCCATGTCGGACAGCACACCTCGCCTCTTCGAAACCCGTCTGGCAGACGTCGATCCCGCGATCGAGTTGCGCGGCGTCACCAAGCGGTTCACCACCCCCGACGGCTCCGCCTACACCGCCATCAAGGACATGGACCTCAGGGTCGAGCCCGGGCAGTTCACCGCTATCGTCGGCCCGACCGGATGCGGAAAATCCACCTCGCTCACCCTCATCTCCGGGCTCGAGCGTCCGACCGCCGGCACGGTCGAAGTGCACGGCCAGGTGGTCAAGAACATCACCCCCGGCGTCGGCTTCATGTTCCAGACGGACGCGATCCTTCCATGGAAGACGGTCCTCGACAACGTCGCCATGGGCCCGCGGTTCCGCGGCACGGCGAGGCGACCCGCCGAAGCGAAGGCGAAGGACTGGATCCGCCGGGTCGGCCTCGCCGGCTTCGAGGATCGATTCCCCCATCAGCTCTCCGGCGGCATGCGCAAGCGCGTCGCCCTGGCACAGAGCCTCATCAACGAGCCCGCGATACTCCTCATGGACGAACCGTTCAGCGCCCTCGACGTGCAGACGAGGGCGATCATGTCGAATGAACTGCTGCACCTGTGGGATGAGACGCGCCCCGCGGTGGTCTTCGTCACCCACGACCTCGAGGAGGCGATCGCTCTCGCCGACAAGGTGGTCGTGATGACCGCCGGCCCCGGCGGAACGGTCAAGGCGACCTTCCAGATCGATCTACCGCGACCGCGGGTGGTGCAGGAGATCCGATTCCAGCAGCGATTCGTGGACCTCTACCAACAGATCTGGGAAGCGCTTCGCGAGGAGGTCGACATCGCGTACAGCCAGACGACCGCGGCCTCGGCCTCGGAGAAGGTGGCGTAGCCATGGCGACCATAGGAGCGACCGCGGCCGCCAACGCGCCCGATTCGGCATCCAGCAACGAACGCATCTACAAAGATCGCCTGCGAAAGCACAGGCTCACGGTGCATCTGACCCAGGCGGCCGTGCTCATTGTGATCTTCGGCGGATGGCAGCTGATTGTCGGTACGGATTCGACCAAGATCATCCTCTTCGGCGCGCCGAGCGGCATCATCGCCCAGCTCGTGACCTGGTTCAGGGATGGCACGGCGCTCGGCCCGCTGTGGGTGCAGATCCTCGTGACCCTCGAAGAGGCGCTCATCGGATTCTTCATCGGATCGGCGCTGGGAATCGTCAGCGGCATCGCGCTCGGCCGCATCCGGTTTCTCGCCGAGGTTCTCGGACCGTTCATCAAGGTGCTCAATTCGATTCCGCGGATCGTGCTCGGGTCCCTCTTCGTGCTCATCCTCGGTCTCGGAATCGAGTCGAAAATCCTTCTCGTCATCGTTCTCGTGTTCTTCGGAGTGTTCTTCAACGCATTCCAGGGTGTTCGCGAGGTTGACCGTAATTTCATCGCCAATGCGACGATCCTCGGCGCATCCCGCTGGGAGGTCACCAGGCAGGTCGTGCTGCCCTCCGCGTTCACATGGATCATCGCGAGCCTCCACGTCAGCTTCGGTTTCGCGCTCATCGGCGCCATCGTCGGCGAGTTCATCGGCGGCAGTCTGGGACTCGGGCAACTGATCAAGAACGCCCAGGGCACATTCAATGCCAATGGAGTGTGGGCCGCGATGGTGATCATGGCGATCGTCGCACTGCTCGCCGAGTTCCTCATCGGCAAGCTCGAGCACCGACTGCTTCGTTGGCGCCCACCGCAGCTCGGCAGCCTCGATGCCCAGGCCTCTGGCCTCTGAGTCCTGCTCGCTTCACTTCACCTCACAAAACAAAACAACAACACCAAGGAGAGTCCAATGAAGAACAATCCACGAGCGACAAAACTCAGGATGCTGGCGGGGATCGGCGTCGCCGTTGCGCTCGCGGTGACCGGTTGCAGTTCGGGCGGAGGGGCAGCACCGACAGCGGGCGCGACCTCGGACAGCGCGAATGGCACGGTCGCCATCATGGTCGGCGGCCTGAACAAGCAGATCTACCTGCCGTTCATGCTCGCCCAGCAGCTCGGGTATTACAAGGACCAGGGGCTGACCGTCACGCTATCCGACGAGCCTGCAGGCGTCGACGCGACCACGAACATGCTCGCCGGCAAGGTGGACGGCGTCGGCGGCTTCTATGACCACACGATCGACCTGGCGGGTCTCGGCCAGTCTGTGGAGTCGGTCGTCAACATGCTCACCACTCCGGGTGAAGTGGAACTCTGCCGTAGCGATCTCAAGAACACGGTCAAGTCCGCCGCTGACTTCAAGGGCCTCAACCTCGGCATCACCGATGTCGGTTCGTCGACGGACTTTCTGACCCAGTACCTGACGAAGAAGGCCGGCGTCGATCCCGCGTCGACGACGCGCCTCGGAGTCCAGTCGGGGCCCACCCTCATCGGAGCGATGCAACACAAGAACGTCGACTGCGCGATGACCACGGAACCGACCGTCTCCCAGTTGCTCGCAACCGGCGGCGCGTACATCCTCCTGGACATGCGGACGGCCGCGGGAACGTCGAAGGCGCTTGGCGGGGAGTACCCGGCGACGTCGCTCTATATGAAGACCTCCTACGTGAAGCAGAATCCGATCACCGTGCAGAAACTGGTCAACGCGTACGTCAAGACCCTGAAATTCATCCAGGATCACAATGGCGCGCAGATCGCAGCAAAGATGCCAGCCGACTACTACGCCGGCGCCGGACTGGATGCCTACGTGAAGGCGCTCGATGCGGAGAAGGGAATTTACAACCCGACCGGAATCATGCCGCCGAACGGGCCTCCGACCAATCTCAAGGTTCTGAGCCTCTTCAACAAGGACGTCCAGGGCAAGACGATCGACCTGAAGGCCACCTACACGGATGAGTTCGTGAAGGCCGCCAAGTAACACAGGAATCGAAACAACCGCCGACCTCCGCCGGAGGCCGGCGGTTGCTTGCTCCGGCGGGGCGGTCAGGACCGCTGGGCGAAGGCGCTTTCGTAAAGGCAGACGGATGCCGCTGTGGCCAGGTTCATCGACTCGGCATGGCCGTAGATCGGCACCGTGATCGCGCGATCGGCGAGGGCGAACTGTTCGTCGGAGAGCCCGCGCGCTTCGTTGCCGAAGAGCCAGGCGGTCGGCTTGGCCAGGAGCCCCTCGCGGCGTGCCTGCAGGAGGTCGTCGCCCTTGATGTCCGCAGCGAGTACCGTGAGTCCCGCCTCGCGCGCCTTCTCGAGCACGCTCTCGAGCTCGGCACCGACAGCGACCGGCAAATGGAATATCGAGCCGGTGGAGGATCGCACGACCTTGGGGTTGTAGAGGTCGACGCTGCGACCGGTGAGGATCACGCCGTCGGCGCCCGCGGCATCCGCCGCCCTGATGATCGTCCCGGCATTGCCGGGGTCGCGCACCTCTTCGAGGATCGCAATCAGTTTCGGCGCCGAGCGCAGGATGTCTTTGACGGAAGTCGGAAACTGGTGGCAGACGGCGACGATGCCCTGGGGTGTGACCGTGTCGGCCATGGCATCGAGCACGTGCTCCGTGACGAACTCGACATCGACGCCGGCGTCGACCGCTGCCTGTGCGATGTCGGTGTAGCGCTCGATCGCCGTCGGGGTCGCGTAGAGCTCTACGACCAACTGCGGGCGGAACGTCAGCGCCTCCGCCACGGCCTGTGGACCCTCGAGCAGGAAGAGACCCGTGGTCGCCCGAGCTTCGCGCTTGGCGAGCTTGGCGACGCTTCTCACGCGGGGTGAACGGGGGTTATCGAGCACGGGGCCATCCTATTCTCGCCCGGTGAATACGGGCTGACCCTGGCCTCCACCGGCGTGTACACGTCGAAAGCGGCCTCCCGGAGCGCCGTGGGGCGTCCGTCGGACGCGGCGCAAAGAAGAGGCCCGGCCGCCACCTGGCGGCCGGGCCTCTTCGACGTGTACCTACGCGGCGCTGACCTTCGGAGCCGACGTGTCGGCGGGCAGAGCGGCCTTCGCGGTCGCGACGAGCGCGGCGAACGTTGCGGGCTCGGTCACGGCAAGATCGGCGAGGATACGACGGTCGACGCCGACTCCGGCGAGGTTCAGACCCTGGATGAGGCGGTTGTAGGTGAGGCCATTGGCGCGGGACGCGGCGTTGATGCGCTGGATCCACAGGCGGCGGAAATCTCCCTTACGGGCACGACGGTCGCGGTAGGCGTAGACGAGGGAGTGGGTGACCTGCTCCTTGGCCTTGCG
>FTIF01022612.1_pt1 | contig 14131 bp, 6 predicted proteins | sample 1658001 | NCBI WGS metagenome assembly FTIF01 (sample SAMEA3914789, study PRJEB12502) | metagenome | biome: forest; material: soil | place: Canada | collected 2011-07-03 | depth 0.3 m | reverse complement strand
TTGGTCATGCTCTCCATGCCGCCCGCCAGCATCACCTGGTTGGTGCCGGCCTTGAGCTGGTCGTGGGCGAACATGATGGCCTTGAGGCCGCTGCCGCACATCTTGTTGATGGTGGTGCAGGCGGTCGACAGCGCCAGCCCGGCGCCCAGCGCGGCCTGGCGTGCCGGGGCCTGGCCCTGGCCGGCCATCAGCACATTGCCCATGATGACTTCGTCGATGTCCTCCGCCTTGAGGCCGGCGCGCTCCACCGCGGCCTTGATCGCGACGCTGCCGAGTTGGTTGGCGGACAGGGAAGAGAACACGCCGAGCATGCCGCCCATGGGCGTGCGGGCGACGGAGGCGATGACGATGGGGTCCTGGGACATGGCAATTCCGACCGGGTGGGGAAATTCGAGGGGCGGATTGTCGCTTAAAGCTCTCGGGTACGGCAAAAAAGCGCTGTTCCACCGGAGTGCAATGTGGATCGGGGCGGCGCAGGGTAGCCGGCATTACCCATTCGTAGGGTGGGTGGAGCGCAGCGCAACCCACCGGACTGCGCAAACGGTGGGTTACGCGCCTGGCGGCGCTCCACCCACCCTACGGTCGGCGTTACAGCTCCCGCTCGATCGCCGTCACCTTGCCGTCCTTGAAGATCACACGGATGCGGTCGGTTTCGGTCTGTATCGTGGTCGGGCCGTAATACGCCCCCGGGAAGAAGAACGGGTCGTAAAAACGCTGGTAGGGATAAAAGAAGGGTGAGGGATAGGCCACTGCAGGGCCGTAGTTCTGCACCTGGGTGTAGTGCCATACATTCTGCTTGCCGCTGGCGTCGGTGTGCTCGGTGACGCGGTCGGGCTTGCCCAGGGCCAGCTGCACCCCCGCTTCCGGCATGTCCAGGGCGATCTCGCCCTTCTTCACCAGCTCCTGCTGCGCCGGCGTCAGGTTCGAATAGACACCCGGGTTGTCCTTGATGCGGTTTTCCGGCGTGGCGCAGCCGCTGAGGGCGGCGAGGGTCAGCAGGGCGGGAATCAGCAAACGTTTCATGGACGCACTCCAAAACCGCGCAGGGCTGGCGCAATGATATAGGGTCTGTGTGAGTGCCTGAATGGGGGCTGAACGTTGAACCGGTCGTCTCGAGTCAAGTAGTTGTAGGGCGGCTCAAGCGAAGCGGAGCCGACGGCGCACTATCCAGTTGAGCATGTCGGTTCCGGGCGCTGCGCGCCTTTGAACCGACCTACAGCAAGGTAGCCCGGGCAAAAGCCCCGGGTAGCGCCACGCGCTTCCCGGGCTACGGACTACCCAAAAGCGCCATGTGTGCCACTCGCTCACCGCATGCGTGCCAACAAAAACCCATGGCACACATGGCACGCATGGTGGAACGACTCTACAGCGAGGCCGGCCTTCTCAGATCGAGCGTGTGGGGATAGTCCGGGTTCTTCGGCTCATCCGGCGGCCAGTAGTTGGTCGGGGTATGCCCGTACGGCTCGAAGCGCGACAGCCGTCGCGCCTCCGCCTCGTAGGCATTGACCGGGAAGGTCTCGTAATTGCGCCCGGCCGGATGGGCGACATGGTAGGTGCAGCCGGCCACGGCACGCCGGTTCCAGGCGTCGTAGAGATCGAACACCAGCGGCGTGTGCACGCCGATGCCGGGGTGCAGGGCCGAGCTCGGATGCCAGGCGCGGTAGCGCACGCCGCCGACCATTTCGCCGTGCACGCCGGTGGGGGTCAGCGGGATGCGGCGGCCGGCCACGGTGACGAAGTGGCGGCCCTCGGTGAGCCCGGTGACGCGCACCTGCAGGCGCTCCAGCGAGGAATCGACATAGCGGGCGGTGCCGCCCACCGCCGTCTCCTCGCCCAGCACCGGCCAGGGCTCCAGGGCGTGGCGCAGTTCCAGCTCCACGTTCTGGAAGCGCACGCTGCCGTGGCGCGGGAAGCGGGATTCCTGGTGCGCCGCGAACCACTCGTCCTGGAAGGCGAAGCCGGCGCCGCGCAGATCGTTGAGGATTTCGCGCAGGTCGGCCCAGACGTGGTGCGGCAGCATGAAGCGGTCGTGCAGCTGGGTGCCCCAGCGCACCAGCGGCCGGGTGTAGGGCTTTTCCCAGAACCAGGCCACCAGCGAGCGCAGCAGCAATTGCTGGGTCAGGCTCATCTGCGGATGCGGCGGCATCTCGAAGGCGCGGAACTCGACCAGGCCGAGGCGGCCGGTGGGGCCGTCGGGCGAGTACAGCTTGTCGATGGAGATTTCGGTGCGGTGGGTGTTGCCGCTCAGGTCCACCAGCAGGTTGCGCAGAGTGCGGTCGATCATCCACAGCGGCACGCTGCGCCCCGGCGGCGGCAGCTGCGACAGGGCGATCTCGATCTCGTAGAGCGAGGAGCTCTGCGCCTCGTCCACGCGCGGATGCTGCGAGGTGCTGCCGATGAACAGGCCGGAGAACAGGTAGCTCAGCGCCGGATGGTTCTGCCAATAGCGGATCAGGCTGCCGAGCATGTCCGGGCGGCGCAGGAACGGCGAGTCCGCCGGCGTGGCGCCGCCGAGCACGAAGTGGTTGCCGCCGCCGGTGCCGACGGCGCGGCCGTCGACCAGGAATTTCTCGGTGCCCAGGCGTGTCAGCCGCGCTTCCTCGTAGACCACCGCGGTGGTCTGGCACAGCTCTTCCCAGCTGTGCGCCGGGTGGATGTTGACCTCGATCACGCCGGGGTCCGGTGTCACCTTGAGCACGTTGAGGCGCGAGTCGGCCGGCGGTGAGTAGCCCTCGATGCGCAACGGCACATCCAGCTCGACGGCGCTGTCTTCCACTGCTGCTAGCAGGTCGAGATAGTCCTCGATGTTGGCGGCCGGCGGCATGAAGACACAGAGATAGCCGTCGCGCGGCTCGACCGAAATCGCGGTGCGCACGTTGCCGCCTTCGAGGTAGGCGCCGCGGCGGGTCGGCATCGGCTGGTCGCGCTCGGCGGTCAGCTTCTGCACGCGCCGGGCGCGCTGGCGCTCGGTTTCCCGGTCCAGCTCGGTTTTACGGGTGCTGGGCGATTGCAGGAACGGCTGGCGGCGGCCATCCGGCTGCTCTGGCAGCGGCTCGCGCTGGGTAAAGGGGTCGTAGGGGATGACGTGCGGATAGGACAGCGGCGGCAGCCAGGGCAGGGCATCGAGCGGCAGGCGGAAACCGATCGGCGAATCGCCCGGGATCAGGAACAGCCGGCCCTGGCGGAACGACCAGCGCTCCGAGATCCAGGCGCGCGACTGCCAGCGCTGCACCGGCAGGGCGTAGCCGCGCGGCGTATCGAGGCCGCGCTCGAACACCTTGGCGATGCGGGCGCGCTCCTCCGGGTCCTTCAGCTTGCTGTCCTCGGGCAGCACGTTGTCCGGCAGCTGGCGTTCGCGGTGCAGGTAGAAAAAGGCATCCTCGTAGGCCGGCAGGGCATTGCCCGGCGCCACTTCCAGGCGTTCGGCGATGCCGCGGATCAGGGCCCGCGCCGAGCGGATGTCGGCCGGGGTGCTGCCGCTGGCCAGGTCGCTGCGCACGATCGGCTTGCCGTCGCCGCGGAAATAGCAGGCGTAGGCCCAGCGCGGCAGCGACTCGCCCGGGTACCACTTGCCCTGGCCATAGGTCAGCAGCCCCTCCGGGGCGAAGCGCCCGGCGAGGCGGCGGATCAGCTTGTCGGCCAGGGCCTGCTTGGTCGGGCCGACCGCGGCGGTGTTCCACTCCTCGCCCTGCATGTCGTCGATGGAGATGAAAGTCGGCTCGCCGCCCATGGTCAGGCGCACATCGCCGGCCTTGAGCTTGCCGTCGACCTGGTGGCCGAGCTTGTCGATGGCCTTCCACTGGTCCTCGGTGTAGGGCTTGGTGACGCGCGGCGATTCGTACAGCCGCTTGACGTACATCTCGTGGCCGAATTCCACCTCGGCCTCGTCCACCGCGCCGCTGATCGGCGCGGCGCTGGACGGCTCCGGCGTGGCACAGACCGGTATATGGCCCTCGCCGGCGAGCAGGCCGGAGGTGGGGTCTAGCCCGACCCAGCCGCCGCCGGGCAGGTAGACCTCGCACCAGGCGTGCAGGTCGGTGAAGTCGTGGTCGGTGCCGGAAGGGCCGTCGAGCGATTTCACGTCCGGGGTCAGCTGAATGAGATACCCGGAGACGAAGCGCGCCGCCAGGCCCAGGTGCCGCAGGATCTGCACCAGCAGCCAGCCGGAGTCGCGGCAGGAGCCGGAGCCGTTGCCCAGCGTCACTTCCGGGGTCTGCACCCCAGGTTCCATGCGGATCAGGTAGCTGATGTCGCTCTGCAGGCGCTGGTTGAGGCCCACCAGGAAGTCGATGGTGCGCATCTTGTCCAGCGGAATGCTGTCCAGGTATTGCTGCAGCAGCGGGCCGGCGGGGGCGGCGCGCAGATAGGGCTTGAGCTCTTCCTTCGCCTCATCGGTGTAGGTGAAGGGGAACTGCTCGGCCTCGCCCTCGATGAAGAAATCGAAGGGATTCCAGATCGACATATCGGCGACCAGATCCACCACCACCTTGAATTCGGTGACTTTATCCGGAAAAACCACCCGTGCCAGCCAGTTGCTGAAGGCGTCCTGCTGCCAGTTGATGAAGTGGTTTTTCGGCTCGATCTTGAGCGAATAGGACAGCACCGGGGTGCGGGCATGCGGCGCCGGGCGCAGGCGGATGATCTGCGGCGACAGGGTGACGCGCCGGTCGTAGCGGTAGATCGTCTCGTGGTGCAGGACGGCGTGAATACTCATGCAGGGGGAAGTCCGGGTATGGATGGTGCAGGGATTGGCAGCGGTACAATAAGCAAAAATCGCTGCACCGTGGCGGTGCTGCCCCCATTTCGAGGAAATACCGATGTCCGTCTTCGCCCATCCCGAGTTCGACGCGCACGAGCAGGTTGCCTATCGCTTCGACCGCGCCAGCGGCCTCAAGGCCATCATTGCCGTGCACAACACCCGCCTCGGCAAGGGCCTGGGCGGCTGCCGCATGTGGCCCTACGCCTCCGATACGGAGGCTCTTACCGACGTGTTGCGCCTATCGCGCGGCATGACCTACAAGGCGGCGCTGGCCGGCCTGCCCCAGGGCGGCGGCAAGAGCGTCATCATCGGCGATCCGCGCCACGACAAGACCCCGGCGTTGATCCAGGCCATGGGCCGCTTCGTCGACAGCCTCGGCGGCCAGTACGTCGTCGCCGAGGATTCCGGCACCAGCGTCGCCGATATGCGCCTGATGGCCGGCGAAACCAGGCATGTGGGCGGCTTGGCCGACGAGAAATCCGTCGCCGCCGGCCGCACCGGCGATCCTTCCCCGGCCACCGCCATGGGCGTGTTCATCGGCATCCAGGCGGCGGTGCGCGCCAAGCTCGGCCGCGACGACCTGAAGGGCCTGAAAGTTGCGATCCAGGGCGTGGGCAACGTCGGCGGCCGCCTGGCGCGCCACCTCGGCGACGCCGGCGCCAAGCTGTGGGTCACCGACCTGCACCAGCCGGCGGTCGACCGCTGCGTCAAGGAACTCGGCGCCCAGGCGGTGCCGATGGACGTGGTGCATGCGCTGGATGTGGACGTGTTCGCCCCCTGCGCCATGGGCGCGGTGCTGAGCGACAAGACCATTCCCGAGCTCAAGGCCAGGATCATCGCCGGCGCCGCCAACAACCAGCTGGCCAAGCCCAAGCACGATCATGCCCTGCTCGAGCGCGGCATCCTCTATGCGCCGGACTACGTCATCAACGCCGGCGGCATCATCGACATCTTCTACGAAGGCCCCAACTACGACGAGGTCACGGTGCGCACCCATCTGGAGCGCATCGGCCACACCCTGGGGCAGATCTTCAAGCACTCGGCCAACGAGAAGCGGCCGACCGGCGAGATCGCCGACCGCATGGCGGAAGCGATTTTCCGGGGCTGAAGCTCCAATGTAGGTCGGCTCAAGCGAAGCGGAGCCGACAGCCGCGCTCCAATCCTGCCGACGCAGGTCGGTTCCGGGCGCAAGCGCCTTTGAACCGACCTACATTTCCGGAAGCCCGGTCTACGGATATCGTCATCGCGAGCGCAATGCTGCGTTTGACGTAAGCCCCGCGCCAGCCAAGAATGCCCCATCAAAAGGGATTGGGGAATCGGCGATGCGCAAACCGGCCTTGGCTGCGGCTGCGTGCCTTCTTGCGGGTTGGGGACTGGCTGGTACCGCTGCTGCGGCGCCTCCGGTCGAAGCCTACGGGCATCTGCCATCGGTGGAGTGGGTCAGCCTGTCCCCGACCGGCGAACGCTATGCCTTCGTCGTCGTTTCCGGCGAAAGCCGCAAGCTGGTGGTGGCCACCTACGACAACAAGGCGCTCGAAGCGACCGCGGTCGGCGACACCAAGGTGCGCGGCATCGAGTGGGCGGACGAGGGTCATGTCCTGCTCACCACCAGCTCGACCTTCAAGGACCCGTTTCATTGGGTGCATGCCTATGAACTGGACTCGGTGATCGACATCCGCCCCGACAGCCACAAGGCGGCCCCGATCTTCGACAAGATCGAAAGCGTGGCGAACACCGTGGCTGGCTACTTCGGCACGGCACAGGCCGATGGACACCTGTTCGGCTACTTCGGCGCCTTCACCTTCGAGCACGGCAAGCTGGGCGATTATTACTTTCCGGAGGGCACGATTTACCCCGATCTGTACCGCGTCGACCTCGAGTCCGGCAAGATCAACCTGCAGGCCGATGGGCACGAAACCGCGCACGATTGGGTGGTGGCGCGTGACGGCAGCATCCTCGCCCACTCCGAATACGACGATCCGAGCGGGGAATGGCGTCTTTTCGCCGGCAAGACGCGTGACAAGCTGCTGCTGAAAAAGATTTCTCCGACAGGCGATATCGACCTGACCGGTCTGGGACGCTCCGAAGGAACGGTGCTGGTCGTCGACCGCTCCGGCACCGAGGACGTGACACTGGAAATTTCGGTCGCCGATGGCAAGCAGGAGCGGCTGTTCGACTCGGTTTCGGTCCGCAAGCGTCTGGCTGATCCCGCAACCGGCCTGCTCATCGGCGCGCGCATCGAGGAAGAGCCGGGCGCCGTTTTCTTCGACAGCAAGCTGCAGGCCCGTTACGAGGGCACGCGCAAGGCATTTCCCGGCTACCAGACGCATCTGGAATCCTACAGCCGCAATCTCGACCGGCTGATCGTGCTGACCGATGGCGGCGACGATTCCGGCACCTATTGGACGGTGGACATCGCCTCGGGCAAGGCCACCGAGCTCGGCCATCCCTATGCGGGGATCAAGCCCGCCGACGTCGGTCCGACGCGCGCGGTGAAGTACACCGCCACCGACGGCACGCCGATCGTAGGCGTCCTCACCCTGCCGCCCGGGCGCAAGCCGGAGAAGCTGCCGCTGGTGGTGATGCCGCACGGCGGCCCGATCGACTTCAATGACAGCATCGGCTTCGACTGGTGGGCGCAGGCCTATGCCGCGGCGGGCTACGCCGTGCTGCAGCCCAACTACCGTGGCTCGTCGGGCTATGGCAGGGCATTCCGGGAGGCTGGATTCGGGCAATGGGGCGGCAAGATGCTGAGCGATATTTCCGATGGCATCGCCCCGCTCGCCGAACAGGGCCTGATCGACCCCAGGCGCGTTTGCATCGTCGGCGCCAGCTACGGCGGCTATGCCGCGTTGGCGGGCGTCACCCTGCAAAAGGGAATCTATCGTTGCGCGGTATCCGTCGCGGGCGTTTCCGACATGCCGACGTTCTTCGACTGGAACACCCTCGGCGCGGGCAAGAATAGCGGCACGGCGCGCTATATTCGTGCGGCCACCGGCGCCGACAAGGAAGGCGACGACAAGCTGGGCGCCATCTCGCCGGCGCACTTTGCCGACCATGCGGACGCGCCGATCCTGCTGATCCACGGACGCGACGATACGCGGGTGCCGCTCGAGCAGAGTGAAACCATGGCGGCGGCGCTGAAGCACGCCGGCAAGCCGTTCGATTTCGTGATCATGAAAGGCGAAGACCATTTCCTTTCTCGCGAAGAGACACGCATCACCATGCTCAAGGCGGCAGTGGATTTCGTGAAACACAACAATCCGCCGGATTGAGTTAGGCTGGAACGAGCATGGCATCCATTCCCGACGACGAGTCCCTACAGTCTCTCGCCCGCACCATCGGCGAGCGCCTGCTGGCGCGCGGGCAGTGGATCGGCACCGCCGAATCCTGCACCGGCGGCCTCATCGCCAAGCTGTTCACCGACATCGCCGGCAGCTCGGGCTGGTTCGAGCGCGGCCTGGTGACGTATTCCAACGACGCCAAGCATGAGCTGTTGGGTGTGTCTTCCGATACCTTGCAACGCGCCGGGGCGGTCAGTGTCGAAACGGTGCAGGAGATGGTGCAGGGCCTGCTCCGGGCGGCGCCGGTGCAATGGGCGGTGGCGGTGAGCGGCATCGCCGGACCGGGCGGCGGCAGTGCCGACAAGCCGGTGGGGACGGTGTGGATCGGCTGGGGTGGTACCGATGTGGCGGTCTCGGTGAGCCGCTTCCTGTTCGAAGGCGACCGCGACGCGGTGCGACGCCACTCGGCGGCGGCAGTGCTTGAAGGGCTGCAGCAACTGCTCGGCGCGGCCTCCTAGCGCGGCTTGCGCCTGGTCGGCCCGGACACCAAAGCCCGGGGGCCTGGGACGAAGAGAGCTGTCCCTTTGCCCGGTCTTTTCGCGCTTTCGCTTTCGGGCGATGCAATGTGTTGAACACAGCGCTGCAGCCAACGGGACAATGTCGGCAGCGCGCGTCAAAATCGCCCGCAAGGTCCTTGAGAGGTTCTGCAATGAAGGAAGATCAACGCTGGTTGTTGTTTGCGCTCGGTTCTGCATTCTTCGCCGGGCTTACCGCGATTCTCGGCAAGGTCGGCGTCAGCGGCGTCAACTCGAATCTTGCGACCCTGATCCGCACCGTGGTCATTCTGGGTTTCGCGGGTGTGCTCGTCGCGGCGCGGGGGGAATGGAGCGGCATCGGCAATGTCGGCGCCAGGAGCTGGACCTTCCTGGTCCTGTCCGGCCTTGCCACCGGCGCGTCGTGGCTGTGCTATTACCGTGCCTTGCAGATGGCGCCCGCGTCGAAGGTCGCGCCGATCGACAAGCTCAGCGTCGTCGTGGCGATCATTCTCGGCCTGCTGGTGCTGAAGGAGCCCATGAGCCTGAAATTGCTGCTCGGCGGCGGCCTGATCGTCGCCGGAACGGTGGTTATCGCGGCGATCTAGCTTGGATCTAGCTTGCTTGGGCGCTTGTGCGGCGCCGGGCATGCGATATGCCGCACCGCACCACGCGCCAGCATGGATACGGGCACGTATTGACGGCCCGATTATACCGCGCCTGTTTCTTTTTCCGGCTGGCATACTGCCTCCATATAAACGAATTGGTTGGAGGAGTTCATGGAAGCCCGCCCCAGCCCGGATGCGAAGTCCGGGCAGGAGTTGCTGTTGGACCGGCTGGATGCGCTGGCACAGGCGCAGACCGGCGTGGACGATGTCGTGCTGTTCCGTTCCTTCCTGGGCCGTTACTTTGAAATGGCGCCGCTGGATACGCTGACGCTGCGCACCCCGGAAGAATTGCTGCAGATCGCACTGGGTCACTTCAGCTTCGCCCGCATGCGCAAGCCGGGCGCGCCGCTGGTGCGGGTGCGGCCGCCGCAGGGTGGCGACGAGGCGCGGCCGGGACTGGCGGTGGTGGAAACCTGTGTCGAGGATCAGCCGTTCCTGGTCGATTCCATCGTCATGGCGGTGCGCGCCGCCGGCGCTTCGGTGGACTGGACGGTGCACCCGGTGCTGCACCTGACGCGCGACAAGGCCGGCAAGATCACCGGCGCGGAGGAAGCGGCGAAGGGGCCGGCGGAATCGCTGATCCATCTGGAGTTCGAGCCGCTGGCCAATCTGGCGGCCTACACCACACTGGAGCAGCAGGTCCGCACTGTGCTGGAGGATCTGCGGCACGTGGTGGACGACTATGCCAAGACCTTGGACAGCGTGCGCGCCCTGGTCGAGGAGTTGAAGATCGTGCCGCCGGAAGGCGATGCCGAAGAGTTCGCCGAGGCGCGCGAATTCCTGACTTACCTGGATCAAAAGCATTTCACCTTCCTCGGCAAGATCGAGAGCCGCGCCGCCCAGGGTGAGGACGGCAAATCCACTTTCCGCACCGATCCCGCCTCCGGTCTCGGCCTGATGCGCTCCGGCAGCCGCTGGGCCGCCGAGGACCTGATCGCGCCGCAGGCGGAGCTGGACAAGTACGCCGATTCCCCGCGCCTGGTGGTGGTGACCAAGGCCAATCTGCGCGCCACCATCCACCGCGAAGGCTTGATGGACGTGATCTCGGTGAAGCGCTATGACGGCAAGGGCAACCTGGCCGGCACGGTGCGCTTCGTCGGCCTGTTCAGCTCGGAGGTCTATATCGACCGGCCGCGCCACATCCCGCTGATCCGCCGCAAGGCCGAATACGTGATGCAGCATTCACGTCTGCTCGAGAACAGCCATTCCGGCAAGAACCTGCGCGATATCCTGCACGGTCTGCCGCGCGACGAGCTGTTCCAGACCGGCGAGGACGAGCTGTTCCAGTTGTGCATGGGCATACGCGCGCTGCGCGACCGGCACCAGCTGCGCCTGTTCATGCGGCGCGACCGCTACGGCCGTTTCTATTCCTTCCTGGTGTACCTGCCGCGCGAGCGCTACTCGCGCGAGTTGCGCGACAAGGTGGGGGCGACGCTGACCGAAATCTGCGGCGGCCTGACTTTGGACCGCGAGGTCGAGTTCCAGCGCGGCGGCCTGACCCGCCTGCACTACGTGGTGCGCACCCGGCCCGGTACCACCATTGCGCTCACCGCCGCCGAGGTGGAAGCGCGGCTGATTGCGGCGACACGCAGCTGGCGCGAGCAGTTGCGCGAACTGCTGGGCCAGGAAAAGCTCAGCCCGGCGAAATTCGCCGATGCCTTTCCGTTGTCCTATGCGGAAAGCGTGTCGCCGCAGGAAGCTGCGGCCGATGTGGCTTACCTGGCGCGGCTATCGCCGTTGGCGCCGGTGCTGCCGCGCCTGGGTGTGAGCACGCCGGAAGGCGCGCTGCCGCAGGCCACCAGCCTCAAGCTGTATGCCCTGCACACGCCGGTGACCTTGTCCGATGTGTTGCCGACGCTGGAGAATTTCGGCCTGCGCGTGATCCGCCAGGAGCCGGCGGAGATCACGCCGAAGGACGGGCCCAGCCTGTGGCTGCAGGAGTTCGAGATCCAGCACGCCGGCTGCGAGCTGTCCGCCGATTCGCAGAAGAAATTCTTCGAGTCCGGCTTCCTGCAGGTGTGGCGCGGCGAGGTGGAGAACGACGGCCTCAACAAGCTGGTGCTCGGCGCCGGGTTGGATGCGCGCCAGGTCACGCTGCTGCGCGCCATCTGCAAATACCTGATCCAGACCGGCCTGCCGTTCAGCCAGTCCTACATGGAAACGCTGCTGTCCGAGCACGCCGACATCGCGCGCCTGCTGGTGGCGCTGTTCGAGACGCGCTTCGCCCTGAAGCTGGCGCCGGAGCGGCGCCAGAACGAGGAGCTGAAGATCGGCCAGGCGCTGGACCATGCGCTGGACCAGGTGGCGAGCCTGGACGGCGACCGCGTGCTGCGCTCGTTCCTTGCCGTGATCCGCGCCACGTTGCGCACCAACTATTTCCAGAGCGGCGCCGACGGCCAAGCCAAGCCCTACGTCAGCTTCAAGCTCGATCCGGCCAAGGTGCCGGAGCTGCCGTTGCCGCGGCCGATGTTCGAGGTGTGGGTGTATGCGCCGGAAGTCGAGGGCATCCACCTGCGCGGCGGCAAGGTGGCGCGCGGCGGATTGCGCTGGTCCGACCGCCGCCAGGATTTCCGCACCGAGATCCTGGGCCTGATGAAGGCGCAGATGGTGAAGAACACGGTGATCGTGCCGGTCGGCGCCAAGGGCGGCTTCGTGGTGAAGAAGCCGGTGGACCCGTCCAACCGCGAGGCCTGGCTCAGCCAGGGCATCGCCTGTTACAAGACCTTCCTGCGCGGCCTGCTCGACATCACCGACAACCGCGTCGGCAACGACATCGTGCCGCCGAAAGAGGTGCTGCGCCTCGACGAGGACGACCCTTACCTGGTGGTGGCGGCGGACAAGGGCACGGCGACGTTCTCCGACATCGCCAACGGCGTCTCGGCCGAGTACGGCTTCTGGCTCGGCGACGCCTTCGCCTCCGGCGGCTCCGCAGGCTACGACCACAAGAAGATGGGCATCACCGCGCGCGGCGCCTGGGAAAGCGTCAAGCGCCACTTCCGTGAACTGCCCTCATCCGTTCCCGGCGCTGTCGGCGGCAAGGACATCCAGGCCGAGGAATTCACCGTCGTCGGCATCGGCGACATGAGCGGCGACGTGTTCGGCAACGGCATGCTGCTGTCGCGCCAGATCAAGCTGCTGGCGGCTTTCGATCATCGCCACATCTTCATCGATCCGAACCCGAACGCCTCCTCCAGCTTCATCGAGCGCGAGCGCCTGTTCAATCTGCCGCGCTCGTCCTGGGCCGATTACAACGCGGCGCTGATCTCGGCCGGCGGCGGCATCTGGCCGCGCAGCGCCAAGCTGATCCGCTTGAGCGATGAGGCGCGGGCGGCGCTGCAGCTGCGCGAGGCGGCACTGACGCCGAACGAACTGCTCAAGGCCCTGCTCAAGTCGCCGGTGGACCTGCTCTGGAACGGCGGCATCGGCACCTACGTCAAGGCTTCCTCGCAGAGCCACCAGGATGTCGGCGACCGCGCCAACGACGCCATCCGTGTCAACGGCAAGGACCTGCGCTGCAAGGTGGTGGGCGAGGGCGGCAACCTCGGCTGCACCCAGCTTGGGCGCATCGAGTATGCCTTGCTCGGCACTGACGGCGTCGGCGGCCGCATCAACACCGATGCCATCGACAACGCCGGCGGCGTGCACACCTCCGACCGCGAGGTGAACATCAAGATTCCGCTGAACGAGTTGATGGTCAACGGCAAGCTCAACCGCGAGGAGCGCGATCCGCTGCTCGCCGGCATGACCGAGGAAATCTCGCGCTTCGTGCTGCGCGACAACTACGTGCAGAGTGCCGCCATCAGCCTGCTGTCGCAGAACGCGGCGCAGCGGCTCGACGACCACGCCGAGCTGATGCGCCTGCTGGAACGCGAGGGCCTGCTCAATCGCGGCATCGAGTACCTGCCGGACGAGGATGCGCTGAAAGAGCGCCGCAACCGCGGCCAAGGCCTGACCCGGCCGGAGCTGGCCGCGCTGATCGCCTACAGCAAGATCTCGCTGTACGACGCCGCGCTCAAGTCCGAGGTGCCGGACGATCCCTTCTTCAGCCGCGACCTGCTGGCTTACTTCCCCGAGTCGCTGACGCAGCGCTACCGGCCGCAGCTGGAGCAGCACCGCCTGCGGCGCGAGATCGTCGCCACCATCCTGTGCAACGCCCTGGTCAACCGCATGGGCGCCGGCTTCGCCCAGCTATGGGCCGAGGATCACGGCCTGATGCGCGCCGAGGTGCTGAAGGCCTACGCCACCGCGCACCAGATCTACGGCGGCGACCACTACTGGAACGCGATCGAGGCGCTGGACAACAAGGTGCCGGCGGCCCTGCAATATCGCCTGATGGGCTATGCCATCGGCTTGCTCAAGCACGCCACCGGCTGGTTCACCAGCTCGCGCTTCGCGCGCCTGCCGGTGCAGCAAGCGGTGGAGCGCTTCACCCAGCCGCTGGCTGCGCTGGAGCGCCTGCTGCCGGCGGTGCTGCCGCCGGGCTATCGCGAGGACTGGGACAACACCGTCACCAACCTCAACAAGGAAGGCGTGCCCGACGACCTGTCCCTGCGCCTGGCCAACACCCGTGCGCTGGGCGGCGCGCTGGATATCGCCGAGCTGGCGGAGGGTGCCGGCGTCTCGCTGGCCGATGCTGCCACCGTGTACTACCTCTGCGGCGAGCGCTTCCGCATGCTGTGGCTGTATGCGGCGATCAACGAGATGCCCACCGTGGGCAAGTGGCAGTCGCTGGCGCGGGTCAATCTGCGTGACGACGCCTACAGCATCCACCGGCAACTGGCCGGGCGGGTGCTGGCGCATCCGGGCGACAGCGCGCAGGCGCGCTTCGAGGGCTGGAGCGCCGACAACGAGCGGCATGTGAAGTTTTCCTCGGAGCGGCTGGCGGAG
>FTIF01049807.1_pt1 | contig 14152 bp, 7 predicted proteins | sample 1658001 | NCBI WGS metagenome assembly FTIF01 (sample SAMEA3914789, study PRJEB12502) | metagenome | biome: forest; material: soil | place: Canada | collected 2011-07-03 | depth 0.3 m | reverse complement strand
CTGCAGCAGCGCGGCCTGGCGCAGCTGGAGCCGCGGCGCTGGATCAGCGTCAACTTCACGCACCAGCAGGTGCAGACGGCGCTGGCCGGCCAGGGCGTGGCACTGGCCCGATTGCCGCTCATCCACGAGGCGCTCGAACGCGGCGACCTGATCGAGCCCTTCGGCCGCGAAGGCCGCATGACCTCGCCGTGGGCCTACTGGCAGATCAGCCTGAGCGGCGCACGGCCGCGGCCGGAGCTCGAGAGCTTCATGGCGTGGCTGCAGCAGGCCGCGCACGAGACGCGGCGGGCGATCGGGGAAGAGGGCTGAGTCCTTGTTCCACCGCGCGGGGCAACGGCTCGTTCGTCGCCTGAGCCGCGCAGGCAGCGCTGTCGCATCTTGTTGCAAATGGGGTGGATCAAGTGCACACTCCGCGCAAAAGTGGCGCTTCTCGAATGAGGCGCATTGCCCCCGCGCTCGCCGGGTGGGATGGCGCCAGCACCGGAGGGGAACGGATACATGCAGTGTCTCGTCTGCGCCCACGGCAACATCGACGGTGCCCGCGCGTGCAGCGAATGCGGAGCCACATTGACCCTGGTTTGCCAGGCCTGCGGCCGTCCCAACGCCGCTGATCACCGCTTCTGCGGCAATTGCGGTTCGCCCATCGGTGCAACGGAGCCGAGCGGTGCCGATTCCGTGGCCCGGCGCTACACGCCGGCCCACCTGGCCGACAAGATCCTGCTGTCGCGCTCGGCCATCGAGGGCGAACGCAAGCAGGTCACCGTCCTCTTCTGCGACATCACCGGCTACACCGAGCTGACGCGGCGAATCGGCGCCGACTCGATGCACGAGTTGCTGAACCGGTTCTTCGAACTCGCGCTCGCCGAGGTGCACGCGCTGGAAGGCACGATCAATCAATTCCTCGGCGACGGCTTCATGGCGCTGTTCGGCGCGCCGGTGGCGCACGAGGACCACCTGCGGCGCGCGCTGCTGGCCGCACAACGCATCCGCGAGCGGCTGCGCGATGCCAGCAGCGCGGGGCCCGATTCCGCGCTGGCCTCGGTGCGAATTCGCATGGGCGTCAACACCGGGCCGGTGGTCGTCGGCCAGATCGGCGACAACCTGCGCATGGACTACACCGCGATCGGCGACACGACCAACCTGGCGGCCCGGCTGCTGTCGGTGGCGGCGCCGGGCATGATCTGCGTCACCCCGAGCGTGCACGCCGGCGCGCAGGCCTTCTTCGAATTCGCGCCGCTCGGCGAACACCGGATCAAGGGCATCGATCGGCCGGTAGCGGTCTACGAGCTGCTGCACGCGCGCTCGCGCGCGGCTGCGGCGATGCCGTCGCAGGGTCTGGGCATCGGCTCGCGCCTGGTCGGCCGCGACAGTGAAATGGCGGCGATCACGTCCACCATCGACGCGTTGGGCCGCGGCGAAGGCAGTGCGTTCCTGATGATTGGCGAACCCGGCGCGGGCAAGTCTCGCCTGCTCGCCGAGGTCCGCCGCCTGCCCGAGGTGCAAGCCATGCAATGGCTCGAAGGGCGATCGCTGTCGTTCGGCAAGCGCCTGAGCCTGTGGCCCTTCATCGAGGTGTTGAAGACCTGCTTCGACATCGCCGATGACGCGACCGAGGCGCAGGTGATGCGCAAGCTCGAGGGCGGCCTGCTGGCGCTGGTGGGCGAGCGGGCGTCGCAGATGCTGCCCTATCTCGCGACCGTGCTGGCGTTGAAGGTGCCCGCCCAACTCGACGAGCGCGTCAAGTACCTCGATGGCCCAGCACTCAAGCGCCAGGTGTACCTGTGCATGCGACAGTTGTTCGAGCAACTGACCCAGCGCAGGCCCCTGGTGCTGGTGCTCGAGGATTGGCACTGGGCCGATGCCTCGTCGCTGGAACTCGCCGAGCACCTGCTGCCATTGACCCTGAGCAACCGGCTGCTCGTGCTGTTCTCGACACGCACCGAACCGGCCCGTGCCCTGGAGGGCGTGCGCCGCTTCGGCGCCGACCACCCGGGTGCGCGGCTGCGCGAGACACTGCTTGCACCGCTCTCGCGCGAGCAGAGCATCGCGTTGATCGACAACCTGGTCGGCCGGAGAGCCCTGCCCGCCGCGCTCAGCGCGCAGATCCTGCGGCGCACCGAGGGCAACCCGTTCTTCATCGAGGAGGTGATCCGGTCGTTGGCCAGCGCGGGGATTCTCGAACGCGGGACACGGACGAACGAATGGCTCGCGCGGGACGACGCCACCACGCTCCAGTTGCCCGACACCCTCCAGGGCCTGATCCTCGCCCGCATCGACCGCCTCGACGAGGACACCAAGAACTCCCTGAAGCTCGCTTCCGTGATCGGCCGCAGCTTCTTCGACAGCGTGCTGGGCGCGATCGACAAGCAGGACTCCGCGCTGGCGGCGCGGCTGCTCTCGCTGGAGCAGGCCGAGCTGATTCGCGACAAGCAGCGCCTGCCCGAACCCGAGCACATCTTCAAGCACGCGCTGGTGCAGGAGGCCGCCTACGGCAGCATGCTCGGCGAGACCCAGCGCTCGGTGCACCGGCTCGTGGCGCAGACGGTGGAGAAGCTGTTTGCCGACCGCCTGGACGAGTTCACCAGCCTTCTGGCGCATCACTACACGTGCGCCGAGGATTGGGACAAGGCGCAGGAGTACCTCTTCAAGGCCGGCGACCAGGCCGGCCGGATGGCCGCCGACGCCGAGGCGCTGGAGCATTTTCGCCAGGCCGAGGCGGCCTACCTCAAGGCCTATGGCAGCAAGCTGAGCCCGCTGAAGCGGGCGGCGCTGGCACGCAAGGTCGGCACCGCCCTGTACGGAACGGGCCAGTACGAGCTGGCGCACGCTCAGATGCGCCAGGCACTCGGGCACCTGGGCATCCACTACGCCACCTCGCGTTGGGGCGTGCGCCGCGCGTTGCTGAAGTACCTCGGCGCCCATCTCGGGCGCAGCCTGCTCGACCGCCTGGGCATCGCGCGCGCGCGCGCCGCCGACATCGAGCGCGCCACCGAGGTCTCGACGATCGCGCACCTGATGGCCTGGATGGACTACTTCCTCGACAAGGAGCGCATGCTGCTGGACAGCCTGATCGAGCTCCATGTCGGCGAACGCAGCCGGCACGCGCTGGCCGAAGCGCGCGGGCTGAGCAGCCTCGGCTTCGGCCTGATGGTGTTCGGCGCGCCGCGCTGGTCGCTGGGCTACCACCATCGCGCGCTGGCGGCCGCGCAGCGCTCCGGCGACAGCTCCGCCATCGCCTTTGCCTTGTTCGCGCATGGATTCCTCGAGCTGTACGCGGGCCGCTGGGACACCTGCGAATCGCTGCTGAGCCGGGCCGTCAAGGGCTACCTCGAGTCCGGCGACATCCATCGCTGGGCGGGCGCCACGACGATCCTGCTGCTCCTCGTCCACATGCGCGGCGACCTGGAGCGCGCGGAGACGCTGGCGGCCGAACAGGTGCGCGCCGGGCAGGATGCGGGCGACCCCCAGGTCGAGAGTTGGGGCCTGCAGTCCCTGGCGTTCCCCGGCATCGCCCGCGGGCCGCTCACGCTGGTCGAGGCCAGGCTGCGCGAGGGCCAGTCGCTGGCCCGCAGCATTCCGTCCTGGGACAACTTGATGTTCCTGAAGGGCCTGCTCGCCAAGTGCCTGGTGCTGCAAGGCCGGCTGGCTGAGGCGCAGTCCGAAATCGACGAAGCCCGGGCCATCATCGCGCGCGAGCACCTGACGCTGCCGTTCGACCAGTCCGAGGTCCTGACGGCGAGCGCGACGGTCGCCGTCGCGCTCGCCGAGCAGGCGCCGGCAAGCAAGCGAGCCGCCGCTGTCGCCGATGCGCTGGCGGCCGGACGGCGAGCCGTCTCGTGCACGCGCCGCATGCCGCTGTGGCTGCCGCAGGCGCTGCGCCTGCACGGCACGGCGCACTGGCTCGCCGGCGACGCGGCGGCGGCGCATCGCTGCTGGCGCGAAAGCTCCGCGCGGGCCGAGCGCTCCGGCTTCCCGATCGAAGCCGGACGCACGCTGCTGGAGATCGGGCAGCGCATCGAGGACGACGAACGAATCGCACAGGCCCTCGAGATCTTCCGGGGCAGCGGCGCGCACACCTATCGCGCGCAGGCGCTGCACGCGCGGGCCCGCCTGCTGACGCGCGACCAGCACGACGCCGAGGCCGCGGCGCAGGCCCTGCACGCCGCCGAGGCCGCACTGAGCGAGGTCGGCGCCTGGGCCGGGCTCGCGCCGAACGCGCCTTGACCGACAAGATGACCGAGGACAGCCCCCGAATGCACCGTGACCCCTTCACCCTGGAGCCGCTGGAACCCGGCGAAGCCGAAGCCGTCGATCGGGTGGTCGACCGCATGAAGGCGATGATGGCGCAGGAGTGGGCCGGCTCGACGATGCGACGCGATGCGCATTCGAAGTCCCACGGCGCGATGAAGGCGGAGTTCACGATCGAGCGCGACCTGCCGCCGGAACTGCGCGTCGGCCTGTTCGCCACGCCCGCCACCTACCGGGCCTGGGTGCGCTGCTCGAACTCCAAGAACACGATCCGGCCCGACGGCAAACGCGACGTCCGCGGCCTCGCGATCAAGCTCATGGGCGTGCCCGGGCGCAAGCTGCTGGCCGGCAACGAGGACGAGTCGACGCAGGATTTCATCTTCGTCAGCACCGATCAATTCCCGGTGCGCGACGTGGCCGGTTTCGACGCACTGGCCGCGGCCTTCCTGGGCGACTACATCGACAAGGCGATCTACTTCTCCACGCACTTGGATGTGAGCTGGCGCCTCTTCAAGGCGTTCCGCCGCTTCGCCAACCCGCTGCAGATCCGCTACTTCAGCTGCACGCCGTATGCGTTCGGAAGCGGCCAGGTCAAGTATTGCCTGACGCCGAAGCCCGGCACGAGGGACCCGATGCCCTTCGATCCGCCGGAGAACGCCCTGCGCGTGGCCGCCGTGGCGCAGCTGGCCCGGGGCGACGCCCAGTTCGACTTCTGCGTGCAGTTCCGCACGGACGCCGACGCGATGCCGCTCGAGGATCCGACCGTCCCGTGGCCCGAGAAGGACTCGCCGTTCCGCAAGGTGGCCACGCTGCGCATCCTGCCGCAGACCTTCGACACGGACGCGCGCAATGCGATTGGCGAGGCCTTGTCGTTCTCGCCGTGGCACTGCCTGCCCGATCACATGCCGCTGGGCGGCCTGAACCGGGCGCGGCGCGTGATCTACGAGCGCCTGTCGGCCTACCGGCACGACGCGAACCACGTGCCACGGCGCGAACCAACCGATTGGGAGACGTGAGATGAGGACAGGCACGGACACCGGGCAGCCAGGCCCGCTCGCGCCCCGGACGGGCGCCCCCGAATGGGCCCTGGAGGCCGCCGACCACCACGCCTGGCGCGCCGGGATTGCCCAGCTGAAGGCCGACCTGGAAGCCGAAGAGGCGGCCGCGCGGCCGGCGCCGACCTCCGGCGAGACGCACGCGCTGCTCGCGCAGGCCTATTTCCAGACCGAGCAGTACGGACGGGCGGCGCAGGCCTACGCCGCAGCGCTGGCGGCCGACGCCGATCGAGGCGATTGGCGCGACATGCTCGCGTTGTCCGAGGCCAACGCCATCGCCGGCATCCATGACCACGTGCCCCCGCTGAAGTACTTCGACCGCGCCGAGCTGCTGGCGCCGTCGCCGGTGCGCACCGGCGACCTGCCGGAGCCGCTGCCGCCGCCGCCCGACCCCGACGGCGTGGCCGCGCTGCGCAAGAGCATCGGCGCCGGACTGGGATTCGTCGCCACGGCCGTCTGGGAAGCCGTGACGCATCTGTGGGGTTGGATCGCCGGCTACCGCGACACCATCTGGACCAACTGGTATCACCGTCCGAAGTGGCTGGCGATCCTGACCTTGGCCTACATGCGCGACCGCCTCAACGCGGACAACCTGGGCACGAGCTACCCGCCAGGCTCGCTGGTCGGATTCCAGACCCCCGGGCAGACGCCGCCCGAAGGCGTCACGCACTTTCGCACCGCCGACGGCAGCTGGAACAACCTGGCCGATCCCAAGGAAGGTGCCGCGGGCACGCGCTTCCTGCGCAACGTCGGCCCGGCGGCCATCCGGCCCGAGACGGGCGAGCAGTTGCTGACCCCCAACCCGCGCGTCATCAGCCGCGAGCTGTTGTCGCGCGAGACCCGCGACGGCAAGCCGGTGATGAAGGAAGTGCCGTTCCTGAACATGATCGCGGCGGCATGGATCCAGTTCATGAACGGCGACTGGATCAATCACGGCGAGATCCTCTTCAACGACGTCATCGCGGTTCCGCTGCCCGAGGACGACCCGGCGCGTGCCCGCTATTGGCAGACCCGCATGTTCATCGGCCGCAGCCAGGCCGACCCGACGCGCACGCCGGGCGTGGAGGTAACGGCCGCGAGCGCCATCAACGAAGTGACGCACTGGTGGGACGGCTCGCAGATCTACGGCAGCGACCAGGCGACGCAGGACCGCCTGCGATCCCATGTCGACGGCAAGCTGCGCGTGGCATCCGACGGCCGCCTGCCGCTGGACGCCAAGGGAATCGAGGAGACCGGCTTCACGCGCAACTGGTGGCTCGGGCTGTCGATGCTCCACACGCTGTTCGTGCACGAGCACAACGCGATCTGCGAGGAGCTCCGGACCGCCTACCCGGCGTGGGACGACGCGCGCCTCTTCAACGTGGCGCGACTCGTCAACGCCGCGTGCATCGCCAAGATCCACACGATCGAATGGACGCCTGCCATCCTGCCCAATCCGGCGCTGAACGTGGCGATGAACGCGAACTGGTTCGGGCTGCTGACGAACATGTTCCGGCGCGGCAAGGCACGCAAGACGCTCACCGAGATCAAGGTCGCCAACCCCGAGCTCGGCGGCGTCGTGGGCGACCCGGTGGACAAGCACGGTCGCGGCTTCGGCCTGACCGAGGAGTTCGTCGAGATCTATCGGATGCATTCGCTGCTGCCCGAGACGCTGCACCTGCGCCGACGCGATGGCGGTGCTGCCCAGGAGGTGCCGTTCCAGGTGACGCGCCAGCGCGGCTCGGCACGCCTGACGCAGCAGCACTCGATGGCCGACCTGTTCTTCTCGTTCGGCAACCAGCACCCGGGCCAGCTGGTGCTCAACAACTACCCGCGCTTCATGCAGGAGCTGAGCATCCCCGGCAATCCGTTCTTCGACATGGGCACGGTCGACATCGTGCGGGCGCGCGAGCGCGGCGTGCCGCGCTACAACGAGTTCCGGCGCCAGCTCGGACTCAACCCGATCAGCCGCTTCGAGGACCTCGCCGACGACGCCGCGCTCGTGGAAAAGTTGAAGACCGTCTACGGCCGCGACCCGGCCGACGTCGAGAAGCTGGACCTGATGATCGGCACGCTGTCCGAAGGCCATCGGCCGACGAACTTCGGCTTCGGCGAGACGATGTTCCAGATCTTCATCATCAACGCGACGCGCCGCCTGCAGGCCGACCGCTTCTACACCGACTGCTTCACCGAGGAGGTCTACACCGCCGAGGGCCTGCGCTGGATCGATGCGGTGGACCTGAAAACCGTCCTGCTGCGCCATCACCCCGAGCTCGCCGACACCGGGCTCGCCAACATCGGCAACGCCTTCGAGCCCTGGGACACGGGCCCCGAACTCGACCCCGAACGCCACCCGCTGCGCGCCTGCGACCCCGAATTCAGGGACGATCCGTGGCGCGGCGACGCCTACCCTGACACGACGCCATGAGGGGCTGCCGGTGAACATCGTCTGGTTCTTCCGCAAGTGGTTCTGGAACCTGCTCGCCTGCTTCAAGGCGGCGGTCAACAAGCCGCTGGACATCCCCGCTCCGACGCCGGGCGCGCCCATCGTTCCCGCGCCGCTCTCGCAGGTGGTGCGCGGCCTGCCGATCGAGAACGTGCTCGCATGCCGCCAGCGCGACATTCCCGCCGACGAGCGGACCTTCTCGCGCACGCTGTTCTATCGGCTGCAGGTCTGGCTGTACACCGCCTTTTCGCCGATGCAGCGCGACCTGCCCGCGATTCCCGCCGACCCGCAACGCGCGCTGGCGGGCGCGTTCACCTGGCTGCACCGCCGCTGCTTCGACGCCCCGCAGATGCCGGCGGAGTTCCTGGGCAGCCCGGACCTCGGCTCGCTCGCCGTGCGCGGACCGTACGCCGGCTACACCCGGCGCGCCGCCGAGGGCGGCTTCGAGTGGGACTTCGAGGCGCTCGGCCGCTATCCGGTGCAGGCCGGCCTGCTTCGATTGGGCGTGAAGGTGCGGTTCGAGCTCGATGCCAGCGCGCGCGCCCTGCGCGCGGTGGCCATCGACAGCATCCTTGGCAGCGCGGCACCGGGCGATGCGAACTGGGAGCGCGCCAAGAAGATCGCCCTGTGCGCCGCGACGACGCACCTGTCGCTGGTCCGCCACTTCAACGGCGTGCACCTGGCCGGCGGCGCGCAGGTGGCGATCGCCACGCGCAACCGGCTGGCACCCGAGCATCCGCTGCGCCGCCTGCTGTGGCCCTACGTCTACGCGACGCAGCAAAGCAACGACATGGTCACGCGCGGCCAGATGCTGCCCGGGGGCGACTTCGAAGACACCTTCGGCCTGAGCATCGAAGGCCTGTGTTCGCTGTTCGACGACACGTATCCGGCCTACCGGTTCGAGGTCAACGACCCCGAGGTCGACGCGCGCGCCCGCGGCGTCGTCGGCCAGGGCTTCGACACGCCCACCGAGGACAACCTGGCCCAGCTGTTCGCGCCCATGCTGGAGCACGCAGCCGACTACCTGCGCCTGTACTGGCCGGACGACGCCGCGCTGCGCGCCGACGCCGGGATCGGCGACTGGCTGGACGAACTGGAGACGCTGGTGCCCGGAGGCGTCGGGCTAACGCGTGCCACGCTAGCTCGCGCCGGCCTGGAGCGGCTCGTCGCCCGCATCATCTACCTCGTCAGCGCGCAGCACGAGCTGCTTGGCAGCTTCGTCTGGAACTACCAGCTGTGGACGCACCGCCAGCCCGTGCGCATCTACGCGAACGGCCAACGCGAGCCGCTCGATGTCTACCAGCGACTGGTCAACGCCAACTTCAACCTCAACGTGAAGCGGCGCGCGCTGATCCACGACTTCGGCTACCTCGCGCTCGATCGACTGGGCGCCGCCGCCATGCAGCGCTTCCAGGATCGTCTCGACGCGCTCCAGGCCGAGATGGAGCGCGCGCCCTGGGCGGTCTGGAAGCTCTATCCGCGCGCACTCAAGATCAACATCAACGCCTGAGGGAGCACACCCATGACGACCAAGCGCAAGCGCTCCTTCTGGCGCAGGCCACTGCCCTGGCTGGTGCTGTTGGCCATCGTGGGCCTGGCGGGCTGGTACGCCTGGGACCACCGTTTCGGCACGCCCGACGACTACGACCACATGGAGGCGCAGTTCAAGTACGGCTCGGTCGGCTCGGACCATCCGCTGGCGCTGGCACCGATCCCGTACTGGATCTGGAAGACGCTGCCCGACGTGTTCCCGACCTCCACCACCATCGGCCACGGACGCGACCCGCGCAATGGCAAGCCCGGCTACGCTGCGTTCGGCCTCGTCACCGAAGACCAGCCCGAGCGGCCGCACGGCTGGCAGCCCGGCCAGCCGACCTTCGACCGGCCCATCGGCATCTCCAAGCGCCGCGTGCTGGGCTTCGACTTCGTCGGCGAGAACTGCGCGTTCTGCCACATGGGCACGATCCATACCGACAAGGGACACATGGAGGTGCTGGGCGGCACCGGCCAGAACGTCGACATCGAGCTGTATTTCCTGTACCTGTTCGGCGCGATGACAAGCGACCGGTTCACCGCGGACAACGTGATGCCCGCCATCGACCGCGAACTCGCGCGCCAGAAGACCGAGCTCGGCTGGTCGCAGCGCCTGCTGTATCGCTACGTGATCATCCCGTTCCTGCCGACCTACCTGAAGAAGATGGAGCGTTCGACCTTCAGCTTCATCAACCTGAAGAACAAGGAGCGGCTGCCCGAATTCGGCCCCGGCCGCGTGGACACCTGGGCGCTCTACAAGTACGTCTTCATGGATCCGCCGGTAGCCGACACCGACCCGGGCACCGTCGACTTCCCGCCGCTGTGGAACCAGAAGCAGCGCCTGGGCATGCGCCTGCATTGGGACGGCAACACCGACGTGCCCATCGAGCGCAACGTGGTGTCCGCGCTGGCGGTGGTCGGCCATCGGGTCGAGTACCTCGACTTCGATCGCCTGGAGCGCATCACCGACTGGATCGACGAGCTGCTGCCCCCGCTCTACGCAGACAACCTGCCGGCGAACCAGCCGACCATCGACAACGCGCTCGCCGCGCGCGGTTCCACCCTGTTCGACCAGCAGTGCGGCCGCTGCCACTCGATGACGGGCGACCGCATCGGACGCGTCGAGCCGATCGACGGCGTGGCGACCGACGACGAACGTTTCAAGGACTTCATTCCCGGCCTGGCCGCTTCGCTCAACAAACTCGGCACCGACCGTTGGCAGCTGCGCAATTTCCGCGTCGAGAACGGCTACGTCAATGCGCCGCTCGAGGGCGTGTGGTTGCGTTCGCCCTACCTGCACAACGGCTCGGTGCCGACGCTGCGCGACCTGTTGAACGACCCGTCGCAGCGTCCCGGGCGCTTCTGCCGCGGCGGCGACGACTACGACTGGCAGCGCTTGGGCTTCCTCTCCGCGCTGGGCCAGCGCAACGGCAAGGACGATTGCCCGCAGGGCTTCCTCTATAACACCGCCGTGCGAGGCAACAGCAACGTCGGCCACCTGTACGGCACGACGCTGTCGGATGGCGACAAGGACGCGCTGATCGAGTTCATGAAGACGCTCTGAGCGCCTGTCGGATCAAGCGCGCTGGCGCCCCGCGTCGTCGGCGAGCGTCAACGAGCAGACCGTGGCCTTGTCCAGCAGCGCGCCTTCGGCCAGCAGGCGGGCGGCGGTGTCGGCACCGAGGTCGGCCTCGACAGCGGCCCAGGCCCGTGCACGCGCGGCCGCCATGTTGGCAGCGCGTGCCCCGATGCGCCGGCACGCCGCATCGGCATGGCCGACCAGCCGCGCGGCCGCTTCAGGGCGGCGCTCCTGGGCCGCCAGGAGCGCGAACAGGTCGGCATACAGGTCGAACCATTCCCAGTCCCGGCTGCGCGACGTGGCGAGGAAATCGGCCAGCGCCGCGCGGGCCAGGCCGTGCTCGGCGCGACCCAGGTGCGCCTGGGCCTCCGTGGCCAGGGCCTGCAGCACGAAGTTGTCGCGCCGCAGCCCGCGCCCCTGCTTGACCTCGCGGGCGCAACGCAGGGCGGCGTCCGCATCGCCCAGCGCCAGATGCGCCTGGGCCAGGCCCGCCAGCGCGGCGATGGCCGTCGAATCCAGGTGGGCGTGGCGCGCCAACTCGAGCAGCGCCTGCGACGTGTCGCGCGCCTCGTCGAAGCGGCCGCCGGCCTTGGCCACGCTGATCTGCGCCAGCAGGCGTTGCGCACGCAGGCGCGGTGGCCACTCCCGGTCCTCGAGGCCGGCCATCTCCGCGACCATCGTCAGTCCCTGCTCCGGCGTCACGCCCGGGCAGCCCGCCGCGCAGCGCAGGGCCAGATAGAGGCCTCGCGTGTCGGCGCCCGCGCGACACAGCGCCGCCGCACGCAGCGCGAACTCGCTCATCAACGCATCGGAGACGCCCCAGTGCAGGCGCGCGCGTTCGCACCAGTAGCGCGCGGCCTCCGGCGTGGAGGCGGTCGCCGCCGGGCTGCCTTCGAAGGCCTGGCAGCGCTTGCGGCCTTCCGCCGCCATGCCCAGCAGCATGAACAGCACGGTCGCGGCGCCGACCAGGCGCACGCCGAGCCCGGGCTCGTGCTCCGCGCTCCAATCCAGGGCGGCGCGCACGTTGTCGATCTCCGGGGCCCAGGCGCAGAGCCAGGTCTCGTCCGGGGTCGACCAGTAGGATTCGTAGGCGTCGTCCATGGCCGCGGCGAGCGCCTGCGCGTGCCGGCGCTGCGTGCCGGCACGCTCGCCCGCCTCGTCGAGCTTGAGCCAGGCGTACTTGCGCGTGGTCTGCGACAGGCGATAGCGCGGGGCCTCGCTGCCCTCCAGGGCGACGAACGAGCGATCGACCAGCGACTCGAGGACATCGATGACGGCCCAGTCGTCGAGGCTGTCGTCGCCGGCCACCGCGCTGGCCTGCGCGAGCGTGAATCCGCCGGAGAACACGCACAGGCGTCGCAGTACCGCCTGCTCGGACGCCGAGAGCAGGCCATGGCTCCAGTCGAGCGCCGCGCGCAAGGTCTGTTGCCTCTGCGGCGTGCTGCGGCCGGCGCCGCCCAGCAGCCGCAGTCGATCGCCGAGCTTGGCGGTCAGTCCCGCGAGGCCCAGCAAGGGAAGCCGAGCCGCGGCAAGCTTGATCCCGAGCGCCACGCCATCGAGTTGACCGCACAGGTCGATGACCAGGGAGGCGTTGGCGTCGGTGAGCGCAAAGCGCCGGTCGGCTGCCAGCGCCTGGTCGACGAACAGCGCCACCGCACCGTACGCGAGGGCCAGCGCGGCGGGCGTGCCGGCGGCGGGCACCGACAGGGCGCCAAGCCGGAACACATGCTCTGCATCGATGCGCAGCGCGGCCTGGCTCGTCACCAGCAAGCGGATGCCCGGCGCCTGGGCGAGCAGCGAACGCGCCAGCCGCGCGACTGCGTCGAGCAGATGCTCGGCGCTGTCGATCACCAGCAGCATCTGCAACGGCGCGAGCGCGGCGACGAGTGCCGGAAGTGGATCGTCGCCGCCCCCGACGGGCAGTCCCGCGGCGCGGGCGACGGCGCTCGGCAACATGGCGGCGTCGACGATGTCCGCGAGGCTCGCCCACGCGATGCCGTCACGATGAGCGCCACGCAGCGTCTGCACGGCGGCCAGGGCGAGCAGCGACTTGCCGATGCCGCCCGCGCCGACGATGGTCACCAGGTGCTGGCGCTGCAGCAGCGCGTGCAACTCCTCGAGCTCTTCGCTCCGGCCTTGCAGGGTGGTCGCGAGCATCGGGGGCGATGCGACGACGGGGCTGGTCGCGGCGTCGGGTCCGACCGGGTCGCGCCGCGGCGGGATCGCCGGTGCGCCCGGCGCGTCGTCGGCAACCATCGTGAAGCGATAGCCGCGCCCGGGAATCGTCGCGATGGCCTGCGGGCCCAGCACCTTGCGCAGGGCCGAGACCTGCGCCTGCAGGTTGTTTTCCTCGACGATGAGGTGCGGCCAGACCACGTCGAGCAATTCATTCTTGCCGACGACGCGGTCCCGGCGCTCGATCAGCGCCAGCAGCAGGTCGAAGGCGCGGGCTCCCACCACGACGGGCCGGGAATCGACCAGGACTTGCCGTGAATCGGCCTGAACTTCGACGCGTCCGAAACGAAGACCTGTGGGCAAGAGCGATCCTTCAGCAGCGACATGCCGACGCAACGGGAGCGCGCGTCGACACCGGGAATCTACCGCGATCCGGCACGGAGCTCACGCGTTCCGTTCTTTTCGCGCCATGCGAGTCCCGCATCGGGCGCAGCCTGCGTTCGCAGGAGAGACGATGACGAACGCGGCCGACTCAAGGCTGCCCGGCCCGGGCTTGTCTCAACGGCGCGGCGCCTTGATCCACATGTTCAGGAGTTCCAGGCCGGCGGGAGGCACTTGCCAGGTACCGCCGCAAAGGATCTCCGAGCCGCGGCCGACCGCGTAAGTCGTCCTGATCGTGCCCATGACGGGCGTGATCTTGCCGCGCTCGGCCAGCGGCGGCACGTCCATCTCGAAGTTCACGACGGTGTTGGCCGGAATGCGTGCGTCGCTCAGCAGGCCGACGCCGCTTTCCGAAATGTCGCGAACCCTGACTTCGATGACATGCCCATCGGGCAATTGCATGCGCCCCAGCCATTCAACCTTGACGCGCAGCTTCGTGCGCGAGTCAGGAGCGTCGGCGGCGACACCGCCGGACTCGATCGCGGACGCGATTTCGGCCGCCAGTGCGGCCTCCGCGGCCGCCAAGGCGTCGGCGTCCTCCGTGGTCGACTGCGCCGCTTCCGATGCCGGCGGCAGGTCGAACATGGCGGCGACATCATCGGGGGGCGTCGTCGTCATGGCTAGCACCCGTTCGCTGCAAGCTCAGGTCAGCAGACCCAGCGCCATCTCGATCTGCTCGGTCGGGCTGCGCTTGAA
>FTIF01003770.1_pt2 | contig 14207 bp, 14 predicted proteins | sample 1658001 | NCBI WGS metagenome assembly FTIF01 (sample SAMEA3914789, study PRJEB12502) | metagenome | biome: forest; material: soil | place: Canada | collected 2011-07-03 | depth 0.3 m | reverse complement strand
GTTCTACCTCGACTGGATGAAGGTGGCGCGCGAGGAGGCCTATCACTTCGGCCTGCTCAGCGATCGCCTGGTGGAGCTCGGCTTCGCGTACGGCGACTTCCCCGCGCACAACGCGCTGTGGACGATGGCCGAGAAGACCCGCCACGACCTGCTGGCGCGCATCGCGCTGGTGCCGCGCACGCTGGAGGCGCGCGGCCTCGACGCGTCGCCGGCGATCCGCAACAAGCTGGTCAGCGTAGGCGACAAGCGCGGCGCCGAGATCCTGGACGTCATCCTGCGCGACGAGATCGGCCACGTGGCGATCGGCAACCACTGGTACGGCGTGCTGTGCGCCCAGCGCGGGCTCGACCCGATCGCCACTTATGCGGCGCTGGCCGAGCAACACGGGGCCCCGAAGCTGCGCGGCCCGTTCAATCTCGTGGCCCGGCGTGCGGCGGGGTTCAGCGAGGAAGAGCTGTTGAGACTGGGCTGATCGTCCCCATTTGCTGAAATCGGCGCCGCGCAGCTCGCAGGCGGGCAGGGCGCCGCAAAGCCCGTGGGCCGCGCAGCGTGCGGCCCGATCCGTAAAATCATCGCTTCCCGTGGGCGACTGCACCGCCGTCGTCCACCCGCGCGCCTTCGCGCCCCCATTTCCGGAGAACCCCATGGCCCTGTACCGAATCGGCGACGATGCCCCGCGCATGGCGGCCGACGCCTGGGTGGCCGAGTCCGCCACGGTCGTCGGCCGCGTGGCGCTCGCCGCCGGCGCCAACGTCTGGTACGGCGCGGTGCTGCGCGGCGACAACGAGTGGATCACCATCGGCGAACGCACCAACATCCAGGACGGCAGCGTGCTGCACACCGACATGGGCTGGCCGCTCACGCTGGGCGCCGACGTCACGGTGGGCCACCAGGTGATGCTGCACGGCTGCACGGTGGGCGACAACTCGCTGATCGGCATCCAGGCGGTGGTGATGAACGGCGCGAAGATCGGCCGCAACTGCATCGTCGGCGCCGGCGCGCTGGTGACCGAGGGCAAGGAGTTTCCGGACAACTCGCTGATCGTCGGCAGTCCGGCGAAGGTCGTTCGCACGCTCACCGACGAGCAGGCATCCGGGCTGCGCATGAATGCGGCGCACTACGTCGCCAACGCGGCACGCCATCGCGACACGGTCGTGCGAATCGACCCGACCCCCGACGAATCCGCCGGAAAGGGCGCCTGAACCGCCATGAGCGATCTCCAGAAATTCATCTTCGAAGGCCTGCCCGTGCGCGGCATGATCGTGCGCCTGACCGACAGCTGGCAGGAAGTGCTGCGGCGCCGTTCCGCCAGCGGCGAGTGGACGCCCGCGGTGCGCGACATGCTCGGCGAGATGGCCGCGGCCGCCACGCTGATGCAGGCCAACCTCAAGTTCAACGGCGCGCTGATCCTGCAGGTGCACGGCGACGGGCCGGTGAAGCTGGCCGTGGCCGAGGCGATGTCCGACCTGCGCTTTCGCGTCACCGCGAAGGTGACGGGCGCCGTGGCGTCGGACGCGCGCTTCGACGACCTGGTCAACCGGCACGGGGAAGGGCGCTGCGCGATCACGCTCGATCCGCTCGATCGCCAGCCCGGCCAGCAGCCGTACCAGGGCGTCGTGCCGCTGGAGGCGCCGGACGGCGGCCCGGTGGGCGACGTCGCCACGATGCTGGAACACTACATGCGCCAGTCCGAGCAGCTCGAGACGCGCATCGTGCTGGCCGCCAACGGCGAAGCCGCCTGCGGCCTGCTGATCCAACGCCTGCCGATCGAGGGCGCCGGCAACCTGGCCGGCGGCGCGCAAGCGGAGATCGACGAGGAGGCCTACACGCGCATCGCGCACTTCGCCTCGACGCTCACCGCCACCGAGCTGCTGACGCTGGACACGCCCACCATCCTGCACCGGCTGTTCTGGGAAGAACCGATCCGCGTGTTCGAGCCGCAGACGCCCACGTTCGCCTGCAGCTGTTCGGCCGACCGCGTGCGCAACATGCTGAAGAACCTCGGTCGCGACGAGGCCGAGGCCATCCTGTCCGAACGCAAGGACATCGAGATCGGCTGCGACTTCTGCGGCACGCAGTACCGCTTCGACGCGGTGGACGTGGGGGCGCTGTTCGCGCCGCCGACCAGCCAGCCGGGGGCCACGCCCAGCGTGCACTGAGGGCGCTTCGCGCCGACTGCGGCCTTCCGCAGGCCTGTCCCGCAGCGCCCTCGACGAGGGTTCGAGGCGCTCCAGACCCGCATCGACCGATCGGCGGCGACTTCTCCATGAGGTCGCCGTTCGTCCGTCGCGTGCCGCCGTCTGTCATCGCCAGGGATCGCGTGCCCGTGCCGTTGCGCTCAAATGGCTTGGCGTCATCCTCGCCGCCTTTCCACCAACGCGACCCCCGAATGAACAGCCACCTTTCTCCTGCCAGCAGTACGCCGCCTTGGTTGCGGGAAGCGGCGCGACGTCGCGCGCGGGGGTTCACGCTGATCGAATTGCTGGTCGTCATCGCGATCGCCGCAATCGCCGCGACCCTCGCCGCTCCGTCGCTGACCAGGATGTTCGCGTCCAATCGCGTACAGGCGGAGGCGAGTTCCTTTGCGGGCGACCTGATGCAGGCGCGCGCCGAGGCCGTCAAGCAGGGTCAGGGTGTCAGCCTCTGCGCTTCCTCGGACGGCAAGACCTGCCTCGGCACGAACACCTGGCAGAAGGGATGGATCGTGTTCGGCGACCCGAGCCAGTGCGCCGCGATTCCTACCACCATCACCACGCTGATTCGCATCCGCGCAGCCTTCAAGGGCAGCGATACCCTCGTCGCCACCTCCCCGGCCACGAACAGCTGCGTCAGCTTCAATCGCGAGGGCTTCACCAGCAACCTGGGCACTACCCAAGTGTATTTCACGTTGCACACCTCGGACAGCGCTACGTTGGCGACACGCTGCGTCCTTGTCAATCTGGGCGGGCGCATCACGACGCAGACAACGTCAACGGATACGTCATGCACCTGAGTTCTTCCCATTCCGCGCGACACGGCGCTGCCGGTTTCACGCTGATCGAAGTACTGATCACGCTGCTCGTGGTGTCGGTAGGCATGCTTGGGCTCGCGAAGCTGGAGGCGGCGGCCGTCTCGGAGTCGAAGGCGTCGCGCGTGCGATCGCTCATGAGCTTCCAGGCCGAATCGCTGGCCAGCCTGATGCGCGCCAACCGGGCTTACTGGGCCACCACCGCGTCGCCGCTGCCGGGGTTCACGATCACGACCGACGGGAATTTGACATACCCCACAGGCATGAGCGCCGGCACCGATCCCGCTTGCAAGACGGCTCCCTGTAGTGCCAGCTCTCTGGCCTATCTGGACCTGAAAACTTGGGGTACCGCGTACACGGGCACGTTCCCAGGCGCGACGGCGACGATCACCGGCACCACCACCGCGGCGCCAACGGGCTACGACATCAAGCTCGCCTGGGTCGAGGGCCGCGTCGCGATCAATCGCGCCACGGCCGGGGCGGGCGCGGCCAGCGACGCCGTCAGCATGATCCTGCACGTCCAGCCATGAAACCCGCCATGTCGTTCCAATCTTCCGCGCGCCAGGCCGGTTTCACGCTCGTCGAGATGATGGTCGCGCTGGCGATCGGCCTCATGGTCTCGCTGGGTTTCGCCGTCTCGTTCGTGAATCTGAAAGCGACCTTCACGACGCAGGACAAGCTCGCGCAGCTCCAGGACAACGAGCGGCTCGCGCTGGCCTTCCTCACCGCGTCGGTGGAGCAGGCCGGCTACTTTCCCAACCCGACCAGCAATACGCGAAGCACCGCGATCAAGCAGTTCAATACGGCGGACGACGCCACCTACGGCCAAACGGTGGCGGGGCAGTTCCTCACGGGGAAGCCCCCGAACGTATCGACCTCGACCCCCGAATCGCTATCCACCCTCTATGCCTCGGCCACCGGCGACGGGCTCCTGACCTGCCAGGGTGGAACGAACGGCACGACCGGAACGATCGTCATTCGCAACGTGTTCTTCGTGAAGGGGAATACCCTGGGATGCGAGGTCTATTCGAACGGCTCGGCCACGACCGCACCCGGAAGCGGGTTCCAGCCTTTGATCTCGAACGTCAGTTCCATGAGCGTGCTGTACTCGGTCGATACCAACGCAGACGGCAACGCCGACACCTACATGACGGCCGACACCGTCCAGACCACAGGCCACTGGAACGACGTCAAGGCGGTACAGGTGACGCTGAATTTCCTCAATCCCAATCCGGGGGGTGCCACGATCACGTGGGTCCAGGCCATCAACCTGATGAACAACCGATGAGCGCCCAGATGCCTTCCCGTCCCGCCGCGCCCGCCCGCGCGCAGAGAGGCTTCGTCCTCATCACCGGGCTGCTGTTCCTGGTCGTCATGACGCTGGTCGCCCTGGCGATGTTTCGCGGCACGGGGTTGATGGACCGGATCTCGGCCAACGCACGCGACAAGCAGCGTTCGTTCGAGGCCGCCCAGACGGCGTTGCAATACGGCGAGTGGTGGCTGGGGACCCAGTCGACGCTCACGGCGAGCGCCTGCAACGGCGTCGTCAACGGCGATACCCCGAGCAACATCCACGTCTGCTCGAACGCGCTGGGCTCCAACTTCCTGACCGCGGCATGGCCCAACGCATTCACCCACACGCCACCCAACATGAGCGTCAACGCCACCGGCACCACAGGCGGACTCGTGTCGAGCACCGACACCACCAGCGACACCAAGTACCACCTACTGCCAGGGTTCTACCTGGAGTACCTGGGCGTTTCCTCGAGCACCGGGGCTCCCCTCTACCAGGTGACGGCGTACGGCTACGGCGGTGACTCCACCACCATGACCATCGTTCGCAGTACCTACGCCGCGTCAAAAACCGGCACCACCACCGCGCCTAGCGGCAGCAACCTGGGAGGCCTCTGATGGCTTCGTTCAAGCTCGGTCGACTTTCCATCGCGGTCGCTTTCGCTCTCGGTTTCGGCGGCGCCGCGCAGGCCCAGGTCGTCATCAACGACACGCTGACGGGCGCCACCTCGTCGTACAACTGGACCGCGCTGAACGGGGCGTGCCTGACCGCCGGCGATGGCAGCTTGACGTCTGCCGGCAACGCGAGTTCGATTCCGGCATGTGCCCCCGGCGGGAAGGTGATGTCGTACTACTCGGGCCAGACCCTGGTCGGCGGGGCGACCGGCAAGCTGCCCGATGCCATCGGTTCCGGCGCATTGCGCCTGACGAACGGCGCCGTCGACACGGGCTCGGGCGGTACCAACCAGACGGGCGCCGTCGTCTCCAATTTCACGTTCCCGACCACGCAGGGCATCCAGGTCACCTGGACCAGCGTGACCTACGGCGGCAACGCGTACAAGAACAGCGCGGGCGCGCTCTCGGGGGCGGACGGCATCAGCTTCTTCCTGTCCGACGGCGCGCAGCCGGCGACCGTCGGCGCGCTGGGCGGCAGCCTGGGGTACAGCTGCTCGAACGTCAACGGCACCTACGACGGCGTCGTTGGCGGCTATATCGGCATCGGGATGGATGAATACGGGAACTTCTCGAACAAAAGCGACAACACGAATACCGGTCCCGCGGCGACCCCCGGCGCCATTGCGCTGCGCGGCGCGGGGCACACGGCGTTCGCCTGGCTGAGCACGACCTACCCGACGTACTACCCCAGCACGCTCTCCGCCAGCGCCCAGAAGACCGCGGTCCAAACCACCTGCAAGACGGGCCTGCTGTACAACTTCTCCGGCAGCGACATCACGGTGTCGGTACCGGTTCCGACGACCTACACGGCCAATTACTCGCGCGTAAAAAGCAGCTGTACCAGTAGTTGCACTGTCACAACAGGCACGATCACTTCCTCCAGCCCCATCCCGTCCTCGTCAACGTGCGACAGCAGTGGAAATCCGGCCAGCTCCGGCACCCACACATGCACCTACACGAACATCGCGTCATCCAGTATCGGTAGCCAGACGGTCTCCACCGGCTCGCAGATCCCCTCGAATATCGTCGGCGGAGCCTATCAGCTCGACTACGACTATCCCTACCTGAGTGGCAGTACTTTCCCGACGGGTACGAGCATCTACAACCAGGAAGCCGCAGGAACGACCGGCGGGGCATCGAACGCCGTGCGCGGGAGCGCGATCCCGATCACGTATTCGCTGACGATCACCGCCGACGGGCTCCTTGATCTTTCATACGCCATCAACAGCGGCCCCACGCAATCGGTGGTCAGCAAAATGAAGATCACCCAGAGCAACGGCCCCTTGCCGACTAGCTTCCGGTTCGGATTTTCCGCCGGTACGGGCGGCGGTAGCAACGTCCACGAGATCACCTGCTTCAAGGCGGCACCGGCCAACGTCAGCGGCAGCACGGCGGGCTCCAACGTGGAGTCGGGCCGGGTCCAGAGCACCAATCAGGTGTACCTCGCCTTCTACCATCCGGTCAATTCCTGGGGCTCGGTCACGGCGCAGAACCTGGTCTTCACGGCGGCCGCGCCGGCCTCGGGGTCGACAGCGGCCACGGCGTCCACGCTGGTCGTGAGTCCGACCGTGAACTGGGACGCGGGTTGTGTGCTGACCGGCGGACTCTGCCTGTCGATGGCCAACACTGCGAACCCCAACGGCCTTCCGGTGACGCAGGCCCTGGCTTACACCGCCCGCGACATCCTCACCTGGGACGGCGCGAAGGGCATCCCGTTCGAGTGGGCGAACCTGACCTCCACGCAGCAAACGGCGCTCACCGCCGGAGACACTTCTTCGACGGCAGACCGGCTCAACTTCCTGCGCGGCTATCAAGGCAAGGAGGTCGCCGCCGGCGGCACCTTCCGCAATCGCAACAGCCTGCTGGGCGACATCACCGATTCCAGCCCGGTCTGGGTCGGGCCGCCCAGTTCGCCGTACGGCTCGACCTGGGTCGATCTGCTGAACACGACGGCGACGCCGCCCGAAGGGGGCAGCTACGCGGCGTTCGCGAACGGGACCGCGGCCACTCGTCTCAACGTCGTCTATGTCGGCTCCAACGACGGCATGCTGCACGGCTTCCGTGCCGGCAGCTACAACGCCGGGACCTTCGTCGGGACGTATAACGACGGGCAGGAAGTGCTGTCCTATGTGCCGAACCTGGTCGCCTCGATGATTCACTCGACGACCCCTGCCGTCGACTTCAGCAGCCCGTCGTATTCCCACAATTTCTATGTCGACGGGATGCCCGGGCAGGGGGACCTTTACTACAACGGTAACTGGCACACCTGGGTCGCCACCGGCCTCGGCCCCGGCGGTCAGGCGGCGGGCGCGATCAACGACAACACGGCGGCGGTGGGTTCGGTGTTCGCGCTCGACGTGACCGACCCCACCCAGTTCCAGGAGTCTTCGGCCAAGACCCTCGTGATGGGGGACTGGAGTTCTGCTTCCCTCAACGCAGGCACTTGTGCGGGGGCGGCCAGCAACTGCGGCGACCACATGGGCGAGACCTACGGCACGCCGCTCATTCGCCGGCTGCACGACGGCAACTGGGCCGTGCTCTTCGGCAACGGCCTGAACAGCAAGACCGGCACCGCCGGCCTGTTCATCGTCCACGTCAATTCCAGCACCGGCAACACCAGCTTCCAGTACATCGATACCGGCAAGGGTTCGACCGGGGCTCGCGACGGCTTGACGCAGCTCACGGCTGTCGATCTCGACGGAGACCACATCACCGACTACGTGTATGCCGGCGACGTGCAGGGCAACGTCTTTCGCTTCGATTTGACGAATTCCGACTCGACGAAGTGGAGCGTGGGCGCGCCGATCTTCACGACGCAGGCCAACCAACCGATCACCTCCGGGATCGCGGTGTCCGCCGAAACGACTATCGACAAGTCGGGCTCGGCTAGCGCCTTGCCCCGGGTCATTCTCGCGTTCGGCACGGGCCAGAAGCTGCCGCAGACGATAAGCAGCAACCCGATCTATTCGACCACGCCGCAGAGCATCTATGGCATCTGGGATGCCGACATGACGACTTGGAACGCGAAGTCGTCGACGCAGTTCGCCTCCATTGCGACGGGAAGCATCCCTCCGATCACGCCGGGGGCTTCCGGCAACCTGTTCCAGCACTCGATCACGACGTCCGGCAGCCAGGAATCGACCGACATCACCGCAACGGTCTGCTGGGATAACTCCACCGCCTGCGGCGCCACCGCATCCAACCTCCAGATGGGCTGGGAACTCGACCTGGGCTTCACGCCGGCGACGACAAGCCCTGTCGCCCCGGCCCTGGCGGAGCAGGTTCTCTTCAACCCGACGCTCGTCGGCGACATCTTCAATACCAACACGTCCATCCCGAAGCTGGCCCAGCCGCTGACCTGCGACACGAGCACGGACACCGGCGTCTCGATCGGCGTCTCGATGGCGACGGGCGGCGCGACCACGGTGCCTTACTTCGGCACTCCGGGTGTCATCGGGGTGTCGACCCAGGCGACGGGCAGTTCTTCCGCCGTGGTGGCGACTGACGGCACCACCTGGCTCGTGTTCCAGAAGAACGACGGCACCGGCGGAACGCTGGGCGTCCATCCGCCTCCTGTCACGACCACCGCGGGTACCCCGGGACAACGCCTGACCTGGACGAAAATGCGCTGAGCGCGAAGGCCGAACCAGATGACTGACACTTTTCATGCCTGCCGCCGCCTTCGCGGATTCACGCTGATCGAACTGATGATCGTCGTGGCGATCGTCGGCATCCTGGTCGCCGTCGCGCTCCCGGCCTACAACCAGTCTGTACGCAAGTCGCGCCGGGCCGATGCGAAAACGGCCTTGCTCGACTTGGCGCAACGCGAGGAGCGCTTCAACAGCACGGCCAACCAGTACTCGGGAACGGCGACGGCTCTGGGCTATCCGACCGGAACGGCGTTTCCGATCTCCGTGCTGACGGGCACGACGGCCTACTACACGATCAGCATCACGCCGGCGGACCCCACGAAGTCATTTCCCGCGAACGACTTCATTGCGACCGCGGCACCGGTCAGCGGGACCTCGCAGGCCACCGACACCTGCGGTAGCTACACGTTAACCAACACGGGCGTACAAGGGGTGACCGGGGGCACGTCGTCGGCTGCCGATTGCTGGTAACAGCGGGGCGACTCGTTCGTTCCGAGATCGCTCTGGGCCGGGTGCCTGCCCGACACGACAAGCCCGATGGCCGCTAAAGCCGACGCGAAGACCGCTCGCCTGCCTGGTTCGCGACGCGCGCACGCGCAAGGTGCTCGCAATCCGGATCGTCGCATCGCTCGCACACCCATCGCGGCGCCGGCGGCCCGCTGCCCCCAGCCGCGAGGCGGCTGAACAGCCCCGATCCGCCGCCGCTCGCGCCGTCACGCACGGCGAGCGAGCGCAGCAGCGGCCTCAGCGCGTCCAGCGCATTCAGGGCCCGCGCCGCGCCGCTTCCGCCGACCAGCGAGAAGGCGATGCCCCAATCGTTCAATCGCGCGCGGATCAGCGCATCGACCGGCTGGCGCACGTGCGGACCGTCGCGCTGCATGCCGTCGGCGACCCAGGGCAGGTCGAGAGCGGTCAGCAAGGTGGCGTCGACGCGCCGTTGGCAGGCCGCCGCGAACTCGTCGATCGCGAGATCGTCGAACAGCAGCGCGCTGTAGATCGCCGTCATCATCGGCGTGGTGTCGCAAAGCACGATGTCGATGTCCGGCCGCGTTGCGGCTTCGTCGATGCGGCGTTGCTGCTCCTGCGCGATCTCCAGCTGCTCCTGCGCGCGCGGCGTGCGGCCGCGGGTGTCGCACCATTCCCGCAGGTACTCGCCGACGCACGCGCAGCGCAGGCCGAATTCCTCGGCCAGGCGCTCGCACAGCGCGCTCGCAAGCAGGCTCTTGCCGGTGCTCTCCGCGCCGACGATGGCGACACGGGCGGCGGCGCGGTGGCCGGGCTCAGGCGAGGACACGCGCAGGCCCCTCGAGACGCCGCCAGGCGCGCAAGCCGGCCCAGGACATCGCTGCAAACAAGGCGTAGAGGATCACCGTCAACCACAGGCCCTTGTAGGCGAACAGGCCGAGGCTGAAGACGTTGACCGCGATCCAGGTCGGCCAGTTCTCGATGAACTTGCGACCGAGCAGGAACGTGCCGACGACGCTGCCGACCGTGGGCAGCGCGTCGAGGAACGGGACGTCGGAATCGGTGGCACGGTGCAGCAGCCAGCCGCACGCCGGCCAGGCCGCCGCGGTGGCGACGAGCACGGCGGCGAGCGAGCGCAGCGGCATCCGGCGCACGAGCAGCGCATGGCCTTGCGCGTCGTGGCCGCGCAGCCATTGCCACCAGCCCCAGACCGACATCGCCACGAAGAACAGCTGCAGCGAAGCCTCGCCGTAGAGCTTGCTGTCCGCGAACAGCAGTGCGTAGAGCACCGACGTGATCATCGCCAGCGGCCAGGCCAGCGGCCGCACGCGCATTTCGCAGAGGACCATCCACAGCGACAGGACGAATGCGACGATCTCGATCCACGTCACCGGGACGCCCCACGCAGAGAAAGCGGGCGCCAGCAACGGGTGGGCGAAGGCCAGGAAGGATTGCAGCATTGGGTCTAGGCTGCCGCGCGATGAGTCGCGCGGTCGCTGAGCACCGTCGCGACGCCAGTGCGGGTGCAGCGCATCACTTGCCGGGCGTGAGCACGACCAGCAACTCGTCCGGCTTGATCATGCCCAGCTCCGAGCGCGCCTTCTCCTCGACCATCTCCAGGCCTTCCTTGAGGTCGGACACCTCGGCCTGCAGCTGGTCGTTGCGCTGCTTGGCCGCATCGTTGCCCGCGCGCAGCGTGGCCAGCTCGGCGCTCATCTGGCTCACGTGATGCACGCCGGCCTTGCCGAACCACAGCTCCGCCTGCACCCATCCGATGAGCAGGATCAACGCGATCGTGACGAGTCGCATGGCGAAGGTTCAGGGCAGGGCAGGGAACACGGAACGGAGTCTACCGTCCCGCGCGGCCTTGCGGGATCAGCGCAGGTTGTAGAACGCGGCACGGCCCGGGTACGTGGCGATGTCGCCCAGGTCTTCCTCGATGCGCAGCAGCTGGTTGTACTTGGCGATGCGGTCCGACCGGCTCATCGAGCCCGTCTTGATCTGGCCGGCATTGGAGCCGACGGCGATGTCGGCGATCGTCGAGTCTTCCGTCTCGCCCGAGCGGTGGCTGATCACGGCCGTGTAGCCGGCGCGCTTGGCCATCTCGATGGCTTCGAAGGTCTCGGTGAGCGTGCCGATCTGGTTGATCTTGATCAGGATCGAGTTGGCGATGCCTTTCTCGATGCCTTCCTTCAGGATCTTCGTGTTGGTGACGAACAGGTCATCGCCCACCAGCTGCACCTTCTTGCCCAGCACCTCGGTCAGGTGCTTCCAGCCGGCCCAGTCGCCTTCGTGCATCGCGTCCTCGATCGAGATGATCGGGTACTTGTCGACCCAGGTCGCCAGCATCGAGGTCCATTCCTCGGCGGACAGCTTCAGGCCTTCGCAGTCGAGGTGGTACTTGCCGTCCTTGTAGAACTCGCTGGCGGCGCAATCGAGGCCGATCGCGATCTGTTCGCCCGCGGTGTAGCCGGCCTTCTCGATGGCCTCGAGCAGCAGCTGGATAGCAGCTTCATGGCTGGCGACGCTGGGTGCGAAGCCCCCTTCATCGCCGACGGCGGTGCTGATGCCGCGCTCGCCCAGGATCTTCTTCAGCGCGTGGAACACCTCGGCGCCGTAGCGCACCGCTTCGCGGAACGAGGGCGCCCCGATCGGCAGGATCATGAATTCCTGGATGTCCAGGTTGTTGTTGGCGTGCTCGCCGCCGTTGATCACGTTGATCATCGGCACCGGCATCTGCATGCGGCCCATGCCGCCGAAGTAGCGGTACAGCGGCAGGCCGCTTTCTTCCGCGGCGGCGCGGGCGACGGCCATCGAGACGGCCAGGGTCGCGTTGGCGCCCAGGCGGGCCTTGTTGTCGGTGCCGTCGAGGTCGATCAGCGTCTGGTCCAGGAAGGCCTGCTCGGAGGCGTCCAGTCCCAGCACCGCTTCGGAGATCTCGGTGTTGATGTGCTCGACGGCCTTGAGCACGCCCTTGCCGCCGTAGCGGCCCTTGTCGCCGTCGCGCAGCTCGATGGCCTCGCGCGAGCCGGTGGACGCGCCGGACGGCACGGCCGCACGGCCCATCACGCCGCTTTCCAGCAGCACGTCGCATTCGACGGTGGGATTGCCGCGGCTGTCGAGGATCTCGCGGCCGACGATGTCTACGATGGCACTCATGGTCTTTGCTCCTGGTTCTTCAAGATTCGTGACCGGGCGGCGCGGGCCGCCGGGCGCGTGGCCGGCGGCGAGGCCGGCGCATTGAGGGGTACGGGCTGCACTCTGCCACAGCTGCGAGGCGTTTCGGCCCCGCGACGGTTACAGCGCAGCGTCAATCGGCAGGCGCCTTGTTCAGGCAGCGGCCTTCTGCGTCGCATCGGCGGCGGCGTGGTGCGCCAGCGCGGCCTTGATGAAGCTGATGAACAACGGATGGCCGTCCCACGGCGTCGACTTGAACTCCGGGTGGAACTGCACGCCGACGAACCACGGATGCACGTCCTGCGGCAGCTCGACCATCTCGGTCAGCTTCTCGCGTTGCGTCAGCGCCGAGATGACGAGGCCGGCCTCGCGCAGGCGCTCGAGGTAGTGCTCGTTGGCCTCGTAGCGATGGCGGTGGCGCTCGGTGACCACCTTGCCGTAGATCTGGCTGGCCAGCGTGCCCGGCTCGACGTCGGAGCTCTGCGCACCCAGGCGCATCGTGCCGCCGAGGTCGGAGTTGGCGTCGCGCTTCTGGATCGAGCCATCGGCGTCTTCCCACTCGTCGATCAGCGCGATCACCGGATGCGGCGTGTGCGGGTCGAACTCGGTGGAGTTGGCGTTGGCGAGCCCGGCCTTGTGGCGGGCGTACTCGATGGTGGCGACCTGCATGCCCAGGCAGATGCCCAGGTAGGGGATCGAGTGCTCGCGGGCGTACTGCGCCGCGATGATCTTGCCTTCCACGCCGCGCTTGCCGAAGCCGCCCGGCACCAGGATGGCGTCGAACTTCTCGAGCTGCTCCGCGTTCTCGGGCGTCAGCGTCTCGGAGTCGACGTACTCGATGTTGACGCGCGCGTGGTTGTGGATGCCGGCGTGGCGCAGGGCCTCGTTGAGCGACTTGTACGAGTCGGACAGGTCGGTGTACTTGCCGGCCATCGCGATGGTGATCTCGCGCTGCGGATGGTTGACCTCGTGCACCAGCAGGTCCCAGCGCTTCAGGTCGGCCGGGCGCGTGAGCAGCTGCAGCTTCATGCAGATCTGCTCGTCGAGCCCCTGTTCGTGCAGCATGCGCGGCACGCTGTAGATGGACTTGGCGTCCCACACGGAGATGACGCCGTGCATCGGCACGTTGGTGAACAGCGAGATCTTCTCGCGCTCCTCGATCGGGATCTCGCGGTCGGCGCGGCACAGCAGCGCATCGGGCTGGATCCCGATCTCGCGCATCTTCTGCACGGTGTGCTGCGTCGGCTTGGTCTTGAGCTCGCCGGCGGCGGCGATGAACGGCACGTAGGTGAGATGGACGAACGCGGTGTTCGTCGGCCCCATCTTCAGGCTCATCTGGCGCACGGCCTCGAGGAAGGGCAGCGACTCGATGTCGCCCACGGTGCCGCCGATCTCGACGATCGCGACGTCGATCTTCTCCGGGTTGCTGCCCATGCCCGCGCCGCGGCGCACGAACTCCTGGATCTCGTTGGTGACGTGCGGGATCACCTGCACCGTCTTGCCGAGGTAGTCGCCGCGGCGTTCCTTCTCGAGCACGCTCTTGTAGATCTGGCCGGACGTGAAGTTGTTGGTGCGCTTCATGCGCGTCTCGATGAACCGCTCGTAGTGGCCCAGGTCGAGATCGGTCTCGGCGCCGTCGTCGGTGACGAACACCTCGCCGTGCTGCATCGGGGACATCGTTCCCGGATCGACGTTGAGGTACGGATCCAGCTTGATGAGAGTGACCTTGAGGCCGCGCGATTCGAGGATCGCCGCCAGGGAAGCCGCTGCGATGCCCTTGCCTAGCGAGGACACCACGCCGCCGGTGACGAAGACGAACTTGGTCATGTCGATGGGCATCTGCCTCGAGGGCCGCGGCACTTCCGGGAGGGAAGGCGGACCCACGGCAGGAATGCCATGGTGGTAAAGCGCGATTATACGGGAGCGGGGATGACGGCCCC
>FTIF01025098.1_pt1 | contig 14213 bp, 10 predicted proteins | sample 1658001 | NCBI WGS metagenome assembly FTIF01 (sample SAMEA3914789, study PRJEB12502) | metagenome | biome: forest; material: soil | place: Canada | collected 2011-07-03 | depth 0.3 m | reverse complement strand
AACCACTAATCACTGGCCACTCCTCAAAGTCGAAGATCTACAGGTCGAATTCAGCACTGCCGGTGGCACGGCACACGCCGTCGGCGGCCTCGATTTCGAGTTGGAAGCCGGGCAGACGCTCGGCATCGTCGGCGAATCCGGTTCCGGCAAGAGCCAGACTGCGCTGGCCCTGCTCGGCTTGCAGGCGTGCCAGGCGCGGGTCGGCGGCAGCGTGCGCTTCGAGGGACGCGAGTTGCTGGGACTCGGCGAGCGCGCGCTGAACCAGGTGCGCGGCAAGCGCATCGGCCTGGTGTTCCAGGACCCGATGACCAGTCTCAATCCTTACCTGAGCATCGGCGCGCAGATGGCGGAAGTGCTGGTGCAGCATCGCGGCCTGGGCCAGTCCGCCGCGCTCGCCGAGTGCGCGCGCATGCTCGATGCGGTGCGCATCGCCGATGCCGGCGCGCGGTTGCGGCAGTATCCGCACGAATTCTCCGGCGGCATGCGCCAGCGCGTGCTGATCGCCGGCGCCCTGCTGTGCCGTCCGGCCTTGCTCATCGCGGACGAGCCGACCACCGCCCTTGATGTGACGGTACAGGCGGAAATCCTCACCCTGCTGCAGCAGTTGCAGGAAGACCTGGGCCTGGCCCTGTTGCTTATCTCGCACGATCTGGATGTAGTGACCGAGGTATGCGAACGCGTGCTGGTGATGTATGCCGGCCGTGCGGTGGAGTCGGGGCCGGCGGCGCGGCTGCTGGCGGCGCCGCGGCATCCCTATACCGCCGGCCTGCTGGCATCGCGCCCGCGCCTGGATACCCCGCCGGGGGTGCCACTGCAACCGATTCCGGGGCATCCCCCCGATCCGGCACGGCTGCCGGCGGGCTGCGCCTTCCGGCCGCGCTGCAACCGGGCCGTATCGGCCTGTAACAAGGAGGTCCCCTTGCTGAGTCCGCTGGGTCCGGCCGGCGCCTGCGCCTGCCATGCGCCCTTGCCGGGCTGAGGTCCTGTCCGGCGGCAAAATTGTTGCACTGCGGTTGATTCTGCTGGCATAAACGGTAAGCTGCGCGCATGAGTGCGGTGCCATGCGCCGCCGTACGGGATCATCGCGGCCGCCTGCGGCCGTCCAGGGAGAATCAAGGTGATGGGGCGTTCCATTGGCGGGGCGGGGAAGGGGCGGCTGGGTGCGGGCAGTACGGTCCGCGGCTTGCTGTTGGCGGCATTGCTGGGGTCGGCCGGAGCCGCCCATGCCATCAGCGAATCCTTCACCGTGGGCGAAGACCAGGTGAAGATGGTGCTGAACAACACCTTCACCGCCGGCGGCGGCATCCGCATGCAGTCGCCTAGCGTCAACCTGATCGGCAAGGGCGACCTCAACCGCAACGTCTGCGCGCCGCCCTACCAGTCTTGCCAGGGCGTGTTCAAGGACCAGATCTTTCCGGCGCAGCAGCTGGCGCGCTCACCGGGCACCGCCTCGATCAACGGCGACGACGGCGACCTCAACTACGGCAAGTACCACCTGTTCCAGGGCGTGGCCAAGGCCACCGAGGACCTGACCATTTCCTACAAGGACTTCGGCATCTTCGCCCGCGCCTTGTACTTCTACGATTTCGTCAACAACGACTTCACCCAGACCCAGCCCAACGAGCTGACCCCGCAGAACAAGAACGACTCCGATGTCGGCGTCAACACGCCGACGCCGCTGCTGCTGCCCTATCCGGGCGGCAAGACCTACGGCCCGGGCAAGCGGGTGCGCGAGAAGCGCACCGACGGCGAGCTGCTGGCGCAGGCCGGCACCAATCTGCAATACCTGGACAGTTATTTCTACGGCAAGCTGCCGCTGCCCTGGGGCGACGACAAGAAGCTCAGCTTCAAGATCGGCCGGCAGACGGTGAACTGGGGCGAGAGCACCACCCTCGTCATCAACAGCATCAACCAGGCCAACCCGGTCAACGCCAACAACTTCAACCGCGTCGGCAACCAGGTCGAGGAAGACTTCGTCCCGGTCAACATGGTCGACCTGAGCTTCGAGCCACTGGAAAACACCACCTTCGAGGCGTTCTACCAGCTGGAATGGAAGCCGGTGGAGATCGCCGCGCCCGGCACCTATTTCTCCGATATCGATCTCGGTACCAACAACATCGGCAAGAACATCAACGTCAGTTTCGGCACCTCGGCCTACGATCCGGACCGGGTCGGCTCGCTGCAGTACAACCCGCTGGCCCTGCTCACCAACACCACCCTGACCGCACGGCGCGATCCCGACCGCGATGCGCGCACCAGCGGCCAGTTCGGCATCAAGCTGGACTACTACGCCGACTGGCTCAACAACGGCACCGATCTGTCGCTGTACTACATGCACTACAACTCGCGCCTGCCTTATGCCAGCTTCATTTCGGCCGATGCCAGCTGCGCCCGCGCCGCCGGCAATGCGCAGCACAACGACGCCACCAATCTGGCCAGCTTCCTGGTGGACTGCCCGAGTATTCCGCTGCTGCACCCGGCCGATCCGTCCAAGGCCACCAGCAGCGTCGCGGCGCTGGACTCGCCCACGGTATTCCTCGAATACCCCAACGGCATCAACCTGATCGGGGCCAGCTTCAACACCACCGTCGGCAGCTACTCGATCCAGGGCGAGGTGGCTTACCGCCCCGACCTGCCGCTGCAGGTGGACGAGCAGGATCTGGCTTTCGCCGCCTTCGGCCCGACCCTGACCAGCTGCAGCGATCCCAAGGTGGGCTGCAGCCATCTGCTGGACGCGCTGTCCGGCGGCGTCGGCTACAACGAGAAAGGCGCGGTCGTCGGCTACGGCCCCAGCGACTTCCTCAATGCCTCCGGCAAGAATCCCTACACCGATACCATCAACGTCATCGAAGGATCGCTGCCGGGCGTGGCCCGCGCCTTCCCCAACTTCATCATTCCCTATCGCGGCGGCACCATCGGCGAGAATGCGCCGCACAGCACCATCCGCGGCTATGAGCGCTTCCAGGTGTACCAGTTCAATCTCGGCACCACCCGCGTGCTAGGCGCCACCGACAACCCCTTCGGCGCCGACCAGGTGCTGATCGTGGGCGAGCTGGGCGCTACCTACGTGCCCTACCTGCCGTCGCTGGATCGCCTGCAGCTGGAAGCGCCGGGCACCAACTACGCCGCCAGCGCGGGCGCCGACGGCTCCGGCGCCAATGGTTCGCGCATGGCCTGCTCCACCACCCAGGACTGCAACGTCGGCCCCGACGGCCTGCGCTTCAATCCGCACCAGCAGGACCCCACCGGCTACCCCGACAAGATCTCCTGGGGCTACCGCCTGATCGGCATCTTCAAGTACGAAAACGTGCTGCCCGGCGTCGGCCTGCAGCCGACCATCTACTACGCGCAGGACGTGCAGGGCACCGCGCCGGGGCCGGGCGGCAACTTCATCGCCGGCCGCAAGCAGGTCAATACCCTGGTGGAGATGCGCTACCAGCAGGCCCTGTCGTTCGATCTCGGCTACACCTGGTACTGGGGCGGCGGCGTCTACAACACCCTGTCCGACCGCGATTTCGCCCAGTTCTTCGTCAAGTACCAGTTCTGACCTCCGGCAAAAAGCTCGTGTAAAACGGCCGATCACGGACATAAATCCGTGATCGGCCTTATTTTTCCCACAAATTTTCTATTGCAACCCGCAGCGCGCTGCGCTTTACTAGCCTCCAATAATCGCGGCGCAGTTTGTTGCCGCTATAAAACTCAATGGGAAACGGGTCCGCCACCGGGCCCGGAGCGGAGGAGAAGAACGATGCAAAGCGTTCTGCGCTTGGGGGTTGTACGCGGTGTTCTGCTGGCGGCCATGGGGATGTTGCCCTTGGGAGCGGCGCAGGCCATCGATTTCACCATTCCGACTTTCGGCAGCGATGAAGGCGTCAAAGGGGTGCTCAACACCACCTTCACCGCCGGCGTCGGCGTGCGCATGCAGGGTCGCAGCGAAAACCTGATCGGCAAGGGCGACATCAATCCCAATGTCTGCGGCGGCCCCAACGGCGCGTACCAGATCTGTCAGGGCCTGTTCAAGGACCAGATCTATCCCTCGCAGGTGCTGGTCGCCGCGCCGGGCGCGGCCTCGGTCAACGGTGACCAGGGCGATCTGAACTACTCCAAATACCATCTGTTCCAGGCCCCGGCCAAGGTCACTTCCGACCTGACCCTGACCTGGCGCGGCTTCGGCATTTTCGCGCGCGGCCTGTACTTCTACGACTTCGTCAACAACGATTTCACCGAAACCCATCCCAACGAAATCACGCCGCAGAACCACCTGCAGGTCGGGCGCCATGCGCCGGGCACCGCCGGGCTGCTCAGCGTGCCTAACCTGGTCACCTGCCTGGGCAATGCCGCCGCCGGCGGCAACCTGGTCGGCGGCGTGCTCAGCGGCGTGCTGTGCCCAGCGCAGGAGGCCCTGATCAACAACCGCGGCTACGGCCAGCCCGACGGTCACGGCAACTTCGTGGTCTACGGTGCCGGCGGCTACGTGCGCAGCAAGCGCACCGACGGCGAGACCCTGGCCCAGGCCGGCACCAACCTGCAGTACCTCGACACCTATTTCTACGGCAAGCTGCCGATCCCCTTCACCGAAGACAAGAACATCTCCTTCAAGATCGGCCGGCAGCTGGTGAACTGGGGCGAAAGCACCACCCTGGTGATCAACAGCATCAACCAGGCCAATCCGGTCAATGCCAACAACGTGTTCCGCATCGGCGGCCAGGTGGAGGAATTCTTCACCCCGGTCAACATGATCGACCTCAGCTTCGAGCCGTTCGAGAACGCGACGGTGGAAGGCTTCTACCAGCTCGAATGGCAGCCGCTGCAGGTGCAGACCCCGGGCACCTACTTCTCCAGCCTGCCGGTGGGCACCAACAACGTCGGCAAGTTCATCAACGCCAGCTTCGGCCAGGCGGCGCTGGACCCGAACAATCTGGGCACGCCGCAGGACAATCCCCTGGCCGGCATCACCAACAGCACCTCGACCATCCAGCGCCTGGCCGACCGGGAAGCGCGCACCAGCGGCCAGTTCGGCATCAAGCTGGACTACTACGCCGACGGGCTCAACAACGGCACCGACCTGTCGCTGTACTACATGCGCTACAACTCGCGCCTGCCCTACGCCAGCTTCTTCGCCGCCTATCCCAGCTGCGCCCGCTCCGGCGGCAACGCCAACCATATCGACGCCACCGGTCCGGTGGATTTCCTCACCGATTGCCCCGATATCCCCCTGGTGCACAGCATCCTCAACCCCGGCAGCCCGGAGGCGCAGCACGCCACCTCGGACACCTTGGGCATCGATACCGCCAAGTTCATGCTGGAATATCCCAACGGCATTAGCCTGATCGGCGCCAGCTTCAACACCACCGTCGGCGCCTGGTCGATCCAGGGCGAGGTGGCCTATCGTCCGGACCTGCCGCTGCAGGTCGATACGCATGACCTGGCTTTCGCCGCTTTCGGCCCGACCCTGACCAATTGCAGCGATTACACCAGCGGCCCGCTGCACGCCGGTTGCCTCGGCTCGCATGCCGGCATCGGCTACACCCAGACCGGCGGCACCACGCTGTACGGCCCCAGCGATGTCGGCGGCCTGCTCGGCCAGAAGGATACTTTCGACCTGGCCATCGGCAACATCGACGGCTCGGCCCGTTCCTTCCCCAACTTCATCATTCCCTACCGCGGCGGCACCGCCGGCCAGAACACGCCCTGCTATCCGGAAGCGGGCTCGGCACAGGACGCGGCCTATGGCTTCAACAAGTTCAGCCATCCGTCCTACGCTTACGATACCAACAGCCCCTGCTACATCCGCGGCTACGAGCGCTTCCAGGTGTACCAGTTCAACATGGGCTTCACCCGTGTGCTGGGCGCCACCGACAATCCCTTCGGCGCCAGCCAGATCCTGCTGCTGGGCGAATTCGGCGCTGAGTTCGTGCCGTTCCTGCCGAGCCTGGATCGCCTGGTGCTGCAGGGCCCGAACACCAATTACGGCCCCACCGCCGGTGCCGACGGTTCCGGTGCCGACGGCTCGCGCCGCTCCTGCGCCGGCTCGCCGGACTGCGTCACCGGCGCCGACGGCCTGCGCTTCAATCCGCATCAGCAGGATTCGTCCGGTTACCCGACCGCGCTGTCCTATGGCTACCGCCTGATCGCGCTGCCGCGCTACGAGAGCATTCTGCCCAACATCAACCTGCGGCCGTTCTTCGTGTGGAAGCACGATATCGGCGGCATTTCGCCCGGCCCCGGCGGCAACTTCGTCAAGGGCAGCAAGGAATTCGACAGCCTGTTCGAGGTGCAGATCAAGCAGGCGCTGTCCTTGACCGCGGGCTACACCTGGTACTGGGGCGGCGGCGCCTACAACGTGTTGTCGGACCGCGATTTCGCCCAGTTCTCGGTCAAGTACCAGTTCTGAAGAAGAAGTGATTAGTGGTCAGTGGCTAGTGACTAGCAGGGTGCTGAGGCGGCCCCCCGGCTTCTGCTAATCACTAGTCACTGACCACTGGCCACTGCTTCACCGCTTCACCTCCCCCTGCCGCGCCCGCTATAATGCGGCGAATAAGCCGGGCAGTTCCGCGCGCGTGGCCCTTGCGCGGGGCATTTCAGATTCATGATCCGTACCTCCAGAGGTTTTCTAGCAATGAGCAACGAAGGCGTGGACGGCGGCCGCCGCCGCTTCCTCACCGCTGCCACGAGCGTCGTGGGCGCCGCTGGCGCCGCCGCCGTGGTCTGGCCCTTTCTCGCTTCGCTGAAACCCAGCGCCAAGGCTTTGGCGGCCGGCGCTCCGGTCGAGGCTGACATCGCCAAGATCGAGGAGGGTCAGCAGGTCACCTTCGTCTGGCAGGGCCTCAACATCTGGGTGCTGCGCCGGTCCAAGGACATGCTCGACAGCCTGCCCAAGGTCACCGCGCGCCTGGCCGATCCGAAGAGCGACTCCTCCACCCAGCCGGACTACTGCAAGAACGAGCACCGCTCGATCAAGCCGGAATACCTGGTGATGAACGGCAAGTGCACCCACCTGGGCTGCTCGCCGAAGCTGACCCCCGACCATCCGGATCCCACCGTCGATGCGAACTGGGAAGGCGGCTATTACTGCCATTGCCACGGCTCCAAATACGATCTCTCCGGGCGCGTCTTTGCCGGGCAACCCGCGCCGGCGAACATGCTGGTGCCGCCTCACCGTTACGCCAGCGATTCGCTGGTCGTCATCGGCGAAGACCAGAAGGCTTAGGACAGACCGACATGGCGATTATCCCGAACCCGCACAAGACTACCGGCTTCCTCGGCTGGATCGACGACCGCTTCCCGGCAACCAAGCTGTGGAAGGATCATCTGTCCGAGTACTACGCGCCGAAGAACTTCAATTTCTGGTACTACTTCGGCTCGCTGGCCCTGCTGGTGCTGGTGAATCAGCTGATCACCGGCATCGTGCTGGCGATGGCCTACAAGCCGGGCGCCGAAACCTCGTTCGACTCCGTGCAGTACATCATGCGCGACGTCTCCTGGGGCTGGCTGATCCGCTACCTCCATGCCGCAGGCGCATCGGCCTTCTTCCTGGTCGTCTACCTGCACATGTTCCGCGGCCTGCTTTACGGCTCGCACCGCAAGCCGCGCGAGCTGGTGTGGATTTTCGGCGCCCTGATCTTCCTGGCGCTGATGGCGGAAGGCTTCTGCGGCTACGTGCTGCCCTGGGGCAACATGTCCTACTGGGGCGCGCAGGTGATCCTGTCGCTGTTCGGCACCATTCCCTACATCGGCCATGCCCTGCAGGTCTGGATCCAGGGTGACTACACCCCGGCCGACGCGACCATCAACCGCCTGTTCTCGCTGCACGTGGTGGCGCTGCCGTTCGTGCTGGTGGGCCTGGTGATTGCGCATCTGATCGCGCTGCACGAGGTCGGCTCCAACAATCCCGACGGCGTCGAGATCAAGAAGAAGAAGGACCCGGTCACCCACATCCCGCTCGACGGCATCCCGTTCCACCCGTATTACACGGTGAAGGACATCGTCGGCGTGACCGTGTTCCTGATCCTGTTCAGCGCGGTGATCTTCTTCGCGCCGGAAGGCGGCGGCTACGTGCTGGAGAAGCCGAACTTCATGCCGGCCAATCCGCAGGTGACGCCGGACGAGATCGCGCCGTCCTGGTACTTCTGCGTGTTCTACGCCATGTTGCGCGCGGTGCCCTCGGCCTTCGGCACGCAGATCTGGGGCGTCATCGTCATGTTCGCCGCGGTGCTGGTGCTGTTCTTCCTGCCGTGGCTCGATCGCAGCCCGGTCAAGTCGATCCGCTACAAGGGGCCGATCTTCAAGGTTGCCGTGGTGATCTTCGCCCTGGACTTCCTGATGCTCAGCTACCTGGGCATGCACAAGCCGAGCCCCCTGTTCACCGCAATGGCGCGCTTCGGCACCTTCTACTACTTCCTGTTTTTCCTGGGTATGCCCATCTACTCCAGGATCGACAAGACCAAGCCGGAACCGGAACGGGTGACCGCATGAGCCCCAAGAAGACTATGCGCAACTCCAAGGGCATCGCCCTCGCACTGACCGGCCTGCTGCTTGCTGCTTCCGCCGCGCGCGCGGACGAAGAGGTCAAGACCCTGCCGTTCAGCGACAGCGCCGGCAACACCGCCTCGGTACAGCGCGGCGCGCGCGACTTCATGGCCTATTGCTCGGGCTGTCACTCGCTCAAGTACCTGCGCTACAATCGCATCGGCCAGGATCTGGGCCTTTCCGACGACCTGCTGAAGCAGAACCTGATCTTCAGCGGCGCCAAGGTCGGCGAGCAGCTGGTCAGCGCCATGCCGGCCAAGTCGGCCGAGGACTGGTTCGGCCGCAGCCCGCCGGACCTGAGCCTCGAAACCAAGGCGCGCAGCCCGGAGTGGGTCTATTCCTACCTGATGGGCTTCTACCTCGACAGCAGCCGTCCGTTCGGCGTCAACAACCTGTACCTGCAGAACGTATCGATGCCCGCAGTGCTGGGCGAGCTGCAGGGCTGGCAGGTCAAGGTCGAGGAAGGCAAGGGCGAAGGCGAGCATCATGAAGGCCTGCCGCTGAAACTGGCGCAGCAGGGCAGCATGACGCCGGAAGAGTACAAGGCCTTCGTCACCGACCTCACCAACTTCATGGTCTATGCCGCGGAGCCGAACGCCAAGGAGCGCGTCTCCACCGGCTGGAACGTGATGTTCTACCTGATTTTCCTGCTGTTGCCGCTGACCTACTTCCTGAAAAAGGAATTCTGGCGCGACGTTCATTGATCAAGCACGGAGCCGCATGACGCTGCGCACCCGCCACAAGTCGGCGCAGTCCACCATCAAGCCCGCGCCCAACGCGGGCTTGATGCTTTTCGTTGCCGACGATTCGCTGCCCTGCGACTGGGCTCGCCTGGTCCTGGCGGAGAAGGACGTGGACAGCGCGCAGGTCCAGCCCATCCGTCCGGGCAGCGCCATCAACGAGGACTTCCTGGTACTCAACCCTTCGCAGTCGCTGCCGACCCTGGCCGACCGCGAAGGCGTCATTACCGGGGCGCGGGTCATCGTCGAATACCTGGACGAGCGCTACCCGCATCCGCCGCTGATGCCGCTGTCGCCTTCAGCGCGCGCGCGCGTGCGCATGGCGCTGCAGGGCCTGGAGCACGAGCTGTTGCCCCGCGTCGAGGCGCTGCCGGCCACCGGCGCGCGCGGCGCGGCGGCTGCGCGCAGCGAGCTGCTGGAGCGCTTGCTGGCGGGCGGTCGCCACTTCGCGGCACAGGGTTATATCCTCGGCCGTGACTACACCCTGGTCGATAGCGGCTGGGCCGTGCTGCTGCGCCGCCTGGGCCAACTCGGCATCGAGCTGCCGGCGCAGGCCGAACCCTTGCGCCGCTATGCGGCGCGCCTATTCGCGCGGCCGGCCTACCAGCGCTGCTTCAGCAAAGAGACAAGCAGGAAGTCGTAATGAGCTCACGTTCACGCCGTCCCTATCTGATCCGCGCCATCCATGCCTGGGCGCTGGACAACGGCTACACCCCGCATCTGCTGGTCGCCGCCGATTACCCCGGCGTGAGCGTGCCCAAGGCTTTCGTGAAAGAGGGCCGCATCGCCCTCGACCTCAGCCCGATGGCGGTGCGCGAGCTCAATCTGGACAACGAGCCGATCTTCTTCTCGGCGCGCTTCGGCGGCTCACCTTTCGATATCGTGGTGCCCAGCGGCGCGGTGCTGGCGATCTACGCCCGCGAGAATGGTGACGGCATCCTGTTCGGAGAGCCCGAGCCGATCGATGCGGAAGCGCCTGCAGTGCGGCCGCCCGGCGGGGATGAGCCGCCGCCGGAGACGCCGCGGCCGAGCGGGCGTCCCAAGTTGCGCGTAGTGAAGTAGGGCGGCCTTCAGGCCGACTCACGCCGGAAGCGATTTCGTAGAGTCAGTAGGGTGGGTGGAGCGTAGCGCAACCCACCGTCTTCACCGTCTGCGCAGCGGTGGGTTACGCGCCTGCGGCGCTCCACCCACCCTACGCCGGAAACAAAATCTCGTCCGTCAGATCGCACAGGCAATGCAGGAACACCAGATGGGTTTCCTGAATGCGCGCGGTGACGTTGCTGGCTGAACGCAGCTCGAAATCGCCGGCTTTCTGCAGCGCCGCCATCTTGCCGCCGTCCTTGCCAGTGAGGGCGATGACGCTGGCGCCGCCCTGGTGTGCGGCCTCGATGGCGCGGATCACATTGGCCGAATTGCCGGAAGTGGAAATTGCCAGCAGCAGGTCGCCCGGCCGCACCAGCGCCTGCACCTGCTTGGAAAACACCTGCTCGTAGCTGTAGTCGTTGGCGATGGCGGTGAGCGCCGAAGTGTCGGTGGTCAGTGCGATGCCGGCCAGGCCCGGGCGCTCGCGCTCGTAGCGGCCGGTCAGCTCGGCGGCGAAATGCTGCGCGTCGGCGGCGGAGCCGCCGTTGCCGCAGGCCAGCACCTTGTTGCCGGCCTTCAGCACCGCGGCCATATGCTGCGCCGCGCCGAGGATCGCAGGGAGCATCGTTGCCAGCGTGCGCTGCTTGGTCTCGATGCTGGCCTCGAAATGAGACCGGATGCGCCCTTCCAGATTTGCCGTCATAGACCTAACCCTCTGCATCAAAAGCTGCTGTAAGCCATTCCACCGTATCGCTGCCGTCCACCGCTACCACGTCGAAGCGCACCGGGCTGCGCGAGTACTGCGGATGCGCCGCCAGGAACAGCTTGGCGGCGTGGATCAGGCGGCCGCGCTTGCGCCCATGCACCGAGGCGAAGGCATCGCCGTAGTCGCTACGGCTGCGCTTGCGCACTTCCACCAGCACCAGGGTGTCCTGATCGCGCATCACCAGATCCAGTTCGCCGCCGGGACAGCGCCAGTTGCGCGCCACCAGCTTCAGCCCGCGTTGTTCCAGATGACGCTGCGCCCGCGCCTCGGCCTCGGCGCCGCGCAGCTGGGTGTTCATTACTGCTGTACGCCCGGCGCCTGCAGCAGGCGCGGCTCGCCTTCGGTGGTCTGCGCACAAACCTGGCCACGGTGTACCGCGCCGTCGTCGCCGACGCGCAGGTTGCCGCTGCCGCCGGGCAATTCATCCAGCGGATGCAGGCTGTTCTGGCTCAGGCGCAGGGCCAGCTGGAAGGCGTCGTCGCCGAGGACGTAGAAACGGGCCAGCTCGGTGCTGCGGCCGTTCAGGGCCTCGCCGCGCAGGGCGGCCCAGGTGCCGCTGTTGTCGACCATCCAGGGCGCATCGCAGAAACGGATGCCGGCCAGATCCTGATCGCCACGGCCTTCATTGACCGCGGCGGTGTCGTAGATCGGCATGCGCTCGGCGTGGTAGTAGCGGAACAGCGGCCACAGCTGGCGTGCCTGGGTGGCGCCGGCATCGATGAAGATGAAATCGAAATCGTTGCGCCGCTGCGGGTCGACGCCCGGGGCGGCGCCGGCGCGTAACTCGGCCAGTTTCTTCTTGTCGTCCACGGCGTGGTAATGCAGCAGGCCGCTGATCGGAGTGGACCAGTCCTTGAACTCGCCCGAATAGTTGCGCGACTCGCGCACTTCGCCGCCGAGTTCGCCCAGCCGCTGGGTGAAGGCCGCCTGCACCCGTGCGCCACGTTCGCTCGCCGGCACCAGCACCAGGGCGCGGCGCAGGCCGCGCGCGGCGGCGTCCTCGGCGGCGGCGCGCGCCTCGTCCTCGGGCGCCAGGCCGAACTGGTAGAAGCCGGCCGGCGCGACATGGCCTGCATCCAGGTAATTCAGCGCCAGCACCGGCGTGTGCGGACTGCCGGCCTGGCTCAGCGCCGTGACATTGGCCTTGAGCAGCGGCCCCACCACTACGCCGGCGCCTTCGCTGATGGCCTGGCTGTAGGCGCTGACCGCCGCGGCCGGGTTGCTGGCATCGTAGACCCGCACATCGGCCGGGCTGCCGGCGCGGGCCGCGGCTGCGGCAAAGCCGCCGCGCACGCTGTCGGCGTAGCCGGTCAGATTGCCACCTTGCGGCAGCAGCAGGGCGTAGAAACCGGGCCGTGCCGGCACCGCGTTGAAAGCGGGCAGCGTTGCCCCCGGCGGCGGCGTCACGTAAGTCGGCGCCGACCCCTGCTGCACGGGCTGCTGTTGCGGTGCCCCGGTCATCATCACGCTGGCCAGGCGATCCTGTGCCGGATGACCGGGATAGCGCTGGCGCCAGCCCTCGTACAGATCCAGTGAGGCATTACGCCGGGCCAGATTGGCCAGTTCGATCCAGCCGCGCGTCACCGTGTCGGTATTGCCGGCACGGGCCAGGGCGGAAGCATCGAGCGGGGCGGCGCCGAGGCCGGACCAGATCGCGTCGCGGTTTTCGCTGATCAGGGCAGGGGAGTCGAGCAGGCGCTCGCGCTGCACCAGGGTCTGCGTCGCGCCCACCGGATCGTTGAGACGGAACAGGGCGCGCCCGCGCAGCAGCAGCACGCGCTCGGCCAATGGTGAGCTGGCTGCCCCGTTGCCTAAGTTGTCGGGCAGCATGCGCAGCGCTCCGGCCGCGTCGTTGCGCGCCAGCGCGGCACGTGCGCGCAACAGGCGCCAGCGCAGTTGCTGTTGAGGATCGAGCGTCGACAGCGGCAGTGCATCGAGGATGCCGCCGGCATAGCTGTAATCGTTGCCGTCGGTGGCGGCCTCGGCGGCGCGCAGGTGATATTCGTAGCTCTGCGGCGGGGCGGCCTGCCCCGCAGCCTGCTCGAAGGCCCGCGAAGCGCGGAAATTATCGTTGTGCATCAGCGCCTTCTGCGCGTCATCCAGGGGCGACCCGGAGGACTCGTAGGAGGACGAGGAATAGGAAGTCAGGCCGGAACCGGCGGCGCATCCGGCGAGCGCGGCCAGGGCGAGGGCGGCGAGGGGTGTCAGTCGGCGGGGCGTCATCCGCTAAAGTATGACATGAGCACTGATCCATCCGCTGCCGCACCGGCCCTGCCGGAAGACACAGGTCACACTGTCGTGGCAGGTGCCTTGTATGTCGTCGCCACCCCCATCGGCAACCTCGGCGACTTGTCGCCGCGCGCCTGCCGCGTTCTGGCCGGGGTCGATCGCATCGCTGCCGAGGACACCCGCACCAGCGGCCTGCTGCTGGCGCATTTCGGCATCCAGCGGCCGCTGGTGGCCCTGCACGAGCATAACGAGGATCGCATTGCCGGCGAGCTGGTGCGGCAATTGCAGGCCGGCCAGTCGCTGGCCCTGATCTCGGATGCCGGCACCCCGCTGATTTCCGACCCCGGCTTCGCCCTGGTGCGCGCTGCCCGCGCCGCCGGCGTGCCGGCCTATGCCGTGCCCGGCCCTTGCGCCGCGGTAGCGGCGCTGTCGGTGTCCGGCCTGCCCAGCGATGCTTTCCTCTTCGCCGGCTTCCTGCCGCCGAAGCAGGCGGCACGGCGGGCCAAGCTGGAGCAGCTGGGCCGCGAGCCGCGCACCGTCATCGTCTACGAATCGTCGCACCGCATCGCTGACTGCCTGGCCGACGTCGCCGCCGTGCTCGGCCCGCAGCGCCCGGTGGCGCTGTCGCGCGAGCTGAGCAAGCGTTTCGAGGAAAGTTATAGCGGCAGCGCTGCCGGCCTGCTGACCTGGCAGGCGGCGGATGCCAACCGCGGCCGCGGCGAATTTGTGCTGCTGATCGGTGGCGCCGAGCAGGCAGCGGACCTGGCCGAGGGCGAGCGGGTGCTGCGCCTGCTGTTGCGCGAGCTGCCGCCGTCCGGCGCGGCGCGGCTGGCTGCCGAAATCACCGGCGCGCCGCGCAAGGCGCT
>FTIF01005333.1_pt4 | contig 14247 bp, 10 predicted proteins | sample 1658001 | NCBI WGS metagenome assembly FTIF01 (sample SAMEA3914789, study PRJEB12502) | metagenome | biome: forest; material: soil | place: Canada | collected 2011-07-03 | depth 0.3 m | reverse complement strand
TCCTTTCTCCTGGATCACGGTGGCGGCGATCTCCTCGATCGACATATTGGCCGAATTGACAAAGGGCACGTTGCGCCGCCGGTAGAGTTGCTCCACCTGGCGCAACTCGTAGCCGCATTGCGCCAGGGAGGCGTACTTGGAGCCGGGGCGGCGCTCGCTGCGCACCTGCGACAGGCGTTCCGGATCGGAAGACAGGCCGAACAGCTTGGATTCGAAGCCTTCCAGCGCCTTGGGCAGGCGCAGGTGCTCCAGGTCGTCCTCGGTGATCGGGAAATTGGTGGCGAAAATGGCGTGCTGCAGGGCCAGATACAGGGTGGTCGGCGTCTTGCCGCAGCGCGAGGGGGCGACCAGGATGACGTCGGCCCGGCCGAGGGCGCGGGTGCTCTGGCCGTCGTCGTGCTCCATGGCGTAATTCATCGCCTCGATGCGCGCGTGGTAGCGGCCGGCGTCGGCCATGCCGTGGGCGCGGCCCTGGGCGTGGCTGGATTTCAGCCCCAGTTCAGCCTCGATCGGCGGGACATAGGTATCGAACAGGTCGAGGAACTGCGCCTGGGCGCCGCGCAGGATGGCGCGCACCGCCTCGTTGACCGTGGTGCTGAACACGATCGGCCGCGCGCTGGCCGTGGCGGCGAGGTGATTGATATAGTCCACCGTCACCCGCGCCTTCTCCGGCGTGTTGATGAACGGCAAGGTGGTCTTCGCGAAGTCCACTCCCTCGAACTGCGTCAGCAGCGTACCGCCCAGCGTCTCGGCGGTAATGCCGGTGCCGTCGGACACGAAAAACACGGTTCTTTGCACACTCACGTTCTTTGCATACCCATAAATGACGACTCAGTTGCCCTGGTTGTACCTGTTGCTGGCCGGCTTGTTCGAGCTCGGCTTTACCACCATCATGAAGCTGTCCGACGGCTTCTCGCTCGAGCGTCCGGGCTATGTGCTGGCCTTCTGCGCCTGCGCCTTATGCAGTTTCGGCATGATCAACCTGGCGATCAAGGGCATTCCCCTCGGCACCGCCTACGCCATCTGGACCGGGATCGGCGTGCTCGGCACGGTGATCATCGGCATCGTCTGGTTTGGCGAACCGACCACCCCGGCCAGGCTGGCATTCCTGGGAATGCTGCTGATCTCCATCATCGGCCTTAAACTAGTCGAGTAACAAGTCGAGCAGCAACCCCGGTAGCAATTCCGCAACAACTCGCTGCAGCGCCGCCGCGTCGCCCGCGGCAGCCTGGCGGCGGCACAAAGGATGAATAGCATGGGCACCCCGACCGTTCTCTGGTTCAAGCAGCTGGGCATGCACGACGTCGAACTCGTCGGCGGCAAGAATTCCTCACTGGGCGAGATGATCCAGCACCTGAGCAAGGCCGGGGTCAGCGTGCCCGACGGTTTTGCCACCACTGCCGAGGCCTACCGCGAATTCCTCGCCCACGAGGGCCTGGCGGACCGCATCAACGCGCAGCTGTCGGCGCTGGACGTCGACGACGTGCAGACCCTGGCCAAGACCGGCAAGGCGATCCGCGAGGCGGTGATCAAGGCGCCCTTCCCCGCCGCGCTGGAGAAGGAGATCCGCGCCGCCTACCAGCAGCTGCTGGATGAGGCCGGTGTGGAGATTTCCGTGGCGGTGCGCTCCTCCGCCACCGCCGAGGACCTGCCCGACGCGTCCTTCGCCGGCCAGCAGGAAACCTTCCTCAACGTGCGCGGCATCGAGGACGTGCTGGAGAAGATGAAGGAAGTCTTCGCCTCGCTGTTCAACGACCGCGCCATCGCCTACCGCGTGCACCAGGGCTTCGACCACTCCAAGGTTGCGCTGTCGGCCGGCGTGCAGCGCATGGTGCGCTCGGACATCGGCAGCAGCGGCGTGATGTTCACCATGGACACCGAGTCCGGCTTCCGCGACGCGGTGTTCATCACCTCCAGCTACGGCCTGGGCGAGGCGGTGGTCCAGGGCGCGGTGAATCCGGACGAGTTCTACGTCTACAAGCCGGGCCTGACGGCCAAGCGCCCCGCCATCCTCAAGCGCGGCCTGGGCGAGAAGGCCAAGAAGATGGTCTACGCCAACAGCGGCGGCAAGGCGGTGGAATTCGTGCCGGTGGCCGAGGCCGAGCGCCGCCAGTTCTCGCTCAATGACGCGGACATCACCGACCTCGCCATCCAGGCCATGACCATCGAGGCCCACTACGGTCGGCCGATGGACATCGAATGGGGCAAGGACGGCCTCGACGGCAAGATCTACATCCTGCAGGCGCGCCCGGAGACGGTGAAGTCGCGCGCCTCCGGCAACACCCTGCGCCGCTACAAGCTGAAGGGCCGCAGCACGGTGCTGGCCGAAGGCCGCGCCATCGGCCAGAAGATCGGCGCCGGCAAGGTGCGCAATCTCACTTCGCTCGACCAGATGACACGGGTGCAGCCGGGCGACGTGCTGGTCACCGACATGACCGATCCCGATTGGGAGCCGGTGATGAAGCGCGCCTCGGCCATCGTCACCAACCGCGGCGGCCGCACCTGCCATGCCGCCATCATCGCGCGCGAGCTGGGCATTCCGGCGGTGGTCGGCACCGGCGACGCCACGGTGAAACTGCGCGACGGCGCCGAAGTCACGGTGTCCTGCGCCGAGGGCGATACCGGCTTCGTCTACGACGGCCACATCGACTTCGCGGTGGACGAAATCTCGCTGGACAAGATGCCGGAGATCCCGGTGAAGATCACCATGAACGTCGGCACACCGGAGCAGGCCTTCGACTTCGCCAGCCTGCCGCACCGCGGTGTCGGCCTGGCCCGCCTCGAATTCATCGTCAACCGCCAGATCGGCATCCACCCGCAGGCGCTGCTGGAGCTGGACAAGCAGCCGGCGGACGTGCGCCGCATCATCGACACGATGATCTCCGCCTACCCCAGCCCGCTGGACTACTTCTGGATGCGCCTGGCCGAGGGCATCGCCATGATCGCGGCGGCGTTCGCGCCGCAGCCGGTGATCGTGCGCCTGTCCGACTTCAAGTCCAACGAATACGCCAACCTGGTCGGCGGCAGCCGCTACGAGCCGCATGAGGAAAACCCGATGCTGGGCTTCCGCGGCGCCTCGCGCTATATCTCGGAATCGTTCCGCCCCTGCTTCGACCTCGAGTGCAAGGCGCTGCGCTACGTGCGCGAGGAGATGGGGCTGAAGAACGTGCAGGTGATGGTGCCGTTCGTGCGCACCCTGACCGAAGCCAAGCGCGTCTGCGAGATCCTCAAGGAAAACGGCCTGGAGCGCGGCAAGGACGAGCTCAAGCTGATCATGATGTGCGAGCTGCCGAGCAACGCCATCCTGGCCGACGAGTTCCTCGAATACTTCGACGGCTTCTCCATCGGCTCCAACGACATGACCCAGCTGACCCTGGGCCTGGACCGCGACTCGGCCACGGTGGCGGCGGGCTTCGACGAGCGCGACCCGGCAGTGAAGAAGATGCTGCATCTGGCCATTTCCGCCTGCCGCCGGCAGGGCAAGTACGTCGGCATCTGCGGCCAGGGGCCGTCCGATCATCCAGACCTGGCGCGCTGGCTGCTCGACGAGGGCATCGAGAGCATGAGCCTGAATCCGGATACGGTGGTGGAGACTTGGCTGTTCCTGGCGGGACAAAAGGCCTGAAGGCCGGAGCAGCGGCGGCGATGAAACGACTGCTCGCCGCCGCCCTGCTGTGCTGCGGTGCATTTTCCGCAGCGGCCGACCAGCCTGGGCGCTTCGACTACTACGTCCTGAGCCTGTCCTGGTCGCCGCAGTATTGCGCTAGTTCGCATCGCGACGACGGGCCGCAGTGCAGCCGCCCCTACGCTTTCGTCGCGCACGGCCTGTGGCCGCAGAACGAGCGCGGCTACCCGCAGGATTGCGGCAGCCGCGAGCGGGTCGGCGACGACACCATCGCGCGCATGCTGCCGCTGATGCCCAGCCGCGGCCTGATCATCCACGAGTGGCGCACCCATGGCGCCTGCAGCGGCCTCGGCGCCGACGATTATTTCGACACGGTGACGCGGGCTTACCGCAGCGTGCGCATTCCCGAGGCCTACCGCTCGCTCGACCACTACATCACGGTCGATCCGCAGCGGCTCAAGCGGGATTTCGTCAGTGCCAATCCGGGACTGCGCGAAGAGGGTCTGGCGGTGCAGTGTTCCGGCCACTACCTGCAGGAAGTGCGGGTCTGTCTGACGCGGGAACTCGGCACGCGCGCCTGCGGGGCGGATGTCGAGGATCGTTGCGGGGAGACGACGGTGATGCGGCCGGTGCGCTAGATCGGCCGCCGGGCATTCCTGAGTCGCTGCCGGAGCAGTGCTAGAAATTGCAGGAAAGCGTGGCGCCGATAGTCCTGGGTTGACCGGTGTAGCGGGTCAGCGCGTCGCCGGCGCCGCGGGTCACGCTGACGGTGGAGAACTGGTCGGTGATGTTGCGGCCCCATAACAGCAGGGACCAGGCCCCGTCCGTCCGGCCCAGCCTCATGCGCAAATCGATCAGACCATAAGGCCGGTGCTCGAACTGCGGATCCCCCTCCAGGGTCGAATTGGTCCTGCCCTTGAAACTGTAGTCGGCCCCGACGGCGAATTTGTAGTCGCGCCAGACCGCGAACGCATAATCCGCCAGCGCGGTGTATTGCAGGCGCGGCGCGAAATTGAATGGCCGGCCGGAGAAATCCTGGCGATCGCCGTGGTTGTTGGTGCTGGAGAACTCGTCGATGCGGGTGATGATGTACGAACCGGAGACGGACAAGAGCAGCCCGTGCAGCGGCGTTGCGCTCAATTCCAGCTCGATGCCTTCGACGTGCGACTTCGGCGCGTTCTTCAGGATCGGCAGCGGGCCGAACAGCGGGTCCTTGAAATAGGTCAGCAGCTGTTTGTCCTTGTACCCGTAATAGAACACAGCGCTGTTGAGGTGCAGGGCGCGATCGAGGAAATCGGTCTTCGAGCCGAGTTCAAAGGCATCCAGCCGCTCCTGCGTCACCGGTGCATACTGGGTCTTGTAGGTTGCACTCAGCACCGGGAATCCACCCGACTTGTAGCCCCGGCTGACCGAGGCGTAGAACAAGCTGTCCGCTGCGGGCATCCAGTCGAGCACCAGCCGCCCCGATAGATTGTGCTCGCCGAGCGTACCCATATAAGGGTCGTTGTTGCCCTGGCTGTCGAGAGTGAGGCAACTGCCCGGAGGCACGCCGTTTCCACCGCGCACGAGGCTCAGGACATTGAACAGGGCGTAGGTGCCGAGGTTGTCCGGCGTGCTCTTGATGCAGCCGCTGAAATCCTTCGACTCAAGGGTGTAGCGAATCCCGGTGGTCAGCTTGAAGGCGTCGGCGAACTGCCATTCGGAGTTGGCGAAACCGGCGATGGAAGCGCTTCCGGTGTTGCCGTAAATGAAGAAATTTCCTTCCGGGCCGGCGAGCAGGCTGATCCCGGTACCGGCGATGGGAAACAGAACGCTGGCGTTGTTGGTATAGCTGGTGTGCAGCTCTTGCCCGAGGTCGCGTGCGGCGTTGACGCCGCCCATCCAGTGAATACTGTCTGCGCCGGCGACGCCGGACAGGCGCGTCTCGAAATTGATGGTCTTGATCTGCGCATCGAGCTTCTGATCGAAATTCGGAGAGTCGAGTCCGGACATGGGAATGAAGGATCCGTCGGAACGCACCTTACCGTAGGAGGCGATGGAAGTGAGCGCCAGGTCGTCGCTGATGTCCCAATTGGCGGTGAGGGCGGCCTGATAGAAGCTGTCGTGCAACCTGAAGGTATGGCAAGGGCACCAGTCGGCGACACGTGTGTCGTTCGTATCCTGGGCGATGAACGGATAGTTCCGGACTTCGGGCGCCAGGATCAGGTTGCCGGTGATTGGATTCTGGGCGCTCAGTGCGATGGCCTGCGGGGCTTGGGGTTCGCTGCCGTCGTGCCAGCCGCTGGCCATGAAACGGACCAGGAAATCCTGGTCCGGTTTCCAGTCGGCGATGATGCGGCCGGACAGCTTGTTCTGACGGCCCAGGCGGTCGTCCGGACGGGTATTGCTGTATTGCCAGCCGTCCCGCGAGTAGGTGCCATGGAGAGCGAGGCGGCCACGCAGGGTGTCGGTGAGACCGTCGCTGACGAAGCCCTCGGCGTCGACCGTACCGAAGGAGCCGTAGCTGACCGAGGCGCCGCTGGTGAATTTCGGGGTGGGCTTGTTGGCGATGTAGTTGATCGCACCGCCGGTGGTATTGCGCCCGTACAATGTGCCTTGGGGACCTTTCAGGATTTCGACGCGATTCAGATCGAGATTGAGGCCCTTGGTCATGATGGTGTAAGGCAGCGGCACTTCATCGGTGTAGACGCCGACGGTGGAACCGGCGGTGTAGGTGGCGTCGTTGAAACCGACGCCGCGCAGGGTGTAGACCGGCGTGTTGTAGCCGCTGTAGGAAGCGGTGAATCCCGGAACCAGATTGCTGAAATCGCGGGTGTCTCTCACCCCGAGAGCCTGCAGCGCCGCTCCGGAAAAGGCGGTAATGGCGATCGGCACGCTATTGATCGATTCCGCCCGTCGCTGCGCGGTGACTACAATCTGGTCGAGCTTGACCGGCGGCCCGTCGCTGGGCACAGACGGCGGCGGCTCGACAGAGGGAGCCGGCGCAGGACTTTCCGCCTGGGCGAACACCATGGCGCCGGGCAACATCAGGATCCAGCCCAGGCACAGCCTGACGACCCTGCCCGCCGGCACAGACGGCGCGGTCGTCAAGACGTCACGGTGTCTCCGCATTTTCGACCCGGCGCGGCGCCGCGACCGTCTCTGTCCATTCCCCCCAAGCATAGACGTCACCGCAATCGTTCCCTGGTCCCTTGTGCACGAGAAATCAGCCGCCACCAGCCGAATCCCCTGCTTCTCCCCAAACGAATTTTCCTACGCCGTCACCGGCTTGACCACCTCATGCTGCGTCCCGGAGCGGAACTGTGGAAGAAGTCCGCGTCTCGGGATGGAGCAGGGCGGCAACGGCCGGTGACCCACCAGCGCCTGGCGCGGTTGCGCAGCACGGACCAGCAACAAGCGCTGCCCCTCCTCTTCCGGGGAGCAGCGCCCGTTGCTTCAATCCGTGCCGCGCGAATGTCCGGACCGTTACGCCGGAACGTCCGCAAACAGCGCCACACGCATTTTCCGCGCGGCCTGCTCCAGGTCGAACAGCGCTTCAAAAGCCTGCGCCTTGCTTTTCTTGACTCCCAGAATCTCCGCCGCCTGATATAGACGTGTGCGCTCCGCATCGGAGAATCCGTCTGCGGCGGCGACGTCGATGGCGGCGCAGAGCAGGCGCTCGGCCCGCGCCGGGGTGAGGAAGGATGCGTCTTCGAAGATGTCGGCGAGCTTCGCACCCTGGGTATCGAATGCCTCGACCTCCATCTGAACCTTTTCGGACACCCCGTACCGCGTCATGTGGGTGCGCAGCGCCTCCGCCTCCGCCGGGCTCACGCCATCCGCCGCGATGATGAGCTTGATGAATTTCATCGATTTGAGCTGTTGCCCGTCGTCTGGAATACCGGCGTCCCAGCCATAGTCCTTGAGCAGCAATTTGGCCTTTGCGTCAACCGCTTTTCCGCTATGTATTGCTTTGCTTCCCACTGAAATCTCCTTATTGCGAGTGTGTCCCTCTCCGTTCCTGCCCTGCATGCAGTCGGGGGAGGCATCTTCAGCAGTCATGCGAACGAACGGCGCCGCGGCCAATGGCGATCGCCATTGCGAGCAAGTCGCGGGCAGCCCTGCTGAAACCGCATCATCCCCACTGCCAGCACCCTTAATAGCACTGCATCCGACAGTCCGCTTCCCCTCCGGAGGGGAAGGCATGCCGGGCTTCGACGATGGCCCGTCCGTCGCGTCAGGGCCGGTTGCGAGACCGGCGTCACGCCAGCCGCCGGAAGCTTTGCTACCATTCCGACGGTCAGGGCCTCTTCCTCCTGCGCGAAGACCCTGCGCTCGCGGAGAAACGGGTATGGGGACAGGGAATGTCGCTGCATCGAGTGTTCGCCGCGCGCTGGCGGATGTGCGGCTGATCTGCACGTCCGGAGCCGGCTCCGCCGCCGTACCCGCCGCGATGCAGGCCGCGCGGCGCGCAATCGGCTGCGACGCCGCGTTTTTCGGCTGGCAGAACGCGCAGGCCATCACCACGCACCTGTACTCCGACGATGCGAGCACGCTTGCCAGTGTTCACAAGATCGGCGCCGCACAGCGTTACATGAACGAGTTCGTCGGGCGGCCAGCCGCAGTGCTGCCCGCTGACGCGGACTTGATCCGGCGCGGACAACGGCTCGATAACACCGGGTGGTATGGGCAGCTCTACGTCGATTCCGATTTTTTCAACGAGATATTCCGGCCCCTGCATCTCCGCCACATGCTGCGATCATTGGCCTACGAGCGCCGCAAGCCCCTGGGTGTTGCGGTCTTCGCCCGCACCCCTGGCGAAACGGGCTTTGGCAAGGAGGAAGAAGCGGTCGCCGCACAGATAGGCAGTTGCCTGACCCACGCCCTTGCCGCCCCGCCGCCGCAGGTCGAAGACTGGGCGGACACGTCCGAATTAGGCATGGCGGTGCTGCGGCGGGACGGTCGACTGGAGTGGTTGTCGGATCAGGCGCGGGCGCTGCTGGAAATGGCCTCAGTGCCCGACGTCGAACCGGCCGGTGCCGCAATGAGCGAGAGGCTGAGCCTTCTGGCACTGCGGCTGAACGACTCCAAGGGCATTCCGATGATGGCCGTCCGGGGCGCGCTGGGGATCTTCGTGTTTCGCGCCTACCGGCTGGATCCGGTTACGCCGGGCGGTGACGGGGGCGTCGGCGTAACAATCTCGCGGCGCGTGCCGGCGGCCGTCCGCTTCAGCGAGGCACTCCTGCGTTGTCCCGAATTGAGCGTGCGCCAGAAGGAGGTCGCATTGCGCCTTGCGCTCGGCCGGAGCCACGAATGGATCGCCGCCGATCTGGGCATCGGCCACAGTTCGGTGATCACGCACCGTCGCGCGCTCTACAACCGGCTCAACGTGCGGTCGCGGGAACAACTCGTCAAGAAAGTTCACGGGGCGCTTTCGGGGCCCGACCGAATTTGATCAACGGAGTAAATTCTCCGGCGCCAATCCGCGCCCGCAGAGCGGATGTCGAGGATCGCTGCGGCACCGATGCTGTGTTGCGGCCGGTGCGCTAACGGGCAAGTGCATAGCTACGCCCCTGGATTCCGGCTTTCGCCGGTATGACGGTTCTTTTATTGCAACGGAATCAGGACCCGCTGATCGGCAGCAATTCGGCGGCAGCATCGCGCCCCACCTTGCGCGCGCGCTTGTCCTGGTACATGGCGCGGTCGGCGACTTCGGCGGCGCCGGGTAGGCTGCCGTGGGCGCTGCGCAGGGCGTGGCCGATGGAGGCGGATACGCCCACTGCCTGCAGCGCCTTGCGCAGGCGCTCCTCCACCACCGGCGCCACTTCCGGCACGATATCGGTGGCGAGGAAGGCGTATTCGTCGCCGCCGACCCGCGCCACCACGTCGCGCCGGCGCACGCAGCCGCGCAGGGCCTGGGCGGCGCGTTGCAGCAGGGCGTCGCCGCTGGCGTGGCCCTCGTGGTCGTTGACCGCCTTGAGGCCGTCGAGATCGATGACGAAGACGCCGGCATCGAGATTCTCGCGCTGGCTGCGCTGCTCCTCGATCTGCAGGCATTGCTCCCAGCCGCGGCGGTTGTAGAGCAGGGTCAGGGCGTCGGTGGCGGCGTCGCGGCGCGCCTGTTCCTCGCGCAGGGACAGCTGATGCCGCTGCTCGACGTAGAGGCGCATGATCAACTCGGCATTCCAGATCAGCAGCACCACGAACACCATGACGCTGGCGGCGACGGTGATGGCCACGCCCAGCGACAGGTCGATGATGCCTTGGCGGATGGCCCAGACCTGCAGGTAGCCGAACAGCACCGGCACCAGGATCGCGGCCAGCAGCATGCGCCGGCTGGCGAGGCCGCCGTCGGGTTGGGCCGAGAGCAGGCTGGCCAGGCCGCGGCCGGGATGCAGGCTCTGCAGGCCGGCGGCGAGCAGGGTCATGCTCAGCGCGGCCAGCGGCGGCATGCCGAAGCGGATGCCCTCGTAGGCGTGGCCCAGGCGGTCGATATCGAACAGGTAGCTGAGCAACGCCGCGGCGGGCAGGAACAGGCTGGCGGCGGCGGCCACATCGGCGAGGTCGAAACGATCGCGGCGCCGGCCGAAATACAGCCACGCAGCCAGGCCGAACAGGATGAAGGTGAGCGCGGTCTGCGGCGAGGGACGGCCGTCGAAATCGACGTCGAGCTGGTGCAACTGCGCGGCATAGAGCAGATTGCCGACACTGCTTTCCAGGCCCAGCAGGTATTCGGCCAGCACCACCGCGCCGACGCCAGCGAGGATCATGGCGAGCAGGCGCCCGCCGCGCAGCAGCAGGGGATGCTTGTTGATGGCGGCGGCGGCGCAGGCCACCAGGGTCAGCGCGGCCAGGCACAGGCATAGCGCGGTCAGGGGCACTTCCGCCGGCTGGCGTGGCACCACCTGGATCAGCCAGGTCCAGCCGTACCTCCAGGCGAACAGCAACGCCACCCCCGCGCCGAAGGCAAACAGCGCGCACGTCGAGGCAAACCTGGGCAAACGCATCTGCAACTCCACTCCTCCCTTCCCTGGAAACCGCGTCCGCAACCACATTCCTTGAACGCCAGTTTAGCGCTGCAAGAGTCGGACCGGAAACTGGGGGGCTTTGGGGGCGGCCGGAGCGTGGCGGCGCGGCATGCCCGCAGGCAGCGGACAACGGTGTCATTCGGCCCGTTGGGACCGGATCGTGCGCCTCAGGGGACGCGCAAGTCCTCGATGGTCACGTCCTGCCGCTGGGCCAGACGCTGGCGGAACCAGAGAAATGCCGCCGCGGCTTGGGCGCCGGGACCCTTGATGCCGAACTCGATATGCCGCGGACGGCTGCCGTCGCCCCTGTACGGCAAGCTGGACAACTTCACCGCCGGAAATTCGCGCAGAGTGCTTTCCATCAGTTCGAGCAGGTCGCCCTCGCTGCTGGAGCCCAGTGCCCGCAGGGAGAATTCCACTGGCGGATCGGCGCGATGCAGGCTGCGCAGGGGCTGGTCCAGCACCCATTGCAGCATCGGCCAGGCCATTTCCGGGAAGCCCGGCACGAAGTAGCAGTTGCCGATGGAAAAGCCGGCGACGCGGTTGACCGGATTGGGAATGAGGCCGGCGCCCTGCGGAAAGTGCGCCATCAGCACCCGGTTGGGCTGGGCCCGCTCGCCGTATTCCGCCTCGATCAAGGCCACTGCCTCGGCGTGGGGCAGCAGCGGCACACCGAAGGCGCGCGCCGCCGCCTGGCGGGTGCAATCGTCGGGGGTGGCGCCGATGCCGCCGCAGGACAGGAGCGCGTCGCCGCGATCCCGCGCCTGGGCGACGGCGGCGGCGATCTGCTGCTCGTCATCACCCAGGAACTGCGCCCAGGACAGGCTGATCCCGCGCGCGGCGAGCAGACCGATCACATGGGGCAGATGGCGGTCGGCGCGCTTGCCGGACAGCAGTTCATCGCCGATGACGAGCAGGCCTAGCTGCATTTTGCTGCCCTGCCCTTACTCGACCGCCCAGCCGTATTTCTCGACTGCGTTGAAGATATCGGTCTCGGTGACGATGCCGATCACGTCCTTGCCCTGCACAACGGTGAAGCGGCTGATGTTGCTGTCGGAGATCTTGGCGGCCGCGTCGCGGATGCTGGTTTCCGCCGGCACCGACACGATGGGGCGGCTGGCGACGTCCCTGACCTTGGTGGTGGCCGGGTTCCTGCCGGCGCCGCGCACGATCTTGGCGACGATGTCGCGACGGGTGATGATGCCCCACACGCCATCCTTGTTCGGCTCGACCACCACCGAGCTGATGTTGTTGTCGGTCATCAGGTGCATGGCCTGCTCCACCGTCTCGTCGTCGGTGACGGTGATCAGCGAGCGGGTCATCAGGTCGGCGACGGTATGCGGCACGCGGCCGGTATCGAGCATTTCCTCGGTGGGCTGCAGCAGGCGGCGGATTTCGCGCTGCTTGCGCTCCTTCACCAGCTGATCCTGCTGCGCCTTGCGCTTGGCCTCGAGGTCGATGCCGCCGTTGATGCGTTCGATCAGGGCATCGGCGAATTGCGAGGTGCCGACTTCGGTGGCGCCGTCGATCTGGCGCGCGAAGTCGTAGGTGACGATGCCGTCGCTGACCAGTTCCGGATAGACCAGGGTGATCAGGTCGGCCGCTTCCTTCCAGCCCATGTACTCCAGCATCATCACGCCGGAGAACAGCAGCGAGCCGGGATTGACCTTGTTCTGGTTGGCGTATTTCGGCGCGGTGCCGTGGGTGGCCTCGAACACGGCGATGTTGTCGGCGATGTTGGCGCCCGGCGCGATGCCCATGCCGCCGACTTCGGCGGCGATGGCGTCGGACAGGTAGTCGCCGTTGAGGTTGGTGGTGGCGATGACGTCGAACTCATCCGGCCGCAGCAGCATCATCTGGAACATGATGTCGGCGATGCGGTCCTTGATGACGATCTTGCCTTCCGGCACCTTGCCCTTGAACTCGCCGTAAAGCTGTTCCTCGGTGATGGTGACCTTGCCGAATTCCTCGCGCGCCACAGCGTAGCCCCAGTTGCGGAAGGCGCCTTCGGTGAATTTCTGGATGTTGCCCTTGTGCACCAGGGTCACCGACTCGCGGCCGTTGTCGACGGCGTACTGGATCGCCTTGCGCACCAGGCGCTTGCTGCCGAACTCGGAGATCGGCTTGATGCCGATGCCGGCGCCCTCGAAGAACTTGGCCTTCATCTCGGTGCGCAGGAAGTTGGCGACCTTGAGGTTCTCCGGCGTGCCGGTCTTGTACTCGATGCCGGCGTAGACGTCCTCGGTGTTTTCGCGGAACAGCACGATGTCGACCAGGTCGGGGCGCTTCAGCGGGCTCGGCACCCCGGCGTAGTGGCGGACCGGGCGCACGCAGGCGTAGAGGTCCAGGTCCTGGCGCAGGGCGACGTTGAGGCTGCGGAAGCCGCCACCGACCGGGGTGGTGAGCGGGCCCTTGATCGACACGACCAGGTCCTGCAGCACCTTCAGCGTCTCGTCCGGGCAGTAGTTGCCGTCGTAGAGGCCGGCGGCCTTCTCGCCGAGGTAGGTTTCGCACCAGTGGATCTTGCGCTTGCCGCCGTAAGCCTTGGCCACCGCCGCGTCCCAGATGCGCAGGCAGGCCTTGGTGATGTCGGGGCCGATGCCGTCGCCCTCGACGAAGCCGACGATGGGCTGCTCCGGAACATGCAGCTTGCCGTTCTGGACGGTGATCTTCTCGCCCGTGGTGGGGATCTTGATATGGCGGTATGCGGTGCTCATGGGGAATCCTTCTCCTCTAGCTTTTTTGCGCCGATGATTTGGGTCGTGTTCCGGCCGTGCGTGTGGCTCACCTTATCCCGACATTCTAGCATCGCCCTCCGCGTCGCCCGGAAGCGGCAAACGGCGTAGGCTAGGGGAAAAATATCGGGGAGACGTCCCTTGAAAACAGCAACTGCCCTGATCCCGGTGGCGCATGGCTCGGAAAGCCTGGAAACCGTCACCATGGTCAATGTGCTGCGCCGCGCCGAGATCGAAGTGACGCTGGCCAGCATCGAATCCGAGCTTGTCGTCAGCGGCACGCGCGGCGTGCGGCTGCATGCCGACAAGCGCCTGCTCGACGCGCTGGGGCACCAATATGATCTGATCGCCCTGCCCGGCGGCGAAAAAGGCGCAGAAGCGCTGAACCGCCACGCGCCGCTGATCGAAATGCTGCAGCAGCAGAACGACCTGAGGCACTGGCTGGCGGCAATCTGCGCGGCGCCGGCCTTGACCCTGGCGCCGCACCATCTGCTCGATGGGCGGCGGGCGACCTGCTTTCCGGCGTTCAAGTCCCGCCTGCCCGGCTATGTCGACAAGCCGGTGGTGGTGGACGGCCACGTCGTGACCAGCCAGGGGCCGGGTACGGCGATGGCTTTTGCGCTGATCCTGGTGGAATTGCTGGCGGGGCCGGCGCGGAGCAAGGAAGTGGCGGCGGCGCTGCTGGCGTAGAAGCAGTGGCTAGTGGCCAGTGATTAGTGGGATACGCGGAATTAGTGCCGTTCACTGACCACTAGCAGCTAATCACTGGCCACTTGGCGCATTAAACGAAAACGCCCGCTAAAAGCGGGCGTTTTCACGGCAAAACGGCTGTTTATGCAGCCTGCTTCTTCGCCACGGCCTCTTCCAGCATCTTCTTCAG
>FTIF01002934.1_pt4 | contig 14299 bp, 13 predicted proteins | sample 1658001 | NCBI WGS metagenome assembly FTIF01 (sample SAMEA3914789, study PRJEB12502) | metagenome | biome: forest; material: soil | place: Canada | collected 2011-07-03 | depth 0.3 m | reverse complement strand
CGGAACTTCTTCAGCAGCGTGAGAAAGCCGGTCCACGCCGCGGCATCGACCTCGCGGTTGCTGCTCTGCGTGGTGTAGCGGCCGGCGGTGTCGAGCAGCACGGCCTCGTCGGTGAACCACCAGTCGCAGTTGCGGGTGCCGCCGATACCCTTGACGGCATCCTTGCCCATCTTGCCTTCGAGCGGAAAGCGCAGGCCCGAGTTGACCAGCGCGGTCGTCTTGCCGGAGCCCGGCGCGCCGATGAACATGTACCAGGGCAACTGGTAGAGATAGTTGCGGCCGCTGCCCGTCTTGTCGTCGAAGCGGGCCTTCTTCAACGTGCCCATCGCGTCGTCGAAACGCTTCTTGAGCTCGGCGACCTCGCGCTGCGACAGTGCGGAATTGCTGGAGGCGCCCTCGCCCATCGCCGACAGCATCGCCTTGTTGGCGCGCCATGCGCGGTACTGCTTGACGCCTTCGACGATCGCGAAGATCAGCAGGATCAGCAGGATCAGGCCGATGCGCGCCCCGGCGGAGCCGAGCGGCCGATGGTCATAGAACGCGATCGCGTCGCCGACGAACCAGATCAGCAGCGACACGACCAACAGGCCGATGAACGCCAGCACCCAGCGATTGGCGAAGAAACGCTTGAGCTTTGCCCACATGTTGTCTTGTTCCCGACTTCTCTTATGCGCCGGTGCGCAGGGTGATTTCGACGCGGCGGTTCTGCGCGCGGCCTTGCGGCGTCGTGTTCGGCGCCAACGGCTTGCTGTCGGCCAGGCCCTCGGCCTTGATCGGGTGGTTCTGCACCGTCTGCCCCAGCAAGGCGGCGACGCCACGGGCACGCTCGAGCGAGAGCTCGTAGTTGGACGGGAAGCGCAGCGACCGCTTGGTGGGCTGGTTGTCGGTATGCCCGCTGACGGTGACGACGCCCGGCACCTGGTTGATCGCCGCGGCGATGCGGTTGATCACCGGCACCAGGTCGGGCTTGATCTCGGCGCTGCCCGGGTCGTAGAACTTGTCGCCGTGGATGATCACGTGGCTGGACGTGGCGTCCTCGTTGACCTCCAGTTCGTCGGCCAGGATCTCGGCGGCCAGCAGCGGCTTCAGGCGCGGCGCGGCCGGCGGCGGCGGCGGTGGCGGCGCACGCTTCAGGTCGCCGACCTCGGAGTGGATCGCGGCGAGCGACGTGAAGACCGGGTCGGACTTGGATGCCAGCAGCAGCGCGAAGACCAGGTACAGCACGAACAGCAGCAGCGCCACGGCGGCCAGCACGATCCAGACCGACAGGCGGCGCACCAGCGGCTTGGCGACGCGCTGGACGCCCTTCCACTTGCCCGACAGATCGCGCTCGAACTCGCCGCGCTCGCGCCGGATCACGCCGTGCAGCTTGTCGCGCAGCGCATCGAGCTGGGTGCGGCCGTTGTCGATGACGCTGTAGCGCCCTTCGAAGCCGAGCGCGATGCACACGTACATCAGCTCCAGCAGGTCGATGTTGCGGCGCGGATCTTCCATCGCCTTGTCCAGGAGCTGGAAGAACTTCTCGCCGCCGAAGCCTTCGCGGTGCAGCGTGACCAGCAGGCTTTGCTGCACCCACTCGGGGCTGGCGCCCCAGGGCATGTTGGCGACGGCCTCGTCGATCACCGTGCACAGCGCGTAGCGGCTGATCAGCACGTGCTCGGGGCTCGCGCCGCCGGCGCGCGCGCGGCTCTCGAACTCGGTGATCGCGCGCAGCAGGTAGTCGCGCAGGCCGGCCGGATCGGCGTGGTTCAACGAGCGCCGGATCGTGGGCACGGTGTTGAGCAGCACCGCCGCATTGGCCACCAGCGGATTCAGCCCCACCGGGCCGGCCGTGTCCTCGACGTCGGACAGCACCGCCGACGCATCGAGCGTCATGGCCTGGCCGGCCATGGGCGCCGGCGCCGCCGCGCGGCGACCGCCCGGCTTCGGGATCATGATCGTGGCTTCCGAATCGTCCGGAACGGGGGCGCCGGGCTGGCCGGGGAATGGGGGTTCGCTCATGATGGATTCGCTTGAGTGACGCTCAAGGCTTCAAGGCCCAGAGCTCCAGCTGAAGGCCGGGGAAATCGCCTGCGATGTGCAGCGCGATCACCTTGGTGACGTCGAGCTGCTTCCACAGGTCGCCGCTGCGATCGAGCTGGAAATACGTGAAGCCGGCGTAGTACGGCATGCGCGGCGGCGCCATCGGCAGCGGCTCCACGGCGATCGCCGGCAGGTGCAGCCGGACCAGGTCGCGGATCTTGTCGGGCGGCCCGATCTTGACCTGCGCCGGGAAGCGGCTGCGCACGAACTCGCCGGGCTTGTCGGCGTTGACCGCGAGCACGAACTGCGCGTTGCGCAGCAGGTCGGGGTCGGGCACCATGCCGGTGTACAGGCCCGCGGCACGCTCCTGCAACGGGATCGGCACGGCGTTCGGATTGATCACCTCGGTGAGCAGTTCGCGGATGTCGAACATCAGCGGCTCGAAGGTGTTCTTCAGGTCCTCGTGGCGGTAGACGGCCTGCACGCGCGCGCGGCGCTTGCGCCGGTCGCTGAAGGTGGCGAACTCGCCGGCGGCCTGCACCATCACCGTGTACAGCGCCTCCGGGTGCAGCGACTCGCGCTCGCCCAGGTGCGTGAGCCAGGGGTCGTAGCGGTTGGCGACCTGCAGCATCATGAAGTCGCCGATCTCGCCGACGCCCTTCTGCTGCGACTGGTTCAGGCGCGCGGCGAGCGTGTCGGCGCGGTGGCGCACCAGGTTGCGCGCCTCGGTCAGGTAGTCCTGCAGGCGTGCGAAGCCGCGGCAGTCGAGCGCCGGCGGGATGAAGCTTTCGTCGAGAACCAGTTGGCCCGTATTGCGGCGCTCGATGATGCGTGCCACGGCGATGCTGCAGAAGCCCGAACGCGGATCCTCGTCCAGCATCAGGCGCAGATTGATCTGGCCCAGCTTCATGTCGGCCGGATCGCCGACGCCCAGCACGTTGTCCTCGACGCGCTGATCCCGGCCGACGAAGCGCGACAGCGCCGTCGTGGGGCCGGCGTCGACCGCGAACTCCGGCATGCCGGAGCGCACCAGCGGCAGCGCCAGGTGCACCAGGCTGTCCTTGACCTCGGTGCCGATCTCGAGCGCGAGCGGCGCCGCGTATTCCTCGGGAATGGAGAACGGCGTGCCGTCCGGCATCACGCCGCGCGCACTCTTGATGGACAGGCGTCCGATCTTCAGCGCCTCGTCGTCGAGCCGCAGGCTGGTCAGCCCCCAGCCGGGCGAGAACACACCCGTCGCACGGGACTCCACGAGCATCTCGACGGAGCGTTCGAGTTGCTGGAAATGCTGCGGCCGCAGGAACAATCCCTCCGACCAGATGACGCGCTTTCGGCTCATGCTCTTCTTGTCGTGAGAGCCGGCGCAACCGGGATGCGCGGGCTCATGTTGACGACCCGGAACGTCGCGGGGCCGGTGCAAATGTACACGTATTCAATCGGCTCGCCGAGCCTATGAAACCCGACCAGGTACTCCCGGGAACGCCGTCACAGGATTGACTTCCCGGCGTGTTGCCGCATGGTGGAACGAGCGCTCGCCAACGCGCGCTGCCCGCCTCTTTCATGCGCGGCACGACGCGCGATTTCAGCGCCAGCTGCCTGCCAGGTCGCCGCCGCCGGCCGCGATCGACTGCCAGCCGGACACCCGCGCCTTCGGAACCCGCCGATCGCTTTGCAGCGTGATCAGGCCGGCCGCCTGCAGCAGGCTCACCTCGCGTTCGCCGAGATAGGCCTCGGCAACGGCCTGCAGGCGCGGCTCGTCGCCGCTGCGGTCGATGAATGCGGGCAGATCCTCCAGTTGGACCAGCGACTCGACACCGCCTTGCGCATGGCCCTGCGCCAGCAGCAACGCGGCGTCGAGCGCCGCGCTACGCCACACGAGCCGGTCGTGCAACGGCGCGGCGGACGAGTCCGCGAGTTCGTCGAACGCGAAGGCCGCCACCGGCTCGTTGCGCGGGCCGTAAGGCAGGCGCGCGAGCAGGCGCGGGAACGTGAGGCCCATGCGCGAAGCGAGTGCGCTCTCGCGCAGCGCGCGCCAGACGCGCGCCTCGTTGGACGCGAGCACCTGGGCGTCGTCGCTGGTCGCCATGGCGGCCAGCGCCGGCGCGGCGCCGGCCAGCAGCACGGCGCCCTGGGCCGACGCGATCGCCGCCAGGCCGCCCAGCAGCGACAGTTCGCCCAGGCTGGCGCCGAACTCCTCGAGGCTGACGACGAGGTCGCAGCCGCGGCCGTCGCCCTTCAGCGCGGGAGTGAGCGCCGCACGCGCCGGATCGCCGGCGCAGGCGCCCAGGTCGGCCAGCAATTCATCGGCGCGGCAATCGAGCAGCTCCAGGCGGACGCTGCCGTCGGCCATGTCCAGCTCGCGCACGAAGCGGTCGACGGCGCGCCATGCGCATTCGAGATGCCGCCATGCCGGGTCGCGCAGCACATGGCGCAGCAACGCCGCTACAGCGTCGTTCGAGCCGGCTGCGGCCGGTGCCGCCGCCGGCTGCGGCGCCACGGGTGCAGCAGCGACCAGTTGGCGGATGAAGCGATCGACGGCGCCGTCGGCTTTCGCAGCGGCCGGGGCGGCGGCCAGCGCCGGCGCGCTGGCCGGCACGCTGCCACCCAGCAGGCGACGCATCGTGGCGGCGGCGTCTTCGGCGTCCGACGCGCTCGCGGGCGCGGGCACGGGTGCGGGTGCGACCGGCGCGGGCGCGCTGGCGAATGCCTGTGCGGGCAGGCGCGCCAGCACGGCATCCGCCGAGAATTCGTCCATCGTCGCGAGCTTGATGCGCAACGCGACGCCCAGCTTGTCTTGCAGGCCGGCGATCTCTGCGAGCGGCGCCAGGCGGGCGAACTGGGCCTCGAAGTTGTCGATGTCCACGCGCACCGCGCACCGCTCCGCCAGCGGCCCGCGCTCGGCGCTCGGGCGCCCCGAGAAATCGCCCAGGACGACGACGCGGAACGGCGTGCTGCCGTCGTCGTCGTCCGATCCGCGCTGACGGCGCGGCGACGGTACGTGTCCGATGTTCAACTCGATCGTCGACGGCATGGCAGCCCTCTTTCGTGGCGGGCCGACGCGGCAGGCGCCGCGCGGCGGATGAATGGATGCCTCGGCGGGGCCGCGGCCTCAGCCGAGACTCTGGGCGACGAGCTGGCCGTCGGCGAGCGACCAGGCATGCGCGCGCGCCGGCTCCTCCCCTTCGGCGATGTAGAAATCGACGGGCCCGAAGAATTCGGCCAGCTGCTTCTGCGAGCACGTGGGCAGGTAGTTGCGCATCACCCGCGGATCATAGAAGCGGAAGAACAGCGACTCCATGTTCGGCCCGTAGACATGCACCTGCTGGCGCACGTGGCGCCACAGCGCCGGCAACGCGAGCTGGCTGGTCAGGAATACGCCCCAGTTCTGCGCCCACCCCTCGGCCAGCAGACGCCGCGTGAAGGCCGAGCTGTGCTCGAGTTCGACGAGATAGGGCGCGACCACCGCCATGTCGGGCTCGAGCTGGCCGGTGAACAGGCAGCGCCAGGGCGGTGCGCCGTCGGCATGCAGCGCGCCGAGCAGCGTCTGGTTCTGCGCGCCATCGAGAATCACGTAGGCCGGCATGTCGCCGGCTTCTTGCCACAGGCGGGTCTGGACGACCGGGGGCATGGGAAGGGAACGTTCGGACATGGGTTCCTGTTCAGGGGATCGCGTGGGTCATCTGGCCCTCGACCACGACGGTGATCATGCCGCCATAGACGCACGTCAGCATCGAGCTCTTATTCAGCGCCGGCATGAAGGCCAGCGTCACGGTGGGCGATCCGGGCGTCCAGGGCGCCGGAGTCGCCGGAATGCAGGGCATCGGCGTCAACACGCCGAGCGCGGCCGACGTGGCGGCCGCCACCGTGGGATTGGCGAGCGACATGCAGTTGCCGAACGGCATGATGTTCACCATGGGAATATGGTCCATGATGTTGGCCGCCGGCTGGTTGTCGGTCATCACCATGTTCTTCGGCAACACCACCAGCTTGCCGGGCGCCATGCCCATCGCGCACTTCAGCGTCGCTCCGTTGCAGACATGATTGGGCATGAGGTTCTCCTGAGTTGCGTGCAGCGGGTCCGTCGCCTGGGTTGCCGGGGCGGGCCCGGCGTCAGCCCGCGCAGGGCGCGACGAACGGCGCTGCCGTGGCCGCCGCGACCAGGAAGCTGCTGGCCTGCGGCGAGAAGGCCGTCGGCGGCGTCGGTGCCGGCGGTGCCGTCAACGGTGTGCCGCCGTCGCTCGTCATCGCCGCCGTGTAAGGCTTGACGGCGAGGGGCGCCGCCGCCGTGCCCGAGCCGGCCGAGCCGCCCGAGTTGACGTTCACCATGGTGCCCTTGATGGAGACGCCGCTGGCGTCGATCGTGATGAAGTTGCCGCCGACGACCAGCGACACCATGGAGGAGGCCTCGAGGACGATCTTGGCGCCGGCCTTGATGTGCACCTCGCTGCCCGCATCGACGAGGGCCTTGCCACCGCTCTTGACGTGGATGTCCGACGTGACGTCGAAGGACAGCGAGCCGCCGATCTTCTCGTTGTGGTCGCCGGTGGTGTCGACATGGTGATCGGCGTCGAACTTGTCGAAGGTATCGGCCTTGACGTAGTTGTGGCTCTCGTTGCCGATCCAGGTCTTCTCGTCGTTGAGGATGCGCTTGTCCAGGTTGAACTGCGCCTGCAGGTAGATCTGCTCGGCGCCGGACGTATCGTCGAAGCGCAGCTCGTTCCACTTGCCGGCGACGCTGTTGCCGCTGGAGTCGATGCTCAGCGTCTTCAGGCCGGTGAAGGGCGCGCTGGCCGGCAGCTTGAACGGCGGCATGTTCTCTGCGTTATGCACCCGCCCGATGACCACCGGGCGATCCGGGTCGCCCTCGAGGAACTGCACCAGCACCTCTTCGCCGATGCGCGGCATGTTCTGGAAACCGTAGCCCTTGCCGGCCCAGGGCGTGGACACGCGCGCCCAGCAGGACTGCTTGCCGTAGCGGTCCCAGTAGAACTGCACCTTGACGCGGCCGATGTTGGCGCCGATGGGATCGGCACCGCCCGAGGAGTCGGTGTCGGTGCGGAAATCGGCGACGACCAGGGCGGTCTGGGTGCCCGCTACGAAGGGCCGCGGCACCTCGCGGGTGGAGCGGAACTGCACCGACGAGGGAATGGCCTCGAACTCGCTGTGGAAAGTGGCCGCGATACCCCCGCCACCCGCGCCAATGTTGTTGGTGGCGGCGAAGGAGTGCCCGATGATCGTGTACTCGATGTTCAGCGCTGCCACCGAGTGATCCTTCAGGGTGGTCTTGAACCCGACCTGGATGTTGCGCTCCGTACCGGCACCGTGCGCCACGGCGTAGCGACAGGCCTCCTCGTCGTGGCGCACCTGGGCGTAGGTGGCGGCGAACGCCGCCGTGGTCGTGTCGATCGGGAAATCGAAGATCTCGTAGCCGGCGTTGTCGTGCGATTTCGGGGCCGAACTCACCGCGGCGATGTTGGTGTTGGGCGTGACGTGGTTGTAGTCGCCCGTCGCGAACGCGCCCGCACGAACCTGCGAGATCACCGTCCAGCCGGACAGCGTCGTGTTCTCACGGCCTTCGCCGGAAAAACTCACCTGCGCCAAGCCGGGTGTCACCTGATGATCGCTCGCATTGTTGAGAAGCACCATCTTGTGGCTGCCATTCTCGTGCGTGAAGTAGTAGTAGATGCCGGCGTGCTCCGCAAGCCGGCTGACGAAGTTGAAATCCGTCTCGCGGTACTGCACGACGAAGTCGCGCGTCTCGGTGGTGCCGACCTTGCTCTCGACCTGCATCAGGCCGTCGAGGTTCACCTGTTTCGTGATGATGTCGCCGATGCTCATCGATGAGAAGATCTGGCTGTTGGCCGAGCGGGTACGGAACCACAGACCCGGATTCAGCGTGGCCAGATACAGGTAGCCGGTATTGCCCTTGAAGGCCGTCGTCGCCACCTGTCCCTGCACCGAGAAGCTGGTGATGTAGCCGTTGAAGTAGCGCGCCGATTCGCCGTCGGACATCTCGAGTGCCACCGTCGCATTGGTGCCGAGCAGTTGTTCCGCGGTGATGTCGCTTCGTTCCGACAGCAGTTCCACCTGATACTCGAAAAGGCGACCCAGTTCCTCGCGGCCGCTGAACCGCTGCACGAGGAAGGCGTTGGCACCGGCGGAGGTGGAAATTTCAAGCAGGCGGGACATGAGATGTTCCTTGGTTCATTTCCGACGTGGACCGAACCGAATCTAGACTGAAGTACGCGGTTTCGCCAGACGGGTCACTGCGGAGCAGGCGGTCGTACTGGCGTACCCCCGCCCAGATCGCTCGCCGCCTGATTCAAGCACGTTCCGGTGGCGCCTCCAGCGGCCGAACTGCGCATTCCGGCTCCGTTCGACGCGTGCGATGACCTGGACAATCGGTGCGGCGCTTGCCTGCCACTTTAGCGCACGCGGTCGCGTTGACGGGCGTCGAAGCCCCCCCTTCTTTGGGGATGGCCGCCGAATCTGTTTCAGCTGCCGCCCGATCGGGGATAGCATCGCTCCATCGCTGATTCGACGTGACCCGTCATCCGTTCCTCCATGGCTGCAACCACCCGCCACCCCGCCGTCGCTGGCACGGCCGCGGCCCCTTCGAGCCTGCACCCGGCACCCGTCGCGCCACCCAGCGCCACGGCCCGTACCACGACGACGGCCGCCGTGGCGCCCGGGGCCAATACGTCGGGCCAACGCAAGTACAAGTACACCGGCGGCTTCGACTTCGCCAAGGTCAGCAGCGGCATGCAGGAGAAGTTCAAGCACAACGATCACTACGACGAGCGTTCGCTGCCGAACATGCAGGTCCTGCTCGGGCTCATCGAAGCCGACTTGGCGATGACCGACATCCGATGGATCGCGTACATGCTCGCGACTGCCCTGTGGGAGACCAGTCACATCGAGACCTTCCAGGTGCCCAAGACGGGAAAGGGCGGCAAGGTCATGACCGGCAAGGACGGCAAGGTGATCACGCGCGCCAGGAAGGTATGGATCAACATGAAGCCGGTGCACGAGACCGGCGAAGGCGCCGGCCGGCGCTATCACAATCCAGTGAAGGTGCAGAGCCTGCCGACGGGCGAGCTGAAGATCACCGAATGGAACGGGAACGTCTTCACGGTGAAGACGAATGGGCAATACACGGCCGCGGTGCACGGCAGGGTGCCGGGCGCCAACCCGCCGTCCACGCCGGTGGCCGCCTATCACAGCGCGGCCGGCGACGAACATGCGTACTTCGGGCGCGGCTACGTGCAGCTGACGTGGTGGTACAACTACGCAACCGCGGGGGTACTCCTGGACAAGGGCCTCACGCTGGTGACCGACCCGGAGAATGCGATGGTGGCCGAGACGGCCTACGGCCTGATGTCGCTGTGCATGCGCACCGGCAAGGGCTTCGCCAACAACAACAAGTTCGACGATTACTTCTCGGGCAACCAGCGCGACTACGAGGGCGCGCGCGCCATGGTCAACGCACTCGACACCGAAAGCATCGTGAAAGTGGCCAACATCGCACGGCTGTTCGAGGACGTGCTTTGGGACGCCCGCAAGACGACCTCATGACCCAGCATCACTCCCGCGCCATCGCGACCCTGCTGATGGCTTGCGCGACGCTCCGCGTATCCGCCGCGGCGCCTCCCGCCCCCTTCGTGGACACATGGCTCGTGACGCAGGTGGCCGCCGATCGACAGGATCCGCAGAATTGGGTCTTCAAGCCACAGGATCCCCGCCTGCTGAACCGCGTCATGACGATAGCCAGCGATGGTCGGCTGGACTTCAACCTGACGACTGAAGCATGCAGTCACGTCACCTGGGCGCCGCAACCACCGTCACGGCTGTCGGCGCTGGCCGCGAAAACCTTTCCGCGCGGTCCCCGGGGCAGCGGCCGCAAGGCGCCGACGCTGGCGGACTTCGACCTGAAGTTCCCCGATTCCACCGTCAAGCCCTACGTCGCCCGATGCCTCGCCGATCCCGCCGCCAGGGACAAGCCCGCGCCATGGGGCAATGCCGCCTGGTTCACGATGCTGGACGCGGCACGCATGGGCGTCGCCTACGACAGCGACACGGTGCTGGTGCTGGAAAGAATCCCGCCGGGCGCGCCGGTGCGGCCGTCGTTCGCCTGCGCCGGCGCGAAGAGCCCGACGGAAGCCGCGATCTGCGGCTCGCAGGCGCTGGCCGGCTACGATCGCAGCATCGCGGATCTTTATCAGCGCGTACTGCAGAAGGCCGATGCCAAGACACGGGCAGCCATCGAGCAGGAGCAACAAGCCTGGCTGAAGACGCGAGACGCCTGCAAGGCCGACGGTGTGTGCATCGCCAACAGCATGGCGGACCGTCTCGGGCTGCTGGTGCAAGAATAGGTCGTCACGTGCGGCGCCCGGTACCCCGTCAAACGGCCGCCGCAGGGCCCAACCTGCGTACCTTGATAGGGTCGCCGTCCTGAATTCTTTCACGGCGGTAGCCCTCCCGGCAGGCGCACTGACGTCCTCGCCGTCATCCGCGGTATCCGGTGCACCCCCTCCCTGCGGGGACGCCGTCGGTGTTGCCTCGATGGTTATCGGGGGAATCAATTCACCATGCCGGGAATGACGAAAACCTTGTCGGCGTCGTTGTCGTAGTTGTCGTCGACAACGAGCAGTGGCGTCTTGGGCTTGGTGTGTTCCAGCGAATCGCCGAATTCGATGAGATCGGAAGAGAACACGCCTCGCAGGTTGCCGTCGTCCTTGCACGGCATGCGGACGACGATGTTGCCGCGCTCAAGCACCGTGAGCGCGGCCTCGCTCGGGCAGTCACCGCCCATGCAGGTGTTCATGACGTAACGTACTTCGCCGCGATCGAACCAGATTTCAACAACGTTCGCACGCGGCGCGAGCGTGACGACGGTCGTGTGGAAGCGATTGCCGTTGGCCATCGTCGCGACGAACTCGTTCTCGACCTTGCCCGGCAAGCCAAAGCGATAGGCCAGCGACGCGGACGCGCCGGATACCGACGCGCCGCATAGGGACACGATCTTCTTGCCGACAGAGCACGAGAATAACGGCTGTTCACCCACACGGCACTGTGTGACCGGATCGGCGGCAAGCGAGGACGTCGCGGCTAGCGCACCTATCGTCGCGAAGAGTGCCAACCCCGCGCGGCGCGCGACCTCAATGGGGAATGTCGGAAACATCGTTTGCCTTCTTGAAGTTCGCTTTGCATTTGGTGTGTGAGGCGGTTTTCGAGTTGACGATGTCCGTGATGGAGTCCAGCGCCTCAGGCGTCGCGCCTTTGTCGGCGCGCTTCACCGGATCGCCATCATGGTGGCACCCGGCGAAATCGATACACGTTGTCGGGCTCGGCGAAGACCACCCGCATCGACGCCGTCGTCCTGGCGAACGCGCCGCCACGCAACTGCCACCCGTCGAAGACGACGCCGTCGGGCTGCGACGTCTCTTCGGACGCGCGATAGCGCGCCGCGAAGAACCGCACGCCGCTGCGTCCCGAACGCGTCAACTGGAGGCAGGAACCAAACAGCGACGGCAGGTCGTAGCGGCGTGCGCGCGACGTGAACGCATCGATGACGAGGCGGACATGCACGTGGCGCTGCGCCGTCCCGCTCGAGGTGGGCGCCACGCCCTGCAGGCACACGTCGCGCGCGCCCACGAACAGGCGTGCGTCGGCGCCGACCTCGGTCGCGTCCTCGCCCGGGAACACGGCGGCCCGCGCCACGGGCAAGGTCCTGCCGTCGATCCTGATGTCGGGGCCCGGCACCTCCACGCGATGCGCGCCCGGCGTCGGGCGCGCGCCGTGCGCCGGCAGCCCGCCCCACGCGCGAAACGCCTGACCACCGATGGACTGCACGTCGTCGAGCGTGCGCTCGTCGGCCGTCGTGAACAGCCGGTCAGGCAGCGTCGCATAGAAGGCGTCGTAGCCCTCGAACACGGTGTCGTCCGCGACCACGGGCAGCGCGACCGCACAGGCCGACAGCACGAGGATGCGGCCCACGCGCGTGATCCGCGCAGCCGACGTGGCGTCGACTCGCTTGCCGCCGCGCTGCACCGCCGCCGCTCAGCCGCCTTGCAAGCGGCGCACCAGCCGTGCGGCCCAGCCCGGCGACTGCGGCGTGCCCACCTGCACCAGCAGCGCCGACACGTTGTCGCGGCCGCCCGCCTCGTTGGCGGCGTCCACCAGCAGCGACGCCGTCTCGCCGAGCGGCTTGCCGGCGACGAAGTGCGCGGTGATCGCGGCGTCGTCGAGCATGTCGGTGAGCCCGTCGGAGCACAGCAGGAAGATGTCGCCGACGAGCGCCTCGTGGTCGTGCACCTCGAGGTCGATCTCGTCCTCGATGCCCAGCGCGCGGGTGACGATGTTGCGATAGCGGGTGTCGAGGATCGCATCGACGGACAGCGCGCCCATCGCGATCTGCTCGTCGACCCAGCAATGGTCGCGCGTGATCTGCTCCAGCACGCCGGCGCGATACCGGTACGCGCGCGAGTCGCCGAGATGGGCCACCGTCATGCGGTCGTGCATCAGCACCGCCACCACCAGCGTGGAGCCCATGCCTTCGTAGTCGGGCTCGCGGCGCGCCGCCGCGATGATGCTGGAATTGGCGCGCGCCGCGGCGAAACGCATGTCCTCGTGCAGGCCAGCGCGATCCGGCGACACCGGCTCTGCCTGCAGGTGCGGCAGTGCGGAGGCCAGTTCGTCGAAGATCTCGTCGACCGCCATCCGGCTGGCCACCTCGCCCGCGGCATAGCCGCCCATGCCGTCGGCGAGGATGGCCAGGCCGAGGTTGGCATCGAAGCGGACCGCGTCCTCGTTGGCCGAGCGCACGCGGCCCGGGTCGGTGCGCGAGGCGATCTCGCAATGGGGTGCCGTGGTGCTCAGAGTGGCCATCTCAGCGCCGCCAGACAGGGTCGAACGAGGCCCCTTGCTGCACGGCGCGCTCCTTGAAGAAAACAGCGACGCGATAGTCGCGGGCGACGCCGGGGGCGCCGTCGGCATAGAGTTCCATCAGGCGCTGCGACGACGGCGCATGCCCGCGCTGGCTGGCCTCGCGGTACAGCCCGATGGCCGGGATCACCTGCAACTGCAGCTCGAGCTCGCGCGCTCGCGCGTAGAGCTCGTCGACCGGCATGTGCGACTCGGTCGTGCGCGACATCGGCGTGCGGATCGGGCCGGTGACGGTGGCCGCGTTCGTGTAGACGACGACGGGCGGCGGCACCTGGTCGACGCTGTGCAGCGGAGGCAGCGGCGTGGCGGTGGACGCGACATCGACCTCCGGTACCGGCCCGGCCGCCGGCGCCTGCTTCGCAGCCGCCGCACTGCGCGCAGCGGCGGCCGACGCGGCACGCGCCTGCGCCTTGGTGAGATGCACGGGCTTGTTCGGCGCGGACGCGGCGGCGACCGCGACCGGCGCCGCGGGCTTCGGCGGCACCGACGGCGCCGCCACGCCCGCCGACGAACCTGCCGGAACGACCGCGGTCGTGCCGGCCGCGACCACGGCACGCGCGCGCTTTTCGCGCTGCTCGCGCAAGGTGCGCTCCAACGACGCGATGACGTCGTCGGAAGCCGGTTCGGCTTGATGTTGCAGCGCGTCGAGGCGCGCGTTGAGATCGGCTGCCAGCGCTCGCGGGTCGCTCGGTGGCGCAGCGGCCTGCGTCGTCCCCGGATCGGTCACGCAGCCGGCCACGCAGGCCAGCGCCAGCCATGCCAGAAGCCGCAGGCCGCCGCGTGGCAGCCGCAAGGCAGGAGCGGGAGCGGATCGGGAACTGATCTTCATGAGTCACCCTGCTGCGTTCGGAGTCGGCGACGACGGGAGCCGCCGGGAAGGACGGCTGACGGTGGATTGTCACTGCATCGTTCACGGGCCGCAACGCAGGCGGCGACGCCTTGTCGGTCAACCGGCGAAGCCGGTCGCGTCGCCGGCCGGCTCACTTCTTGCGCCGCAGCTTCTTGCCCTGCTCCGCGTAGGCGCGCGCGAACTCCTGATTGAGCAGGCGGTCGAAATGATCCTCGGCTTCCTTCTCGAGTTCGCCGTACATCGCGAGAAAGCTCTCCCACAACTTGGCCCGATGCAGCGCCGGCATCACGCTGTCGAGAGCGCCCGATTTCTTGATGCGCTTTTCCACCATCTCGGGCGAGAACATCTTCAGCGCCGCCAGCAGCGCGGCACGCGTGCCGGCCATCACGGCCATCTCGTGCGCGCAGACATCGGCCACGGCGTCGCCGATCGCCTTGGTCGGCTGCAGGAACAGCTTGTTGCCGTGCTGGCGCACGTCGACCA
>FTIF01000020.1_pt4 | contig 14333 bp, 24 predicted proteins | sample 1658001 | NCBI WGS metagenome assembly FTIF01 (sample SAMEA3914789, study PRJEB12502) | metagenome | biome: forest; material: soil | place: Canada | collected 2011-07-03 | depth 0.3 m | reverse complement strand
GGCAGGTGCGCACCCGGCCGACTTTCTCGGAGCGCACCAGCCCGCTCGCTTCCAGCACCTGGAGGTGCTGCACCACCGCCGGCAGGGACATCGCCAGCGGCCGAGCCAGTTCGCTCACCGAGGTGGGGCCGCGGCACAGCCGGTCCACCATGGCCCGGCGGCTGGGGTCCGCCAGGGCCTGGAACATCAGATCGAGTGCAAGGTTTTGGTTAAGCATTTGCTTAAGTATCGCCGGATACGGAAATTTGTCAAGCCGGGCTTGGTTCTCGCGCCGGCGCCCTGCCTTTGTGGTCCGCGCCGATCCGCCTGATCTGCGCGAAGTTGCATGTGACGATTGTTTCCGTACAATGGTTGTATGAATACAACTGTTAATACGGCGACGGCCGCCCGTCCGCTGCGGCCGAACCTGGTGCTGGCGATCTGCTGCCTCAGTCTGCTGATGGTTTCGATGGATGCGACCATCGTCAACGTTGCCCTGCCGTCGATCCGCCGCGATCTCGATGCTTCGATTTCCGGGCTGCAATGGGTGATCGACGCCTACACCATGGTCGTCGCCAGCCTGCTGATGTTCTCCGGCTCGATGGCCGACCGCTTTGGCCGGCGGCGCATCTTCCAGGCCGGCATGAGCCTGTTCATGTTCGGCTCCCTGCTGTGCAGCCTGGCTTCCGACATCCATCAGCTCATCGTCTTCCGCGTGGTGCAGGCGCTGGGCGCGACCATGCTCAATCCAGTGGCGATGTCGATCATCGCCAACACTTTCACCGAACCGAAGGCGCGGGCGCGCGCCATCGGCTTCTGGGGCGCGGTGGCCGGCATCTCGATGGCGCTGGGGCCGCCGATCGGCGGCGCGCTGACGCAGAGCATCGGCTGGCGCTCCATCTTCTGGATCAACCTGCCGATCGGCGCGGCGGCGATCGTGCTGGCGGCCCTGCATATCCCCGAATCGAAGGCGCCGCGTGCGCGGCGCATCGATCCCCTGGGGCAGCTGATGGTGATCACGGCGCTGTTCTCGTTGACCTTCGCGGTCATCGAAGGGCCGCGCCTGCACTGGGAGTCGGCGGCGGTTGTCGGCTTGTTCGCGCTGTCCTTGCTGGCACTGATCGGGCTGGTGCTATACGAGCCGCGCCGCGTCGATCCCCTGCTGGACCTGCGCTTTTTCCGCAGCGTTCCGTTCAGCAGCGCCGCCGCCATCGCGATATGCAGCTTTTCGGCTTTCACCGGCTTCCTGTTCCTCAATGCGCTGTATCTGCAGGAAGTGCGTGGGTTGTCGGCATTCCATACCGGTCTGTGCACCCTGCCGCTGGCGCTGGCCACCGTGATCTGCTCGCCGCTGTCAGGGCGGATGGTAGGCGCTTACGGCACGCGGCCCTCGCTGCTGCTGGCCGGCGCGGCGATGGCGCTGAGCGCCCTGATGCTGACGCAACTCGTCGCGGACTCGGCGCTGGGCCTGCTGATGTTGACTTACGTGATGTTCGGCATCGGCTTCGGCCTGGTCAACGCGCCGATCACCAATACCGCGGTGTCCGGCATGCCCAAGGCTCAGGCCGGCCTGGCCGCGGCGGTGGCCTCGACCAGCCGCCAGATCGGCGCCTCCCTAGGCGTGGCGGTGGCCGGCACCGTGGTTGGCGCGCGCGTTGCCGCCGGCACCAGCTTTGCCGAGGCGACGCATGCCTTCTGGTGGATCATGGCGGGGCTCGGACTGATGGTATTCGCGCTTGGCTTGCTGTCCAACAGCGGCTGGGCCCGTGCCACCAGCCGGCGCGCCGCGTTGTTGCTGGACGATGCCGCAGTGACGGACCCGGTCAGGCCGGCGCCTGCCGGTAGCGCCCGGTGAGCGCGCGGCGCAAGGCGGCAGCCAGCGAGGCCGACCGCGTCTGGCAGGAACTGGTGACGCTGGTGATGGACAGCCGCGGCGACTGGCGGCGCAAGGTCAGCGAGGCGACCGGCCTGCCGTTCAGCCGCCTGCGCGCGCTGAAGCGGCTGCTCGATGCGCCGCTGACCCTGAGCGAGCTGGCCTACCTGATGAGCACCGATGCGCCGGCTGCCACTGTCGCCATCAACGACCTGGAACGGCGCGGCCTGGTCGAGCGCTACCCGCATCCGGAAAACCGACGCGCCAAGCTGGTTGCGCTGACGCCGGCCGGGAGGAATGCGGTGAAAGCCATGCGCGGCGTCACCGACCAAGCGCCCGAAGCGGTGGCCGCACTTTCCGCCGCCGATCTGGCGCAGATGCGGCGGATACTCGAAGCCATCCGCTTGCACTGAGCGCCGCTTCGCCGGCTGTCGTCGTTGTGGAGCGCGTTCAGGCGCGGCCGCTCAGGCCGAAGCGGCGCATCAGCAACTGGTCCTTGAGTTTCACCGGCAGCCGCGCCAGGCGCGGCAGCGCGCTGCTGCCGGAGCCCAGCGGGATGACCGCCCGGGGCTTGTCGGCCAGCACCGCGCGCACCATGGCCTTGGCGAATACCGCGGTCGGCGTGGCGTGCTCCTGCGAGGCGCCGGCGCGCTTGGCGATGCCCTCGGCAAAGCGGGCGTAGAGTTTCCAGGTGTGCTTGCCGGTCTGCGCCTGCGCGCCGGCGCCGAAGCCGGACTGGATGCCGCCCGGCTGCACCAGCAGCACCTCGATGCCGAACGGCTTCAGCTCCATGCGCAGCGCATCGTTGAGGCTGTGCAGCGCCGCCTTGCTGGCGCAGTACGGCCCGGCGAACGGCGTGGTCAGCAGGCCGGAGACGCTGCCGATGTTGACGATGCGGCCGCTGCCCTGCTTTGCCATCGCCGGCACCACCGCCTGCACCATCGCCACCGGCGCGGTGAGGTTGGTTTCCCACTGGCGGCGCAATTCGTCCAGCGGCAGCTCGGCGGTCGGGCCCATCACCGGGATGCCGGCGTTGTTGACCAGCACATCGACCGCGCCGTGCTGCGCTTCGACGGCGCCCACCGCGGCGCTGATGGACGCCGCGTCGGTGACATCCAGCCCCAGCGTGTGAATGCCCTGCGCCGCCAGTGCGGACAGCGTTGCCGGCTTGCGCGCCGTGGCATAGGTGATGCAGCCGCGCGCCTGGAAGGCCTCCGCCAGGGCGTAGCCGATGCCGCTGGAGCAGCCGGTGATGAGTACCACGGGTTTTGCTTTCATGAGGTCTGTTCGGCTCTGTGGAGGGACGCGGCTGCGCTGGACAGCGGGGGCGATAATACCGCTGGTGCGGCGGCTGACTGCTTCGCTCATATTACGTGCACTAAAATAACGGGTGAATCTCGATCGCAGCTTGAAAAGCATTTGCCGCTTCCCAATTCAGATACAGGCCAGCTCACAGGAACAGAAGACGCAATGTTGATCCGACATGTGCAGCCCGGGGACCATCCGGCTATCTGGCGCATCCTCGAGCCGACCATCCGCGCCGGCGAGACCTATGCCCTGCCGCGGGACATGAGCGAGGCCGCGGCGCTGGCCTACTGGATCGGCGCCGACCGCGAGACCTTCGTCGCCGAGGACGAGGGCCGCATTCTCGGTACCTACGTCCTGCGCGCCAATCAGCTCGGCGGCGGCGCGCATGTGGCCAACTGTGGCTACATGACCGGCGCCGACGCCCTCGGGCGCGGCGTGGCGCGGGCCATGTGCGAGCACTCGATGGCGCATGCGCGCGGGCGCGGCTTCCGCGCCATGCAGTTCAACTTCGTGGTCAGCAGCAACGAGCGGGCGGTGAGGCTGTGGCAGGGGTTGGGCTTCGAGACGGTGGGGCGTCTGCCGCTGGCCTTCGAGCATCCGCGGCTGGGTTATGTGGATGCGCTGGTGATGTTTCGGGCCTTGTGAGAACAGCGCACACCTTGTAGCCCGGGAAGCGCGAAGCGCTACCCGGGGTGCACCGCAGGGCAAAAAGCCCCCGGGTAGCACTCCGTGCTTCCCGGGCTACGGTGGCTGCGCCGATACCGCATCTTGCCCATCTGGCGGCTTGGCGATCTTGTTCCGGCGCAGCAAAAACAGGATTGCGCCCAGCGGCACCGAAACCGAAAGCATCCAGGGGCCGTAGTTCTGGGCGAAGGCGCCGGCTCCTAAAAGCTGGAAGGACAGCGGCATGAAGCTCCACTGGCCGCTGGTCCAGTTGATGGTGAGTTTGCCGAGGCCAGCCAGGATGAACAGAATCCACAGCCATTTGCGCTTTTCAATCCTGGTGCGGATGCAGACGATCAGCGCGTAGATGCTGATGATCGGCACCAGAATGGTCAGCGCGAGCATGGCGTACTGCAAAGTGCTCTTGCCGGAGAGCCTGAACCCGTTGAGGTTTTCCAGAGAATCGGGAATGGATTTGACGTTGAAGCCGATAATGGTAAAAACATCGCCAGTCTTCTGTGTTGCCACATTGATCAGCAGCCATTTGGCCGGGTATTGGTACTCGAAAGTGATGTTGCTTTTGCGAAGGCCGGAGATGAACGTGGTGTTCACTCCCACCACGCTGGCCGATAGCGGCTCTTGCGGCGGCATCTGCTCGGCCATTTTGACCAGCGTGTCATGGATGCTGGCGGTCTTGATGCTGGGGTCGAGGTCTTTTTCGATCTGCCCGTACTGGCCTTGTCGCAACAGGTCGATATAGCCCCTCGCGATCCGTTCGTCCTCCGCGGGCGTGATCTTCTGCATCATGCTGGCCCGGTCGCAGGCCGAGAGGGTCGTCAGAAGCAGCAGGACAAGCATGGTGAGGTAACGCAACTTGATCTCCCGCGGCTGAGGCCGTGTTCACCTGCCCGAAGGGCATGTTGCCGAGGTTAGCCCGGATTCTGCCGCGCCGCACCCGGCCGCCGGCCCAAACCTTGCGCTGACGCACAGATCAGCTCCGCCGGGGCGCCGCCGCCGGTCCGCGCACTATAGAATCCCCCCGACAACAACCGGGGAGCTTTTCATGGTCGATTTTGCGAAGTCGGGGAAGGCGGTGCGTAACGTCATGGTGCTGCTGGCGGTGGTCGTGGCGTTTCTGGCGTTGTGGCCGTTCTACACGGTACCCACCGGCAACCGCGGCGTGGTCACCACCTTCGGCAAGATCACCGGCATCGAGGACGAGGGCTTGGTGGTGTTGCCGCCGTGGAAGAAGCTGAGCGTGTTCAGCATCCGCGCCGAGCAGGCCGACATCGAGGATGCAGAGGGCAGCACTTCGGACACGCAGCCGGTCAAGGTCAGCCTGACGGTGCGCTACTCCATCGCCACCGACAAGGTAGCCGAGGTGTACGAGAAGTACAGCCACAACGGCGACCTGTCCTCCTATGTGCAGACCGCCACGCAGGAAATCTTCAAGGCGGTCACCGCCCGCTACAGCGCCCCGGACCTGATCGCCGAGCGCGCCAAGGTCTCCGCCGACATCAACGAGGCGCTGCGCGCCAAGCTCGCCGTCTACGGCGCCCAGGTGATCAGCATCGATATGCGCGGCTTCGCCTTCTCGCCGTCCTACATGGCGGCGATCAACGAGAAGGTGACGCAGGAGCAGCTGCGCCTGGTGGCCGAGAACAAGCTGCTCACTGTCGAGGCCGAGCAGAAACAGAAAGTAGCGATCGCCGAGGCGGAAGCCAGCGCGGTGCGCGCCAAGGCTGACGGCGATGCCTACGCCAACCTGAAGATCGCCACCGCCCAGGCCGATGCGCTGAAGGTGCAGAACGCGGCGCTGACGCAGGCCAAGGACGTGCTGGAGCTACGCCGCATCGAGGTGGAGCAGACCAAGGCGGACCGGTGGAACGGGGTGCTGCCGGCGGCGATCTATGCGAGTGCGCCGATTCCGTTTTTGAATGTGGAGAAGTAGGGCGTGAACAACTACGAAGCCGAGCTGCGGCCTGAGCTTGGGCGTGGCGAGCGCCTGCTGTGGAGCGGCATGCCGCGTCAGGGCCTGCGTTTCCGGCCGTCGGACCTCTTCATGGTGCCGTTCAGCCTGATGTGGGGCGGCTTCGCCTTCTTCTGGGAAGGCTCGGTTACGACCAAAGGCGCTCCTTTTTTCTTCACGCTATGGGGGATTCCTTTCGTACTCGTCGGCATCTACATCATCGCCGGCCGTTTCTTTGTCGACAGCTATCTTCGTGCGCGTACCTTCTATGGCGTTACCGACCAGCGGGTGATCATTCTGGCCGGCCTGCTGAATCGCGAGGTCAAAAGCATCTCGCTGCAAGGCCTCAACGAAATAGCGCTGACCGAACGCGGCGATCGCAGCGGCAGCATCACCTTCGGCCCGACAAATCCCATGTCCGTCGCATGGGCGGGAAACGCTTGGCCGGGCATGGGCAAGAAGCTATCGCCGGCTTTCGACCTCGTCGAGGATGTGCGCAGGGTTTACAACACCATCCGCGACGCTCAAAAGGCGATGCCCGTGCAGCGTGGCGCTTGATCAATTCATGTGAAGACGTTTCACGTGGCTGCGCATCAGGCTCACCCGTAACGACGCCACCAGGGCAGGGCGGCATGCCCACTCAAGCGGGATTCCGGAAAATCGGGACTGTCGAATGACTGCGACAGGGGACTCGTCAGTTCTTCGGTCAGGCTTTCCAGATCAATGCTGAAACCGGGCGACGCTCCTCGCAGATTCTTTCTGCGGCGGAGTTGGCGGACTTGCGCCGCCGCGAACACCAGCGCTGCCCCGGCGAGCGGTGCGGCGGCCATCCAGTAGGGATTGAACATGAAGGGTCTCAGGCAGCTTGCGCCAGTTGCGCAGGCTGCCGAAGAAGAGGCGCTCGCCCCGAGTAAAAAAGCCGGGACAGGGCGTTGAAGAAATGGCTCATACAGTTCCGTCAAAAATGGTGCATTGCAACATAAGACCGGAATGGTGGCCCCGCAGTTCCGCTGGAATTGAAATATCCCCTGGAACCCGCAGCCGGGGCCGGAAAACGGCGCGCCCCGCCGATTTGGGGCGGAACGGTTGGCGGCGAAGCGCCGTCGTCGCGACGGGGTGCTAGGCCAGCACCTCGTTCCACTCGCGCAGGGTCCATCGGGCGACCACACCGTGGATGACGAAGGGATCGCCCTGGATGAATTCTTCCGCCGCCTCGCGGCTGCTGAAGATGCCCATGGCGCCTTCCGCCGGGTTGGCGAAGGGGCCGACCATCAGCAGCACGCCGCGCTGGTGGAATTCGTCGATGCGGGCACGATGCGCCGGGAAATGCTCGCGGGCCTTGGCCAGGCCTTCGACGGTGACTTCGTAGAGCATCACGGTTTTCATGAGGAGACCCCCGCTTTTTTTGGGCGTGGCATCGGTCTGAGGCCACGCATCGGTTATCAGAACGAGCGCCCGTCCACGGCGATCCGCTTCAGCGAAGCTGGCTCCACGCCTTCCAGGCAGCGCACGTTGATCGCCGCCGTGTCGGCGCCCTTGCGGTCCTTGCCGAAGCCGAACGGGGCGCAGCCGCAGGTGGGGCAGAAGTGGTGCTGGATCACGTGCTTGTTGAAGGTGTAGGTGGCCAGCTCGGCGTCCGGCGTGAGCAGCTTGAACTGGCTGCGCGGCACGAACCACAGCAGGTAGCCCTTGCGGTTGCAGTGCGAGCAGTTGCACTCCATCGCCTGTTCCAGCGTGCCTTCGGCCTCGAAGCCGATTTTCCCGCAGTGACAGCTGCCTTTGTAGATCATCTGTGCGCTCCCCGATTGTGCCCCCTCCACGCAGGAGAACACGATCCGCGGATGCGGCGCAAGCCGGCGGCGCGGCCCGCTCAGGATCGGGCCGGGGCGGCAGCCAGATAAAGCGCGGCCATGCCGACCACGGCCGCTACCGCCACCCAGTAGCACAGCAGCAGGCCGGCCTCGCCGATGCGCTGCATGGTGCTGTATCGCGCCCACTGCGTACGCATGCGGGCGCGATACGCGGGAGACAATAGCCAGCGCATGCTGTGCAACAGCGGCGCGAAGAGGTTGAGCAAAGGCCACAGGCCGTCGAGAAGCTGGAGCACGCGCGGACTTGCTCAGTCGCCGGGCGGTGCCGCGGGAGGAGCGGCTTGCGCCGCAGCGGCCCGCTTTTCCATGACCCTGCGCACGTAGTTGAGCCGTATCGCCACCATGACTGCGAGGAAAGCGAAGGCGAAGCAGGTGCCGATGAAGAAGCAGATCCAGAAAGGCGGCAGGCGGCCGGACAGGCCGCGGCTGATGAAATAGGGTAGCCCGATCAGCAGCCAGGGCAGCGGGTTGAACACCAGCAGCAGGGGCAGCACGCCGTAGCGCCAGGGCGCCTTGGGCGAATGCTTGAAGGCGTGCCGCAGCATCCCGGCGCTGCGAAACAGCAGCGACCAGAGCAGCATGCCGGCGAAAAAGCCGAATGCTCCTGCGCCGAGGGCCAGTGGCGTCATGCGGCGGGACTCATAGGGGCCGCAGCTGCTCGTCGAGCGAGCGGGTCTTGTCGGTGACGACGTCGCCGGTGTGCTTGGTGGTCTTGCGCTCGATCAACATGATGTGGCACTCCTGCTCGGCCACCGGGTTGTGGCGCACGCCTTTGGGCACGACGTACATCTGGCCCTCGTCCAGCTCCACCGCGCCGTCTTCCAGCTCGATGCGCAGATGGCCCTTGAGGATCAGGAACAGCTCGTCCTCGTTGTCGTGGCTGTGCCAGGCCAGCGAGCCGTGGACCCGGGCCACCTTGATATAGGCGTCGTCGACTTCGGCCACCACGCGCGGCGACCAGAATTCGGTGAGCGAGGCGGCGACCTGTGCGGGTGTTGCGATGTTGTGCGCAATGGGTACGGACATGGCGATCCTTATTTGCCGGTCTTGGTCTTGATGTTGTCGAGGTAGGCCTGGAACGACATGGTAATTGCCCCCGTTTTGATCCGGTGAAGATACTGCGCAACATAGCGTACTCGCCGCTACAGCTGGGTAAACACCCAGGACGCCCAGCAGGCGAAAGCGATGCCGATGCACCCGACCAGCACGCCAATGCCGATGCGCAAGCCCGATGAGATCTCATGCGAAAAGCGGTTCCACAGGCGTGACGACCAGATCCGGTCGGCCAATAGCATCGACAGAAGACACAGGGGCGGGCTCAGGCCGATGAACAGCAGCCAGCCGGTGCGGGAGTGCGGTACCACGGGATAGAACAGACCCGCGAGAACGGCCGCGGCGACCAGCCAGGCCAGCATTCCCCACAGGATGTAACCGGGCGGCGTCCAGCAGCCGGCTTATGGGCTCGCGCTGCGCAGATCGGCGTCGGCCCACTGCGATGCGAGCGGCGCATATGCTGCTTGCAGCCGGCGCTGGATGACCTTTGCGAGTTGGCTGGCCCACAGGGCATAGGCTTCCGCCCCGGGATGAAAGCCGTCGGAGGCCGCCAGCGCCGGATTCGGCGGGAAGTCGATGGGAGCGAACTCGCAGCCGTCGCTGTGTTGCGCCCAGTGGCGCAGGTCGCGGTTGAACCGCCGTGCGCGCAGGCCCAGATACCAGCGCAGCGGCTGCGGCAGGGCGGGGAAATGGTGCATGGGCGGGAGGCTGGAGAGCAGGATATGCCGGGCCTGGAACCGGCCCTGCAGCAGCTCGACCAGCCGGCGCTGCACCGCTAGCCACTGCACCCGGCCGGTACTGCCGGTGACATCGTTGACGCCGGTGGAGGTGACGACGACGTCGAAGCGCTGTTCCGGCTCCGCCTCAAGCAGTTGCAGGACTTCCGCGCTGGTAAAGCCGCTGGTGGCGACGAGCTTCCACGAAACGCGGAAAGCCGGAGCGAGCGCGGCGACCAGCTGGCCGGAAAGCGCTTCGGCCTGCGTCGCCACCCCAACGCCGGCCGCGGACGAATCGCCGAGGATCAGCAGGCTCAGCGGCGGTCCGCTGCCTTCGACGCCCTGGCGCAGCCCTTCCGGCTCCGGCAGGCGCGGCGTCACCCGCCGCACGTAGCGGCCCTGCGCCAGGAGGACGGGGCCGAGGCCGATGGTGGTGAATTGGTAGCCCATGAAAACCTCGTTACCTTCAAATGTGAACACGCTACCTGGTTTGGTTCTCTGCGTGTTGTCCGGCGGCGGCAGCGCCGATCCGCGACGGTCGGATATGCGAGCGGAAATTGACGATGGAACCCAGCATGAACAAAGGCGTCGCCAGCCCAAGCAACAGCAGCCAGCCGGTTGCCGTATGCGGCACCGCGGGCCACAGAACCAGCATCAGCAGGCCGGCAGATACCAGCCAGGCCAGCAGGCCCCAGAAAACGGCGAGAATGGTTCTGCGCAGGGTGCTCACCGTCGGCTTCTTTTGAGCAGGCGAATGGTCCGGATGGAATTCGGCAGCCCCATTCCAGCTGCGACCAGCATAAAGATGGTCACGTAACTGGGGAACCAGATCCGCAAGGCCATGGACACCACCAGCACCAGCAGGCTCACGCCGCCGATGAAAGCCATCGCATAGCCAACAGCCAAAAGCACACGAGTTCTTTTGTCCATCAAATGGTCCTTGCTGGCGACGCCTGTTGTCCGGTTGGTGTGCCGGGTCAGAGCACAGCACTCAGGGCCGCTTGCGCCGCTTCATGCTGCTTGCGCTTCCACAGGCGCGATACGGACAGGCGAAAGAAGAAATACGAAACCGGCAGGCCACCTAGGAAGCCGGCGATCGTGGTGATGATCAGGAATTCCCTGGAATCGCCGCGCGGCGAGATGCCGGCGATGCCGATCACCGCGCCGGTGATGGCGCCGGCGACGGCGCCCGCCAGGGCACTGCCGATAGCGCTGCAGATGAAAAACAGCGCCCAGGCACGGACGTAGTCGCTTTCCTGTAGGGGTGATGCGGTATTCATGGGGTGCTTCCCTGCCTGGCCGGTTCGGCGGCGGCCTGATTCGTGATGGTCGATGTGGTGTTCATACTTGCATGATGCGGCCGCATCCCGGGTATCGCTTGTGGAATGCCGGCGCTGGCGCGACGACAAATCCGCAATGTACGCAGCGAAGCGCCTTTATCAGGATGCTCACGTCTCCTACCAGGGCACCAAGGCCGATGGCGAACCAGCCGAGCATGAACTCCCATCGGGCCGCCAGCGACAGGATAGCCAGTGCCAGGAGAAACGCCAGGGAAAGAGAGATCGCCAGAATCGGATGCGGCGCGACGCGCAGATGCCAGTAGGCGTGTGCGCCGCTGAAGGTTTCGGTGGCCCATTGCGATGGCATGGCTATCGATCCGCGGCGGTGACTGCACCGGCGGAAGTAGGCCGACCGGTGAAAACGAGGATCGCGATAATGCTCACTTCACCGTCCAGGTGAATCCCCGCTTGGCGTAGCACGCAATCAGCGGCAGAGCTGCAAGGACGGCGATGATCGGGGCAACGCCACGCCATGGGCCTGCCGGCAGCAGCGACAGGGCAGCGATGAAGGCGATGGCCATCAGCACGGCCGCGACGCACAGGAGCACGATGCCGCCGGATTGGTGTTGCCGCTGCAACTCCACCTCGCAGCCGGGACAAAAATAACGGTCGGCTGCGAACTTGAACCAGGTCGAGCGATTCGACCGTGTGCGCAGCACGCGCACTTGGCGCACCGGCAGAGGCGCTTCGCAGGCTGGGCAGCTTCTGGCCATCGGTCCTCGATGTCCCCGCGCCGCCAACGGCATCTGCTCAGGCGCTTGCATGGGGCGGCTCCTGCGGATGCCGATCCTTGAGCGCGAGCAGGACGATCAGGCCGATGAGGCTGAACATCGCCAACGCTATGCCGAGCCACCCGGGTCTTCCCTTGGCTTTCGCATAAGCCCAGAAAGCGACCCAGATGCCGAGGGCGATGACGAACATCAGGATCGCCGGCGCGCCGCCGGACTGCCAGATGTTTCCGCTGGCGGCGCGCGAGCCGAGAATCACGGCAAGGCCGAAAGCGGCCGCAGATACAGCGAGCGCCCTGTTTCCGATCTTCTTGTACCTGGCGAGCACGTTCATCCCCTGTGCGACTGACCCCGGCGGCCGGGCCGACCGCGCGTCCCGCCAATTTACTGCAAGTCCGCTTGGCTCAAGCGGCACGAACCGGACTCCGCCGGATGGACGGTAGGGCCGGCCCGAGCGAGGGGCTGATGCTGCCGATGGTATATTCGTCGATTGCTCGTGAATCGATCAGCGGAGCCCGCCGCGTATTTGCGGTGCGCGATGAACGCAGCAGGATCAAACCCATTGGAGGCCGTGTGCGCAGATTGTCTTTGCCAGTTGCCTTGGCCTTCACCGCCGCCGTCGTCCAGGCGGCTGCGCAGCAGGACACCGCGGGGCAGATGCTGACCGCCTGCAAGGCCGTCCCCACGGCCCAGGTGGGGACACAGGCCGGGACTAGCGAGGTCCGGCTGCCCACGGATTTCTATACCGGCTATTGCTGGGGCGCGTTCTCCAGCCTGCAGTCGGCAACCACGGCGAAGGACTGGCGCGGCAGGCAGCAGTTCGACGCCTGCGTCCCGCCGCAGGCCACCAAGCTGCAGCTTATCGCCGCGTTCACCCACTACGCCGGCAATCATCCCGAGCAGCTCGACAAGGATTACTTCGGCGTAGCCCTCGATGCGTTCAAGGACGCATTTCCCTGCAGCAGGAAATAGCGGGGCCCATTCAGCCCGAGCGGCCCGCGCAGGCGTGGGTGGACTGCCTTATTTCAATGACGTGACCTGCAGGCGCCGCCTTATTTTGCGGTCAGGGCCTTCAGCTTGTCGGCGTCGACATATTTCTCCAGCCCGGCCATCGACTTCTTCACCTCGGGGCTGGAGAACAGCTCGCTGGCCGCAACCTGCCCGAGCACCTGGAAGCTCAGCTGCATCGTCGCCGGCCCCTCGTAGCTCAGTGCCTTGCTGGCCTTGTCGCGGCACGACACGGTGAGCAGCTTCATGAACAGCGTGCCGGTGGTCTTGTTGGCCTGGTCCATCGCTTCAGGCGTGACGGAGGCGATGGAGGACACCGCCGGATGCGCCGCCGCCGCCGCGAACATCCACCGCACCAGGGCGGCGCGGTCGTCCTTGGTGCTGGAATCCACCAGGCACTTGGAAAGATCGTCGCCGTAGGGGCCGGCATGCGCCGAAATGCAAAGCAATGCAGTGGCGGCAACAGCGATTCGCGCCTTGTGTTTCATGACTTCCCCTCAAGTCGAAATACGATGATTCAGGTCCAGCCTGCGCAGCCGGATCATGCCCGTGCCGATGCGATCCTGTAAACCGGCGAGGCGATGGCGGCGGTGTCGGCAGCAAGCAGCCCGGGAAGCGCGCAGCGCTATCCGGGGACGCAGCCCTTCGCAACAGGCCCCGGGTAGCACTGCGTGCTTCCCGGGCTACGGTTCCTGTCGGGTGCAGTGTGGTCTCGGGCCGCATCACTTCTCGCCGCGAAACCGCTGCACCGTCTGCTTGACCAGATCCTGCATCAGCGCCTCCGCTGCCGCGGCACCGCGATTGCGCGCGGAGAGTGCTTCGAACATCTCGAAGCCGGTGAGGGCGAACAGCACGTCGATCAGTTCCGGATTGGGCTTGGGCGCGTCGGGCAGCAGGCGCTTGACCAGCACGGTCAGCGCCTGGCGGCGGCGCTCGGTGCGCAGGCGCAGGCTGGCGGCGACTTCCGGATCGAGCCGGGCGAGGGCGCCGAACTTGGGCATCAGCTTGCCGGTGCTGTCGTGGCCGGACCAGAAGCGGCAGAAGGTGGAGACGAAGCGGCGCAGCGCCACCTCGATGTCCGGCTCGGACATCACCGATGGCAGATCGGTCAGGCCGCCCTGCTGCGCTACCTCGTCGAACACCGCTTCCAGCAGGCCGAGCTTGGACTCGAACTGGTTGTACACCGTCAGCCGCGTCACGCCCGCCTGCTTGGCCACGCCGTCGAGCGAGAACGGCGGCAGGCCCTTGCCGTCGCCGAGCAGGGCGCGGGCGGCGGCGAGGATGCGCGTGCGCGTTTCATCGGCCGCGGCGGCGCGGGCAGGGCTGCGATAGGAACGGGGGCCGCTCTTGACAATCATAAATTGAATATACAGTATGTATAGCGAATATCGATAGCGACTGGAGACACCAATGAACGAACTGACTCTTATTGTGCTGGCCCGCGCGATCCATGTCTTGTCCGGCGTGGCCTGGGCCGGCGCCACCTTCGTCATGGCGGGCGTGGTGGTGCCCCTGATGGCGCGTCACGGCGCGGAGGGCGCCGGCCGCTGGCTGGGCATGGTGGGGCGCCGCGCCGGCAGCGCTTCGATGGTCGCGGCGCTGCTCACCACCCTCTCCGGCGGCTACCTGTTTTCCGCCCTGCACCCGCACGACACATCGGCCAGCGGCCTGGTGCTGATGAGCGGCGCGGTGGCGGCGCTGCTGTCGCTGGTGGTCGGCTTGGTGGTGGTGCGGCCCATCGGCCTGAGCCTGGCCAGGCTGCAGGCGCCGGGCCCGGAAGGCACGCCGCCCAGCGCCGACGCGCTGCAGCGCATGGCCGCGCTGC
>FTIF01016116.1_pt1 | contig 14365 bp, 18 predicted proteins | sample 1658001 | NCBI WGS metagenome assembly FTIF01 (sample SAMEA3914789, study PRJEB12502) | metagenome | biome: forest; material: soil | place: Canada | collected 2011-07-03 | depth 0.3 m | reverse complement strand
ACGATGGAAGATCGACGCGAGCTAATCGAGCAGCTGACCCACGAGGTGATGCGCTGGACGGTGAAGACGGACGGAACCTCGGTCTCGATCTCCGCCGATGGCGAGGCAGACACTCGGAACCTGACGACGTTCCTCCGCGACAACCCGAAGGCGCTCGAAGAACTGAGCGGCGGCCTGCCCCGCGACGAGCTCGCCGAGCGCATGCATGCGGTGATCAATGCCAGCGTTGCAGCCCATGCGCGCGCAACCGGCAGTCCGGCGCCATCCGCTATTCCAAGCAACCCGACCAGAATGAGCGACGCCCTGGTGAGGTTCGCCGCGAGCAAGAAGGCAAGCGCGGAGAACTCGGCACGTACTGCGCGCGACAAGAATCGGCTTCTCGAGAAGCTCGTGGCTCATCTCGTGTCGACCGGCTTCGAGGCCGACCCGTTCGTCCATGACATCGCGACCAACCATCTCTCAGCGTTCCTCGATTCGGTTCCGGTCAAGGGGACGAAGGGCGGCTCGGGCGCAGACGACGAGGCCTCGCCGAAGACGCTGATCAAGAAAATCTCGGATCTCGCGTCGTTCTTCCAATATGCGAAGAGCGAGCTCCGCGCTTGTCAGGTCGACCCCACAGCAGGTCTGGATACGCGTCGCAATTCGCGCAGCGGGTCGTACGCGAGCAAGTGAATTTGGACAAAGCGGCGACATTCGCTGCCGACGAGCTCTCGAAGCGAGAAATACCAGAGCATACGGTTAGTGAAATCAGCGACGATTTCTTAAATGCCTATGAAAAAGAGGCGTCGCAGATGAGCACGGATGGAATGCGTAGACTTTTTGGACGCATTCTCGCCGAAGAGGTTGTCGCTCCCGGAACTTTTTCAATAAAAACAGTTCGCCTTGCAGCCCAGTTGGACAATGCAGTAGCCACGGCATTTCGAAATTTGTGTTCCCTTTCTTGCTACATATCTCTCCCCAACGGAGTAATGTTGGATGCAAGAGTTTGCTCGCTTGGCTCAAATGCGGCCGCGAACGGTTTATCGACATATGGGCTGAGCTTTGATGTTCTTAACACGCTGCAAGAGTACGGTTTGATAATTTCAGACTTCAACTCTTACATGAACTATGGCCAAGCAGTCCCTGTCAATCTGACCGCAAGGGTTGCGTTTGACTATCTAAACGCTCGATACGTCCTTGTTTCAAAGGCACCAATTACCGCCATGCCGGAGTTCAATGTTCACGGCGTGGCGTTATCGAAAACTGGAAAAGAGCTAGCGACAGCAATCGAGCTCATCGAAAATAATGCTTACACCACAGCCCTTAGAACTTTTTTTGATTCGCAAGGCTACGTGATGACAAAACTTTGACCATCTGCGCTCCCACCAGTTGTTCAGCTTGTCACATCATCCCAACTGTACCCGTGTAATGTCTCTCAGCCCTAGAATCGTAAACTTGTGGCTAAGAGGTGACGTTGTTCGCGGTGGCTACCTCGCAGAGCCCAACGCATGAGTATTGATGGCAGCTTGTCCGCTCACCGATTGATAGAACAGCTTGAGGAACTGCTCGATCAGTTCCCACTAAGCAGCGTCATCCGCTCACACGCTGGGCTGGTCGATGAGGCCCTTGAGTTGTGGCGAGAACGGTTGGACATGCTTGGAGACCCAGGTCGTCGGTATTGGGATCATCCGGTCGAGCTTCTGTATGACGAAGTCGGGGTGCTGCTGGGGGCGATGTTCGTTTTGGTTCAGGCAGCAGTGACGGAGACCGTCTCGATAACCAAGCGCGTATACGAGCTCAACGGCCAAGCCATCGGTAAAAAGGCTATCCTCAGGTTGAAGGCGCCCGTGGATAGCAAAACCGGTCTGACTTATCCGGAAGTTGCGGACGCTGCGGCGAACTACTACAAGCACCGGTTCGAATGGCCTCGGACTTGGGCTGAGGCAACGAACGGCCAGCAAATCGCGACTATGTCGACGCTTCAAGCCATCGGTATGCACGACACCGCTGAGTTGACGGACAACCTGCAGCGCGCCTGTTACCTCATCATGCGCGATTCGAGCGCTGACGGCATCGGCCGCCTCTCGGCGCTTGTCGTTGAGGACTGGCGTGAGAAGCTGGCTGCGCATCTGCGGAAAGAGTTTCGGCTTTCTTCGTACTGAGGCGCAGTCCGTGGGCCGCGCCCACCAAGTACTGGTACATGAGCTGGATCTGCATACTCCCGCGTAGGCTGCAAGAACCGAAGTAGGTCGGCGGAAGCTCGACAGGAACCAAGAGCCGCGCATCGCCAGGGACAGCAATGCACCGACTGCCGCCTCGCACGCCGGCGTGCTGGACGTCGGCTCACCGCCCTAAAGCAGCCGCTGGATACCGTTGCCGGAAGGTCGGGACGGGCTGCTAAGCCGCCCAGTCGTGCCATCTCCGGCAACTGCTCCGTGCTGCGAATCGAGCGGCGCCCGCTTGCCGGGCCCGTAGGCGTTGAGAGCGCCATCGACGAGACTCGCGACGATCGGTTCGGCTCAGCCGGGCTCCTGGCTCCGCCAATTGTCCCGAATCGGCGCGCCGCCTATCGAGTCAAGTCGTAGGCAGACCTGCCAGGCACTCCGCTCAAGCGGTCAGCCTAAAGACCGCCACCGTCTCACCCAGACTTGCACTACGGGACTGAAGGTCCTCAGACGCTGAGTGCGTCTGTTCGACAAGTGACAAGTTCTGATGCGTCAGCTCGCTGAGAGTGTGGAGCGCGCTGTCGACGGCCGCGATTCCGTTGGACTGGGCCTTGCTCGAATCCTCGATTCGACGCATTTGATCGGAGACACGTTCTACCTGCGTGACGATGTCGTCCATGGTGCGTCCTGCTTCTTGCACCTCCCCTGCTCCGATGCTCACGAGCTCGACAGACGTGGAAATCAGCTTTGCGATCTCCTGCGCCGCCGCAGCACTGCGCTTAGCAAGTGCTCGAACTTCGCTGGCCACCACGGCGAACGCGCGGCCCTCGCCGGCGGCCCGAGCAGCCTCGACGGCAGCATTGACGGCCAGAATGTCCGTCTGGAAGGCGATGTCCTTCGTCAGATCCACGATGGTCGCGATTCGCTTGCTGGCGTCGTGGATGTCGTTCATGGTGGCGACGACGCGCTGCACGGCGACGCCTCCACGTCGCGCAACCTCGGAGGCCTCCACCACCATGGCCCCCACGTCCCGTGCGCTGCCCGAGTTACTGGTAACCGCCGCTCGGAGCTCGCTCATCGTTTCGACAACGCTGCTGACCTGGCCGGCCTGTTGGTCTGTCCGTACGCTCAGGTCTCGGTTCCCGCGGGCGACCACGTCGGAGATGGCGTGGATGTCCACAGAGCCTTCGCGCACCGCGCCCACCAGTCCCCGCAGCGACGCCTGCATCTGCCGTAGCCGGTCCAGCAGGGCTCGAAGCTCGCGTGGTCCCTCGACAACGACAGTCCTGACCAAATCACCTTCGGCGACCGATGCTGCAACGTCGACCGCCTGTCGCAACGGCCGGGTGATCGATTTGATGATCAAGACCGCCAAGGCTGCAGCCAGTGCAAGTCCCAAGCAGGTCGCCGCCGCAAGAACCACTCGCGCACGCGACCGGGCATCGAGGGCCGAGGCCACAGCTTGATCGGCTGCCTGCGACTTGAGCCTGCTGAGCTCCTCAAGTGCCTGATGCATCTTGACTTGCTGCTGCTGGCTCTGACCGGTCAGTAGCGTCCAGGCGTCGTCCCACTCCTTTCTTTCCGCCATGCCAACCGCGCTGTCGCTGCCGGTGACGTATTGGCCCCAGGTCGTCTTGAAGGCATCGAAGGCTTCGGCCTGCTTCGGACTCCCCACTGAAGCCTGAAGGGACGGCATCGTGTTTTCGACCGCCTGTCGTGCCTTGGCGAGATCGACCAACACAGCCGGTCGGTTGTTGGGCTCGGAGAGCACACGCAACTCAGCTGCCCGGTACTCGGAGACGCTGAGGCGTTCCTCGAGCGCATGTTGTACGCCGGGCAGCGAGCTTTGACCGAGTCCGACAGCCACCGTAGCCACCCGGTCCATCTGCGTCCACGCAAAGGCTGCGATCGCCAAGACGATGGCCAGACAGACGACGACGAGCGTCAAAACCCGTTGGGCAATGCTGACAGTCGTTCCACGCTCCTGGGTGTTTGACTGGATGTCTTGGTGCGTCGGCGGCGCAATGTCGCCTACCGGCTTTTCGGATGAGGTCACGGGAGGGTCTCCGGTTGTCGTGCGGGTGTCGTGGATTGGTATACAGACAGCGCCGTCAGCAAAGCTTGCTGAGATTTGCGTAAGGATGTTTGGGCGGCCGCGACTAAAGGCCTACGTCATCGTCATTGGTCAGCACACATGCAAATCTTTCAACATCAATCAACTGGTTCGCACAGCGCCGTGCTGGCTCTCGTGGCAAGCACCCTCTCGTTCGCAGCCCTGCTTGTCCATGCGGAGGTGGCGGTCGCCGACGCACAGTCGGCGGCGGGAATCGTCACGGACGCGACCATCGACTTCTCTCATGGAGACCACCACATCTACGTGTACTACGCTGCAGGCGGAGTGTCTCGAGCCGGAGACGGCGTGGGAGAGCGTCGTGTCGTCGGACGCTGGAAAGTCCGCCCAGATGGGACGGTGTGTTTCCTCCACGACGACCCCAATCAAAGCGGATGTGTCTTCGTGCGCGTAAGCGGCAATCAGATCGAGTTCCATCGGATCGACGGCGTTGTCGAAGGTCCCTTCACTCTTGAGCGCGGCAATCAGCACGGTCTCTGAGGCAGAAGCAACTCGATGCGCCTGTGCCCCGGCGCTTCCAACAGATACAGACCACGGTTTCCGGAACAACACCATGAACTTTCAACCTCTCCTGACCACTGCCCTGGTTGCCTGCCTCTCAGCCGCCTTGCTCACTCCAGCAGTTGCAGCACCGCAGGCCGCCTCGGCTCCCGTGACATTGCCCACCCTGAGCGGTCATACCCCGCAGGGTCAGGCGGTCGATCTCACCGCGTACCGTGGCAAGGTGGTGATGCTGCTGTTCTGGTCGACAGACTGCGCTGTCTGCCTGAACACCCTGCCGGAACTCCGTCGCAACCTGGCTGGTTGGCGAGGCAAGGACTTCGTAGTGATCGCTGTGAACCAGGATCCTGAGCAACGTACATTGACCGACTACGAAGCACTGTTGGATCGGCTGGTGCCGCCCAACCCTCAGATGAAGATCGTGTGGCGCAAGGAGTCGCTGCATCGGGACAACTTCGGGGCCATGCCTCCTCGCGAGCTGCAAACCGTTGTTCTCGACCGCACTGGTCACGTCTTCAAGTCAGTACACGGTCGATTTCCACCCGAGGTATGGGACGACCTTGCCGACTTGCTGTTGAACTAAGTGCTGGACGCAACCGTCGAGCTCGGCCGCAACCGGCGCCTTGCTCGACGTCTATCGATCTCAATGACGTGGTCGTCTTGCGCTCGGCTTAGTGCTTGGGAGCCGTCAGCGTTCCGCCCATCTTGTCGCACGTCCCCTTCGTGACGTACTTCCAGTCATCCGGATCGTTGTCCTTTGTCGCTTGCCCGGCGCACGAGTGCGTGCCGACGGCGCTGGAGCAGTCATTGGCGCCAGCCTTGGCGACGCCGTAGCACTTGTCCTTGTTCGGTTGCGGTGCGGCCGGGCCCGCATTGGCCCCGGAAATGATCCCGACGCTCAGTATCGATGCCAGAGCTGTTTGGAGGAGGAGGCGCTTGTCCATGGAGAAATCCTCTATCAAAGGAAGAAACTGCGATGTACGTGTCGCACGCACTGCGGCACTAACCCTTAGTCGTGACGAACGCTTCCCCCTTACAGGCCTTACTTCAACGCGTGACCGAATTCACGAACCGCAATTTCGAAGGGGTTGTTCGTTCTCCTGCGAAGGGATGCGCTCAGCTGTGCATCTCGCGCAGCGGACGTTTCGAAGCGACCTCTACTACCGGCTGAATGTGGTGCCAATTGCCGTGCTATCCCTCGACCAGCGCAGGGAAGACGTCCTCCCGCTCGTTCACCGGCTCGTTGCGGAGTTCAATCGACAGTACGGACTGTCAAAGCGACTTAGCGCGCTGGCGGTAGCGTTAAGCCCGCGACATCGTCGAAGCGCCATTCGAAGCCCCATCCCCAATGACGTCCGCTTGGCGAATGGAGATCGTTGGCCAGCGCGACGACGATCTCGTTGGCGCCCGCGCGCAGAGGGACGTCGAAGCCACCGTTGTCGATCGACAAACGACCCATCGGTGGCCTGCGCCCGGACGCTGGGTAATACAGGTTTCGGTCCGCGAACACACGCTGCCCGTTGACGAAGACCCAGGCTTCGCGCGCCCATCCGAACGCGACGTGCCGCGTCGTCGCGCGATCGGCCGCGACCGTCGTTCTCACCCATGCAAGATCCGGGATGCCTCGCGGCGTGCCGTGCTCGCGGCCCACGTCTACGAAGCCTTTTCGGCCGGCGTCCAGCGACCGCCACGCCGCCGCGTCGGCTGGGTGCGACCGCCAATCGACTTCCTGCCCTTGCCACTGTGTCGTCGGCGCGATCCACCAATGGCGAAGGTAGCGCGGGTCGTTTGCCACGGGGTCGGGCAGCGACACGGGAGACAGGCCGTCGACTGCCCCCTCGGCCACGACCAGATTGGCGAAGGTCGCATCGCCGCGCAGTTGCAGCAGGCCGCCGGCGGCGTCGCCCTCGAGCTGGCCCACGCGCAGCGCGGGCGTGGCCTGGCCGTTGACGAATACGTCCATGCGTGCGCCGGAGACGACCAGCCGCACATGGTTCCAGCCCGATGCATGCACGGGCGCAGCAGCCTCGTATTCGGGAAAGACGTCCCACTGGACATTGCCGTGGCGCACCGGTGCGTACTGCACGCACTCGACGGACTGCGGGCAGCCCGCGTCGATTCGCAGGTAGACGTTCTCGGCGCTGTCCGCGTCGAGTTCGCGGAACCAGATCCCGGCGATGCCCTGGTTGTCGGCGTCCTTCAGAATGTCGAAGTCGATCGTTCCGTTCGCGAATCGCTGTGCGACGAGGGTGGCGCCGCCGCCGGTGACATGCATCAGTCCGTGTGGAAAGCCGGCTCGGCGCAGGTACTCGACGTGGCCCGTGGTCGTCCAGCGGCCAGCGGCCATCTCCACCGCCATCGGGCGGGGCATGGTGTGGGCGACCAGGCAAGGCACCAACAACGACAAGACGGCGGCGAAGCGGCGCCAACGACCCGGAACATGCATGGCAAGATTCGGCGGAACAAGACGCTCGACTCTAAGCACGCTGCAGCGCCCTGCCGCGTCTGTTGCGACGAAGCACCGATCCGGCGTCCTGACCGACGGACTGTCGTTGCAGATCCCTGGCACGTTCCAGAATGCGCATCGATTCGGTGGTCAGGTTCTGACCTAGCATGTCCTGACAATACCCGCCCGCGTCCATCTCTAAACCGCAGTCAGTCCGCCGTCGACCGCTAGGTCGATGCCGGCGATGTAGCTGCTTTGATCAGAGGCGAGAAACAAAGCCGCGGAGGCGATCTCGTCGGGACGCGCCAGGCGAGCCAGCGGCGTCATCTCGGTGATTTGCCGTCTCGCTGCGGCCGCGCCCTCCTTGGACGGGAACTGCTCATCGAACATCGGCGTGTCGACTGCCCCAGGGCTCAACACGTTGGTCCTGATCTTCCGCTCCTTAAGTTCGCTGGTCCAAGTCCGAGCAAATGACCGAAGCGCTGCCTTGGTGGCGCTGTAGGTGCTGCGGCCCGGAAGACCTTTGTTCTTCCCGGCGGACGCTACGAGGATGATGGAAGCACCATCATTCAAGTAAGGCAGCGCCTTTTGCACGGTGAAATACGTGCCGCGGGCGTTGGTGTTGAAGGTCTTGTCGAAATGCTCGGGTGTTACTGTGGCGGTCAGTTGCTTTTCGACGAAGGCCGCGCCCGCAAAAATCACATCGATCTTGCCCTTCTTAGCAACGGTCTCGTAGAGGCGGTCGAGGTCAGCGAGCTTTGAGATGTCGACGTTCACGCCGGTGACGTTCTTGCCAAGCTCTGCTACGGCCTTGTCGAGCTCGGCCTGGCGGCGACCAGCGATGAATACATAAGCCCCCTCGTCAGCAAACCTCTTGGCGGTCGCGAGACCAATCCCGCTGCTGCCCCCTGTGACAACGGCGATCTTGCCTTTCAGTAGAGGCATTTGTTGCCCTCTCGGCTATTGGCATCGAGGGCCGTCGGGTTCTGGCCTCGGCGCAATTCCTCGTTCAGCCGTCCCACTTCCCGTTCCAAGCGTTCGATGCGACAGAGCGTATGGTCGAATCCGGTGGACTCCATCACTTGCACGAACGCCCAGACGGCCCCGAGAGCGCGGCGAAGTTTTCCTTGCTCTTGGACCGGATGGTTCGCAGTGTGTGTCATCGGAGGCCTTTCAAAGGCGGTGGCTCGGTTGGCCCGACGCCACCGACGTGTCGAATCAGAGCTGTGACCAGCCGCCATCGACCGGGAGTTCGGCGCCGGTCGTGAATGTCGCGTCGAAGGCGAGGAAGAGGACAGCCTTGGCGATTTCCTCCGACCTCCCGAAGCGCTTCATGGGAACCATGCCGCTCGCGTGTCCCTTCACCTGGGCGGCCGCAGCCTTGTCAGGGAACGCCTTCTCGAGGATGCCCGTGTCGATGGGGCCGGGCGTCACTGCATTCACGCGAATCTCGAGAGGAAGCAGTTCGACGGCGAGCGTCCGAGCGAAGGATCGCAGCGCAGCCTTGGCGGCTCCGTATGTGACCTGGCCAGGCATTCCCTTGACGTTGGCGATCGAGGTCGTGAGTACGACAGCTCCTCCCCGGTTGATGAGCGGCGCGAACTTTTGGACCGCGAAAAATGGCCCTTTGGCGTTCAGGTTGAACATCTCGTCGTAGATGGCCTCGGTCACGTTCGCGAGAGGCGTTGGAATGCTGAACCCGGCGTTGACGAAAAGCAGGTCGACGGTGTCGAACTCGGTCTTCACCCGAGCGGCGAGGGCGTCGATGTCCGTCAACGATCGCGCATCGCTCGAAACGACGATGGCGTCGGTCCCGAGCTCTCGCTGCGCCGATTCCAAGCCGCCAGGGGAGCGGCCCGTCACCAGAACACGCGCGCCGTTATCAAGGAGCATCTTCGCTGTCGCGAGCCCCATTCCACTGGTGCCACCAATGATGACCGCCCGTTTTGATTCGTACCGTTTCATCCGTTTTCTCCGTGCGACCATCGGGCCGCCAAGTTGTTTATGAACTACTTGGTACGATAATCGACGAAGCGGCTGCGGTCAAGGCATTTTCGAACTTTACGTTTCAAAAATCCGCATGGCCTGCGGGCGGTCTTGTTGCGCCGGCCATCGATCTCTGCAATGGGCTATTGCGCGATCGGCGGCTGCGACCGCACATCCCCTCGGACGTCGCTCTCAAGCTGCAGCGGAAGCGAAATCGAGGACAGAGACCTTGGCTACAGCCTGAAAAGCAGCTTCTTGGCTGTCGCGGTCAAGGAGGTGAGGTTGGCGCTGCGCCTCAATTGGACCCGTGAACTTTCCCTTAGCCGAGGCGAAGAACTGCCCTGAGACGTCGGTGCCGAACTTAGCCACCTGGAGGTAGCGACGGGCAGCCGTCTCGGGCGTCTGATTCATGCCAGGAATGTGGCTCACGATCGGGATCATTAGATATTTCACCAACAGGCCAGCGTTTCGCCCTACCTCGGTGGCGGTGGCCGCACCGGGCGAGACCGCGTACACGGCCATGCCGGTGGGAAGCCGTCGCGATAGCGCTGCAGCCCACCAAGCCACAATGAGTTTTGCGTCGGCATACGCATTGTTGGGAACATACTTCACGGTCGGCCCGCTGCGCAGGAGGGCTTCCACAGCGGCGGTTCGGTCACCACGGTGGTACTTAGCCGCGAAGGCTGGCAGGTCGGTGTATTTGAACAAGGGCACGCCGCCACGAGCTGGTTCTGCGCTGGCAATGACGATCCGTGCGTTCGAGCTTAGGAGCCCCGCTTCGAGCAACCCTTCGGTCAGTTGATGATGGCCGATCAATGGAGCTTGAGAGGCTCCAATGCCGGCCGCTGTGATCACGCGCTTCTTGCCTGGGACCATCCCGGCGTTGAGCAGTAGGAGATCGATCTGCTGCCCTTGCTTGCTTAGCTCCCCGAGGGCTTTCCAGACGTTGGACGGATCGTCCAGTTCCAACTCCAGCGGCGTGAAGATCCGCGATTTCGTCTCGGCCGCGAGCCGTTCGGCCGCTTCTTGGGCGCGAGACAGGCTGCGCCCGGTGACGATGACCTGGCGGTAGCCCTCGCTGGCGAGCAAGCGGGCTGCCGCATAACCGACCCCGCCAGTGGCGCCGGTGACGAGAGCGATCGAATGTTTCATGGACGGTTCAGTGGTGAAGGGGGAGTCGAACCAAGGTCGGCTGAGAACTCAGGGCGGCCTTGCCAATTTAGAACTAGTTAGTAATAATATCGACGTACAACCGAGCCGGTCAAGGACTTTCTAACCACATGGTTCAAAACACTGTGAAGCCCCGCGGACGCCCGCGCAGCTTCGATGAGAAGGAGGCCTTGGAAAAGGCGATCCAGGTCTTCTGGTCGAAAAGCTACGACGGCGTGACGATCGACGATCTCGTCGCCGGGATGGGCGTTGGACGGCCGAGCCTGTATGCCGTGTTCGGGGACAAGCGGACGATCTTCTTGCGGGCGCTCAAGATGTACGCAGAGGCCAAGGGCGCTCGTGCTGCGAAGGCGCTCTTCTCACCGCCGACTCTTCGCGACGCGCTGGCCAGCTTCCTCAGGCACGCCGTGGAAGCGGCGACCGAGGAAGGGTCGGCGGCAGGATGCCTGATGGTGTGCGTCGCGCCGCTAGTAGACGATGCTGAGGTCAGGCAGTTCCTGAAGGACGCCGTAGCCGCCGGCGTGGCGCTCGTGGAACGCCGTTTCTGCGACGGGATCACCGCGGGAGAAATCCCGCCTGACTTTCCTGTCGCCGCGCGCGCCATCCAGGTAGGTGACCTCGCCCGGGGTTTGACCATGCGTGCGCAGATGGGCACGCCGCGCGCAACGCTGCTCAGGGATGCCCAGGAGGCGGCTGACCTCGTTCTCGTGCCGCGCGTCGGAAACGTAGGGCTAGCAAGTTGACGTCGGCGCCGAGGGGCTCTGCGGGGTAGGCTTCGAGAGGCAAGCGGCCAGCGAAGTCAGGTTGACGCTATGCGCCTGGTCAGCGACCGCTTGACGATCCATTGCGGTCGCGCGCCGGCGTCGACCTCGAGACCGAAAACGCTGCATTGCTGCCGTCGGCCCAGACCGCCTCCTCGCATCCCGAACGAGTTCGCTGACGCTCGGCTGGACCTCGAAACGCGCGCGGCGTCTACGACGGGTTTCGAAGTGCTGCAGACATCGCCGGTCACCTGCATGGGTCGAACCGATCGCCCGCCGGGCGGTTCAAGGCGTTTGAACGGGCGTGTGCGTCAGGGCCGGTCGAACGACCGCTCGTCGGCGGCGCGGCCGGCAGGCCACCCAATGCCGTCATTCGCCGGGCCAACAAGGCAGCCCGATTGCAAGCGCCCCAACGTTCTATTTGCGGTCGGGCTTCGTCGACTTTTGCATGGTCTTGTCGTTTGGATTGCATCGAGTCAGTTCGGTTTTCAGGCGAACAACCTCTATTTCCTTTGATGCAAGGTCTTGCGCGAACCTGTCAAGCCTCTCTTGCAGTTTCGCAAGCGTCTCATCTTGTTCAGCCACCCGTTTGGCCTTTGTAAGGAGATCGCGCTTAACAGACGCCAACTCACCTTTCAACTGCGTTGCATCCGCCGCGGTACCCAACAGGTTCTCATCCTTCGACGCAACCACGCCGATAAGGCCAAATATTGCCAGCGTCATGCTGCCAAACAGTGCTGCGGCATATCCGTTCTTCATGATGTGACGTGCTCATTGGCAGACTTCGAGAACAGTACGATCACGAAACTGGAGAGTAGCGCGGCACCAGCCGTCATAGCCATGAAAATTGCGGTCCAAGGACTACTCTCGGTGTGCCACTTAACGGGGGGTTCAATGTAAGAAGTCAGGATGAAGAGCGAGACGATGTCCAACCCTAGCGCAGTGACCAACATGGTCTGCCAGCGTCTCCCTTCGTTCCGAAGGTCAAATAGGAGCGTTAACTCCACAGTAATAAGAACGGTGATCAGCGAGACGCATCCAAAATAGGCCGCGAGATCGACGAAATTGGACTTTGGATCCACATCTTGATTGAGTTTAGGAAGTGAAGGTATCCACGAAAGCAGAAACGGGATGATCAGAATCGCCACTCCGGCTAACCATGTTTTACTCAGGTTTTGGCCTCTGCTAAACGTTCTGCGCAAGAGCGATTGGGACGTCGTCCGTAGAGGGACGTTTGTATTGATCGCAGTGACGAGATTGCCAGGCACCATGGCCCGTACTAAGTCGGCAGGATGCGGATCGAGCAAGGGATTCGCGGTCTGCTGTTGCTCCGCAGTTGGAACTGCATCTCCCCAGTCCTCGGGTATCAGTATGTCGTGGAAGCCTGCCTTGAAGAAGGCAAAAATACCTTGAATAAAATAGATTGCCGTCATCAGCAACAAGAGAAAAAACACAAGAGTGTTCTTGCCGCGGATCTTTGAATCACCGCTCGGCACGCTTCAGGATTGCTTGCGGAAACACTGGCACCTCCGGCACCACTAGGCCCGGATACTTGGCTGTGAGCGATCGGTGCTACGGCAACAAGAACAGCGGCGATCATGAGCGCAATGATTTTATTCAAGGTCATGGCAGGTCCTTTCGTTGCTCGCTGGAAGTGCAAATGTTGTCTATAACCTCGTCGATTGATTCACTGATTCGGCCCCGTGGCGAGGGAAAATTTCGGCCAGCCGCCAGTGCCTGCCTTCTTCCCCGAGTACCGGCAATGGCGTCGAAGTCAGAGCCGGCCGACTACTGGCCATGAGCTTCGACAAAGCCACCGCTGGCTATCGTCCGCTGTTGGCGGGGCTTGAGGCAATGCGGTACGCCCGGGTCGGCACTATTCGATCAGTTCGCAATGACCGCCCAATTAGACGTACCCTATTTTAGCTCCCATTCAACGACGTTATCAAACGTTGGGTTTGCATTATGAACCCAAGCGTCCAGCGTAGAATTCACATCGTCAGGATTGGAGCTGCGTCGGTACGACTGTACTACGCCTTCTTTTGATAAGAAGCTATCGTCCTTGCGCACCGAACCTTCATATTGCAATTCATTCGATTCGGGAACCCCAAGTGTGCCTTGACGAATCTCGACCTTAGCAAATGATCGAGTTGCGATTAAATTAAGACTGCCCATAATGTCCCCTCATGATGGATTCTTCATGTAATTGACTTTTAATATCAAAGTGACCGTGCCGGTGTCCGCGCCGATCTTTTTTACATGGATCGTCATCTGTTGGGCCGAATTATGTATGTATTCGACTGATATTGACTTGTTTATTCGATCCACTGGCAGAATATCGTCCGACGTATAGGAGCCGCCCGGCACAAATTGGAAAGAGCCATCGGCGATGGTAAACTGATCGTTTATTTCAGCTACGCAAAGACCGTGGTTGTTGTCATCAACGAAGACGGCGGATGCAGACGCCGGTACACCGATGTTAAACTGAACCGGGTGGAAATAAGCAACGCCGGCATTATGCGACGTCGGGGAAACCACCATCGGATTGCCGCCGTGATGCGTTGCAGTATTTGAGCAATATAAATTAATTGTGGAACCGTCACTGGTCATGTTTCGCTCCGTTTGCTGGACAGCAATCAGTCACCTTGCTCGCCGTCGCGAACACCGTCAATCCCATACCCTACGTTTGACACGACTGCTTCGGGGCGTCGAGATCACCTTGGCAAAGGACTGCTTGTGGGTCGATAGCGTGAGTGCAGCCCGCCGGGCAGCCGACGTTCGATCGGCCCTCACGGGCACTGCCGTTCAAACGCCTTGAACCGCCTCGCGGGCGAACGGTCCGACCCGTGCAGGTGACCGACGATGTCTGCAGCCTCCGAAACCCGTCGTAGCCGCTGCGCCCATTGCGACGCGCACCCCAGCGTCGTCGAGCTCGATCGCGACGCCTTGACGCAGCGTCGGCCGACGACAGCAATGCAGCGGTTGAAGACATCGGTGGGCTCTTACCGCTCGACTGCTTTTCCCCGCTTTGCGGACGGGTGCAAACGCCAGACGGCGCCATGGCAACGCGCACTTGCTCGATCGACGCGAGCGGGCGCGCGGTTTGATGGGAGCCGGACAGTCTTCAGACGAGTTCGCCGAGCGCTGCCGCGGTGAAGTCCTTCAAGCCTGTGGCATTGCCGATCCGCACCTTGGTCACCCAGTCCGGGTCGCCGAGTAGCGCGCG
>FTIF01002313.1_pt6 | contig 14466 bp, 14 predicted proteins | sample 1658001 | NCBI WGS metagenome assembly FTIF01 (sample SAMEA3914789, study PRJEB12502) | metagenome | biome: forest; material: soil | place: Canada | collected 2011-07-03 | depth 0.3 m | reverse complement strand
GCGTTCCAGCGCGCGCACCCGCACGTGGTGGTGCACCTGAGCTCGCGCACGCGCCCGTTCCTGTTCTCCGACACCCCGTTCGACGCCGCGATCCACGCCGGCGAGACGGGCTCGGCCGCATGGCCCGGCACCGAGATGCGCTTCCTGATGCATGAGGAACTGATCGCCGTCGCCAGCCCGGCATTGGCGGCGCAGCGCCCGCTGAACGCCGCCGACTGGGCCCGGCTGCCGCTGCTGCAGCAATCGACCCGGCCGTACGCGTGGCGCCAGTTCTTCGAGGGCCTGGGCCTGGTCGTGCCGCAGGCGATGGCCGGCCCGCGGCTGGAGCTGTTCTCGATGCTGACCGAGGCGGCCGTGCACGGCATGGGCGTGGCGCTGGCGCCGCCGTTCCTGGTGCAGGAGGAGCTGGCCCAGGGCCGGCTCGTGAACATCGCGCCGCGGCCGGTCAGCGGCCAACGCGCCTATTCGCTGATCTATCCGGAGCACAAGGCCGAGCTGCCGGCGCTGCAGGCCTTCTCGGCCTGGCTGCTGATCGAGGCAACCCTTAATGCCTTTTCCGTTTGAGCTTATCGGGATAGCGAGATAGGCCGCTCTGCGACAATGACGGGTTTCCCCGCCCCCGACCTGCCCACATCCCGACCATGAGTGCCTTCAACGAAGAGCGCGTGCTGAGCGTGCATCACTGGACCGACCGTCTGTTCAGCTTCACCACCACGCGGGACCCGTCGCTGCGGTTCTCGAACGGCCACTTCACGATGATCGGGCTGCGCAAGGAGGACGGCAAGCCGCTGCTGCGCGCCTATTCGATCGCCAGCGCGAACTACGAAGAACACCTCGAGTTCCTGTCGATCAAGGTGCAGGACGGCCCGCTCACCTCGCGCCTGCAGCACATCCAGGTCGGCGACACCATCATCGTCGGCCGCAAGCCCACCGGCACGTTGCTGATCGACTACCTGCTGCCGGCCAAGCGCCTGTACCTGCTGTCCACCGGCACCGGCGTGGCGCCGTTCCTGAGCATCATCCGCGACCCGGAAACGTACGAGCGCTTCGAGCAGGTGGTGCTGGTGCACGGCACGCGCGAGGTCAAGGAGCTGGCGTACAACGACTACATCCAGGACGAACTGCCCCGGCACGAGTTCCTGGGCGAGATCCTGAGCGGCAAGCTGCTGTACTACCCGACGGTGACGCGCGAGGACTATCGCCACACCGGCCGCGTCACCACGCTGCTGGACAACGGCAAGCTGGCCGCCGAGCTGGGCCTGCCGCCGCTGAACCCGGCCGAGGACCGCGTGATGATCTGCGGCAGCCCCGAGATGCTGCGCGACCTGAAGCAGATGATGGAAGCCAAGGGCTTCAACGAAGGCAACACGACGAAACCGGGCGACTACGTCATCGAGCGCGCATTCGTCGAGCAATAGGCCGCGCCCTGCGACAGAAGCGTGATTTCGAGGGCTGGGCGCCGGCGGCGCCCAGCCCTCGATGCGTTAAGCTCGTCATTTCCCGTGCTGCCCGGTCGCTTCGGCGCCGGCTCATCCGTTCGCCCATGTCGCTGCAAGCCCTTCGTCGCTGGATCGCGCGGCACCCGCTCTCGTGGGTGCTGGGCCTGGCGTTGGCGCTGGGCGGCGCGCAGTTCGCCGCCACGGCGCACGCGTACACGCATGTGGCCAGCGCCGCGTCGTCGCACGACGACCCGCACGCGAACGGCGAGCACGACTGCCCCACCTGCCTGCTGGCGGCCGCCCTCGGCGGCGCCGCACCAGCGCCCACCGCGATCGTCCTGGTCGCGCCATCGGCCGTCGCCCCGGCCGCGCAGCCGATCGCGCGCACGTTCACGCCGCGCGTCGCGCTGCCCTACGCCTCGCGCGCGCCGCCCGCGTCTCCGGTTCTCACCGCCTGACGCCAGCGACTCGTTGCCCGCCTTGCGCGCGCAACGGTCGCGTCGAACGACGCCGACCTTGTCCGGCATCCCGTTCGCACACCAAGATTCCCGGCGCGCCGCCTGCCAAGGCTGCACGCCTCGACGACTCCCACGCCCGCATGTGCGCGCGAGTCGGGAGACCAGTTCATGTTCCAGCAGCCCATCGCCGTCGCCGCCGCGCGTGCGCGGTCATCGATGTTCCTGGCGATCGTGACCTGCTTGCTGATCGCCGGCTGCACGGTCGGCCCCGACTTCAGAAAGCCGCCTGCTCCGGACGTCGGCGGCTATGCCGCGCACCCACTCGCCACCACCGCTTCGGCACCGGATGTTGCCGGAGGTGACGCCCAGCGCTTTGTCGAAGGCAGTGACCTTCCCGGCGACTGGTGGACGCTGTTCCATTCCAGGCCGCTCAATGCCCTGATCGAACAGTCGCTTGCCAACAATCCGGATCTGAAGGCCGCACAGGCAGCGCTGTCCCAGGCCAGGGAAAACGCGCTGGCGCAACGCGGCACCTACTATCCCAGTGTCTCGGCGTCCTTCGCGGCCAACCGCCAGAAGACGCCAGGGCCCATCTCGCCCACGCCGAACTCGGGCGCCTACGTGTACAGCGTGTTCACGCCGCAGGTCAGCATTTCGTATTCGCTCGATCCTTTCGGCCTGAATCGCCGCACCGTGGAGTCCGTCGAGGCGCAGGCGCAAGCGGTTCGCTTCCAGATGATCGCGACGCACGTCACGTTGAGCACCAATGTCGTCGCCGCCGCGGTGCAGGAGGCGTCATTGCAGGCGCAGATCGACGCGACGCGTCAGATGGTCACCATCAACAGCAGGATGCTGGAGATCCTGCGCTACCAGCTTGCCAAGGGTTATGTCGGCAGGCTGGACGTCGCTGCGCAGGAATCGCAACTTGCGCAAGTCACCGCCACGCTGCCGCCGCTGCTCAAGCAACTGGCCCAGCAGCACGATCTTCTGGCCGTGCTGATCGGCCGGTTCCCGAGCCAGGCGCCGGCGGAGAAGTTCACGCTGGCTAGTCTGCAGTTGCCGCTAGCTCTGCCCGTGAGCCTTCCCTCGGCACTGGTGGCGCAACGGCCGGACGTGCTGCAGGCCGAGGCCAACCTGCATGTCGCCAGTGCCCAGATCGGCATCGCCACGGCCAACCGGCTGCCGAACATCCAGTTGACGGCAGACGCCGGCAGCACGGCACTGGCGATCGGCCAGGTGTTCAAGGCCGGCACGGGTTTCTGGGATCTGGGTGCAGCGATCACCGCGCCCATTTTCCAGGGCGGCACGCTGCTTCACCAGGAGCGTGCCGCAAAGGCCGCCTATGTCGTGGCAGCGGAGCAATACCGCAGCACGGTGCTGACCGCTTTCCAGAATGTCGCCGATACCCTGGTGGCCCTCGACCAGGATGCCGAAGGCCTGAAGTCTGCGGCCGCCGCAGCCGCCGCCGCCAAGGTCACGTTGGACCTGTCGCAACGGCAATGGAAGGCTGGCTACGCCAGCTATCTCTCCCTGTCGACCGCGGAGCAGGCCGATCTGCAGGCGCAGATCAACCTGGTGCAGGCCCAGGCCAATCGTTATGCCGATACCGCAGCGCTGTTTCAGGCGCTCGGTGGTGGCTGGTGGCATCGCGCCGAGTTGATGCATGCGGATTCAATGCGGGCAGGCTCGGACCAGGCAGATTCAATCGCAGGCAAAGATGAAAAATAAATCCTTTGACGCCAGGCCCGGTGCCGAACGCCGAGGCGGATGGTCGTGCGGCGCGGTCGTTGCCGGCATCGCGATGACCACGCTGGTGATGACCACGGGGTGCTCCAGCAAGGCCGACAACGACACGCAGACAACCGCGTCGACTCCCGGCAACGTCACCTTGACTGCTGACCAGCGCAAAAGCATCCACATCTACACCGTCGCACAGTCCCAGTTCCGCAAGACGGTCGATGCCACCGGCGCGGTGGATTTCGACAACGATCGGGCCACCAGCGTGCTGGCACCGTTCTCCGGACCGGTGACACGTCTGTTGGCTTCCGTGGGCCAGCGCGTGAAGAAAGGCGAGCCGCTGGCGGAAGTGGATTCGCCGGATTTCGCGGCAGCCGTCAGCGCTTACGTCAAGGCCATCGTTTCTGCAAGAAATCTCCGTCGGCTTGCCGACGCGGACAAGGACCTGGTCCAGCACAACGGTGTTTCAGCGCGCGAAGAAGAGCAGGCCCAGACCGATGCCGCCAACGCCGACGCCGACCGCGATGCCGCCCGGCAGGCGCTCGTCTCGCTGGATGTGGATCCCCGGCTGATCAGCGATATCGAGGCTGGCCGAGCAGCACCGCGCGTTCGAGGCGTCATTCGCGCGCCGATCTCCGGCACCGTGGCCGAGAAGCTGATCACGCCGGGGCAATTGCTGCAGGCAGGAACCACGCCGTGCTTCACGGTGGCCGATCTTTCGCGGGTCTGGGTGATGGCGCAGATTTCCGCTTCCGATCTGGCGTCGGTCCGCGTGGGCGACACCGCCCAGGTGGAGACCGGCATAGCCTCCACGCAACTCGGCGGAACCGTGGCCAACATCTCGGCCCTCGTGGATCCCGACACCCGTGCGGTCATCGCGCGCGTGGACGTCGACAACCCCGGGCAGCTGCTGAAAAAGCAGATGTACGTCCACGTGCGGATCCAGTCACGCCAGCCGATCAGCGGATTGCTGGTTCCGGTATCGGCGATCCTGCGTGACGACGAGAACCTGCCGTTCGTGTATGTCGTCCAGGTTGACGGCAGTTTCGCGCGACGGCAGGTGACCCTGGGCCCACGCACCGGAGACCAGGCCGTGATTCCGAAAGGACTCGAGAGCGGCGACCGCATCGTGGACGACGGCGCGCTCTTCCTCCAGTTCAGGCAAATCCAGTGAGCGAGCCCTTGTCATCGCCGCCGTCCTTGCCAGCATCCTCGCCGGCGTCCCTCATGAACCGCCTCGTGGCCGCCGCGCTGGCGCAGCCGCTTCTCGTCACCCTGATGACGCTCGTGCTGATCGGCGCCGGCGTCCGATCGCTGCAGCGTTTGCCGGTGGACGCCTATCCGGACCTGTCGCCACCCATCGTCGAGATCATCACGCAATGGCCGGGGCATACGGCCGAGGAAGTGGAGCGGCTGATCACGGTGCCCGTCGAGATCGGCATGACCGGCATTCCGAAAACCGACAACGTCCGCTCGATCTCGCTGTATGGATTGTCGGACGTCATCATCACGTTCCACGAGGGCGCCGGTGACGACTACACGCGCCAGCAGGTGTTCAACCTGTTGCCGGGTGTCAGCCTGCCGAGCGGGGTGACCCCGGCGGTATCGCCGCTGTCATCGCCATCGGGCCTGATCTACCGATACGTGCTGCAGAGCCCGGATCGGTCGCCGATGGAGCTCAAGACCCTCGAAGCCTGGACGATCGAACCCCAGTACAAGTCCGTTCCCGGCGTGGCGGACGATTCGGGATTCGGCGGCGGAACCATGCAATACCAGGTCCTGCTCGATCCGGTGAAAGTTGCCGGCGCCGGCTTGTCGCTGCAGCAGGTGCAGGCCTCGCTGTCCGCCAACAACAGCAACTCCGGCGGCGGGTTCTACTCGCAGGGAGGTCAGTTCTACTACGTGCGCGGCCAGGGCCGCATCGAGACGCTGGAAGACATCGGCAACGTGGTACTGGCCGTGCACAACGGCACCCCGATCCTGGTCAAGGATGTCGGTCGCGTGGTCATCGGCATCGCGCCGCGGCTGGGCGAGTTCGGCTACGAGAAGCAGGACGACGCGGTGGAAGGCGTCATCCTGTTGCGCAAGGGCGAGAAGGCGCAGGACGTCCTGAAACAGGTCGAAGCGAAGACGAAGGAACTCAACGAACAGATCCTGCCCAAGGACGTGAAGGTCCTTCCGTTCTACGACCGCAGCGATCTGATCGCCTTGACCACGAAGGTCGTCGAAGACAACCTGCTGCGCGGCATGGTGCTGGTCTTCGTGATCCTGATCTTCTTCCTCTACGATTTCCGCGCCGGATTGATCGTCGCCACCACCATTCCGCTGGCGCTGCTGATCGCGTTCATCTGTCTCGACCTCCAGAAGACCTCGGCCAATCTGCTCTCGATCGGCGCGATCGATTTCGGCATCCTGGTGGATGGCGCCGTGGTGATGGTGGAAAACATCTTCCGCCAGGTCGCCCTGCGAAAGGCGACGTCGCTCAACATCAAGGCGATCGTCCTCGACGCCGCGGCGGAGGTGGATCGGCCGTTGTTCTATGCCTTTGCGGTGATCGTGGCCAGCTTCCTGCCGATCTATGTCCTGTCCGGGCCATCGGGCACGCTGTTCAAGCCGATGGCCGACACCATGGTCTTCGCCCTGGTCGGGTCCCTGATCGTCACGCTGGTGCTCTTGCCGGTGCTGTGTGCGTACTTCATGCGCAACGGTGTCCGTGAGCGGCGCAACGCCGCTTTCGAGGCCATCAAGTCGGCTTATGGCAAGGGTCTCGATGCCTGCATTGCACACCCCTGGTGGACGACGGCCGTCGGCACCCTCCTGCTGCTGGGCTCGTTGCTGCTTCTTCCGTTCATCGGCGGCGAGTTCATGCCGCATCTGGACGAGGGCGCCCTATGGGTACGTGCAACGATGCCCTATACGATCTCGTTCGATGAATCCGCGAAGATGACGCCCAGGATCAGGGACATCCTGAGCTCCTTTCCCGAGGTCACCACGGTCGCCTCCGAATTGGGGCGGCCCGACGATGGCACCGATTCGACCGGCTTCTTCAACGTCGAGTTCTACGTCGGCCTCAAACCCTATTCCAAGTGGAGCGGCCGCTATCACACGAAGGCGGAGCTGACCGCAGCCATCGACCAGAAATTGCAGGCATTTCCCGGCATCATCTTCAACTACACCCAGCCGGCGGAGGACGCGGTCGACGAGGCGGGGTCGGGGCTGAAGAGCGCCCTGGCGGTCAAGGTCTTCGGGTCCGACCTGGACACGCTGCAACGCAAGGGGACGGCGATCAAGCAGATCCTCGAGAAGGTGCGCGGCATCCACGATGTCACCCTGGTCAAGGAGCTTGGCCAGCCCAGCCTGACCATCAAGATCAATCGTGCCGCGATTGCCCGATATGGCTTGAACGTCGACGACATCAATGCCTTGATAGCCACCGCCATCGGTGGCGGAGTGGCCACCCAGGTGGTGCAGCAGGAAAAGCAGTTCGACCTCCTGGTCCGCCTCGATCGCCCCTACCGGGATACCCCCGAGGAAATCGGCAATATCCCGGTCGCGACGCCGGGCGGACAGCAGATCCCGCTCAAGGAATTCGCCGACATCCAGGTGACCAACGGTGCCTCGTTCATCTACCGCCAACAAAATTCACGCTACATCGGCGTCCAATTCTCGGTCGAAGGGCGCGACCTGGCGGGCGCCGTGGAGGATGCCATCCAGCAGGTCAACAAGAAGGTTGAACTGCCTCAGGGCTACCGGCTGGACTGGGGCGGGGAATACACGCAATACACCGCGTCACGTGCGCAGCTCAATGTCATCCTGCCGTTGACCGTCGGGCTGATCTTCCTGCTGCTGTTCGGCCTGTACCTCAACTTCAAGTTCCCGCTGATCACCGTGCTGGGCGTGCTGCTGTCGGCACCGGCCGGCGGCATCGTGGCGCTCTGGCTCACCGGAACGCCGTTCTCGGTCTCGTCAGGCATCGGCTTCCTGGCCCTGTTTGGCGTCTCGGTGCAGACAGCGATCGTCTACATCTCCTACGTCAACGAGCTTCGGCGGGACGGCTTGGGCATCGCCGAGGCCATCCGCGAAGGAGCGATCCTGCGGCTGCGCCCGATCATGATGACCGCGCTGGTAGCAGCGCTGGGATTGCTGCCGGCAGCGTTGGCCACCGGTGTCGGCACCGATACGCAAAGGCCATTCGCCCTGGTCATCGTCAGTGGCCTGTTCACGCGACTTTTGATCAGTATCTTTCTGATGCCGGCGTTGTATACCCTGGTGGCCCGCCCGCATGACCGGCTCGAAGTTTGAGCGTGAGGCTCTGTCGCGATATGCGCGCTCGCGCCTGAACCAGAAGCGCCTCGCAAAAGCAAAGGCCGGGTACCTTCACGGAAACCCGGCCTGCGAACAGCGCGAAGAGACGTCAGCCGATGTGCTGGCTCGCCGCCGTCGTCACACCCAGCTTCGCGAACAACGCGCGATCCTTCTCGACGTCGGGATTGCCCGTCGTCAAGAGCTTCTCGCCGTAGAACACCGAGTTCGCGCCGGCCAGGAAGCACAGGGCCTGCACGGCCTCGCTCATCTGCTGGCGGCCGGCCGACAGGCGCACGCGCGCCAGCGGCATCGTGATGCGGGCCACGGCGATCGTGCGCACGAATTCGAGCGGGTCGAGCGGCTTCTCGTCGGCCATCGGCGTGCCTTCGACGCGCACCAGCTCGTTGATGGGCACCGACTCCGGATACGGGTCGAGGTTGGCCAGTTGCGCCACCAGGCCGGCACGCTCGCGGCGGCTTTCGCCCATGCCGACGATGCCCCCGCTGCACACGGAGATGCCCGCGCCGCGCACGTGGCCCAGCGTGTTCAGGCGATCCTGGTAGTCGCGCGTGGTGATGACGCGGCCGTAGGCTTCCGGTGCCGTGTCGAGGTTGTGGTTGTAGTAGTCGAGGCCCGCTTCCTTGAGCGACTGCGCCTGCGGCTCGCTGAGCATGCCCAGCGTGCAGCAGGCCTCCAGGCCCAGCGACTTCACCTCGCGCACGATGGCCGACACGGCCTCGATGTCGCGATCCTTGGGCGCGCGCCAGGCGGCGCCCATGCAGAAGCGCGTGGCGCCGTGTTCCTTGGCCGTGCGGGCCGCGGCCGCGACGGCGGCGACGTCCATCAGCTTGGTGGCGTCGACGCCGGTGTCGTAGTGCACCGACTGCGGGCAGTAGCCGCAATCCTCGGGACAGCCGCCGGTCTTGATCGACAGCAGCGTGGCCAGCTCGACCTGGTTGGGCGCGAAGTGCTCGCGGTGCACGGCCTGGGCCTGCAGGATCAGGTCGTTGAACGGGAGGTCGAACAGCGCCTCGACGGCATCGACGCTCCAGCGCTCGGTGTGCGCGTGGCCGCAGGACGTGTCGACCGGAACCACCGGTTCGCGGCGCTGGATGAGGATCGGGGAGACGGATGCGTTCATCCGTGAATTTTGCCCTACCCGAGTGACCCGGCTTTCTGGTCGGGTTCCCCTACGTCAATCGGCGTGCTTCAAAGATCGATCTCGAGGTTGTCGATCAGGCGCGTCTTGCCGATGCGCGCGGCACCGAGCGCGACCAGCGGCGTCTTGGCGGCGAGGTCGGCCACCGTCGGTGCCAGCAGGTCGCTGCGGCGGCGGATCGCGATGTAGTCGCACGTCCAGCCACGCGCGCTCAGGTCGGCGATCTGCGCCCGCTCCACCGCGGCGACGTCGGTCGCCCCTTCGCGCAGCGCGGCCGCGGCCGCGCGCAACGCACGCGGGAGCGCGATGGCCTCGGCGCGCTCGCCCGGGCTCAGGTAGCCGTTGCGCGACGACAGCGCCAGGCCGTCGTTGGCGCGGACCGTCGGGGCGCCGATCACCTCGGTGGACAGCGCGAACTGGCGCGCCATCGCCGTGAGCACCATCCACTGCTGGTAGTCCTTCTTGCCGAACACCGCGTAGGCCGGCTGCACGCACTGGAACAGCTTCATCACCACCGTGCAGACGCCGGTGAAGAAACCGGGGCGGAACTCGCCTTCCAGCAGGTCGCCGATGGCGGCCGGGGGCGTCACCTTGAACGTCTGCGGCTCCGGGTACAGCTCGGCTTCGCTCGGGGCGAAGACGATGTCGCAGCCCGCCGCCTCCAGCAACTGGCAGTCGCGCTCCAGCGTGCGCGGGTACTGGTCGAAGTCCTCGTGCGGCAGGAACTGCAGGCGATTGACGAAGATCGTCGCGACCACCGGGAAGCCGTGCAACGCGGCCTCGCGCACCAGCGCCAGGTGGCCTTCGTGCAGGTTGCCCATCGTCGCGACGAGCGCCGTCTTGGTCGAGCCGGCGAGCACGGCGCGCAGGTCGGAGATGGTGTGGATGACTTGCATGGGGTCTCGGTGCTCAGTAGGTGTGGACGTCGGCCTGCGGGAACGAGCCGTCCTTGACCGCGGCCACGTAGCGGGCTATCGCCGCCGCGATCGAGCCGCCCTCGGCCATGAAGTTGCGCACGAAGCGCGGCTTGCGGCCGGAACCCAGGCCCAGCATGTCGTGCAACACCAGCACCTGGCCCGACGTGCCGCCGCCGGCGCCGATGCCGATGGTCATCAGTTCCGGGTTCTCGTCGGTGACCTCGCCGGCGAGCGCGGCGGGCACCATCTCGAGCACCAGCATCGACACACCGGCCTCGGTGAGCTCGCGCGCCTCGCGGCGCAGCGTGGCGCCGCTGTCGCCGTCCCGGCCCTGCACGCGATAGCCGCCGAGCGCGTGCACGCGCTGCGGCGTCAGGCCCAGGTGGGCGCACACGGGGATGCCGCGCGCCACCAGGTGCGCGACGATCTCGGCCGTCCAGCCGCCGCCCTCGAGCTTGACCATGCGGGCGCCGGCGCGCATCAGCGTCACGGCGGCATCGAGCGCCGGGCCCTTGCCGCCCTCGTAGCTGCCGAACGGCATGTCGGTGATCAGCCAGGCCGCGGGCTGCACGCGAGCGACGCAGTCGGTGTGATACGCCATGTCGGCAAGCGTGACCGGCAGCGTGCTGGTGCGGCCCTGCAACACGTTGCCCAGCGAATCGCCCACGAGCAGGGTGTCGACGCCCGCCTCGTCGAGCACCTGCGCGAACGTGGCGTCGTAGCAGGTCAGCATGGCGATCTTCTCGCCGCGGGCGCGCATCTCGCGCAGCTTGGGCAAGGTGACCGCGGCGCGGGCGGAGGAAGAGGCGGCGGGGCTGGATTGGGCGCTCATGCGAGATCCTGTGGAAGGGGTGCGCTCACCCGGCACCCCGGCTTGGGGCGCCGACGCGGCGCGAGGCGGCATTGTGCCTATCTCCGCAAGACCGGACACGGCGCACCGGGCTTGCCGGGCAAAAGCCCCCTGACAGGCGCAGCCTACGCGGCCACGCCGATCGCCGCGAACCGCGCAGCCAGAAAGTCCACCAGCGCCCGCACGCGGTTGGGCACGAAGCGGCCGCTGGGCAGCAACGCGTGCAGCGGGTAGGGCTCGGTCTCCCAGTCGGTGAGCAGGGGCACCAGCGCGCCGCTCTCCAGATCGCGGCGCTGGTCGATTTCCGACTTCAGGATGATGCCCCTCCCCGCGATCGCCCACTCGCGCGCGAGCGAGGCGTCGTCGACGCTGCGGTCGCCATCCACGCGCACCTCCGTCCATTGGCCGTCGCGGCAGAAGCGCCACGCCCGGTGGCGGCGGCCGCCGCGGTCGAAGGTGATGCAGTTGTGCCTGGCCAGGTCCTGCGGCGTCCGCGGCGCCGGATGACGGCGCAGGTAGTCGGGTGACGCGCTGAGCACCGGGCGCGCGACCGCCAGCGTGCGCGCGACCAGGCGCGAGTCGGCCAGCGCGCCGTAGCGGATCGCCACGTCCACCTCGTCGCGCAGCACGTCCAGCACGCGGTCGCCCACCGACAACTGCAATTGGAGGCCCGGGTTGTCGCGCATTAACTCGTCGAACAGCGGTAGCAACAGGTTGCGCGTGAGGTCGGACGGCGCCGCGATGCGCAGCGTGCCGACCAGCGTCGCGCGATCGGCGTCCACCTGCGACTCGCCCTCGTCCAGCAGCTCGAACGCGCGCACCGCGTAGTCGAGCAGGATCTGGCCCGGCGACGTCAGCCGCATCGCTCGCGTGGAGCGCTCGAACAGCCGCGTGCCGAGTTGCGTCTCCAGCCGCTTCAGCGTGGCGCTGGCCGCCGCCGGCGTGATGCCCAGCGTGCGCGCGGCCGCGGTGAGCGTGCCGCCGCGCGCGGTCTGCACGAGCACCTGCAGGTCACCGATATTTTCAATCTTCATTCGAGATCGTTTCTATTTTCAAATTTCATTTGAAAGTGATGCCATTCATTGCCATCTTATCAATCTTCACTTGCATGCTTACGATCATGGCATCGACACAGGAGCACGACCATGAAAGCCATCGGATACCGCCAGAACCTGCCCGTGGACCAACCGCACGCCCTGGAGGATCTCGAGCTGCCCGCGCCGAAGCCGCTCGCGCGCGACCTGCTCGTGCGCGTCAAGGCCGTCTCGGTCAATCCGGTCGACACCAAGGTGCGCCGCAACACCGCGCCGCCGGCGGGCGAGGCCAAGGTGCTGGGCTGGGACGCCGTCGGCGTGGTGGAAGGCATCGGCACCGGCGTCACCGGCTTCCAGGTCGGCGACCGCGTGTTCTATGCCGGCTCGATCGCGCGCCCGGGCGCCAACAGCGAGCTGCACGTCGTCGACGAACGCATCGCCGCGCTCGCCCCGACGTCGTTGGAAGACGGCCAGGCAGCCGCGCTGCCGCTGACCGCCATCACGGCATGGGAACTGCTGTTCGACCGCCTGCGCGTGCCCCGGGGCGGCGGCGCGGGCCAGGCGCTGATGATCGTCGGCGGCGCCGGCGGCGTCGGCTCGATCCTGATCCAGCTGGCGCGCCAGCTGACGCAGCTGAAGGTGATCGCCACCGCGTCGCGGCCCGAGACGCAGGCCTGGTGCCTGGAGCTCGGCGCGCACGCCGTGATCGATCACTCGAAGCCGCTCGCGCAGGCCTTGAAGGACGCCGGCCACGACCAGGTCGACTTCGTCGCTGCGCTCACGCAGACGCCGCAGCACTACGAGCAGATCGTCGAAAGCCTGAAGCCGCAAGGCGCGATCGGCGTCATCGACGACATGGCCGGCCTCGACGTGATGGCGCTCAAGCCCAAGGCGCTGTCGCTGCACTGGGAGCTGATGTTCACGCGCCCGATGTTCGGCACGCCCGACATGGACGAACAAGGCAGGTTGCTCGCCGAGGTCGCCCAGCTCGTCGACGCCGGCCGCATCCGCACCACCGCCGGCGCGCACTTCGGTGCCATCGACGCCGCCAACCTGTTGCGCGCGCATGCCTGGATCGAGAGCGGCAAGGCGCAAGGCAAGGTCGTGCTCGAAGGCTTTTGAATCACGCTCCCGCCATCACAGGAAATCGCTCATGACCCCTCCCCTGACCTTCGCCACGGCCTCGATCACCAGCGACGCCGCGCAGGCGCTGATCGCCGCGGCCAACGCGGCATCGCGCGACATCGGCATCCAGGTGACGATCGCCGTCACCGACGCCGGCGGCCACCTGAGCGCGCTCGCGCGCAACGACGGCGCGCCGTTTCTCACCGTCAACGTCGCCATCGACAAGGCGTGGACCGCGGCGTCGTTCGGCCTGCCCACGCATGTGTGGAGCGACGTGATCGCCAACCCGCAGGTGGCGCAGCTCGCGCACCAGCCGCGCCTGGTGGCGGTGGGCGGCGGCGTGCCCATCGTCGCGGCCGGGCGCCTGGTGGGCGGCATCGGCATCTCGGGCGGCAACGCCCAGCAGGATCGGCAGGCCGCGGAGACCGCGCTCGAGGCGCTGGGCTTCGACGTGCCGAGCTGATCACGCCGGCTGGCGCGACGGCCACAGGCGCACGACCAGCGCCGAGATCGCGCCGCCGGCCGACAGCAGCATCACGCCGGGCCAGCCCCAGCGTGCCAGCGCCATGCTGCCGAGCGCGGCACCGGTGGACATGCCGATGAACATGCCGGTGAACAGCAGCGCGTTGAGGCGGCTGCGCGCGCCCGGATCGATGCCGTAGACGATGGTCTGGTGCGAGACCAGCGTGGCCTGCACGCCCAGGTCGAAGCCCACGGCGCCGATCCCGATCACCCACAGCTGCAGGTGCGGCGGCAGCAGCCCGCCGGCGGCCATCGCCAGGAACGAGACGGCGGCCAGGCTGGTGCCCAGGCGCGTGACGAGCTCGGGGCCGCGCGTGTCGGCCAGGCGGCCGGCCAGCGGCGCGGCCAGCGCACCGGCGGCGCCGGCCAGGCCGAACGCCCCGGCGGCGGCGCTGCCCAGATGCCACGGCGACGCATGCAGCATCACCGCCAGCGTCGACCAGAACGCGCTGAAACCGACGGCGAGCAGCCCTTGCGCGAGCGCCGCTCGGCGCAGCGCGCCATGGCGCTTCCACAGATGCGCCGACGAGGCCAGCAACGCGCCGTAGCGCAGGTGCGTCGTGGGCTTGAAGCGCGGCAGCGCACGCCAGGCGACGGCGGCGAACGCGGCGATGCTGAACGCCGCGGCCACGAACATCGCGCGCCAGCCGAAGTGCGCCGCCACGAAGCCGCTGACCACGCGCGACAGCAGGATGCCCATCAGCAGGCCCGTCATCACGGTGCCGACGATCTTGCCGCGCTGCGCCTCGGGCGCCAGCGTGGCGGCGGCCGGCACGATGTCCTGCGCCATCGTGGCCGCGAGGCCCACCGCGAGGCTGGCCGCCAGCAGCAGGCCGATCGACGACGCCGCGCCGCCGGCCAGCAACGCCACGCACAACGCGGCGGCCTTGATCAGGATGATGCGGCGGCGGTCGAAGCGG
>FTIF01029640.1_pt1 | contig 14469 bp, 11 predicted proteins | sample 1658001 | NCBI WGS metagenome assembly FTIF01 (sample SAMEA3914789, study PRJEB12502) | metagenome | biome: forest; material: soil | place: Canada | collected 2011-07-03 | depth 0.3 m | reverse complement strand
CGGCTGGTGCGTCGGCCCGTCCTGGCCAAGCTCGATGGAGTCGTGGCTGAACACGAACACCACGGGCAGCTCCATCAGCGCCGCCAGCCGCGTGGGCGGGCGCATGTAGTCGCTGAAGATCAGAAAGGTGCCGGTGTAGGGCCGCAGGCTCGACAGGGCCAGGCCGTTGGCGATGGCCCCCATGGCGTGCTCGCGAACCCCGAAATGCAGGTTCCGGCCGCCGTAGTCGCCGGCCTGGAAGTCCCCAGCGCCGTCGAACTCCAGGTGCGTCTTGGTGGACGGCGACAGGTCGGCCGAGCCGCCCAGCAGCCAGGGATAGCGCCGTGCGATCGCGTTCAGCGCCTTGCCAGAGGCCTCGCGGGTGGCCATGCCCTTGGCGTCTGCCGGGAACACGGGGATTTCGGCGTCCCAGCCCTCCGGCAGTTCGCCGCTCCGCATCCGACGCAGTTCCTCCGCCCGAACCGGATCCGCCATTGCATAGCGCTTCAGCGCCTCTTCCCAATCGGCCCGCAACCGCCGGCCGCGCTCACCCACGGTGGCGTCGAACTGTTCGCGGACCCCGTCAGGAACCAGGAATTGCGCGTCCTTCGGCCAGCCGTAGGCCTCCTTGGTCAGCTTCACCTCGTCCGCGCCCAAGGGGTCGCTGTGGATCTTCGAGGTACCCTGCTTATGCGGCGAGCCATAGCCGATGATGCTGCGCACCCGGATCAGGGTCGGCCGGTCCTTCGCCTTCTGGAAGGTCGAGAGCGCATGGGCGAAGGCGTCGGTGTCGTTGGCGTCGGCGACCTCGAGCGTCGCCCAGCCATAGCCCTGGAAGCGGCGGACCACGTCCTCGCTGAACGCCAGGTCCGTCTGGCCCTCGATGGTCACGCGGTTGTCGTCGTAGATCCAGCAAAGGTTCGAGAGTTTCAGGTGTCCAGCGAGCGACGCCGCTTCGCCACTGACTCCCTCCATCATGTCGCCGTCGCTGCACAGGGCATAGACCCGGTAGTCGAACAGGCTCTGGCCCGGCCGGTTGAACCGCGCCTCCAGCCACCGCTCAGCCATGGCCATGCCCACGCTGTTGGCCGCACCCTGGCCCAGGGGGCCGGTGGTGGTCTCCACGCCGGTGGTCAGGCGATATTCGGGATGGCCGGGGCAGACGCTGTCCAGTTGGCGGAAGGCCTTGATGTCGTCCAGGCTCACCGCCCGCCTGCCCAGCGGCCGACCGCGTGCGTCCGCCGCCTCCACCCCCGCCAGGTGCAGCAGAGCATAGAGCAGCATCGAGCCGTGCCCTGCAGACAGCACGAACCGGTCCCGGTTCGGCCAGGTCGGGTCCTTGGGATCATAGCGCAGGAACCGCGTCCACAAGGTATAGCCTACCGGCGCCATCCCCATGGGCAGGCCCGCATGTCCCGACTGCGCCTTCTCCACCGCGTCGATGGCCAGGGTGCGAATGGTGTTGATGGCCAGAAGGTCGATGTCGGACGCCAGGGCCTCGCCGGACGCGCCTTGCCGGTGTTGTCGGACGTTCACCGCGGTCATGGTCGGTCCTCCCTGGTGTCGCCGCGCCGTTTCGGCTGATGTCGACAGTGTTCGTTCGAGCGGCTTCGCCACGCGCGGCGCAGGGCGCGTCCGTCCGACTTGCTTGCCTAGTGGCAACGGCTCGGCAGGCGGCCGGTTCCTGGCGGGCACGGCCGTTTTGGGTTTCAGGACGGAGACGTTCGGGGCCGGCTAGCGATCCCTGGGGATCGACTCCACGTCGACGCTGTTGTCTTCGACGATCTCCTCGGCCCGGGCCGCCAGATCGTCATCCTCGTCGTCCGCCAAGGACTGATCTGCATCCGCCTCGACGATCTCCCGATCGTCCATCTCCTCGGCGATCTGGGCGGCCTCATCATCCTCGTCGCCCTCGGCGCTGGTCACGTCCAGCAGGTCGGGCAGTTCCTCGAACGTGCCCCTGCCATCGTCGCCGACGCCCAGGGTCTCCTCGTCGAAGGTCTCGGCAAGGTCCTGATCGTCGCTGTCGCCGTCCACTTCGGGAAAGTCGTCCGCCATGGCCTGGTCCTTCGTGTTGGGGTCTCTAGAACCCCGCCCGGACGGCGTTGTTCCGCCACGCCAGGCGCCTCGTCCAGGCTCAGTAGGTTCCGCCCATCAACGGCCAGACGGTGAGCCAAAGACCCAGCAACAGCATCGGCGCCGACCACACCTGCATAGGCAGGTCCATGGCGGTATGCGTCCGCCTCACGTTGATATTGAAGCCGGCGCGGAAATCCCAGACGCGCCTCGCGAAGCCGCCGTTCCAGCGTTGCCCGAACACCCAGTTGGCGAAGGCCGCAAAGGCGATGGCCACACCGTAGAGCCACGGGTTGCAGTCAAGCACCGGCGGGCCAAACGAATTTGAGACCCCGATTCCGATCGCCCCCAAGGAAGAACAGCGGCAGCAGAAGCGTCCAGAAGCCCCTGCCCTTCCAGATAAAGACGATCGGCACGCCTCAGAACGAGACGCAGGCCGGCGCTTCCAACACGATCACCTGGTCGTGGCGAAAGCGGTTGCGATAGGCGTCGCGGATGGCGTGAACCTTGTCGCGTTCCCGCTCGGCGCCGGTCAGCACCAGCAGCACGGCCCTGGCCGGCTCCCGGGCGAATGGGCCGTGGCCGCCCTGTCCATAGACGTCCGACACCGACAGGCTGCCGGGGAACCGCGGCGTGACCTCACGGCTGACGAAGGCGCTCCAGTCGGCGTCGGGGATGCCGGCGCCTGATCCGCCGAAGAACAGCTCAGCGCTGGTGGCCGGCTGCAGGTTCGCGGGACAGGCGATCGACGGCGCCTTAGCCGCGACGGGTCCGGCGAGAAGCGCCAGGGCGAGGGCGACGGTGAACGGCTTCATGGGCAGTGCTCCGAATCGAGCCAATACCCCAACCCTAGCAAACCTTGCGCCGAAACGCCGTGCGCACGAAAGAGTTCTGGAGTGCAATCTGCACGCGTGATGACCGGGCCGATGTCAGCCCGTTTCCCTTATCCGGCGGCCTATATCATGGCCAGCCGTCCGTTCGGGGTGATCTACCTCGGTTGCACGATCTGCCCCGCCGGGCCTGGGAGCACCGCGACGACGTCGTCCCCGGGTGCATCAAGCGTTACGGCTGCAATCTGCTCGTCTCGTATGGGCCGCATGAGTTGATGACCGAAGCAATCCGCCGCGAACGGCTCCTGAAGCACTGGAACCGGGCGTGGAAGATGCAGCTCATCGAACAGACGAATCCTGATTGGAAGGACCTCTACCCGACATTGAACCTGTAGCGGCCCGCCGCCCCTTCCGTCGCCCTCGGGCAAGCCGCGCAGCGGCGCAGACCCGAGGGCCAGACCCGCCGTGGCCAAGACGAATCCAGCTATGCTCCGGCGCGTCCGGCCCTCGGGTCTCCGCTACGCTCCGCCCGAGGGTGACGGGGAGGTTGAGCTGCCGGCGGCGTCACGCCCCGATCAGCTCCCGCCCGATCAGGAACCGCCGGATCTCGTTGGTGCCGGCGCCGATGTCATAGAGCTTGGCGTCGCGCAGCAGCCGTTCCACCGGGAATTCCTTGGTGTAACCCGCACCGCCCAGGGCCTGGATCGCCTCCAGCGACACCCGCACCGCATTCTCTGACGCCATCAGGATCGCGCCGGCGGCGTCGAACCGGGTCGTGCGGCCGGCGTCACAGGCCCTGGCCACGGCATAGACGTAGGCCCGGGCGGAGTTGAGGGCCACGTACATGTCGGCGATCTTGCCCTGCATCAGCTGGAAGCTGCCGATCGGCTTGCCGAACTGCTGTCGCTCGCGAACGTAGGGCAGGACCACGTCGAGGCACGCCTGCATGATCCCCAGCGGGCCAGCCGCCAGGACCGTGCGCTCGTAGTCGAGCCCGCTCATCAGCACCCCGGCGCCGCCGCCTTCGGGGCCCAGAACGTTCTCCTCGGGAATCTCGCAGTCCTCGAACACGAGCTCGCCGGTGTCGGAGCCGCGCATGCCCAGCTTGTCCAGCTTGCGGCTGACGCTGAAGCCCTTGAAGCCCTTCTCGACCAGGAACGCGGTCACACCTCGGCTGGCGCCTTCCGGATCGGTCTTGGCATAGACCACCAGGGTGTCGGCGTGCGGCGCGTTGGTGATCCAGAACTTGGTCCCGTTCAGGACGTAGCGGTCGCCGCACCGGTCGGCGCGCAGCTTCATGCCGATCACGTCGGAGCCGGCGCCGGCCTCGCTCATCGCCAGGGCGCCGACGTGCTCGCCGCTGATCAGGGCGGGCAGGTAGCGACGCTTCTGCTCTTCAGAGCCCCAGCGGCGGATCTGGTTCACGCACAGGTTCGAGTGGGCGCCGTAGCTTAGGCCCACGGAGGCGGACGCCCGCGAGACCTCCTCCATGGCCACCACATGCTCCAGGTAGCCCAGGCCCAGGCCGCCGAAGTCCTCCTCCACGGTGATGCCGTGCAGGCCCAGATCGCCCATCTGCGGCCAAAGCTGGCGGGGGAAGTCATTGCTGGCGTCGATCTGCGCCGCCAGGGGCGCGATGCGGTCAGCGGCGAAGCGGGCGGTGCTGTCGCGGATGGCGTCGGCGGTCTCGCCGAGGCCAAAATCCATGAAGGGGCCGTGGTTCGGGATCATGGACGGGGCATTAGCATGGCCCCGACCCGCCCGCGAGGGATCGCGGCCTCAAGCCTTCTTCGGCGTCTGCGTCTTCTTCGACGCCTCGGGGCCGGCCAGGCGCATCAGCAGCATATAGGCCGCCGCGGCGGTGCAGCCGATGCCCAGGATGCCTACCGCCAGGCCCCACACCAGGGGATCCAGGCCGCCCAGGCTCTCCGGCGGCGCGGCGTTGAAGCCGAACTTCACGGCGGCGGTGAACAGGGCCAGGCCCAGGAACGCCAGGCCGACCCAAACCAGGATGCTCACCGGGCGCCGCTTGGCCGGAGTTTTGGCTCGGAACACAAAGTCGCCGGTCGGGGCCGGGCTGGGCTGCTCTTTGGAGGCGCCCTTGGGGTCGGTGGAGACGACGTCGATGTCGCGCGGAACTTCTTCGCCCGCCTTCGGCAGCGGAGCCTCGTCGGCCTTCGGCTGCGCCGGCTCGGGCTTGGGCGGCGTTTCCTGGGGCGGCGTTTCCTGGGGCGGCGATTGCCTGGCGGGCGCGGGCTTGGACGCGGCGGCGTCCTGGGCCGCCTTGACCGGCGCGGCGATCAGAGACACCGGGCCAGGATCGGCCGTCAACGCCTCTAGGCGCGCGGCCACGGCGGCGGCGGCGGCTTCCGTGGCTGAAGGGCCGGTGTCTTCCAATGGGACAAACCGCGGCGGCGACGCACGCTCGGCGATCGCGCGGGTCCCACCCAGGTCCGTCTTCAGCACCGTGGGCGTGTCGGTCAGGGTGAAGGGCGCGACGTCGTAGTCGATCTTGGGCGGCAGCACGGGGCTGGGCGCCGGCGCCCAGGCGTCCACCGGCTTCAGGAACAGGGATTTCTCATAGCTGCGCCGGCGCACCAGGGCGTCGACGACGATGCGTTCGCCCTCGAAGTCGGCCCGCCGCCACAGCTCCATCGCCAGGGCCGCTTCCAGCATCCGGCCTTCGTTGATCCGTCGCAGGGTCGTGGAGCGGCGGAAGTTCTCCAGGCCGATGTTGAAGGCGAAGGAGACCAGGGCGTCGAACTGGTTCTGGTTCAGGGGGGCGTAGGTCCACTCGTTCACCGCGTGGGCCACGTTGATCAGGTCGTAGAGCAGCAGCGCCTCGGCGTCGGCTTCGGCGATCGCGGTTCCGCCACGCGCCGTGCGGGTGTGGCCGTAGCCGATCGTCCAGCGACCATCCTCGAGCTCCGCCGCCTTGGCGCGGAAGCCTTCGAAGCGCTTGATCAGGGTGATCGCCGCGCGAGAAACCTGGTGCCTGGGTGTCATGGCCCTTTTGACCCGGAATGGAACACTGGGCCTACCTGCCCGCCCCTGCCCGGCAAGCACCGGGCCAACCTGGAACCCCACAAGGGAGAAGGACGGGAGAGCGCCAGCCCGGCTGGATCCAGCTCGGACAGGACCCTACAGCAGAATCAGGGCGGCGATGGCGAGCACCGCGAAGAATCCCATGAAATCTGTGAGGAACGTCACGAAAATCGAGGAGGACACGGCTGGGTCCCGCCCGGATTTCTCCAACGCCAGGGGGATCAGGATCCCGCCCACCGCGGCGGTGAAGATGTTGGCCACCAACGCCAGGCCCACGGTCAGGGCCAGTTTCCAGTCGTGATAGAAGAAGGTCACCGCCAAGCCCATGGCCACGGCGACGATCAGACCGTTGATGATCCCCGCCCCCATCTCGCGCCAGATGATCCGGGCGGTGTTGGAGGCGTTCAGTTCGCGGCCCGCCAGCGCGCGCACGGCCACCGCCAGGGTCTGGGTCCCGGCGTTACCGCCCACCGACGAGACAATCGGCATCAGAACCGCCAGGGCGACGATCTTGGCGATCTCGTCCTGGTAGAAGGCGATGGCGCCCACCGCGACGGTCTCGGTGACCAGATTCAGCACCAGCCATAACAGGCGTGAGCGCACGATGCCGAACGTGGTTGCGTCCCGCGGCGCATCCGACACACCGGCCAGGGCCAGCATGTCCTCTTCGCTCTCATCCTGGATGACGCCGACCACGTCATCGACGGTGATCTGGCCCACCAGTCGACCGCCCGGCTCGACGACGGGCGCGGAGATCAGGTGGTACTTGTCGAAGATGTAGGCGACCTCTTCCTGGTCCATGTCGACCGGGATCTCGGTGACCGGCTCCATGATCTCCGACAGCAGCGCCTCGCGCTTGGCGCGCAGCAGGCGGCTGACCGAGACCCCGCCCTGGGGGCGGTTGGCCGGATCGACCACATAGACGTCGAAGAACAGCTCGGGAATGTCGTCGCCGGACTTGCCCACGTAGTCGATGGTCTGGCCGACGGTCCAGAACTGCGGCGCGGCAAGAACCTCGCGCTGCATCAGGCGCCCGGCCGTCTCGTCCTCGTAGGCCAGGGCGCTCTCGATGGCCGTCCGCTCGACGGCCGGCATGGCGGCCAGAACGGCGGCGCGCTTGTCGTCCTCGAGGTCGTCGACCACGTCGGCCGCATCATCCGAGTAAAGATCGCCCAGAGCCTTGGCCAAGGTGGCCGGCGGCACGATCTCGAGCACCTCTTCGCGAATCTTGCCGTCCAGCTCCGACAGGATGTCGGCCAGGGCTTCGGGCGCGATGTGAGGGACGATCTCCTCGCGGTAGTCCGACGATAGGAAGCCCATCAGATCGGCCACGTCCGCCGGATGCAGCGCCGCGATCAGTTCGCGCACACGCTCGCCATCGCCGCGATCAGCGGCGTCGACGACCATTTCAACGAAGTCGGCGTTCAGGGCGTAGTCTTCGCCCAGGGCCAGATCTTCCAGATCCTCGGGGAGGTCCTTGGATTCCAGTTCCGCGGAATCGGTGGCGTCGTGGCTCATGGCCCCTCCTCCCGAACTGGCGCTTTAGCGGCGTGTTGCTACGACCCTGTCGTCCCTTGAATTCACTGGTGCGGTCGAGAAGACTCGAACTTCCACGGGTTACCCCACAGCGACCTCAACGCTGCGCGTCTACCAATTCCGCCACGACCGCATCGTGGTGAGGCGGGGGGGTTAGCAAACGCTGCGGCGCTTGTGAAGGGCGTGCGCCCCAATGTCCGTAAACTGGGCTAGTAAGCCGCGCCGGCCATGAAATCGTAAACGTCGGCGGCGCGGGTGACGGAGATTGAAATCTTGTCGTCACTGATCAGGATTTCGCCGCGGGCGACCGGGTGGTTGTTGGCCAGAATCCAGACCTCGTCATTGGCCTTGGCGTCCAGCGGGATCACCGCGCCGCGGCCCATGCGCAACAGTTGCTGCATGGGCAGGGTCGAACGGCCCAGCACCACCGAGATTTCGACATTGACCGCGTTGACCTGACTCACGAATGCACACACCCCAACCTGGCGGTCAGCCCCCCCACGCTTTGCATGGGACGCCGCACGCCCCCACATTGCAGGCCTATGCTTGACCGCACGTTAAATACGCTCAGCGACTTCCAGAGATCCGACGACCTTTCTGTCGAATGGGCGGTCTCGTCGCGCCCCGTTCCCTACCCTGACGCGGTCGCCGCCATGGAGGCCCGCGCCGAGGCGATCGCGGACGGGCGCGCCGGCGAGTTGGTCTGGCTGCTGGAGCATCCGCCGCTCTATACCGGCGGCGTTTCGGCCAAGGCTGGCGACCTGTTGGTCCCTGACCGTTTCCCCGTATTCCAGAGCGGCCGCGGCGGCCAATACACCTATCATGGCCCCGGCCAGCGGGTGGCTTATGTGATGCTGGACCTTCGGGCCCGCCGGCGTGACGTGCGCGCCTTCGTCGCGGCGCTGGAGGCCTGGATCATCGGCGCCCTCGCTCGCTTCAACGTCGAAGGCCAGATTCGCCAGGACCGCGTCGGCGTCTGGGTCGAGCGCCGGACCGCGGGCGCGCCGCCCCGGGAAGACAAGATCGCCGCCATCGGGGTGAAACTGCGCCGTTGGGTGAGTTTCCACGGCATCAGCCTCAACGTCGAACCCGACCTCTCCCACTTCGACGGCATCGTCCCCTGCGGAGTCACCCAGCACGGCGTCACCAGCCTGGTGGACCTCGGCCTGCCCGTCACCCTCGACGAGGCCGACGAGGCGCTGAAGGCGGCGTTCATCGAGGTGTTTGGTCCGGTCCGGGACGTGGCGGCGCCGTAGCGCCCATCGCCTTGCCCTTCCGCGCCTCCAGTTGTGTCCGGCTCGCGTGCGTGGTTACAACGGCAAGGCCCGATCCGGGGCCACCGCGCCTCAGAGCCCTCCCCGCCGCATGCGCCTGATCGAACGCTACCTGTTTCGCCAATTGCTGGGCCCCGCCCTGCTGGCGACGGCGGCGCTCTCGGGGGTGGCGATTCTGACCCAGACGCTCTCCGGCCTCGACATCCTGGTGAACGATCGCCAAAGCCCGCTGGTGTTCGCGCAAATCACCTTGCTGGCCATGCCTCAGCTGGTGGTGATGATCCTGCCGGTGGCGGTGTTGGTGGCGGCCCTGGTGGCGCTCAATCGGCTGCATACGGAACAGGAGATCGTGATCTGCTTCGCCGGCGGGATGAGCCGCTGGCGGGTGGCTTCGCCGGCCCTGCGCCTGGCGATCCTGGCGTCCCTGGCCTCCCTTGTCCTGTCGCTGTGGATCCAGCCGCTCAGCTATCGACTCATGCGGGCCGTGCTGCAGGACGTGCGCAGCGACCTGGCCGCCACCATGGTCAAGCCCGGCCAGTTCACCCATCCGGCGCCAGGCTTGACGGTCTATGCCCAGTCGGTGGACGACGACGGCTTGATCCACAACCTGTTCATCGACCAGAACACCAATGGCCGCGACGTCACCGTCACCGCCCAGGAGGGCAGGTTCGAGGCGCGCGGCGGCTTTCCGATCCTGATGATGCGCCACGGCGCCAACCAGGAGTTCTCCAGGACCGGCGTGCTGAATTTCCTGGCCTTCGACGAATACGCCTTCGACCTGCGCGTGCTGATCTCCGCGCGCCAGGGCGTCCATTACAAGCTCTCGGACCGGTACCTGCACGAGCTGTTCTATCCGGACCTGCGCCTCGCCTGGGAGCGGGCGAACCGCAAGAAGCTGATGGCCGAGGGCCATGCCCGTCTGGCCGGCGCGCTCTACAACATCGCCTTCATGGCCATGGCGCTGGCCGGCGTCCTGGCCGGGCCCTTCAGTCGCATGGGCTATGGCGAGCGCATCGCCGCCACGGCTCTGGCCGCCCTGGTGCTGAGGACGCTGGGGTTCGCCGCCCAGGCCGCCGCCGGCGGCGCGCCCGTGTTCAACATCGTGCAGTACCTGCTGCCGCTCCTGGCCACGGCGGGCGCCGCCTTCATCCTGTTCGCGCCGCTGCGCCGGCGAGCGCCCCTCGCCGCGCGCGTCCGTCCCGCCCTGCGCAGCCAACCCGCGTGACCGACGCCGTGAGCCGCATCCAGGTCTACGTCCTGACCCGAACCCTGATCGGGGTCGGCGCCGCCCTGGCCCTGATCTCGGCCGTGATCGCCCTGGTCGACTTCGTGGAACTGTCGCGCACCCTGGGCGGCCTGGTCGAACTGAGTTTCGTGCAGCTCCTGGGACTGACCCTGCTCAAGTCACCCTCGGTGATCCTCAAGCTGCTGCCCTTCATCTTCCTGTTCGGGGTCATGGGCGCCTTCGTCACGCTCAACCGGCGCAGCGAACTGGTGGCCATGCGCGCGGCGGGAATGTCAGCTTGGCGATTCGTCCTGCCGGCCGCCGGCGCATCTTTTGTCATCGGCCTGGTCACCATCGGCGCCCTCAACCCCGCCGCTTCCTGGCTGAGCGCAAGGTTCGAGGATCGGCGGGCCGGCTTGACCGAGGGTCGCGGCGGCGGAGCGCAGGAGATGTGGCTGCGCCAGGGCGACGAGCGCAACCAGATCGTGATCCACGCCGCCTCGCACGATCTGGTGAAAGAGACCATCCGCCTGAAAGACGTATCCATCTACATCCAGACCGTCGGACGTGACGGCGGCTTCGTCTTTTCCCGGCGCATCGAGGCGTCGCAAGCCAAACTGGTTCCAGGCGCCTGGCGACTCACCAACGCCCGCGAGGCCCTGCCCGGCGCGGAATCGGTGCGGTCCGAACGGCTCGACCTGCCCTCACCGCTGGACCTGAGGACGGCGCTGGAAAAGTTCGCCTCGCCGGACTCCATCGCCTTCTGGCGCCTGCCCGCCACCATCGAACATGCCCAGTCGGCGGGATACGCCGTGGCCGGATATCAGCTGCGGCTGCACCAACTCCTGGCGACACCGCTGCTTTTTTCGGCCATGTCAGTGCTTGCAGCAGCCTTCTCCATGAGGCTGATGCGCCTGGGCGGCCTTGCGGGTCTTGCGGTGATGGGTTTGGCTGTGGGCTTCGCAGTGTTCTTCTTCAACCAGCTCTGCGGCGCCCTGGGGTCGGCCGGCGTCATACCGCCCGCTCTGGCGGCCTGGACTCCGCCAGTCCTCGCCTTCCTGTCGGGGGTCACGGTGCTTTGCTATACCGAAGACGGCTGACTCGGGTGGAGACGGCGGTGAGTGGGCTGCCCCAGGGGTGACTAGGCGGGCGGCGTGGATCGGGTGAGGGTTGGGTTCGAATGACGTGCAGCCATGCGGCCACCGGGCGGGCGAGGACGGCTTTGCTGGCCGGCGCGGCGCTGGCCGCGATCGCCGGCGCCCAGGCGGCCGCCGCCACCGATCCCGCGGTCCCAACGATCCAGCCCCCGCCCCCGGTGGTGATCAGCCCGCCGCCGCCCGACGACGGCCTGACTGGCGATGGCTTCTACCTCGAGGCCGATCTGCTCACCCAGGACAACGCCTCCCATCACTACACCGCCACCGGCAGCGTCGAAGCGCGCTACAATGGCCGCGTCCTGCGCGCCCAGACCGTGGACTACGACAGCCAGACCGGTGTCGTCACCGCGCGGGGCAACGTCCAGGTGCTGAATCCCGACGGCACCTCGGAGTTCTCCGAGGCCGCCACCCTCGACAAGGATTTCAGCGCCGGCATCGCGCTTGGTTTCTCCACACGCCTGCAGGGCGGGGTGAAAATCGCCGCCGCGACCGCGACGCGCAGGAACGACCAGATCACCGAACTGCGGGACGCCATCTACACGCCATGCACGGTCTGCGCCGACGGCGGTCACAAGCAGCCGACGTGGTCGATCCGCGCCAGCACGGTGGTCGAGGACAAGAAACGCCAGATCGTCACCTATCACCATGCGATCATCCAGGTGCTGGGCGTCGGCGTCTTCTACCTGCCGGTAATGTGGACCACGGACCCGTCGGCGGATCGGAAGTCCGGATTCATGACCCCTTTCGCCACCTATTCGCAGAAGCGTGGCTTCTCCTACACCCAGTCCTGGTACCAGGTGATCAGTCCCTCCCAGGACATCACCATCACGCCGCAGCTGAATACCAAGGTGAACCCATTCCTTAGCTTGGACTGGCGTCGGCGGTTCTATTCGGGCTCCATGGATGTGCGTGCCGGCTACACCTATTCCAAGGACTTCAACTCCCAGGGCAACCTGTTCGGCACGCTGACATCACGCAGCTACATCCTGGCCAAGGGCGCCTTCGACATCAACCAGGATTGGCACTGGGGCTTCACCGCCGAGCGCGCCTCCGATCCGCTGATCTTCGACAAGTACGACATCTCCAACGTCTTCATCGAGCGCGGCCTCTACGCCGCCGACGACCGGCGGCTGATCTCGCAACTCTACGTGACCCGCCAGACGTCGCTGTCCTACTTCTCGGGCGCGGCGATCAGCGTCCAGGGTCTGCGCTCGGACGACCTCAACCGCACCTTCCCCATTATCGCGCCGATCATCGAGGCGCACTGGGAGGCGCCCAGCGCGATCCTTGGGGGCCGTCTGCGCCTGGCGGCCAGCGGCGTGGTCCTCACCTTTAACCGCTCGCCCAACGATCCTCTCCTTGCGGGCGTGGACAGCCGCCGTGCCACCTTCCAGGGCGACTGGCGCGGGTCGTACACCTTCTCCAACGGCCTTCGCGTGGAGCCCTTCTTCCAGGCCCGCGGCGACATCTACAACCTCAGCAACCTGCAGCCGCCATCTTCCTCGAACGCGACCATCCCGCGCGGCTTCGTGACCGGCGGCGCCGACATCAGCTACCCCCTGATCAAGCAGGCCGGCGACGTCACCTACGTCCTCGAGCCCCTGGCCCAGATCGCCGTCTCGCCCAACGCCACCCTCGACCCACGCATCCCCAACTACGACAGCCAGGTCTGGGAGCTGGACGAGACCAACCTGTTCCAGATCAATCGCTCGCCCGGCTACGACCTCTATGAAAGCGGCCAGCGCCTGACCGTGGGCGGACGGGCGACCGCCTTCCTGACCGGCGGCCGAAGCGCCAGTGTGATGCTTGGCCGCAGCTTCCGCGCCAACTCCGATCCGGCCCTGCCGGCGAACACCAGCCTGGACACCCAGTCGTCCGACTACATCCTGGCGGCGGAGGTCACTCCGACCCCCGGCCTGCACCTGTTCTCGCGCTGGCGGCTGGGCGCCGACGACTTCGCCATCCACCGCCTGGAGGCCGGCGGCGACTTCTCCACCAAGTGGGTATCCGGTTATATCCGCTACCTGGAAGAGGTTCAGGCCCCCACCGGGGGCAACTTCCGTGGCCTGGACTTCCGCGGCAACGTCTGGGCCACAAGTCATTGGGGCGTGTCGCTCTACGGCATCCGCGATTTCGACACCGACAAGTGGCTGCGCCAGGACGTCGGCGTCGTCTATCGGGACGACTGCGTGCGGGTCGAGGTGATCTACCGCAGCGACCAGACCACCAACGGAACTTTAGGACCTTCGAAGTCGGTGGTCCTTCGCCTAACGCTCGCCACATTGGGGAATTCAGGCTACAGGCCCTGAACAAACACCTCGCCCACCCGCGGGAGGGCGAGCCTAATCGTATGAGGATACACAACATCTATGCGCTGGCTTGGTAAGATCGCAGGCGCGGGCGGCGCTGTTCTCTGCTTGATGATCGCCGCCTCGCCGGCCGCGGCCCAGGACGCAACGGCGCAGCAACCGCCCGCCGCGCCGCCACAGCCCCAGGCCCTGTCGGAGGCGGTCGTCGCCTCGGTCAACGACGATATCATCTCCACCTACGACGTCATCCAGCGCATGCGGCTGCTGATCGTCACCTCCGGCATCCAGGTGACCGACCAGAACCTGCCCGAACTCCAGAGCGAAGCCCTGCGTTCGCTCATCGACGAGCGCCTGGAACTCCAGGAGCTCCGCCGCGAAGGCAAGGAACAGAAGTTCGACCTGATCGCCTCCGACGACGAGGTGAACGGCGAGATCGACGACATCGCCCACAGCAACAACACCAGCGCCGACGCCCTACTGGCCCAACTCGCCTCCCAAGGCGTGCAGCCGGACACCTTCAAGGCCCAGCTTCGCGCCGAGATCAGCTGGCGCGGATGGATCCGTGGCCGCTACGGTTCGCGCGTCCGCATCGGCGAGGACCAGATCAAGGCCTACCAGGCCCGCGTCCAGGCCGAGTCCGGACGGCCGCAATACCAGCTCAGCGAAGTGGTCATCGACGACTCCCGCGCCGGCGGGACGCAGCAGGCCATGAACGGCGCCGCCCAGCTCATCGGCCAACTCCAGAAGGGCGCGCCCTTCGCCGCCGTGGCCCGCCAGTTCTCCACCTCGCCCACCGCGGCCAACGGCGGCGACGTCGGCTGGGTCGCGCCGGGCGAGATGCCCAGCGAGGTCGACCAGATCCTGGACCAGATGCGGCCGGGCCAGCTCTCGGCGCCCATCGCCACCAAGGACAGCGTCTATATCGTGCTGCTGCGCGACAAGCGCGCGGGCGGAGCGGCCGCCCTGGTCAGCCTCAAGCAGGCCGCCGTCGCCCTTGCGGCGAACGCCACCGATGACCAGGTCGCCGCCGCCAAGGCC
>FTIF01349041.1_pt1 | contig 14476 bp, 12 predicted proteins | sample 1658001 | NCBI WGS metagenome assembly FTIF01 (sample SAMEA3914789, study PRJEB12502) | metagenome | biome: forest; material: soil | place: Canada | collected 2011-07-03 | depth 0.3 m | reverse complement strand
CGATCACCACCAGGTCGAAGCGTGCAGGCAGGTCCGCCAGCGCCGGGCGCGAGCTCATTGCGGCATCCGCCGATGGCGAGCGATGGGCATCAGAGGAACAGCTTGCCCGGATTCATCATGCCCTGCGCGTCGAACTCGCGCGCCATGGCGCGGATCAGGTCCATGCCGAGAGGGCCTTTCTCGGCTTCCAGATAGGGTGCATGGTCGACGCCGACGCCGTGCTGATGGCTGATGGTGCCGCCGTTGGCGACGATGGCCTCGGACACGGCGCGCTTGAGCTTGACCCAGCGCGCATGGTTTTCCTCGTAAGTCGGCGCGGCGCGAAAGACGAAGGTCGAATAGATGCTGCAACCCTGCCGGTAGACATGGGACAGATGGGTGAAGGCATGGACCCGCTCGCCCTCGGCCTGCAGGGCGCCGCGCGCCGCCGCCTCGATCGCTTCCATGGTGACGGTGGCCTGCGGCCAGTTGATGGCGGTCTCGGCGGTGTCGGCGGCATAGCCGGCGCGCCACAGCGCATTGCGCAGATAGGGGCCGTAGAAGCGCTTCGCCGCCCAGGCCTTGCCCATGATCTTGCCGGCATGCACGCCGCGGCATTGCTTGGCGATGGCCAGGGCCTCGCGGCGGCTGCGCAGCACATCGCGGTTGAGGCCGGTGAAGCCGATCATCAGCATCACCGGCTTGAGGCCGGAGCCGCGCAGGCGCAGGTAGCGCTTGAGCCAGGCGATGGTCTTTTCATGGCCGGCCAGGGTCAGCTGGGTCTCGGTCTCGACCGGGTTGCTCATGCGCAGCATCGACAGCGGGATGTCGGCCTGCACCATCAGGCGCACCGCTTCCAGGCCGGTGTCCCAGCTGGGGAAGAACACGGCGTGGAAGTCTTCGCGCTCCGGCAGCTTGCGCACCCGCAGTGTGGCTTCGCTGAGCAGGCCGAGGCGGCCCTCGCTGCCGAGCACACATTCGCGCAGGTCGGGGCCGGCGCTGGAGGCGGGATGGCTGCCGACGCGCAATTCGCCGCGCGGCGTCGCCAGGCGACCGGCGGCAAACAGCTGCTCGATGCGGCCGTAGCGCAGCGACTGCTGGCCGCTGGAGCGGGTCACCACCCAGCCGCCGACGGTGGAATATTCGTAGGACTGCGGAAAATGGCCCAACAGGTAACCGCGCTGCGCCAGCTGCGCTTCCACCTGGGGACCCGGCGTGCCGGCGCCGAAGCGGGCCAGCAGCGAGGTCTCGTCGAGATCGAGCAGGCGGTTCATGCGCTCTAGCGAGATGTTGACCACCGGGCGGTCCGAGGCCGGCACCTGCAAATGGCCCACCACGCTGGTGCCGCCGCCGTAGGGAATCACCAGTGCACCCAATTTCTGCGCACTGGCCAGGGCCTGCGCCGCTTCCTCGTGGCTGGCCGGCAGGGCTACGCCGTCGGCCAGCGGGCCGAGCCGGCCGTAGCGCAGCGCGATCCAGTCGGGAAAGCTCTGGCCGCGGGCGCGTCGCAGCCTCAATTCCGGCGCGGTGTCGAACAGCGTGCCGGCCGGCAGGCGCGAGGGCGGCGCCGTCGCCAGCGCATCGGCCAGGCTGGCATCGCGGGTCGGCGTGGCCGGCCCGACCACCTGCAACAGGAAGGCCTGCGCGGTCTCCGCCAGCGTGTCCTCGCGCCCTTCCTCACCCCAGCCGTTCCATAACCGCATTCGATGTCAGTCCGTCGTCCCTGCCCATGCGGGCGGGTGAAAGTTAGCATGCTGAAGATGGCAACTGTGAGCGCCCGCTGACGCGGGGCGGCGGCTTGTCTCCCCGCTCCCCGCGGCTAAAGTAGCGGCATGAATGTCCCCGCCCCTTACCGCGGCCGCTTCGCGCCGACGCCTTCCGGCCCCCTGCACCTCGGCTCGCTGCTCACCGCCCTGGCCAGCTACCTGCAGGCGCGCAAGGCCGCAGGCCAGTGGCTGCTGCGCATCGACGACCTCGACAGCGCACGCAGCCGCGCCGAGCACAGCGACGCGATCTTGCGCCAGCTCGAAGCGCACCATTTGCTGTGGGACGAGCCGCCGCGCCTGCAATCGCGGCATGTGGCCGAATACGAAGCGGCCTACGAGCGCTTGCACGATCTCGGCCTGCTCTATCCCTGCGCCTGCACCCGGGCGCAGCTGGCGCAGGACTCCCTGCCCGGCGTCGACGGCCCGGTCTATGCCGGAATCTGCCGCGACCACGCGCCTCTGGCGCAGCAGCTCGCCTGGCGCCTGCGCATCGGCGACGGCGAGCTGCACATCGGCGACGCCTGGCAGGGCGGCCTGCGACGCAGCCTGCAGCAGGATGTCGGCGATTTCGTGCTGCGCCGTGCCGACGGCCAGATCGGCTACCAGCTGGCCTGCGTGGTGGACGAGGCGGCACAGGGCATTTCCGAGGTGGTGCGCGGCGCCGACCTAATCGGTTCGAGCTTTCGCCAGCTGCATTTGCAAACCCTGCTCGGCTTGCCTGCCCCGGTCTATCGCCATCTGGCGCTGCTGCTGGACGAACACGGCCGCAAGCTAAGCAAGCAGAATCATTCGCAACCGATCGCTTCGGCCAATGCGGGCGACAACCTGTATTACTGCCTGGATCTGCTGGGGCAGACGCCGCCGGCGGCGCTGCGCGGCGCTGCCGCGGCAGAAATGATGCGCTGGGCGCAGGCGCACTGGAGCGCACAAAAGGTGCCGGTGGGGCTACAGATGTCGATTGGCGCGCCCGGCGGCTAGGCGCTGTCGCTCGCGCTCTTGGTGAAGAGACTATCATCTGTCATGCTTAACTTTGTTGCAGCACAGCGAAACGCATGAACGACATCCGCGTCATCAAGAAATACCCGAACCGCCGGCTCTACGACACCAACGTCAGCCGCTACATCACGCTGGAAGAAGTGCGCCAGCTGGTGTTGAGCAATGTGAAGTTCCGGGTCGAGGACAAGCGCACGCGCGAGGACATCACCCGCAGCATCCTGCTGCAGGTGATCTCGGAGCAGGAGGAAGGCGGCAACGGCAATCCGATCTTCAGCTCGGAGCTGCTGACCCACATCATCCGTTTCTACGGCGACCCGATGCAGACCAGCATCAGCCGCTACCTGGAACTGTCGATGCAGCTGTTCCTGGACCAGAACCACAATTTCGCCGAGCAGCTGCGCGGCCTGCTGGGCCAGGCGCAACACCCGGTGCAGCGGCTGAAGGATATCGCCGACCAGCGGCTGAAGGACCTGGCCGATCGCCAGGCGCCGATCTGGCGCTCGGTGCGCCGCGAATTCCTGAAGAGCCTGTCGCGCGCCAAGGTGATCAAGCCGCTGCTGGAGCGCGAGCGGAGCGACGAGGAAGTCTAGGACGCGGTTCCGCACCAGGCGGAAGCACCGCAGTCGTACACGCTGTGCCCCCATCGCATGACGCGCCATCGCTTGTCATCCTGAGCGCAGCGAAGGATGACATTCAGCTGGTGACAGGCAGGTATGGGGATAAACGCCATGCGCCGGTTGATGCCAGTTCACCCGGCCGATCGAACGCTCCTCATTCCATTCCTTTTTTTGAACGTCCGTTCGTTCAATTGGCAAAACATGGCTTGTGCATTGCCACAAAAAATTAATGACGAGCACGTCAAGTGACTCGCTCGACAAGCATAACTTATTGAATTAACTACATTTTTATAACTTTGGATTTCTTGACAGGCCAGCGCGGGACTGTCTATACTGCACTGCAACATAAAGAACGCAGAAGCAGTGTCTAGAAATAATTTTTAGTTGACACTGCTGAAGTCTCCTCCAGAAAGGCCTTGCGCCTTTCTCGCACCTTGCCCCCTAAAGTCTTAGGGGGTTTTTTTTGCTCGTTCGCCCGACTAATCTCGCCTGCGCCGAGGGCTGCAGGAATCGGGGCGGTTTCTCAACCGCCCCGGATTGTGACCAAAACCGTGATGCAGATCAAGTCTGCATCCGGTTTTAACGCTTTACTCGACGACGTCGACGGCCTTCATCGACAGGCGGATACGGCCCTGCTTGTCGATTTCCAGCACCTTGACGCGCACCACCTGGCCTTCCTTCAGCTCGTCGGCAACGTTGTCGACGCGCTTCTCGGAGATCTGCGAGATGTGCACCAGACCGTCCTTGCCCGGCAGGATGGTGACGAAGGCGCCGAAATCCATCAGCTTGGCGACCTTGCCCTCGTAGACTTCGCCGACCTGCACGTCGCGCGTCAGCGATTCGATGCGGGCGATGGCGGCCTTGGCGGCGTCGCCGTCGACAGCGGCGATCTTGATGGTGCCGTCGTCGTCGATGTCGATGCTGGTGCCGGTCTCTTCGGTGATGGAGCGGATGGTGACGCCGCCCTTGCCGATGACGTCACGGATCTTGTCCGGGTGGATCTTGATGGTGGTGATGCGCGGCGCGAACTCGGACATCTCGGCGCGCGGCTTGTCGATGGTCTTCACCATCGCCTCGAGGATGTGCAGGCGGCCAGCCAGGGCCTGGTCCAGCGCCACCTTCATGATCTCGCCGGTGATGCCGGTGATCTTGATGTCCATCTGCAGGGCGGTGACGCCCTTGGTGGTGCCGGTGACCTTGAAATCCATGTCGCCGAGGTGATCCTCGTCGCCCAGGATGTCGGTCAGCACCGCCCAGCGCTCGCCTTCCTTGATCAGGCCCATCGCCACGCCGGCCACCGGCGCCTTGATCGGCACGCCCGCGTCCATCAGCGCCAGCGAGGCGGCACAGGTGCTGGCCATCGAGCTGGAGCCGTTGGACTCGGTCACTTCGGCGACGACGCGCACGACGTAGGGGAATTCCTTGTCGAGGTCCGGCATCACCGCGGCAACGCCGCGCTTGGCCAGCCGGCCGTGGCCGATTTCGCGGCGCTTCGGCGCATTGAGGCGGCCGGTTTCGCCGACGCAGTACGGGGGGAAGTTGTAGTGCAGCATGAAGGCATCGCGCCACTCGCCCTCGACGCTGTCGATCAGCTGCGCATCCTTGCCGGTGCCCAGCGTGGTCACGGCCAGCACCTGGGTCTCGCCGCGGGTGAACAGGGCCGAACCGTGGGTGCGCGGCAGGATGCCGACGCCCATGGTCAGCGGACGCACGGTCTTCAGGTCGCGGCCGTCGATACGCGGCTTGCCTTCGAGGATGCGATTACGGACGACGCGGGATTCGAGGTCGCCGAAGGCGTCCTTGACCTTGCCGGCGGCGAACTTCGGCGCATCGCCGGAGCACAGGGCGGTATTGATGGTGCTCTTGACGCCAGCGAGCTTCTCGTAACGCTGCTGCTTGTCGGCGATGGCGTAGGCTTCGGTGACGGCGCCTTCATAGCCGTTCAGCGCGCTGGTCAGTTCCTGCGCGGCGGCGGACGGCTTCCAGTCCCACTTGGCCTTGCCGCATTCGGCAACCAGCTCGTTGATGGAGTTGATGGCGGCCTGCATCTGCGCATGGCCGAACAGCACGGCGCCGAGCATCACTTCCTCGGACAGTTGCTTGGCTTCGGACTCGACCATCAGCACCGCGTCTTTGGTGCCGGCGACGACCAGGTCCAATTCGGAGGTGGTGAGCTGGGTGGCGCTCGGGTTGAGGATGTACTGGCCATCCTGATAACCGACGCGGACCGCGCCGATCGGGCCGGCAAACGGCACGCCGGCCAGGGCCATGGCGGCGGAGGCGCCGATCATGGCGGGGATGTCGCCGTTGACTTCCGGGTTGAGCGACAGCACCGTCGCCACCACCTGGATTTCGTTGAAGAAGCCTTCCGGGAACAGCGGGCGCAGCGGCCGGTCGATCAGGCGCGAGGTCAGCGTTTCCTTCTCGGTCGGGCGCCCTTCACGCTTGAAGAAGCCGCCGGGGATACGGCCGCCGGCGTAGGTGCGCTCCATGTAATCGACGGTCAGCGGGAAGAATTCCTGGCCTTCCTTCGCTTCCTTCTTGGCCACCACGGTGACCATGACCACGGTTTGGGCGACGGTGACGATGACGGCGGCAGTAGCCTGGCGCGCGATGGCGCCGGTTTCCAGGGTGACGCTATGGGCGCCGTACTGGAAGGTTTTTTTAACGGGCGTGACGGGATAGACCATGGCTGGCTCGATTAATTTTGCGGGCGGTGAAACGGAAGAAGCCGCGTCCCCAATGCAATCACGGGGCGCGGCTTGCTTGCTTAGCGACGCAGACCGAGGTCGGCGATCAGCTTGGCGTAACGGCTCTGGTCTTCCAGCTTCAGGTAATCGAGCAGCTTGCGGCGCTGGTTGACCATCTTCAGCAAGCCGCGGCGCGAATGGTGATCTTTCTTGTTCACTTCGAAATGGCCGCCGAGGCTGCTGATGCGCTCGGACAGCAGGGCCACCTGGACTTCCGGCGAACCCGTATCACCCTTGGCACGCTGGTATTTGGCAACCACCGCACTCTTTTGATCAATGGACAACGGCATCACTTGCTCCGAAAATTTTCTTAAATTCGTTCGATGAACTTGATATTTTAGCGGGGATTGCCCCGCCCCACAACAGCAAACGCCCCGATATCGCCCTGATTGGGCGCACTATTTCAGGGCTTTAGCTTGAATTTACCCCGTTTGCCCTGTTTTCCAGCTGATTCATCCAGCGGCGGGGCACCAGATGGCCGCCACCGTCGCTTTCGGCGATGCCCAGCAGGCGCTGGCGCTGGTCGAAAACTGCGGTCAGGCCAGCAGGTCCCGCCTCCATCAGCAGCGTCTGCCCGCGGCTCAGACGGTGCGCCAGGGTGTCGTCCACTGTCAGCCGCGGCCAGTCGCGCAATGCCACGCTGGAGGGTAGCAGCAGGCTGTCGCGCGCCTCGCCCGGCTCGGCCTGCTGCACCTGCTCCAGGCTGACCATGGCGCTGCCGTCGAACGGCTCCAGGCCGGTGCGGCGCAAGGCCGCCAGATGGGCCTGCTGCCCCACCGCCGCGGCCCAGTCCTCAGCCAGGGTGCGCACATAGGTGCCCTTGGAACAGGCCACCTCGAAATCGAAGTGCAAGCCGTCGAAGGCCAGCACGCGCAGCTCGTGGATCTTCACCTGGCGCGGTTGGCGCTCGATCTCGATGCCGGCGCGGGCCAGGGTGTAGAGCGGCAGGCCGTCGCGCTTGATGGCGGAGTACATCGGCGGCACCTGGGCGATGGCGCCGAGAAATTGCGGAATCGCCGCCTCCAGCTGCTCGCGGCTCAGGCTGGACGGGTCGGAGGTGGCGGTCTGCTGGCCTTCGCCGTCGCCGGTGCTGGTGCGCACGCCGAGGCGCACCCGCGCCTGGTAGCGCTTGTCGGCATCCAGCAGGTAGGCGCTGATCTTGGTCGCCTCGCCCAGGCAGATCGGCAGCAGGCCGGTGGCCAGCGGATCGAGGCTGCCGGTATGGCCGGCCTTCTCGGCATTGAACAGGTGCTTGGCGTTCTGCAGCGCCGCGTTGGAGCTCAGGCCCAGCGGCTTGTCGAGCAGGAGTATGCCGTCGACGCTGCGGCGCCGCGACTTACCCTTCGCCATCGTCCGGAGTGGGTGCGGGTTTCTTTTTGGGAGGCACTGCAACACTCGGCGCGACCGGATGGGCGAGGTCGCGCGCAGTGGCTTCACGGATCATGCTGCCGATGCGGTCGCCTTCGCGCAGCGCCTCGTCGGCGAAGAAGCGCAGCATCGGCACGTAACGCAGCTTCAGCGACTTGCCGATGGCGCGGCGCAATAGCGAAGCCGCGCCGTTGAGCGCCTTGGCCGCCGCCTTCAGCTCGGCATCGCTGCCGATCTGGCTGACCGAGATGCGCGCATTGCGCATGTCCGGCGAGACACTGACCTGGGTGACCGTGACCAGCGCCACCCGTGGGTCGGTCAGCTGTTCGCGAATCAGCGAGCTCAATTCGCGCTGCAATTGCGCGTTGATCCGCAGCGTTCGCGAAAACTCCCTAGGCATCAGGCTTCGGCGTTGACCGTGCGGCGCACTTCGATGCGCTCATAGCACTCGATCTGGTCGCCTGGCTTGACGTCGTTGTAGTTCTTCACGCCGATGCCGCACTCGGTGCCGACCACGACCTTGGACACGTCGTCCTTGTGGCGGCGCAGCGATTCCAGCTCGCCTTCGTAGATCACCGTATTGCTGCGCAATACGCGGATCGGCAGGCCGCGGCGGACTTCGCCTTCCATCACCAGGCAGCCGGCGATGGCGCCGAACTTGGAGGAGCGGAACACATCGCGCACCTGGGCGGTGCCGACTATCTGCTCGCGCGTCTCGGTGCCAAGCAGGCCGCCGATGGCGTCGGAGACGTCGTTGATGACGTCGTAGATGATGCTGTAGTAGCGCACATCCACACCGGTGTCCTGGATGCGGCGGCGCGCGACGCTGTCGGCGCGGACGTTGAAGCCGATGATGATGGCGCGCGAAGCCAGCGCCAGCTCGATGTCGGACTCGCTGATGCCGCCGACGCCGCTGGAGACGACGTTGACCTTGACCTCGGCGCTGGGCAGCTTGCGCAGCGACTCGGTCAGCGCCTCGGCGCTGCCCTGCACGTCCGCCTTAACCATCAGGTTGAGCGACTTCTGCTCGCCGGCTTCGCCCATGCGCGCGAACACCTGGTCCATGCGCACGGCCTGGGTTTGCGCCAGCTTGGCTTCACGCTGCTTGACCTCGCGCAGCAGGGCCAACTCGCGCGCCTTGCGCTCGTCAGAGACCACCACCACGTCGTCACCGGCATCCGGCGCGCCGGACAGGCCGAGCACCGCCACCGGGATTGAGGGGCCGACTTCCTTCACCGGCTGACCGGCTTCGTCGAACATGGCGCGGACGCGGCCGAAATACGGGCCGGTCAGGATAACGTCACCCTGGCGCAGCGTGCCGGAGCGAACCAGTACCGTCGCCACCGGGCCGCGGCCCTTCTCCAGCGAGGATTCCACCACGGTGCCGCGCGCGGGGCCATCCAGCGGCGCTTTCAGTTCCAGCACTTCGGCCTGCAGCAGGATGGCGTCGAGCAGCTTGTCGATGCCTTCGCCGCTGACCGAGGAGACGCCGATGAACTGGGTGTCGCCACCCCATTCCTCGGAAATCACCTGTTCCGCGGACAGCTCGGTGCGGACCCGGTCGAGATCGGCTTCATGCTTGTCGATCTTGGTGATGGCGACCACCATCGGCGCCTTGGCGGCGCGCGCATGCTGGATCGCTTCCTTGGTCTGCGGCATGACGCCGTCATCGGCGGCCACCACCAGCACCACGATGTCGGTGATCTGCGCGCCACGGGCGCGCATGCGCGTGAACGCGGCATGGCCCGGCGTGTCGAGGAAGGTGATGACGCCTTTCTCGGTGGTGACGTGGTAAGCGCCGATGTGCTGGGTGATGCCGCCCGCCTCGCCCGCGGCAACGCGGGTCTTGCGAATATAGTCGAGCAGCGAGGTCTTGCCGTGATCGACGTGGCCCATGATGGTGACCACCGGCGGGCGCGCTTCCGTCGCCTGGCTGTTGTCGCCGCCGGTAGCAGCCTGCTCCAGCGCCTCTTCGGCGTCGGTAGCCTTGATCAGCTTGGCCTTGTGGCCCAGCTCTTCCACCATGATCGCGGCCGTGTCCTGGTCGATGATCTGGTTGATGGTGGCGAACACGCCGCTCTTCATCATCGCCTTGATCAGGTCGGTGGCCTTCACCGCCATGCGGTTGGCCAGCTCGCCCACGGTGATCGCTTCCGGCACTTCGACCTCGCGCACCACCGGTGCGGTCGGCTTCTCGAACATGTGCAGGTTGTCGACGCGGATCTGCCCGGTCGGCTTCTTCGATTTCTTTTCGCGACGGTTGCCGCCCTTGCCGGCGGCAAGGTGCAGCTCGTTGCGATGATGCGAGCCGCCGCGATCCCGCTCCGGCTTCAGCGCGGGCGGCTGCGACGGCGTTGCAGCGGCCGGCGGCGGCGTCACGATGATCGGCACTTCGGTGGCGCGGCGCAGGTTCTCTGCGGCGCGACGGCGCGCCGACTCGGCTTCCATGCGGGCGCGGTAGATCGGATCGTTCTTGAAACGCTCCGCATCCTCGGCTGCCTTGCGCGCCACTTCTTCGGCGGCAGCGGCGGCGCGGGCCTGTTCCTCGGCCAGCAGCTGGTGCTCCTGCAGCTCGCGGTGGCGCTTGGCCTCCAGCTCGGCGGCGGCGCGGGCTTCCGCCTCGCGCTGCAGCTGGGCTTGCGCCTCGGCGGCTTCAGCCGCTTCGGCGGCGACCGCTTCGGAGACGCCGTCGACCGGCGCCGGCGCACCGGACTCCGGCATCATGTCGTTCTTGACGTAGGTGCGGCGCTTGCGCACTTCGATGCTGACCGTCTTGGCGGCCGCCCCGCGGGCGCCGCCGAGCTTGAGCTCGGTGGTTTCCTTGCGCTTCAGCATGATGCGCCCGGCACCGCCGGCGCCAAGTGTGTTGCCGCGGGTGGTCTTCTGCAGATGGCTCAGCAGCGCCATCTTGTCGGCCGGACTGATCGGCGACTTTTCATTGTCCACAGCTACGCCGGCCTCTTTCAGCTGAGCCAGCATCTCGGGCACCGGCTTATGCAGCTCGGTGGCGAGGTCGGATACGGTGAGGGTACTCATTCTGTCTCCGGGAATCAGGCCTGCTCGTTGACACTGCGCGCGTTCATGATCAGCTCAGCGGCACGAGCTTCATCCATCGGCACTTTTTCCAGCAATTCATCGGTGGCCAGGTCGGCCAGGTCGTTGAGGGTGACGATGCCGGCGTTGGCCAGCTTGTACGCCAGATCCTCATCCAGACCCGGCAGGCTGAGCAGGTCGTCGGCGGGCTTCACCGACGCCGCAGCTTCGGCCTTGGCCAGCTCCTTGTTCAGCAGCACGTCGCGGGCGCGGGTGCGCAGCTCCTGCACCACGCCTTCGTCGAACTCGGCGATGCCCAGCAACTCTTCATCCGGCACGTAGGCGATGGCTTCGATCGACTCGAAGCCTTCCTGCACCAGGATGTTGGCGATGTCGACATCGACATCGAGGTTGTCCATGAACATCTGCTGCAGGGACTGGTTTTCCAGTTCCTTCTTCGACTCGGCTTCGGCCGCGGTCATCACGTTCAGCACCCAGCCGGTCAGCTCGGAAGCGAGGCGCACGTTCTGGCCGCCGCGGCCGATGGCCTGGGCCAGCTTGTCTTCGGCCACAGCGATCGACATGGCATGCGCCTCTTCGTCCACGATGATGGACTCGACTTCAGCCGGGGCCATGGCATTGATGACGAACTGGGCGATGTTGTCGTCCCAGGGCACGATGTCGATGCGCTCGCCGGCGAGCTCGTTGGACACGCTCTGCACACGCGAGCCGCGCATGCCGACGCAGGCGCCGACCGGATCGATGCGCTTGTCCTTAGCCTGCACCGCGATCTTGGCGCGCAGGCCCGGATCGCGGGCGCCGCCCTTGATCTCGATCAGGCCCTGGGCGATTTCCGGCACTTCCAGCTTGAACAGCTCCATCAGGAACTTGGGGCTGGTGCGCGACAGGAACAGCTGCGGGCCGCGCGTCTGCGGGCTCACTTCATACAGATAGCCGCGCACGCGGTCGCCCGGGCGCACCGGCTCGCGCGGAATCACATGCTCGCGCGGGATGATGGCTTCGGTGGTGCCGCCCAGATCGACGATGACGGCGCCGCGCTCGATGCGCTTGACCAGGCCGGTCATCAACTCGCCGACGCGCTCCTTGTAGGCATCGACCACGCGGGCACGCTCGGCGTCGCGCACGCGCTGGAAGATGACCTGCTTGGCCTTCTGCGCGCCGATGCGGCCGAACTCGATCGACGGCAGCGGCTCCTCGTAGACATCGCCGGGCTTGGCCTCGGGCATGGTTTCCAGGGCGCGCGCCAGCAGGGTCTGGCGGGCCGGGGTTTCGAAGTTCTCGTCCTCGTCGTCCACCACGGTCCAGCGACGGAAGGTTTCGTAGTCGCCGGTCTCGCGGTCGATGGAGACACGGATGTCCCACTCGGCGCCGTAGTGTTCCTTGCTGGCCGAGGCCAGGGCCGCTTCCAGTGCTTCGAAGATGATCTCCTGCTCGACGCCCTTCTCGTTGGAGACGACGTCAACCATGAGCAATACATTCTTGTTCATCAATCGGCCCTTATTCTTTCTCGGAACTCGTGTTTTCGAAATTCGGCACCAGGCGCGCCTTCTCGATATCGGCGTAGGCCAGAGTCACCGGGCCTTCCGGCATCTGCAGCGTCACGTCGCGATCGGTCGCATCCAGCAGGGTGCCGCGGAAACGGCGACGGTTGCCCGCCATCGGAGCCAAAGTCTCGATGCGCACCAACTCGCCGCGGAAACGTTGGAAATGCTCGGGCTTCACCAGCGGACGATCCATGCCGGGCGAAGACACTTCCAGTTGATAGCTCTGCCGGATCGGGTCCTCGACGTCGAGCGTCGCCGCCACTTCGCGGCTGACCCTGGCGCAATCGTCCAGGTTGATGCCGTCGGCGCCGTCGATGAACAGGCGCAGCATGGCGGAGCTTTTGTTGGGACTGAATTCGAGCAATACGAGCTCATAGCCAAGATCGGCTATGACGGGCTCCAGCAGGGCGGTCAAGCGCTCACGCAGCACCGATAACCTCCTGTTTAATTACTCGAACCAGATAAATGTTTATGACGAACCAAAACAAACAAAAAAGGCCCTCAAGGGGCCTGGCACACCAAACCAGATTGGTAGCGGGGGTAGGATTCGAACCTACGACCTTCGGGTTATGAGCCCGACGAGCTGCCAGACTGCTCCACCCCGCACCAGTGAGTCCGCTATTGTAATGGACCCGCCATGCACAGGCAAGGGAAATTGCGCCCCAAATCATTGCATTGCCATTGCATCAGGGCACTAATTTGAGGCGCCTGGCGAATATTCAAGATGCCCGGCGAATCAAGCATTTAGAGTTTGATCAGCAGGATATTGGGGATATGGCTTTCGGGCCTTCCGAATCGGGCCGCTTCGGCTTCGTGCTGCGGCCCCGCCCGACCCTCCGTCGCCCCTTAACGCTGGCCACCGAACGGATTGAGAACCCCGACCCCGGAACCCTGGTAGTGCCGTTCATTTCGGGTCACGACAGTCAGGCCATGCAGCAAAGCGGTCGCGGCAATCTGTTTATCGAGTGCGTTCTCGGGATGGGGCACACGCAGACGTCCCCACATCTGAGCACTCTCCACATCGAAAGCGAGGATGCAGTCCTCGTAATCACCCAACACCTTCCCAAGCCAGCGTTCCAGCTGCCCGGCCTGGCTCCCGTCACCCCGATGCCGGATGATCTCGATGCCGCGGCGCAATTCACCTATGGTGACCACCGACAAGTACACAGGCGTCTGCTCGGCTTCGATGCGCGCAAAGAAAGCCTTTACTCCAGGATCGGCCTTGTCCTTCTTGCGCAGTTCGCTGAGAACATCCGTGTCAATCAAGTACACGCCGGGCTTCCCAGGGCCTGTTTACGGCCATTTGATCGCTGCGTTGCCCCCAAAATCGCGCCAGGCAAGGCGGAGGCCGCCAGCCCATAGACTCTTATGGGCCACGCCGACAACGCAGCATGGCGTGATTTTGGGGGCAACCCTTCGGGACGGGGGTGATTTTCGCGCATTGCGTCGTCACTCCTCGCTTATGTACATGCAGTACACCGCGCTCGTCGTTCCTAGCACTGCGCGAAAATTACCCCCGTCGCAGCGACCAAATGGCCGTAAACAGGCCCTAATCCACTCGCTCGAAATCACCATCGACCCCGACGTCCGGCATCGAAGCGAGTACTTGTGCAAAGGTCTTGCGCCGAGGCTTCAGCAGGGCTTGTTCCAGTAGAGCGCGATGCTCCGCCTCCGCGCTGCGCTTGTGTTTTGTCGCGCGCTCCTTGAGCGCCTGGACGATACGTTCATCCAGATTGCGTACAACGAGATTGGCCATTGCATTCTCGATCAAACCAGAGTGATAGCAATGATAGCACTCATTGCAAGGCTTGGCCGCAAGGGCAAATCCCTACATCCGTTCCAACTGGATGGCACCGAAATATTGATGGCAATGTCTTTTACGGTCGCCAACAAAAAACCCCGCATGGAGCGGGGTTTTTCGTAACTGGTGCCGGCGTCGAGACTCGAACTCGAACGGGTTTCCCCGCTACCACCTCAAGGTAGTGCGTCTACCAATTCCGCCACGTCGGCAAATGGGGGTGAATTCTAATCCCGCCGAGGCCGCTTGTCTCTGCGGCTCGCGGGATTATTTGTTGATCCTACTGCGGAACCTTGGGCGTGGCCGGCTGGGCGCCAGGCTGGGCAGCGGGCTTGGCTGCATCCTTCGGCGCGTCGGTGCCCGGGGCTGCCGCCGGCTTGGCATCGGTGACCGGCGCCGCCTGCGTGGGCGCGGCGGCGGCAGGCGCAACGTCGGTCTTCGCCGTCGGCGCGACCGGCACCGGCGTGGGCAGCTCCACCGTCGCGGCGGGCTTGGCCGGCACGGCGTCGACGACGCTGTGCGGCGCGGCGCGGCCGTGCATGAAATAGGCGAGCACCAGGCTCAGGGCGAAGAACACCGCCGCCAGCCAGGCGGTGGTGCGGCT
>FTIF01000165.1_pt2 | contig 14497 bp, 16 predicted proteins | sample 1658001 | NCBI WGS metagenome assembly FTIF01 (sample SAMEA3914789, study PRJEB12502) | metagenome | biome: forest; material: soil | place: Canada | collected 2011-07-03 | depth 0.3 m | reverse complement strand
TGGCCCTGGTCGAGGCGGGCGAAGGGGTGGTCGCCACCGCGGTCAAGTCCACGGACCGGACCCGGCGTCTGGGTTCGCTGACCTTCGACAAGGCCAAGGCTGTGGTCCTGTTCGAGCCTGGAGACCCCGAGGTCGGACATATCTTCGACGCCGGATTGGTGCTGGTGGCGGCGGACGCACTGGGCGGGGCGCAATATTGCGTCGACCTGTCGGTGGACTACGCCAAGACCCGCGAACAGTTTGGCCAGCCGATCGGCCAGTTCCAGGCCTTGAAACACCAATTGGCCAATATGGCCCTGGAGGTCGAGCCGGCCCGGGCGATGCTGTGGTACGCGGCCTATGCCTATGACGCGGGCTTGGCCGAGGCGCCGCGGGTCGCCGCCCTGACCAAGGCTCATATCTGCGACCGTTTCGTGGGGATAACCCGCGCCGCCATCGCCGCTCATGGCGGCATTGGCTACACCTGGGACTACGGCCTGAACGACTGGTTCCGCCGCTCTATATTTGACCGTGCTGTCCTGGGCAGCCCCGCCGTGCATCGTGACCGCGCCGCGGCCCTGGCCGGCTGGTAAGCCGACATGCCAAAAAATGAGGAGCGCCTTGGTCGGGCGCTCCCCCTTTTTCAGGTCTGGATTTAACGAGGCAATTACGGCCGGACGATGAAGCCGCCATCCACGTGCAGCACCTGTCCGCTCATCCAGTCGCCGGCCGCCGAGCACAGCAACAGCAGCGCCCCGACCAGATCGTCTGGCGTCCCACGCGCGCGGACCACGGCCTGGGCCTCGACCATCTTCACGAAGGGCGATCCTTCCGGGGTCAGGGCCTTGCCGGCGTCGCTCATGGTGATGCCGGGCGCGATGGCGTTGACATTGATCCCCTGCCGCCCGAGTTCGCGCGCCAGGGTGGTGGTCAGGCCCAGCAAGGCGATCTTGCTGATGCCGTAGACGGTGGAGGGCGGAAAGGCGCCGGCCGATAGCTGGTTGACGATCTTGCCGCCGCCGCGGGCGATCATCGAGCTTAGCACGGCCTGGGAACAGTTCAGCGCCCCGGTAAGATTGACCGACAGCACCTTGTTCCACTCCTCCAACGAGACCTGGCTGGCTGGGGTGTAGAGCAGCTCGGCCATCATGGCGGCGTTGTTGACCAGGATATCCACCCCGCCAAAAGCGTCGATGGCCGCCTGGGCCATGGCGTCCACCGAAGGCCGATCGGCGATATCCACCTGAGCCGCGATGGCCCTGCCGCCGATGGTGATGATTTCATCGGCGACGCGGGCCGCGCCTTCGCCATTGAGATCGGCGACGACCACCGCGGCGCCGGCGTCCGCCAACGCCAGGGCGTAGGCCCGGCCGATGCTATTGCCGCGCCCACCGGCGCCGGTGACAACCGCCACCTTGCCGGCCAGCGAAAAGCGTTCGTCAAGTTTCGACATGAGTTTGTTGTCCTTGCTGATCAGCGGGTCAGGCGATGGTGACGGTCTTGTAGCGGAGGTACTCGTCGATCCCCGCGCGTCCGCCTTCCTTGCCGTAGCCGGACAGGCCGAGCCCGCCGAAGGGGGTGTAGGGGTGGATCTGGGTGGCGCCGTTGACATAAACGCCGCCGGCCTTCAGCCGCTCGGCCACCCGGTGGACCAGCTTGATATTGTCCGATTGGATATAGGCGGCCAGGCCATAGCGGGTGGCGTTGGCGATGCGCACCGCCTCGTCCTCGTCCTTGAACTTCATCACGATCAGCACCGGACCGAACACCTCGATCTGGGCGATCTCGCTGTCGGGATCGACGTCGGTGATGATGGTCGGCTCGATATAGTTCTTGCCGGCCAGAGAGCCTGAGCAGCGATTGCCGCCCATGACGATCTTGCCGGACTTCTCGGACCGTACCCGGTCCAGCATACCCATCACCCGGTCGCAGGCCGCCGCGTTGATCAGCGGGCCGACGGCCACGCCTTCCTCCATCGGGTCGCCGACCTTATAGGCGGAGGCGATGGCGATCAGCTTCTGCACCACTGCGTCATGAATGGACTCGTGCACCAGAAGGCGGGTGGGCAGGGCACAGCCTTGGCCGGCCATCACGCCGATCGACCATTGGACCGCGCGGGCGCAGGCGGCGTCCACGTCGGTGTCTGGGAACAGCAGGCTGGCCGACTTGCCGCCCAGTTCCAGCACGGCCGGCTTCAGCTGCTCGGCGCAGGCGATCAGGATCTTGCGCGCCGCGATCGGGCCGCCGGTGAAGCTGATCAGTTCCACGTCCGGATGATTGACCAGGGCCTCGCCGGCTTCGATCCCGCCTGGCAAAAGGCTGAACACGCCATCGGGAATGCCGGCCTGGCGCACCAGTTGGGCATAGAGATCGGGCGCAAAGGGGGTGACTTCCGCCGGCTTGACCACCACGCAGTTGCCGGCGGCCAGGGCCGGCGCCACCTTCATGCCCAGGGAAATCACCGGGCCGTTCCAGGTGATGATCACCCCCACCACGCCCAGGGGCTCGGGGGAGGAATAGGACAGCTCGCCGCGGGTGTCGAAGGTGGAGAGCAGTTGGCCCTCCAGCTTGTCGCACCAGCCGGCATAGTAGGAATGCCACTGGGCCGACAGCATGGCCATGCCTCGGCCGCTGGGCAGGGGCGTGCCGCCATCCAGGGCGGCCAGGCGTGCGAAGGTCTCGACGTTTTCATCCACCAGCCGGGCCAGCTTCAATAGGACCTCGCGCCGGGCTTCTGGGCGCCAGCGCCGCCACTCGTCGAAGGCCGCTTTCGCGCGCTCGACGGCCTGATCCATCTCCGCTTTTCCGGCCAGGGGAATCTCGGCCTGGGGAAGGCCGGTGACGGGATTGCAATGGGTGTAGGTTCCGCCGGACCCGCTAGCCAGATCGCTATGGCCGATCCGCAGCATGACGGTGGGGATTTCTGTCGCACTCATCCTGATGTTCCTTCCAATGGGGGGCCGGACCGTTCTAGGCGGCGGTCTCGGGAGGGATTGGCCGGAAGAATGGGACCGGCCTTGGTTTAAGTCAACAATGGTTTACATCGCGATGCGATCATTCAGCTTTGCTGCGGTCTCGGGCTGGCGCAGGGCGGACCAGTGGGCGCCGGCCAGGCGGTATTCCTACGCCGATGTTGTTCATGTCTAACTAGGTATGATAGCTATGGAAAAACGGGAAGGGAACCAGACAAGATGGCGTTTAGAACGCGGATTACCGACCTGCTCGGCATCGAGCATCCCATCGTCCAAGGGGGCATGCAGAGCGTGGGCGTGGCCGAGCTGGCCTCGGCGGTTTCGAACGCCGGCGGGCTTGGTTTGCTCACCGCCCTGACCCAGCCGTCTCCCGAGGCGCTGCGCGATGAGATCGAGCGCTGCCGGTCGATGACCAACAAGCCGTTCGGGGTGAACCTGACAGTGTTCCCGACCGTCAACTCGCCCGACTACAAGGCCTATGCCCAGGTGATCATCGACAGCGGGATAAAGATCGCCGAGACGGCCGGCACCCCGGCGGTGTCCGAGATCTGGGACATTCTCAAACCCGCGGGCGTCAAGATCATCCACAAATGCACTGCGGTCCGCCACGCCGTCTCGGCGGAGCGCAAGGGCGTGGACGCCATCTCCATCGATGGCTTCGAATGTGCCGGCCATCCGGGTGAGGACGATATTCCGGGCCTGATCCTGATCCCGGCCGCCGCCGACAAGATCAAGATCCCCATGCTGGCCTCGGGCGGCTTTGGCGACGGGCGCGGCCTGGTGGCGGCCCTGGCCCTGGGCGCCGACGGCATCAATATGGGCACGCGTTTTTGCGCCACCCAGGAGGCGAGAATCCACCCCAACGTCAAACAGGCCTATGTCGACAATGACGAGCGCGGCACCAACCTGATCTTCCGCAGCCTGAAGAACACCGCCCGCGTCGGCAAAAGCCCGGTTTCCGACGAGGTCGTGCGCCGGCTGGCCCAGCCCGAGGCCCGGTTCTCCGACGTGGCCGAGCTTGTGAATGGCGCGGCTGGCCGCAGGTTGCTGGAGACCGGCGATCTCAGCGCAGGCGTCTTCTGGGCCTCAATGGCGCAAGGCCTGATCCACGACATTCCAACCGTACAGGAGCTGATAGACCGAGTTATCGTCGAAGCCGACGCGGTTATCGATCAGCGTCTAGCCAGCCTGAAGCGGATCTGACGGCGGAAGTTTGGGCCAGATCTTGTTCCTAACTGAGATGGTCAGGCGGCTGACATGATTTTTCGGATACTAGCGGGCCAGATTGCGCTTACCCCACAGGGCCCCCTGTCCGACAATACTGTGCCGCCTGGTTTGGTAGGCGTGGATTGCGGTTAAGCCGCAAACAACGCTAAACCGGGTTCGCATGCTGTATTTTTGTCGGCGAGGCGATCGTTGAAACCCTATTCTGTCACCAAGCGACTGGACGCAGCCGCGGGCTCAGCCTCTGGAGTGGATGCGCCGCGCCGCATCCGGGTTCCCAAGACCTCTGAAATTGTGGCCAATCACATCCGTGGCCAGATTGTGCGCGGGGAGCTTCAAGAGGGCGATTCCTTGCCGCCGGAAGGCCAGTTGATGGCCTCGTTCGGCATCTCCCGACCGACCCTTCGCGAAGCCTTCCGTATTCTCGAGTCCGAGAATCTGATCAGCGTGGTGCGCGGTTCGCGTTCTGGCGCGCGCGTCCACCAGCCGAAGGTGGAGCTGGTGTCCCGCTATGCCGGCTACGTGCTTCAGGCCTCTCAGACGACGGTCTCCGATATCTATGAAGCGCGACTGGCTATTGAACCCCACATCGTCCGGCGTCTGTGTGCAAACGCGCCCGAGGACGCCGTCGAGCGCCTCTATGGCGAGGTGGACCGACTGAAGGCGCTGGTTCGCGATCAGCAATATGTCGACTTTATCGTGGGCACCGCCTACTTCCACCGTCTTCTCGTACAGGTCGGCGGGAACACCACCTTGACGTTCCTGAACCAGCTATTGCTGGACTTGGTTGCGCGCCATCAGGTCGACTACTATCGTCGCCATCCAAACCCCATCGAAGTCTCGCTGAAGCGGTTTCGATCGGCTATTCGATCCTATGAAAAAGTGATCGAACTGATCGAGGCTGGCGATGCTGACGCCGCCGTTTCCCACTGGCAGCTTCATTTGCACAACGCCAATGACGCCTGGGTCGCTCCGGACGAGGCCGGCCGCATAGTCGACGCCCTTGGCGAAACCGCCGCGGACGTCGTAGGGGCGTAGAGCAGGACACTCTCTTTTAGCCGGCTCCATCGCAGCGCTGAGCCTGCGAATATTGGCGTGGATCGAATTCCGCGGGCCGCACTTGTTGCACTACGTCAACTATCTGATATCTGATGAGAGGCGTAACCGCGTCGACCCAAGGACGTGGAGGAAACTTGGCTGTCGGCTGAAAGGCCCCTTTGCGCCCATGGCTTTGATCACCGAGAAACTGCGCGGCGTGATGTCGGTCGATCCATCGGCCGAGGTGATCGAGTTCAAGGGCCATTGGTTCAGCTGGGGCCAGCTGGCCGGAGTGATCACTTCCCTTGAAGGGTTGCTTGACGGCATGGGCTTGCCCATCGACGCCAAGGTGGCGGTGCTGTTGCGTAACCGGCCAGGTCATATTGCGGCGGCGGTCGCAGTGCTTTCCACTGACCGCTGCCTTGTTACGCTCAACCCGATCCTGCCCGACGACAAGCTGTTCACCGACATCGCTGGGCTCGGCGCTCCGGTGGTCATCGGCGAGGCGTGCGACCTGCAGCGGCCAGGCATGGCGGCGGCGCTGGATCAATCCGGCGCGGCGGTGATCGAGATCGGGGCGCTGCTGGAGGGCGCACAGTTTGTGACCGGCCGCGAGGCGCCTCAGCGCGGAATTGGCCGGTTGGCCGAGGGCGTGGCTATCGAGATGCTGACCAGCGGCACCACCGGAACCCCCAAGCGCGTTCCCCTGACCCGCAAGGCCTTTGACGCCAGTTTTGAGGCCGTGACGCGCTACGAGAAGGGCCGGGATTTCGCTGACGCGCCGCGCCTGCGCAGCGGCGTGCAGATCGTGGTCAATCCGATCACCCACATCGGCGGCATCTATGGTGTGATCGGCGGTTTGATGGCCGGCCGAAAGATGTGCCTGTTGGAGCGCTTTTCCGTCGAGGCTTGGAGCGATGCGATCCATCGTCACCAACCTCGGGTGGCGCCCGGCGTGCCCGCCGCCCTAAAAATGGTTCTGGAAGCCGATGTGCCCAAGGAAAAGCTGGCTAGCCTGGCCGCCGTCATCAGCGGCACCGCGCCGCTGGACTCCGACGTGGTGGACCAGTTCTACGCGAAATACGGCGTCCCGATCCTGGCTAACTATGGCGCGACCGAGTTCGCTGGCGCTGTCGCCGGCTGGTCGATTGAGGACTTCCGCGCGCATTGGAGCCAAAAGCGCGGTGCGGCCGGCCGGGTCCATGCCGATATCGAGGCGCGGATCGTCGATCCCGAGACCGGCGAACTCAAACCCAGCGGTGACGAAGGCGTGCTGGAGCTGAAAGGCGCGCAACTCGGTAAGCAGGCCGATTGGCTCCGCACCACCGACCGGGCGATTTTGGACACTGACGGCTTCCTGTTCATCCGCGGCCGGGCCGACAACGCCATTGTGCGTGGCGGCTTCAAAATCCATCCCGACGAGGTAGTGCGGGTGCTGGAACAGCATCCTGCGGTGCGGGAGGCTTCGGTCGTGGGGATCAAGGACGAGCGTCTTGGCCAGGTCCCTGTGGCGGCGGTCATCCTGCGCGAGGGCGCTGAGCCACCTTCGGTCGAGGCTTTGACCGTCTTCGCCAAGTCCAAGTTGCTGCCCTATCAGGCGCCGACCCGCTTCATTTTCGTGGCGGACCTGCCCCGCACGGCTTCCATGAAACCCGCCCTGCAACAGATCGTGGCGCTGTTCGACGAGATCGCGGCTGGTCACCCAACCCCTTAGAGAGGAAACCATCATGCAGATCACCAAAGACACGGCCGCCATTGTCACCGGCGGGGCCTCAGGCCTGGGCAAGGCCACCGCGACGGCTTTGGCGGAAGCCGGCGCCCTGGATGCTGGAGGCGCTTGAGCGGTAGGCGTTGGTGACGGCCGTGGACCCGCTTACTCCAACCCCTTCAACAAATCATCCAAAGCTTCGCCGACCTCGGTCCGTCGGGTCTCGGGCTTGTCCGAATTGGCGATCAGCATCGCCGCTTCCATGACGCTGCCCAGGATCAGATGGGCCAGGGGCTCGATGGGCCGAACGCGGATGACCTTTTGATCCATGGCCGCCTGCAAAACCGTGGTCAGGCCGCCGAGGCTGTAGCCCTCCTCGAGCTTGCGCCATCGGCTCCAGCCTAGCACCGCCGGTCCATCGATCAGGGTGATCCTTTGGACGTCGGGGCGCAGCGCCGCGTCCAGATAACGTTGAATGCCGGTTCGAAACCGGGCCCAGGTGTCGAGGTTTTCGGTATCGTCGCCTTGGCGGGCCGAAGCCTCCATCAGTTCGTGCTCGATCTGGTCGAACACCGCCAGGAACAGGCCTTCCTTGGCTCCGAAATGGTGGGTGAGCGCCCCGCGGGTGACGCCGGCCCGTGCGGTCAATTCGCGCACCCCGACGGCGTGATAGCCCTCTTCGACGAACAGGCTGCGGGCGGCGGCGATCAGGCGCTGGCGCGTGGCGTCGGCCGTCTCGGCGCGGGCCGTATCGCCGCGCTGCGACCAGCCTCGACGTGGCTTGACTTCATCCATGGGTTAGCACAGGTTTTCACATGACATTGTCATGTTAAATTTGGATTGGAGCGTCCCATGGATCAGAGGGTCAGCATGATCATGACGGGAGCGCAAGATGTGGCCCGGCTAAGGCTGTTCTATGAGCAAGGCCTGGGTTGGACGACGTGGGGCCCAAGCTCGGCCATGTCGGTGATGTACAAGGTCGGCCATAGCGTCCTGGTGTTCCTGAACGACGCCTATCTCGCGGCTGAACGGGGCCAGCCCGTGACCTCGGGCGGCAAGACCTCCCTGGCGATCTTCGTGGCGTCGAAGGCGGAGGTGGATCAGGGGTTCGACCGAGCGCTGGCGGCTGGGGCGACATCTGCCAGCGGCGTGCGAGACCGCGATGGCGGCCTCTATTCGGGCTATTTCGCCGACCCCGAAGCTAACAGCTGGGAGCTGGTGTGGAGCCCGCACATGCCGCTGGACGCCGAAGGCGCGCTGACCTTGCCTAGCCAGGCGGGGTGATCGGGTGGACCGGAAGGTAAGCGGGATAAGGATCGGCGTTACCGTCTATCGGATAGGTCTAGCCGTGGGATGGCTGGGCTTGTTCGCCGTATCGGTCAAAGCCTTGCAGCTGATGGGACTGAATTCAGCCGGGACGGTCTTCATTTCCGACTTTGATCACCCCTGGCGGGCCCAGTTCAATACTGATCTCGGCCTTCATTTATTGCTGGCGGGTTCCTGGATGATCTACCGTACCCGATCCTTAGCGATCGGAGCCTTGTGCGCTGTGCTGGCCATCAATTTGGGTGGGCTTTTCACCCTGGCCTATGTGCTGGTGGCCTCGTTCCGCGCGGAAGGCGACTTTCGCAAGGTCTTGCTCGGCTGCCGCTACTCGAACTAGGGGAGCCAAGAAAATCGGCCGCCCCAACCAAGGGGCGGCCTTGAGGTCTTCCGGGGAGGCGGAAGGGCTTAGGCGGCGAGTTTGACCACAGGATTGTCGAGCTTGAACAGACGCGCGGCGTTGAGGCCCAGGATCAAGGCCTTGTCCTCGTCGCTGATATCCATGTCCTTGAACAGGCCCTCGATCACGCTCTTGGAATGGGGAAAGGTGCCTTCCGAGTGTGGATAGTCCGAGGCCCACATGATCGCGTGGGCGCCGGTGACCTTGCGGGCTTCGATACAGGCACGATCATGCTGGAACGAGGCCGTGATCTGATCAGAAATGATCCGGCTGGGCTTGCGGCTCAGGGCCGGCCGGACGAAGACTTGGTGGGCGTCATAGACCTCGTCCATCCGCTCGCCGACGCTGGCCAGCCAGCTTGCGCCGCTCTCGATGAAGGCGACCTTGGCCTTGGGATTGCGATCCAGCACGCCGCCAGCGGTCATGTACATGACCGTATGGATCGCATCGGACATCTGGTTGGTATAGTTGATCACCGCTGCGCCGGGACCGCGCTCAGCCACTACGGTTTCAAGGCCCGTGCCCGTGTGGCAGACGAAGACGACGCCGAGTTCGCCGGCGAGATGGAAGATCGGGTCCCATTTCTCGTCATTATATTTGGGCACGCCCGGCGGGGTTACGGCCGGCAACATGGCTGCCGTAAAGCCCAGTGACGCCAAGCGTTTCAGCTCTTCCAGAGTGTTCGAGAAATCCTGCACCGGCAAAACGCCGCAACGGACGAATTTGTCCAGATTGCCGGCGAAATATTGCGCGTTCCAGTCGTTGTAGATCTTGCAGGATGCGGCTTCGGCCTCAGCGTCGTCCAGGCAGTACAGCCACAGGCCAAGGCTCGGGAAACAGATTTCGCCGTCGATACCGTCCTTTTCCATGTCGATCAGCCGGCCGCTCAATTCGCGGATACCCAGGCGCTCATTGTCGCCCAGTTGCTTCTCACTCTTCGCCCCGACCCGAAGACGATAGATGATCTTCTTTTCCGTGCCGGTGATGAGGAAATCGTCCTCCTTGCGCGAGTGAATCGCATGAGGCTTGAGCGATGCAGGCAGGTTATCGAGGAACAGGGTTTTGGGTTCCATGACGTGCGCGTCGGCGCTGAAGATGAACGGCTTCACGGTGCGGCTCTCCCAGGGTTTTGGTTTTATCGACCTGTCTTGCCAAAACAAATACCTCTTTTATCGATGCGTGGCAAGTGGAGTTGGATGAAGGTTGACATGCCCCATAAACAGATATCTTTTTATCAGCTAAAAGTGACTTCGGGAGGCGGAAATTGAAGGGCGCGGCGCGATCGGCGCAGAAAAAAGCCGACAGTCTTGTCGTCCGCACGGCGCGCGCCCTGGCCGACCTCAGCTTGGCGGCGAGCGACGGCGTCTATCTTGGCGCGGAAAACGATCTTCTGGAGCGGCTTGGCATTAGCCGTCCCACCTTGCGTCAGGCCGCCAAGATCGTCGAGAGCGATCGGCTGATCGTGGTCAAGCGGGGCCTGAAGGGCGGATTTTTCGCCGCCCGACCGCACGCTCGCGACGCCATCCGCGCCCCGGCGCTCTATCTGCGCATGAACGGCGCCAGCATCAGCCACGTCCACGCCGTCACCCGGCTGATCTCCGAAGAAGCGGCGGCCGAGGCCAGCCGATGCGAAGACATCGCCTTGCGCGCGCAGCTGGCGCAACTTCGCGCGGACATCGAGGCGGATCCGCAGGAGGACGAGACCCCTGCCCAGGTGATCCACCGCGAAAGCGAACTGGCTCACCTGCTTGGCCTGATGAGTGGCAATCCAGCGATCCTGTTGTTCATGGAAATCGTCTATGCCTTCGGTTTCCTGTCCAAGAATTTGAAATTCTATCACCGCGCCGATGACCGGCTGGCCAACCGAGTCCGTCAGCGGGGCCTGTGCGACGCCGTGCTGGCGCGAGATCCCGAGGTGGCGCGCCTGATGATGCGCCGGCGGTCCGATCTTGTGTCCGGCTGGATCGCGGAATTTGGCGCCGACGCCAGCGCGGCTCTGAATCTCGAGCCGACTGGGGATAGGGTAGGGGGTGATGACCCAAGTTGAATTCAAGGGCTTCGAGGGTATCAGGCTCGTCGCGGACGTCACCGGCTCCGCGGAGGACCCGCCTGTGTTGCTGTTGCACGGCGGCGGCCAGACCCGAAAGGTCTGGGCGGAAGCCGCGACGGCCCTGACGAAAGCAGGACGGCAGGTCGTCAATCTCGACCTGCGCGGTCACGGCGCAAGTGATTGGCCGGGCGCCGGGCGCTATGGCTTCGAGGCCTATGTCGAGGATCTTCGAGCGGCGCTGGGCCAGCTGAGGTCGCGGCCGGTGGTGGTGGCGGCCTCTCTGGCGGGTTGGATCGCCACGGTCGCGCTCAGCGGCGAGGGCGCCCATCTGGCCACGGGACTGGTGCTGGCAGACGCCCCGCCAAGGCTGGACCCTGATGTGGCCAAGAGCTTCAGCGATCAGCTGAGGCGCCATGCGGCGGAACGGGGCGACAGGCTTACCTGGGACAGGCATTTTCTAGATGGCATGGATACGCCCGCGATCACCCGACAGCTGAGCGAGGTGGCGCCGACCCTATCCCTGCCGACGCTGTTCGTGCGCGGCTCCGCCAGCGCCTTGACCCCCCACGAGGTGGCGGAGGACTTCGTGCGCCTGCTGCCCAACGCGGAATTCGTCGAGGTGGACGAGGCCGGCCATCTGGTGGCCGCCGATCGGGCGGACATCTTCAACGCCCTACTGTTGGATTTTCTCGAGCGGAAGATCCCCCGTGCGCCGCCCGAGTACCGAGCCGGAAGCGACGCGCGGACCCTGCGCGACGCCATGGGCTGTTTCGCCACGGGCGTGACCATCGTCACCACCTATGCGCCCGAAGGAAAGCCGGTGGGATTGACCGCCAATTCCTTCGCCTCGGTCTCCCTGGATCCGCCACTGCTCATGGTCTGTATCGGCAAGACCGCCTCGACCTTGCCAAGCTTCCTCGCCGCCGAGCGGTTCGCGGTCAACATGCTGCACATCGGCCAGCAGCCAACCTCCAACCGGTTCACGCGCCGAGATGTCGACCGCTTCGAGACCGTGCCCTGGGAGGACGGCGAGTTCCACGTCCCGCTTCTGAACGGATCATTGGCCAATTTCGAATGCGCGCGCGAGGCGGCGCACGAGGGGGGCGATCACATCCTGTTGGTGGGGCTGGTGTTGCGCGCACGGTTCGAGCCGCGGCGCGATCCGCTGCTGTATTTTCGCGGGCGCTACCGGCGCCTGCATTTGAGCTAAAGCTCCGCGTCGTCTGGACTAGACATCGCAATGGCGCTCAGCATAATGAACCTAGTTATATAACTAGTCCAAAAAGCGGACGGGAATCGAAAGGGACGGGCGTGACCTGGGTCAATCAGGACAAGACGGCCATCGTCGGCATAGGAGCCACGCCCTATTATGTGCGCGGGCAGAGCTATCCGCAGACCATCAACGAACTGGCAGGGACCGCCATACTCGCCGCCTGTGATGACGCCGGGATCAATGTGAAGCAGATCAACGGCTTCGCCTACTACTCCGGTGCCGGCGCCGGCTATACCGACAAGTTCGACACCGCCAGCCTGATGGAAACCCTGGGCATACCGGAGGTGGGCTTTACGGCCGCATTGACCAGCGGCGGCGGCGGCATGGCCGGCGCGGCGGGGCTGGCCACGGCGGCGATCATGAACGAAGACGCCACCTATGTGGTGACCGTCATGGCGCTGCAGCAATATCGTCAGCGCCTGGGCACGGTGTTCGGCGCCACGGCGCCCAGCCCCGAAAATTCCTTTCTCCAGCCCTCGGGCCTGGTCGGACCGGGCCACCTGATGTCGGTGCTGGCCCGCCGCCACATGTATCTCTATGGCACCCGACGCGAGGCCTTTGCCGAGGTGGTGATCTCCCAGCGCGAGAACGCCCTGAACCGGCCGACGGCCATTCGCCGCACGCCCCTGACCCTGGAGGAATATTTCCAGTCTCCCATGCTGGCTGATCCCCTGTGCCGCCTGGACTTCTGCCTGGAGACCGACGGGGCCGTGGCCTTCATCACCACCAGCGCCGACCGGGCCAAGGATCTGAAGCAGAAGCCGGTATTCATTCACGGGTCCACCCACGGCGGCTCGCGCAATTGGGGGCGTGCCTTCGCCTGGATGGGCATGCCCGATCCAGATTTCGGCTCGTCGGGCCACAAACCCGTGGCCGATCGCCTATGGGAGCAAGCGGGCGTGAAGCCGTCCGATATCGACGTGGCCCTGCTCTATGATCACTTCTCGGCCATGGTGGTGATGCAGCTGGAGGACTACGGCTTCTGCGAGAAGGGCGAGGGCGGGGCCTTCGTCGAGAGCGGCGCCATTCGCTACAAGGGCGGCTCCATCCCCGTGAATACTCACGGCGGCCAGCTGTCCGAAGCCTATATCATTGGTATGACCCACATGCGCGAGGCGGTCGAGCAACTGCGCGGCGTCGCCATCAATCAGGTCGAGGATGCCGAACTGGTCCTGGTCACCGGCGGCCCGGCCTCGCTTCCCGTTTCCGGTCTGGTCCTGAGGAGATAGTCATGAGCTACGGCCCCGCTGTCGCCGTCCCCGGCGACCATATCAGCATCACCACCGACCCCTGCACCGAACCCTTCTGGCAGGCGGCCAAGGACCACCGGCTCGTCGCCTGCCAGTGCGCGGATTGCGGCCATTTCCGCATGCCGCCGTCGCCCTTCTGTCCGGAATGTCAGAGCCGCCAGATCAACTGGCCGCAACTGCCCGGGACCGGCACGGTGTTCTCCTTCGCCATCTGCAATCGCTCGCCGTTCCCCGACGTGCCGGACTTTATCTATGTCCCGGTGGTGGTCGATCTCGATGGCGCCCCTGGCGCACGGCTGGTCAGCAATCTCGTCGGCATGGCGGCCGAAGACGTGAAGATCGGTCTGAAGGTCCAGGTGGACTGGAACCCGATCCGCGACGAGTGGGTCTTGCCCATTTTCCGGCAAGCCGATCCATGAGCGCAGGCGGTCGACAGCGGCGAGGTCATGCGCGCGCCCATTGGGCGGCGGCAATGACGGGCCCGGCTGACCGCACGACAGGCTATCGGTCGAAGTTCAGCTGGCGACAGGTTCGGTAGACCCCAAGGCTTCAGTCGGCGGCTGAAGTCGCCAAGGCCCGCAGGCGGTCGGCGCCGATCTGGCTGAGCATGTCGGCATGTTGCGGGGTCCAACCCAGCTCTTCGCGGGCGCGAATCGCGCGGGAGCGGCTGGACGCGGCCATGACGATCAGGGTGGCGAACTTGCCCCAGATGTCGAAAGCTTCCGTCAGGCTGACGCTCCTGGTCTCGCATCCCAGATCGCGGGCGACGCATTCGGCGATCCAGCGATTGGGCGTCTCGCCAGCGACGGCATGATAGAGCGCGCCGGCGACTCCCCGATCCAGAACCCGTTCGAACAGGTCGGTCAGGTCGTCGATATGGACATTGGAATAACAGTTCAGTCCTGGGCCGACATAGCAGGCGGCGCCAGTCACAGCGACTGAACGGTAGATGTTGGCGATGTGTCCATGGTCGCCCGGTCCCCAGACCAGGGGCGGGCGGATGACCATGCCTCGAACGCCGCGCTGTTCAGCGGCGCGGACCAGGTCCTCGGTTTCGACCCGGCGCACCAGGGTGCGGGCTGGAACGAAGGAATCGTACTCGGAGAAGCTGTCCTGGCTCCAGCCGCCTTCGGTGCGCTGGCCGAGCACGCCGGTCCCGGAGGTGAAGATGAAGGTCTTTCCGGAGCCCTGCATTCTGTCGAGCAGGGCCGCCACGGCCTGGTGCTCCGGCTCCAGCAATAGTTGGGGCGCGAAGACCACGGCGTCGAACGCGGCGCTGG
>FTIF01344183.1_pt1 | contig 14525 bp, 15 predicted proteins | sample 1658001 | NCBI WGS metagenome assembly FTIF01 (sample SAMEA3914789, study PRJEB12502) | metagenome | biome: forest; material: soil | place: Canada | collected 2011-07-03 | depth 0.3 m | reverse complement strand
CTTCCAGATGGCCATCCAGTGGTTCCCGGGTCACATGCACACGACCCGCAAGGCGATCGCCGAGCGCCTGCCGGACATCGACGTGGTGATCGAGTTGCTCGACGCCCGCCTGCCCGGCTCCAGCGCCAACTCGCTGCTGGCCGAGATGACGCAGGGCAAGCCGGCGCTGAAGGTGTTGAACAAGCAGGACCTGGCCGACCCCGACCTCACCGCGCAATGGCTGGCCCACTACCAGGCGCTGCCCGGCACCAACGCGCTCGGGCTGGACGCGAGTGTGACCGCGCCCGCGCGCGCGCTGATCGCCGCGTGCCGCGCGCTGGTGCCGCACCGCGGCGGCATGGTCAAGCCGGTGCGCGTGATGATCTGCGGCATCCCCAACGTGGGCAAGTCCACGCTGGTGAACACGCTCAACGGCCAGCGCGCCGCCAAGACCGGCGACGAGCCGGGCATCACGAAGCTGGAGCAGAAGATCCTGCTGGCCAACGACTTCTACCTGTTCGACACGCCCGGCATGCTGTGGCCGCGCATCATCATCGAGCAGGGCGGCTACAACCTGGCGGCCAGCGGCGCGATCGGCCGCAACGCCTATGACGAGGAAGAGGTGGCGATGGCGCTGCTGGCGCGCGTGCGCCACCGCTACGCCGACCGCATCGTGGCGCGCTACAAGACGGCGGATTTCTCGGCGATGACCGACGAAGGCCTGCTGGCCGAGGTGGGCCGCAAGCGCGGCGGGCTGCTGCCCGGCGGCCACGTGAACATGCAGAAGGCCGCGGAGATCGCGTTGAACGACTTCCGCAGCGGCGCCTGGGGGCGCGTCACGCTGGAGACGCCGGAAGAATTCGCAGCGTGGTGGGCGGCCGGGATGGCCGCCGAGGAAGAACGCAAGGCGAAAAAGGAATCGCGCAAGAAGTCTCAGGACTGAGCGGGGGCCGGCTTGTAGAACGCCTCCACCGTGCCCTTGAGCTTGACGGTCAGCGGGCGACCCCTGCGGTCGACGGTCTTGCCCACCGGCACCTTGATCCAGCTTTCGCTGATGCAGTATTCCTCGACGTCGAAGCGCTCCTTGCCATTGAAGAGGATGCCCACGTCGTGCTCGAAGATCGCGGCCACGTGATGCGGGCTGCGCGGGTCGGTGGACAGGCGGTCGGGCAGCGTGGGGGCCTGGGTGGCTTCGGTCATGGTCGGCTTTCTTCGGATACGGGCGACGGGTGGCTATCCGGCAATTTTACGTGCGCGGCCGGATCGCGAGTTCGGCGTAGCCCGTGGCCGCATCGGGCTCGCGCGTGAACGTCACGTCGTCCAGCACGGCGAGCAGCACCTCCGCCGTCGTCCGCACGATGCAGCCCGGCGCCACGTGGCCGCCGAACACGTGGCCGTCGGCGTCGGCCAGGCTCGCGTGCAGGTGCGAGCCGCCGCTGCCCAGCGTGCCTGCCAGCGTGAGGATCTCGAGGTCGCCCACCACCTGATGCGCCGCATCGCGGCCCGCGAAGCGGATGCGCGCCTCGCGCAGGCTGCCGATGCCGGACACGACGAAGGCGGCCGCGCCACCGGCGGCCGCCAGCGCCGCTTCAAGCGCGGCGCGCAGGTCGTCGCCGGGGGAGAGTCGGAGCGGCAGTGTCTTCATGCGCAGCAGCGTAACCGAACGGGTGCTTGACGAATAAATAACCGTATAGTTATGATTCAGCCATGCACCCCGCAGCGGACGATCTCTTCAAGGCGCTGGCCGACCCGACGCGCCGCGCGCTGCTCGAGCGCCTGCTGCTCGAAGGCGAGCTCAACGTGCGCGCGCTCACCGAGCAGGCGGGCGTGTCGCAGCCGGCCGTCTCCAAGCACCTGGGCGTTCTCAAGCAGACCGGCCTGGTGCTGGAGCGTCCCGAAGGCCGCGTCGTGCACTACCGCGCCGAGCCCAAGGGCCTGGCACCGCTGATGGACTGGATGCGTTTCTACGCCGTCTTCTGGGACGAGCGCATGGATCGCCTCGAGATGTTGTTGAAAAGGATGGATCAATGAATACCGCTGCCGCCACTCGCTCCGTCGTCGTCGAACGCCGGGTGCCGCACTCGCTGGACAAGGTCTGGCGCGCCCTCACGCAAGGCCCGTTGCTCGAAGAATGGCTGATGGCCAACGACTTCGTGGCGCAGGTGGGCCACCGCTTCAATTTCCGCATGCAGGCGATGCCGGGCTGGAACGGCGTCACCGACTGCGAGGTGCTCACGGTCGTGCCGCAGCAGGAGCTGTCGTACACCTGGAACGCGTCGGGCGACGAGGCGGCCTCCGGCCTGAAGACGGTCGTCACCTGGACGCTGGAGGCCTTCGCCGGCGGCGTGCTGGTGCGCATGGAGCAGTCGGGCTTCCGGCCGCAGGACGAGCGCAACTTCATGGGCGCGAAGTACGGCTGGGAGCGCAACCTGGGCGAACTCGAACGCGTGGTCGCGGGGTTGGCATGAGCGTCGGTCGCGCTTCCAGGTACCACTGGCTGCTGGCGACCCTGCATTGGCTGCTGGCGTGGTTCATCATCGCGTCGCTGCTGTTCGGGTTCTTCGTGCTGGCGCGCATCCCCAACGCCGATCCGCGCAAGCTGGACATGCTGGAGTGGCACATGGGCCTGGGCATGGCGATCTTCGCGGCGATGGCGGCGCGCCTCGTGGTGCGCTGGCGCACGGCGAAGCCGGCGCCGGCCGGGATCGGCACGCCGGCGTCGGCGCGCGCCGCGGGCCGGGCGCATCTCGCGTTCTACGTGCTGGTCTTCGCCATGGTGGCCACGGGCTATTCGACGGGGTTGATCGCGCGCCTCAACGAGATCGTGTTCGCGCGCTCGGGCGCGCCGTTGCCGGCCAGCTTCGATGCGTATCCGACCTTCATCGCGCACGGCTGGATCGCAGCGCTCCTCGCGATCCTGATCGCGCTGCACGTGCTGGGCGCGCTGTGGCACGCGCTCGTGCGGCGCGACGGCGTGATGCGCCGCATGGGCTTCGGCGGCCGCCGAGTGGAGTGACCGGACGGGCCGCCGGCGGCCGTTCGCAGGTTCTGAGTAGACTGCACGGTCGCCGCGCCAGAAGCGCGGCGCCTCCCGCTCAATCGGCGCTACCGCGCCCCTGCCCAGGCCGCCCATGCAATCCTCGCTCAAGACCCTGCGCCACCTGCTCGTGGCTTCCTCGATGCCCGCCCTCGTCGGCCTCTCCCACGCCGCCGACGCGCCGCCCGCGAACCCGCTGCTGGCGCCCAGCACCTTGCCGTTCCACTACCCGCGCTTCGACCAGTTCCACGACGAGGACTTCCTGCCGGCGCTGGAGCAAGCCATGGCCGAGCACCGCAAGGAGATCGAGGCGATCGCGGCCAACCCGGACAAGCCGACGTTCGACAACACCGTCGTCGCGATGGAGCGCGCAGGGGCGACGCTGGGCCGCGTGCAGACGATCTTCTCCAACCTGAACGGCGCCAACACCAACCCGACGCTGCAGGACACGCAGCGCAAGGTGGCGCCGGAATTCGCCGCGCACCAGGACGAGATCATGCTCGACCCGCGCCTGTTCGCGCGCATAGACACGCTGTACAAGGCGCGCGACTCGCTGGGCCTGGACGCCGAATCCGCGCGCCTGCTGTGGCGCTATCACCAGGACTTCGTGCGTGCCGGCGCGCAACTGCCCGAAGCCAGCCAGGCCAGGCTGCGTGCGCTGAACGCGGAGCTGGCCACGCTGCAGACCACGTTCGCGCAGAACGTGCTCAAGGAGCGCGGTGCGTCGGCGGTCACGTTCGACACGCGCGCCGAGCTGGCCGGCCTCAGCGACGCCGAGATCGCCACGGCCGCCGCCGCCGCGACCCAGGCCGGCAAGCCGGGCAAGTTCGTCGTCGAGCTGGTCAACACCACGGGCCAGCCGGTGCTCACCGACCTCACCAGCCACGCCGCGCGCCTGAAGGTGATGGCCGCGTCGCTCGCCCGCGGCAGCCGCGGCGGCGAGTTCGACAACCGCGCCGTCGTGTCCGCGCTCGCGCGCAAGCGCGCGGAACGCGCGGCGCTGCTGGGCTATCCCACGCATGCCGCGTTCCAGCTCGCGGAGCAGACCGTGGGTTCGGTGGACGTGATGAACAAGATGCTCGCGCAACTGGCCACGCCGGCCGTGGCCAACGCGCGCAGGGAAGCCGCGCAGCTGCAGGCCATGATCGACGCAGACAAGGGCGGCTTCAAGCTGGACGCCGCCGACTGGGCGTTCTACAGCGAGAAGGTGCGCAAGGCGCAGTACGCGTTCGACGAGTCGCAGTTGAAGCCGTACTACGAGCTCGACCATGTGCTGTTCGACGGCGTGTTCTACGCCGCCAACAAGCTGTACGGCATCACGTTCAAGGAGCGCCACGACCTGCCGGTGTACGAGCCCAGCGTGCGCGTGTTCGACGTGTTCGACAAGGACGGCACGCCGCTCGCGATCTTCATCGGCGACTACTACGCCCGCCCCAACAAGAACGGCGGCGCCTGGATGAGCGCCTACGTGCCGCAGGACGGCCTGACCGGCGACAAGCCGGTGATCGCCAACCACCTCAACATCCCGAAGCCGCCGGCCGGCGAACCGACGCTGCTGACGCAGGACGAGGTCACGACCGCGTTCCACGAATTCGGCCACGCGCTGCACGGCATGTTCTCGCACGTGAAGTACCCGCGCTTCGCGGGCACCTCGGTGCCGCGCGACTTCGTCGAGTACCCGTCGCAGTTCAACGAGATGTGGGCCACGTACCCCGACGTGCTGCGCAACTACGCCAGGAACTGGAAGACGGGCGAGCCGATTCCGCAGGCCTTGCTGGACAAGGTCACGGCGGCGGCGCGCTTCGACCAGGGCTTCATGACCACGGAATACCTGTCGGCGACGCTGCTGGACCAGGCCTGGCACCAGCTGGGCGCCGACCAGGTGCCCGCGGCCGCCGACGTCACCTCGTTCGAGGCCGCGGCGCTGCACCGCGTGGGACTGGACTTCGCGCCGGTGCCGCCACGCTATCGCAGCACCTACTTCTCGCACGCGTTCGCGGGCGGGTATTCGGCGGGCTACTACTCGTACATCTGGAGCGAGGTGCTGGCGGCCGATTCGACCGACTGGGTGCTCACGCACGGCGGCCTGACGCGCCAGAACGGCGACCACATCCGCGCCACGATGCTGTCTCGCGGCGGCAGCGCGGACGCGCTGACGCTGTTCCGCGATCTCACGGGCACCGCGCCCGACATCGGCCCGCTGCTGAAGAAGCGCGGGCTCGACGTCGCGCAGTAGGCCCTGTTGGCACGCGCCCTGGCGTCACGCGCCGGGGCCTGTCCGCTTTTCAGCGATGGGCGGCGCGGTGATGGTGGTGGTGGTGATGATGGTGGCGATGGTGGCGCGCAGGACGCGCGTCGGCGGCCACGGCGAACATCGACAGCACGGCGGCGACGGCGAGGAGCTTGGTGAAGGTCATGAGGAGCCTCTTTCTTTCTTCTGGGGGGGAGGTGGCGCGGCGCGCCACGGTGGTCCGGGGCGGCATCATGCCTCAGAACCCGACTGGAAAATCCGGACGCAGGCCATCGTGCCCGGGCTTCGCCGATTCCGATCGATCGAGGCGAGCCACTATCGGCCCTTACTTCGTGTCGGCCTTGATGTCGGCCTTCTCGGACTTGTTCACCAGCTTGGCATCGGCCTTGTCCAGGTTGGCCTGCGCCTTCGCGTCCTTCTTGCACGCGCGCTCGGTGCCGCCGCTCAGCGTCGTCTTGCAGTCGGCCTTGTTGACGGCGTGGTCGGCGTCGGCGATCTTCTTGTTGGCCTTGTAGTCGGCATTCGACTGCGTCTTCAGGTCGGCGGCCTGCGAGTGCGTCAGCGTCGCATCGGCGTCCGCGGCCTGGGCGCCGATGGACAGCGTGGCGGCGACGGCGGCGAGCAGGGCGATGAGGGTCTTGTTCATGGTGTTCTTTCGGTGGTGGTGCCCGATGTGCGGGGCTGAACCCCGGACGCGGCAAGCACCGTGCCGCACGCGGCCGAACGCGGCGTTGTCCGACGCCTGCATGCCGCGACGGCCAGCGGCAGGCCGAGCACCACGAAGACCATCGGCGCGCCGTGCGAGCACGGCACGGCGTCGTCCAGCGCCAGGCCGAAGCGGCGATCACAGCGTGCGTCGCAAGGCCTCGAAGAACAGCTCCGACTGCAGGCGCTCCCCGCGGGTCTGCTCGCCCACGCGACGCGCGAGCGCCGCGTCCACCGGCGCCAGCGGCCGGCCGGTGGATTGCGCCAGCACCTGGTGCATGCAGGCGCGCTCCAGGAAGTAGAGATCGTCGTACGCGTGGGCCAGCTGCACGCCGCAGACGATCACGCCGTGGTTGCCGAGAAAGACCACGTCGGCATCGCCCATCGCGCCGGCGATGCGCTCGCCCTCGGCGGCGTCCAGCGCCAGGCCGTTGTAGCGGGCGTCGATCGCGCTGCGGCCGTGGAAGCGCATCGCGTTCTGCGACAAGCAAGTGTCGAGGCCGCGATCCGTCGTCAGCGTCAGCGCGGTCGCATACGGCATGTGCGCGTGCAGGACGCAGGGCTTGCCGCGGCGGTGCACGGCGGCGTGGATGAACATCGCCGTCGCCTCCACCTCGTGGCTGCCCGCGAGCTTGCGGCCGTCGGCGGCGACCAGCACGACGTCGTCGGCCTGGATCTCGCTCCAGAGCAGGCCGCGCGGATTGAGCAGGAAGCGGTTGGAGCCGTCGGGCAGCTCGACGCTGAAATGGTTGCAGATGCCTTCGGCCAGGCCGTGGTGCGCGGCCGCGCGCAACGCGAGCGCGAGGTCCGCGCGCAGGCGGGCGACGGCGGGCGTGTGGAAATCCTCATCGTGCATGGCTGGCTCGGGCGGAAATGGCGAAGCCTCGACTCTACAAGTTCGCCGCGCGCCTGCATCGGCCTCCTCGGCAGGCCTGTCGTTTGCCCTGCCGTGAGCGGACCGTTCGATCAAAGGAAGTCCCGACATGTCTGTGCACTCATCGTCACGCCCGGCCCCCTTCAAGTTGCAAGCCCTCGCGCTGGTCGCGCTGAGCCTTCTTGCAGCTTGCTCCAAGGAATCCGCGACGGCACCGGCCGCGCCGTTGGCCGCGGCCTCCGATGCGGCGGCCTCCGACGCGCTGGCACCCTTGCCCGCGCCGGTCGCCGTGGCGACGCAGGCGCCGGTGGCGGTCCAGGGCCGCTCGTATTCGAACGCGCCGACGGTCGTCTACTCGAACCAGCCGTCCTACGCCGACGAATCGAGCGCCGGCGCGCCGTCGTATGCCGACGACTCGGCCTACGCCGACGATGAACAGCAGCAGGTGGTGAGCGTCTACGTGGACCCGCCGCTGGAGCAGCCGGCGCCGATCGCGGTGGATTGGGCGCCGCCGCCGATGCTGGTGGACGAGATCTCGCCGCAGCCCGATCCCGACGCCGTGTGGACGGGCGGCTACTGGGGCTGGCAGGGTCGCTGGGTCTGGTGCGCCGGACGCTGGTCGCGCCCGCCGCGTCCGCAGTACACCTGGCACGAGCCGTACTACGAGCACCGTGACGACAAGGTGGTGTACGTGCCGGCGTACTGGTCGCCGCCCGAACGCCATTTCATCGCGCCGGCGATCGGCATCGCGATCGTCGCGGCCGTCGTCGCCGTGGGCATCCACGCGGGGCACCATGCCGAGGGGCCGCAAGGCGTGTTCATCCCGCCGCCGCCGGGGTCGCGCCCGGGCATCATCGTGCCGGCCCCGATCGGCACGCCGCCGTCGGTCGTCATCGGCGCGCCGCCGGTGATCAACGTGGGCATGCGCGTGAACGGCAACGTGGAGAACAACAGCCACAACGTGACGAACAACGTCACCAACATCACGAACGTGCGCAACGTGACGATCGTCGCGCCCAAGACGGCCACGGCGAACGGCCGCGGCTTCCAGCAGGCCGTGGCGGCCGATCCGCATCGTCCGCCGATGGTGGCGGCGGGCGTACGTCCGACGGCGCCGACGCCGCGTTCGACCACGCCGGTGGCGGCGTGGCAGCCGGGTCATCCGGCACCGGTGTTGCCCGCCGCGCAACCGGTGCGTGGCGGGCCGCCGCGGGGCGAGGCCTCGGGACGTCCCGGCGTGCCGCCGCCCAACGGGCAGCAGGCCCAGGCGCAAGCCCAGGCACAGAGGGCACAGCAGGAACAGGCGCAGCAGCAAGCCGGGCAACAGCGCGCCCAGCAAGAGCAGGCGCAGCGTGCGCAGCAGCAGCAGAAGGCCCAGCAGGAACAGGCCCAGAAGGCGCAGCAGGAGCAGTCACAGCGCGCGCAACAGCAGGCGCAGCAGCAGAAGGCCCAGCAGGAACAGGCCCAGAAGGCGCAGCAGGAGCAGGCGCAGCGCGCGCAACAACAGGCCCAGCAACAGAAGGCCCAGCAGGACCAGGCCCGGAAGGCGCAGCAGGAACAGGCGCAGCGCGCGCAGCAGCAGGCGCAGCAGCAAAAGGCCCAGCAGGAGCAGTCACAACGCGCGCAACAACAGGCCCAGCTGCAGAAGGCGCAGCAGGAGCAAGCTCAGCGCGCCCAGCAAGTGCAACAGCAGGCACAGCAACAGGCGCAGCAGCGCGCCCAGCAGGAGCAGGCCGCCAAGGCGAACGAGGCCCGCGCCGCCGAGGAGCGCGCGCAGGCCGACAAGGCGAAGAGGGACGCCGACGCCAAGGCGCACACGCCGCCGGAGCGCAAGCCCACGGACAACGACAGCAAGTAGCGCCGCGGCGCCGTGTCAGGCGCGTGTCTTCGCGGCCGCGGCGATCGCGCGCAGCAGCGCGGCGACGTCGTCGGCGGTGTGTGCCGCGGACAGCGCGATGCGCAGCCTGGCGGTGCCCTCGGGCACGGTCGGCGGACGGATGGCCGGCACCCAGAGGCCTTCCTCGGCCAGCGCGTTCATCACGCGCAAGGCCTCGTCGTTCGCGCCGATCACCAGCGCCTGTACCGCGGTGAGCGACGGCAGCAGCGTCCAGCCGGTGCCGGCGATGGCGGCCGGAATTCCGGCGCGGAGGTCGGCGATGTTGCGATGCAGTTGCGCCAGGCGCGCGGGCTCGTCCCGGATCACGTGCAGCGCCGCGCGCACGCTCTGCGCCAGCAGCGCCGGCGCGGCGGTGGCGAACGTGTAGCTGCGCGTCTTCTGCAGCAGCCATTCGACGAGTGCGTCGCTGCCCGCCACGAAGGCGCCGGAGACGCCGGCCGCCTTGCCCAGCGTGGCCATGTACAGCACGCGCCGGCTCGCCTGCGCGCCGGTGCGGGCGACGGCCGCCAGCGAACCGCGGCCTTGCGGCCCGCAAACGCCGAAGCCGTGCGCGTCGTCCAGCAGCAGCAGCGCGTCGTGGCGCTCGCACAGCGAGATCAGGGCCGGGATGTCGGCCACGTCGCCGTCCATGCTGAACACGGCGTCGCTGATCACGAGCTTGCGGCGCGCGGGGCTGGCCTGCAGCAGCGCTTCGAGCTGCGCCAGGTCGCCGTGCGCGAAGCGATGGATGTCGGCCCTGGACAGGCGCGCGCCGTCGATCAGGCAGGCGTGGTTCAGGGCATCGGAAAACAGCGCGTCGCCGGCGCCCACGAGCGCCGGCACGATGCTCGCGTTCGTCGCGTAGCCGGCGTAGAAGTACAGCGCGCGCTCGAGGCCGACGAACGCCGCGAGCTCGAGCTCCAGCGCCGCGTTCGCCTCGCTGTGGCCGCTGACCATGGGCGACGCGCCGCTGCCCACGCCGTAGCGCTGCACGCCCTCGATCGCGGCCGCGCGCAACGCCGCGTGCTGCGATAGGCCCAGGTAGTCGTTGCTGCAGAACGCCAGCATGCGGCGGCCGTTCACCCACAGCCACGCGCCGTCGGCGGGGCGTACCTGGCGGCGTCGGCGCGTCAGGTGCGCGGCCTCCAGGGCCGCGAGGCGGGCGGGGATCTCGTCGAGCCAGGACGGCGCGTTGTGGGTGTCTTCGGTCATCGGGAGGCGGCGGTCACGCCGGCAGTGCGAAGCGATCGGCGTCGGCGCGCGGATCCGGGGTGGCCGAGAAGGGCAGGTCGGCCCACAGCGGCGCCCCCAGATGCGAACTCAGGTAGGCCAGGTTCTCTTCGGGGCAAAGGAAGTCGGGATCGACGCGGTTGGCGATCCAGCCGGCCAGCCGCAGGCCGCGGGCGCGGATCGCCTCCGCGGTCAGCAGGGCGTGGTTGAGGCAGCCCAGGCGCATGCCCACCACCAGCAACAGCGGCATGTCGAGCGCGACCGCGAGGTCGGCGCCGGTCTGCGTCGCCGACAGCGGCACGAGGAAGCCGCCGGCGCCTTCGACGACCAGCGCGTCGGTGCGCGCGCGCAGTCCGGCGACCGCGGCCAGCACCGTGCCGAATTCGATGGGCGTGCCCGCGCGCGCGGCCGCGATGTGGGGCGACAGCGGTTCGGGCAACAGGATCGGGTTGTCCAGCCCGGGCGGCACGCGCACCGTGGACGCGGCGCGATGCGCGATCGAATCCTCGTTCGAGAATCCGTCGTCCGTCTGCACGCCGCCGGCGGCGATCGGCTTCATCCCGCACACGCGCACGTGACGCCGCGCGAGCGCGTGCAGCAGCGCGCAGGTGGCGTGCGTCTTGCCGATGCCGGTGTCGGTGCCGACGACGAAGTACGCCGTCACGGCAGTGCCCGCTCGTCGTCGCCGAACAGCGAGGCGCCGGCGTCGCCTTCGGCCAGCGTGGTCTCGAGCGCGGCGAGCGCGCCGTCGGCCAGGTGGCGCGCGGTGTCCTGCTCCAGCACGTAGGGCGGCATCGCGTACAGCGTGGCGCCGATGGGCCGCAGCAGCACGCCGTTGGCGAGCGCGTGGCGCGCGTAGCGGCGCGCGAAGTCGGCCGGCGCGCCGACGATGTCCCAGGCCCAGATCATGCCCAGCCGGCGCGCGTTGCGCACGCGCTCGTGCTTGTTCAGCGGTTCGAAAAAGCCATCGATCATGCCGGCGCGTTCCAGGTTCACCGCGAGCACGTTCTCGCGCTCGAAGATGTCCAGCGTGGCCAGCGCCGCGCGGCACGCCAGCGGGTTGCCGGTGTACGAGTGCGAGTGCAGGAAGCCGCGCGCGGCGTCGTCGTCGTAGAAGCTGTCGTAGACGGCGTCGGTGGTGAGCACCGCGGCCAGCGGCAGCGTGCCGCCGGTCAGGCCCTTGGACAGGCAGATGAAATCGGGCCGGATGCCGGCCTGCTGGTGCGCGAACATCGTGCCGGTGCGCCCGAACCCGGTGGCGATCTCGTCGACGACCAGGTGCACGCCGAAGCGATCGCACAGCGCGCGCGCCTCGCGCAGGTAGGCCGGGTCGTGCATCGCCATGCCGGTGGCGCACTGCACCAGCGGCTCGACGATGACGGCGGCCGTCTCGTCGTGGTGGGCGGCGAGCCACTCCTCGAGCGAGCGCGCGGCGCGCAGCGCGACGTCGACGGCGGTTTCCTGGTGCGTGGCGCCGCGTGCGTCGGGCGACAGCACCGTCGCCGCGAGCCGCACCAGCGGCGCGTAGGCCGCGCGGAACAGCGCGATGTCGGTGACGCCCAGCGCGCCGGCCGTCTCGCCGTGATAGCCGCCCTGCAAGGCCACGAAACGGTTCTTGGCGGACTTGCCGGCATTGCGCCAGTGATGGGCGCTCATCTTCAGCGCGATCTCGGTGGCCGAGGCGCCGTCGCTGGCATAGAACGCGTGGCCCAGGCCGGTGAGGGCGGCCAGGCGTTCCGAGAGTTCGACCACCGGCGCGTGCGTGAGCCCGGCCAGCATCGTGTGGTCGAGGCGCGACAACTGGTCGACCAGCGCCGCGCGGATCGCCGGGTGGCCGTGGCCGAACAGGTTGGTCCACCACGAGCTGACGCCGTCGAGGTAGCGCTTGCCCTCGACGTCGGTGAGCCAGGGCCCTTCGGCCGACGCGATCGCGATCAGCGGCGTCGAGTCCGCCTGCGGCCCGTCCGGCGCGCCGTGCGCCTTCATCTGCGTGCACGGGTGCCACACGGCACGCAGGCTGCGCGCGCGCCAGGCCGCGTTCGAGCCGGGCAGGGACGAGGTCATCGGGAACCTCCGCCCTGGCGGGCTGCGGTGCGAGCGCCCTTCGGAGCGGCCGGGCGGGCGCTCATGGTCGCGCGGCGGCGACGGTCTCGTCGGTATGGCCGACGAACGGCGGTCGCGGCTTGATGCGGTTCTTCTCGTCGACGAACACGAGCTTGGGCTCGGCGGCGTCCAGCTTGTCCTCGTGCACCATCGCGAACGCCGCGATGATGACCAGGTCGCCCACGGTCGCGCGGCGCGCGGCCGAACCGTTGAGCGACACGATGCCGCTGCCGCGCGGGGCGCGCAGCGCGTAGGTGATCAGGCGTTCGCCGTTGTCCACGTCCCAGATGTGCACCTGCTCGTTCTCGCGCAGGTTGGCGGCGTCCAGCAGGTCTTCGTCGATCGCGCACGAGCCTTCGTAGTGCAGCTCGCAGTGGGTGATGCGGGCGCGGTGGATCTTGGATTTGAGCAGGGTACGGAACATCGTCGTTCGGCGCCCTGGAATGGTGGGCACCGTTGGGAGGAAAAGCCGGTATTTTGCCCAGCTTCTCCCGCTGGACGGAATCGACCCCGCGCGGCAGGGGCTTTCCGCACGTCGCCGGAGCCCGAGAGCAGGCGGTTTTTCGGCCTCTTTTCCCGCTCAAGTTTTCAGGGCCGGCCGGCAACATGTCGACACACGATTCCCCTGCCCAGACTCCGCTTCCCAATCCTCCATGGCCGGCCAAGACGCATCAGACCGCAACCTCCCAGCCTCGGCGAAGAAGATTCGCAAGGCCAGGCAGGAAGGCAATGTCCCGCGCTCGCGCGACCTGGGCCATTTCGTGGCGATGGGCCTGGCGGCCGCGCTGCTGTTCACCGTCATGCCGGCGCTGACCCGCTATTCGCAGCATCTGCTGACCGACGGCCTCACGTTCGACCACAGCGTCATCGCCGACCCGATGATCGCTGGCGAGCACGCCGTCGGCCTGTTCACGCGCGGGCTGATGGTGGTGTTGATCGTCGGCGGCCTGTTCATGGCGGCCGGCGTTGCGTCCAACATCGCGTTCGGCGGCTGGAACCTGTCGCTGAAGGCCGTGTCGCCCAACTTCGGCCGCATGAACCCGATCGCCGGCCTGGGCCGCCTGTTCAATTTCAACCAGCTGGTGACGGTGCTGAAAGCCTCGGCGCTCGCCATCGCCGTCGGCTTCGCCGGCACGATCTACCTGAAGAACCATTTCGCCGACCTCGGCGGCGTGCTCACCGCCGAACTGCCCGACGGCCTGGCCACGGTCGGCCGCACGCTGGGCGGCGGCTTCCTGGCGATGCTGGGCGTGCTGGCCGCGTGGGCGCTGGTGGACGTGCCCTGGCAGAAGAAGCAGTTCATGGACAAGCTCAAGATGAGCCGCGAGGAACAGAAGCAGGAGCACAAGGAGTCCGAGGGCAACGTCGAGGTCAAGGCCAAGATGAAGCAGAAGATGCGCGAGATGGCCAAGCGCCGGATGATGAAGGCCGTGCCGGTGGCGGACATCGTCGTGATGAACCCGACCCACTACGCCGTCGCGCTGAAGTACGACCAGGAGGCGATGGGCGCCCCCCGCGTCGTGGCCAAGGGCACCGACCGCCTCGCGATGCGCATCCGCGACCTGGCCCGCGACGCCGGCGTGCCCGTGCTCGAGGCCCCGCCGCTCGCCCGCGCGCTCTACACCCACGTGGAGATCGACGGCGAGGTGCCGGCGATGCTGTTCGCCGCGGTGGCGCAGGTGCTGGCCTGGGTCTACCAGCTGCGCGGCGCGGCCAACCCCAACCTGCGTCCGCCCGACGTGAGCGTGCCGCCCGAACTCGACCCGCTCACGGGCGGCCCCAAGCCGAAGCGCCGCCGTCCGGGGCCGCGCGCGGCCGCCGCCCAATAAGAGATCCGTAGAGCCCCCCCCATGGACGACATCAGGAAGTTCATCGCCAATTTCACCGGCAACAGCGCGATCGGCAAGGCGCTGATGGCGCCGGTCTTCATCGTCATGGTGCTGTCCATGATGGTGCTGCCGCTGCCGTCGTTCGTGCTGGACCTGTTCTTCACGTTCAACATCGCGATGGCGCTGATGGTGATGATGGTGGCCGCCAACCTGGTGCGCCCGCTGGACTTCGCCGCGTTCCCCACGGTGCTGCTGATCACCACGCTGCTGCGCCTGTCGCTGAACGTGGCCTCCACCCGCGTGGTGCTGATGGAGGGCCACACCGGCCCGGGCGCCGCCGGCCACGTGATCGAGTCGTTCGGCCATTTCCTGATCGGCGGCAACTTCGCCGTCGGCCTGATCGTGTTCGCGATCATCGTCGTGATCAACTTCATCGTGGTCACCAAGGGCGCGGAGCGCATCGCCGAAGTCGGCGCGCGCTTCACCCTGGACGCGATGCCCGGCAAGCAGATGGCCATCGACGCCGACCTGAACGCCGGCCTCATCGACGAGGCGATGGCCAAGCAGCGCCGCCGCGAAGTGGGCGACGAGGCGGAGTTCTTCGGCTCCATGGACGGCGCGTCGAAGTTCGTGCGCGGCGA
>FTIF01004368.1_pt2 | contig 14579 bp, 13 predicted proteins | sample 1658001 | NCBI WGS metagenome assembly FTIF01 (sample SAMEA3914789, study PRJEB12502) | metagenome | biome: forest; material: soil | place: Canada | collected 2011-07-03 | depth 0.3 m | reverse complement strand
GCCCGCGCGGGCGAGCACGGCAAAGGCTTCGCGGTCGTCGCGGCCGAGGTGCGCAAGCTGGCCGAGCGCAGCCAGGTCGCCGCGCAGGAGATCGGCACCGTCGCGAGCTCCAGCGTCGAGCTCGCCGAGAAGGCCGGGCGCCTGCTCGACATGATCGTGCCCAACATCCGCAAGACCTCCGACCTGGTGCAGGAGATCACGGCCGCCTCCGAGGAGCAATCGTCCGGCGTGGGCCAGATCAACGGCGCCGTCATGCAGCTCAGCCAGACGACGCAGCAGAACGCATCGAGCTCCGAGGAACTGGCGGCCACGGCCGAAGAGATGAGCGGCCAGGCCGAGCAATTGCAGCAGACCATGGCCTTCTTCCGTCTCGGCGCCCCCGCGACGGGCCGCTCCGCACCGCCGCCCGCCGCGCGCAAGGCCGCGCTCGCCCCGGCGTTGCGCAAGGCCGCGGTGTCGTCGCGTCAAGCGGCGCGATCGGCGGGGCCCGCGCCCGGCTTCGCGCCCGAGCAGGCGCTCGACGAAGCGCATTTCGCGCGCTTCTGATCCGGACACGCCGGACCCATGAGCTCCCAGGCCGCTCTCGCGTCGATCGGATCGCTGCTGATCGTCGATGACAGCGTCGTGCAGCGCACGCAGGCCGTGGCGCTGTGCCGCGAACTGGGCGTGCAGATGATCTACGAGGCGGCCAGCGGCGCCGAGGCACTCGACCTGCTCGGGATGCTCGTGCTGCCACCGGACCTGGTGATCCTCGACCTCGAGATGCCCGCGATGGACGGCATCGAGTTGATCGAGGAGTTGCACCGACGCCGGATCTTCATCCCGCTGATCGTCGCGTCGAGCCGCGAACTGGCGCTGATCGAGGCGGTGGAGGCGATGGCGCGCAACCTCGGCATGCCGGTCCTGGCCGGGCTGCGCAAGCCGCTGCGCAGGCAGACGCTGCACGACGCGCTCGCGGCCTGGGCCGTGGCGCGGCGCGGCGCGCCCAGCGAGACGCGGCCGGGCGCGCCGTCCGAGTTCGAGACCGCGGAACTCGCGCAGGCGATCGCCGCGGACTGCATCGAGGTCCACTACCAGCCCAAGGTCGACATGCTCACCGGCATCGTGCGCGGGGTCGAGGCGCTCGCCCGCTGGCGGCACCCGCGCCTGGGCTTCGTGCCGCCCGACCAGTTCATCCCCGTGGCCGAGCGCGAGGGCCTGATCCAGGCGTTGACGGCGTCGGTGATGTCGCGCGCGCTCGGACAGGCCGCGCGCTGGAACGGACACGGCCTGCGCCTGTCGATGGCGATCAACCTGTCGCCGCGCCTGCTGGAATCGACGTCGCTGGTGCAGCAGATCGTCGACCTCGTCGCCCATCACGGGCTCCGGCCCGAGCAGGTGACTCTCGAGATCACCGAGACCTCGGTCGTCGACTGCCTGGGCGTGGCGCTCGGCGTTCTGGCACGCCTGCGCCTGAAGGGGCTGGGCCTGTCGATCGACGACTACGGCACCGGCTCCTCCTCGATGCAACAGCTCGCCCGCATCCCCTTCAACGAACTCAAGATCGACCGCTCCTTCGTCCGCGATGCCAGCCGGCGTCCGAACCTGCGCGTGATCCTGCAGTCGGCGCTCGACATGGCGCGCCAGCTCGGGCTCTCGTCGGTGGCCGAGGGGATCGAGACGATGGAGGACTGGAGGCTGGTGCAGGCCTGCGGCTGCAACGTGGGCCAGGGCTGGCAGATCGCCCGGCCGATGCCCGCCGAGGACCTTCCCCGCTGGTTGCGCAGCCACCAGCTCCGACTTCCCGAACTGCGCGCCGAGCGTGGCCGCCCCGACTGACGATGAACACCATCTCCGACACCGAATTCTCCCGGTTCCAGCGCTTCATCTACGACGCCGCGGGCATCACGATGTCGCCGGCCAAGAAGGCGCTCGTCTGCGGCCGGCTGTCCAAGCGGCTGCAGGCGCACAGGCTCGACACCTTCGGCGACTACTTCGAGCTCCTGAGCAGCGGACGCGCGGCCGACGAGGTGCAGACCGCCGTCGACCTGCTGACGACCAACGAGACCTACTTCTTTCGCGAGCCCAAGCACTTCGAGCTGCTGCGCTCGCTGGCGACGGCGGCTGCCGGCCAGGCACAGCCGTTTCGCGTGTGGAGCGCGGCGAGCTCCAGCGGCGAGGAGTGCTACAGCATCGCGATGGTGCTGGCCGACTGCCTCGGCGATGCGAGCTGGGACGTCGTGGGCACCGACATCAGCCGGCGCGTACTCCAGCGCGCGCGCACCGGCCACTACCCGCTCGAGCGCACGCGCCACATCCCCGCCGCCTACCTGAAGCGCTTCTGCCTGCGCGGCACGGGCGAGCAGGAAGGGACGCTGCTGGTCGACAGGCGGCTGCGCCAGCGCGTCAGCTTCGCGCACGTCAACCTCAACGCCGATCTTCCGCGCCTGGGCATGTTCGACGTCATCTTCCTGCGCAACGTGATGATCTACTTCAACGGCGACACCAAGCGCCAGGTCGTCGCGCGCGTGCTGTCCCTGCTCAAGCCCGGCGGCCACTTCTGCATCGGCCACTCGGAGAGCCTGAACGACATCAGCACGGCCGTGCAGCAGCTCGCGCCGTCGATCTATCGCAAGCCATGACGAGCAGCGCGACGCGCGCGGTGCGCAAGCGGATCGAGGTCTTCCTGCAGCCGGGCGAGTATTGCGTCGGCGGCCCGTCGCACCGCATCCGCACGGTGCTGGGCTCGTGCGTGTCGGTCACGCTGTGGGATCCGGTCTCGCGGGTGGGTGCGATGTCGCACTTCCTGCTGGCGACGCGCGGCGCCCGCTCGAAGCGGGTCGATGACGTTCGCGGGCTCGACCTGTTGACGCTGGATGCGCGCTACGGCGACGAGGCCTTGCGGCTGATGCTGCACGACCTGGCGCTGCGCAAGGTGGCGCCGACGGCCTGCCACGCCAAGATCTTCGGCGGCGGCAACATGTTTCCCCACGACCACGCCGGCGGCGCCACCGCGATCGGACGCCGCAACGGCGAAGCCGCGCGCGGCCTGCTCCAGGAGCACGGCATCGAGATCGCGTCCGAGAGCCTGTTCGGCGACGGCCATCGCCAGATCGCGTTCGATGTCGAGACGGGCCACGTCTGGGCGCGCCAGGTCACGCCGCCGGAGACGTCGATGCCCGGCGGCGAGGAGCGCATGCCATGAACCCGATCAAGGTCATGGTGGTCGACGACTCGGCCGTCGTCCGGCAGGTGGTTGCCGGGTTGCTCGACGCCGCACCCGGCATGCACGTGGTGGCGGCCGTCGCGGATCCGCTGCTGGCCATGGAACGGCTGAAGCAGCAGTGGCCGGACGTCATCGTCCTGGACGTCGAGATGCCGCGCATGGACGGCATCACGTTCCTGCGCAAGATCATGGCCGAGCGCCCGACGCCCGTCGTCATCTGCTCGACGCTGACCGAGAAAGGCGCGAAGACGACGCTGGAAGCCCTGGCCGCGGGCGCCGTCGCGATCGTCACCAAGCCCAGGCTGGGCCTGAAGCAGTTCCTCAACGAGTCGGCCGACGAACTCGTCGCCACCGTCCGCGCCGCCGCGCGGGCCAACGTGCGCCGCATCGCCATCGGGGCGCGCCGTGAACCCCCGCCCGCGGGCGTGCAGGCGAAGAACACCGCCGACGTGATCCTCGCGCCCGGATCCGCGCGCGCGATGACGCAGACCACCGAGCGCATCGTCGCGATCGGCACGTCCACCGGCGGCACGCAGGCGCTCGAGGAGGTGCTCACGGCCCTTCCGCGCGTCTGCCCCGGCATCGTCATCGTGCAACACATGCCGGAGAAGTTCACGGCGGCCTTCGCGGCGCGGCTCGACAGCCTGTGCAGCATCGACGTGCGCGAAGCGCGCCACAACGACCGCGTCGTCCCGGGGCGCGCGCTGATCGCGCCGGGCGGGCGTCACATGCTCCTCAAGCGCAGCGGGGCGCAGTACTTCGTCGAGGTCGTCGACGGCCCGCTGGTCAACCGGCACCGGCCGTCCGTGGACGTCATGTTCCGGTCGGCGGCCAAGAGCGCCGGAGTCAACGCGCTCGGCGTGATCATGACGGGCATGGGCGACGACGGCGCCGCCGGCCTGCTGGAGATGCGCAACGCAGGCGCCCACACTCTCGCGCAGGACGAGGAAACCTGCGTCGTGTTCGGCATGCCGAAGGAAGCGATCAAGCGCGGCGGCGTCGAGCGGACGGTGCCGCTGGGCGCGGTGGCTTCCGAGATCCTGAAGCAGCTCTGACCCGCCCGCCACGGGCTTCGGCGCGGACCGGAACCACCATGCCGAGCCTCGGCTGGCGACCCGCTGACGGCGCCTCGCGTCGTCGATCGGCAGGCGGCGCTCAAACAGCGATATCGTCGAGATCGTCAACCGGCGACAAGGATTCCGACCGACCATGGCCACGTTCGACTGGATCATCGTCCTGCTGCTCGGCGCGGCGCTGCTCGCCGCCCTCGCCCGCAGGCTTGGCGCGCCGTATCCGACCTTTCTCGCGCTCGGCGGCGTGCTGCTCGCATTCATCCCGACGAGTCCGAACTGGACGCTCGACCCGCAGCTCGCCCTGACGCTCTTCGTCGCACCGGTGCTGGTGGATGCGGCGTACGACACCTCGCTGCGCGACTTGCGGGCGAACTGGCGGCCGGTTGCCGGGCTCGTCGTCGCCGCGGTGGGAACGACGGTGATCGCCGTGGCGTTCGCGGCGCGCTGGCTCGTGCCCGGCATGTCCTGGCCGGTCGCGATCACGCTGGGGGCGATCGTCGCGCCGCCCGACGCGGCCGCGGCGACGGCGGTCATGCGCCAGGTGAAGCTGCCTCACAAGCTGCTGAAGATCCTCGAGGGCGAAAGCCTGCTCAACGACGCGAGCGCGCTGCTGGTCTATCGGCTCGCGATCATGACGATGATGGCCGGGCACCTCGGCTTCGGCAGCTTCGCGCCGGTATTCCTGCTCACGGTCTTCGGCAGCCTCGCGGCCGGCGTGGCGTGCGCCCATGTGCTGCCCCTGGTGACGCGAGGCCTGCGCGACGTGCCGATCTCCCTGATCGTCCAGTTCGCCTGGACCTTCGGCGTGTGGATCGCGGCGGAGGCGATCGGGCTGTCCGGCATCCTCACGCTGGTCGCATTCGCCATGGCCACCGCACGGCGCGGCGGCGCGCAGATGCCCGCCCGCATGCGCGTGCCGATCTTCGCCGTCTGGGAGTCGGCGGTCTTCGTGCTGAACGCGTTCGCGTTCGTGCTGATCGGCATGCAGCTGCGACCGATCTGGACGCGGCTCGAGGCCGGCGGCGCCAGCTCGGGCGCGCTCGCCACGGCGGCCATCGTCCTCGGCGTCACGATCGCGGCGCGCTTCGCGTGGGTGATGGGCTACCACGCGTTGCGGCGCTGGTGGAGCGGCCGTCGCGCCGGCGACGGGCACCCCGTGCCGACGATGGGCGGCAGCCTCGTGGTCTCCTGGGCCGGCATGCGGGGCATCGTGACGCTGGCCGCGGCGTTCGCGATCCCCGAGCGCCTGCCCGACGGTTCGCCCTTTCCCTGCCGCGACCTGATCCTGCTGTGCGCCTTCGCGGTCGTGCTCGGCACGCTGGTGTTGCAAGGCCTGACCCTGAAGCCGCTGATCCGGCGCCTGGGCCTCACCGACGACGACCCCGTCGGCCGCGAGGTGCGGCTGGCCCGCACGCGGGCCTACCGTGCGCTGCTCGATGCGATCCAGGACGACGGGTCGCTGGCCGCGAAACTGCTGCGCAAGGAATACAGCGCGGTGATCGAGCTGAACACGAGCGAGGAGCCGGGCGCACCGATCGACGAAGTGCCCGGCGGCCCGCTGCGGCGCCGGGCCATCGCCGTCGCACGCCAGCGCGCATTCGAGCTGCGGCGCGACGACGTGATCGGGGACGATGCCTATCGCGTGCTGGTGCAGGAGCTCGACTGGGCCGAGCTGGGCGCCGGGGCTGGCGGTGCGGATCGCCGGTGAGGGCCCCTTTTCGCAAGCTCAGGCCATATTTCCGTCACCATTACTTACGTTTGCAATCCCCAGTTATGATTAATGCCTAAACTATCGCTGCAACGCAGCGGTTGACAACGATCTTGGAGTGGGCGAAGGTGGACTGTTGAGCGGCGTACCCGGGCCCGTTCTGAGGGCGATTGAATCGCTGCACATGCCGGCGATGCCGCAAGTACTTCTTCGCTTCTTCGATGAAGCCGGAAGCGATACGGCATCGATGGATGGGTTGGCCAAGCTGGTCATGCAGGATCCGGCGCTCAGCGCCCGTATCCTCACCGCGGCGAACACCGCGGCTTTCCGTCGCACCGGCGAGTTGCGCAGCATCAAGCAATCGCTGATGGCGTTGGGAACGCGCATGGTGCGCACCATTGCCTCCTGCCTGCTGGTCCAGTCGGCGTTTCAACGGGTTCCCGGGTCGGAAGCGCGTGGCCTGGCCGGCTTCTGGCGCCACTCGCTGCTGGTGGCCGAACTCGCCCGCGGAATCGCGACCGAACTTGGATCAAGCGACGCCGAAGCGGAAGAAGCCTACCTCGCCGGCTTGCTGCACGACGTGGGACAACTGCTGCTGTTGGGCGGCCTCGGCGATGCGTATGGAGGGATTCTTGCGCGGAGCGAGGGCGAGGCAGAGCTGACGAGCATGGAGCGCGCGGTCCTGGCGACCGATCATGGGGCGGTCGGCGCGTGGCTGGTCGATCAGTGGGAACTGCCGTCGCTCATGGCCGATGCGATCCTGTTCCATCACCTGGAAGCCGACAAGACCGCGGGCCTGGATCGCCTGGGACGCATCCTCTGGTGCGCCCATGCGGCCGGCTTGGCGCCGGGGTGCTCCGACCTGGCCGCCCTGCAGGTCATCGATGACCTGCTCGGCATGGACGTCGCCCGCTTGGTCACGCTGCGCGACGAGGCCTCGCTCCGCGTCGACGCGCTGGCCCAGGCATTGAACATTGCCGATGCGCCCGCTGGCCAGACGGTCCCGTTGCGCAAGGTGCCGCGGGGAGGCGATGCCGGCAGCGAGACGATCGCCGACGCGGGCGAAGCGCTGCAGGCGGCAACGCTGTCGATGACGGCGTTGCAGGCCTTGCCACGCGACCTCTTCATGCTGAACAGCGAGATCGATCTGTTGCTCTGCGCGCGCGAGTCCGCACGGATCCTGTACGGTGTCCAGCGCATGGCCTTTCTCCTGGCTCAGCCGGAGCGACAAGTGCTGTGCGCCGCGGGAATCGGCGAGACACCCGGCGCCTTGCAGCGGCTGGAGATCCCGCTTCGAGCGGCGGCCAGCCTTTGCGCGCAGTCGGCGCTGACCCGGGAACCGCTCTCGACGTTCGGCCTCGACCGCTCCCAGCCTCTCGCGCCGGCGGATCGACAGATCGCGCGCGCCCTGCACGCGGAAGGCCTGCTGTATGTGCCCATGCTTGCGCACGGCGCCATCGTGGGCGTCATGGCGTTCGGCGTCACGCCGGTGCAACACACACGCCTGTCGGGCCGCGGAGCATGGTTGAAGAATTTCGCAGGCATCGTCGCGGGCAACCTGATGGCCTGGCGCCAGATGCGGGAACGCGAGGCTCAGATCGAGGCGGAAGTGGCCGGGCGTTTCGTTCTGCAGGGTCAACGCGTGGCGCACGAGGTCAACAACCCGCTCGCGATCATTCGCAACTACCTCACCCTGATCTCCAACGATACGGCGCGCGGCGAATTCGGTGCCCCGCAGCAGGCGGACATATTCGTGCTGCGCGAGGAAATCGAGCGACTATCCGGCATCGTCAAGCGTCTGACGGACGACGCATCGACCGCCGTCGCACCGGACGGCCTGGTCGACCTCAACCGCGTGATCGAAGGGATGCGCACGTTGTACGAGGCATCGCTGTTCGGCGTGGCAGGCGTGCGGCTCGACGTCGACCTGGCGCGCGAGCCCGTCTTCGCCTGCGTCGACCGTGACAACGTCAAGCAGATCGTCTTCAATCTGTGGAAGAACGCTGCGCAAGCGCTGCGGCCCGGCGACGCGGTCTTGACCGCGCTCACGGCGCATGTCAACCAGAACGGCGCCATGTTCGCCCGCATCATGATCCATGACTCGGGCCCGGGCCTGCCCTCGCGCGTACTTGATTCGCTCTATCGGCCGCCCAGCCCGAGCTCGGAAATGCCACGATCCGAGGGGCGCGCCGGCTTGGGTCTGTCGATCGTGCTGGCGCTGGTCGAACGGATGCGTGGAACCATCACCTGCCATAGCCGGCCGGGAGATGGAACGACCTTCACCATCCTCATTCCGGAGTCGGAAGGGACTTATCGATGAATCATCTTTTGTCTCCTGAAGGAACGGGCGTCGAAGACACCGGCGGACGCATCGACCGGATCCTGATCGTCGACGACGAGGCAAGATTGCGATCCAGCATGGGCCGCCTGCTGGCGCGGTCGGATCGCCAGATCTTCGAGGCGGGGTCGGTCGCCGCAGGCATGCTGCTGCTCGAATCGCAGGCGATCGACGTGGCGTTGCTGGACATCGGCCTGCCGGACGCATCGGGACTCGACCTGCTGCACTGGATCTCGCGGCACCGGCCCGAGACATCGGTGATCATGGTCAGCGGCGACATCCAGATCGAATCCGCGATCCGCGCGCTGCGCGACGGGGCGGTGGAATTCGTGCGCAAGGGAACGGACATCGACTTCCTGACCGCGAAGGTTTCCGATGCATTGACGAGGCGCAGGCTGCAGCACGAACATCGCCGGATGACCGAACGTCTGGCGCAGTCGGAACGCCTGCATCGGTTCCTGGTCGAGAATTCACCGGACGTCATCTATGCGCTCGACTCCAGCGGCAGATTCACGTTCGTCAATGCGCGCGCCGAATCCCTGCTGGGATGCACACGGGCCGAGTTGCAGGGCCGGGCGTTTTCCTCGATCGTCGCCGAAGCGGATCGCCCGCTGGCAGACCAGATAGCAACCGCGTCGCGGGACGCGGCCGGCGGCACGAACACGGTGGAGTTGCGTCTGCTTTGTCGAGCCGGCGAACCCGGTGCGGTGCCAAATCAATCCACCGTCATGATGGTTTCGGCGATCGGCATCTACGACGAGACGACGAATGGCGCGACCGAATCGGAGCGCGCGTTCCTGGGAAGCTACGGAGTCGCCCGCGACATCACGGAGCGCAAGCGCATCGAGGAGATCATCAGCTTCCATGCCTTCCACGATCAGCTGACCGGGCTGCCCAATCGCCGGCTGTTCAAGGATCATCTCGAGCTCGCGCTGACCCAGGCAGCGCGGCGAGAGGAGCGCGTTGGCGTCATGTTCGTCGACCTGGACCGGTTCAAGCTGGTCAACGACACCTACGGGCATCTCGAAGGCGACGAGTTGTTGCGCAATTGTGCGCAGCGCATCCGCGATTGCGTTCGCGCGGGCGATACCGTGGCGCGGCAAGGCGGCGACGAATTCACGGTGTTGCTGCCGGGGCTGAAGCAGCCCGAAGACGCGATGTTGATCGCGGACAAGATCTCCGCGGAACTCAGGCTTCCCTTCCTGGTAGGCGGCCGCGAATTCTTCACGACCGCCAGCATCGGCATCGCCGTCTACCCGGAAGACGGCGATGCGGCGGAGCAACTCCTGCACAACGCGGATACCGCGATGTACGAGGTCAAGGCCAAAGGCAAGAATGCGGCACGCATCTTCTCGGTTGAAATGAACACGGGACTCATGCTGCGCCTGGAACTCGAACGCGATCTGCGCCGCGCGCTGCCCAACGACGAGTTCGTGCTTCACTTCCAGCCGCAATTCAGCCTGCGCCTGGGACGCGTCATCGGCGCGGAGGCACTGATTCGCTGGAGGCACCCTCAACATGGCCTGATGAATCCCGGCAGCTTCATGGAACTGGCCGAGGAGACCGGTCTGATGGGCGCGATCAGCGCCTGGGTGTTGGAGGAGGCCTGCCGCCAGTTGTCGCTCTGGCACGCTGCCGGCAACAACGCACTCCGAGTCGCCGTCAATTTGTCGCCGCACGAGTTCAGCCGTCCCGACCTGGTGGAGCGGGTGGCCGCGATCGTCGCACGCCACGGTCTGCCGCGCGACGTCCTGGAGATAGAAATCACCGAGAACGTACTGCTGCAGGACGTCCCCGGTGTCATCGACAAACTGAGGCAATTGCGCGAACGCGGGATCCGGATCGCGATCGACGATTTCGGCACGCGCTATTCGTCGCTGAACTACCTGCGCAGTTTTCCGATCAATACCATCAAGATCGACCAGTCGTTCATTCGCGACATCGAAGACGACGCCAGCGATTCGCCGATCATCACCGCCATCGTGGGCATCGCCCGAGGGTTCAATCTGGATCTGGTGGCCGAAGGGGTGGAGAACGACATCCAGCGACGGGTGCTGGCGCGCCTTGGCTGCGATGAAATGCAAGGCTTCCTGTTCGCGCGACCGACCATGGCGTCCGATATGGATGCCGCGCGCCGCTGGCAGCAGTCGCCGTCGCCCGCCTGAGCCGCCTGTCAGCGAGTCCAGCCCACGTCGCGCGGGTGACGCATGGCGGAACTGACGCGCTCGAGATCTACCGGCTTGACTCCCACCGCCTCGAAGTAGACCTTCCATTCGCGCACTTTGGTGGCGATCCGGTCGACGACCTCCTCTGCTTGATCGGCACGCAAGCCGAACAGAGGAGCGTTGCTGAGCGCGTTTGGAATGCTCGCACGGCGGCCTTCCTTGCCGACGCTCAAATGGAGGCGCCTCTCAGTTGCGGCTTGGGGCTTTGGAAGCACGTCGTAGAGAGGACTGAGTTCCCAACCGTGTGACCTTGGCTGCCACACGAAGGCATGGTTTCGAAGATGGTCGTCGTCGTTGCTGACGAGGATGTTGAAGACCATTCGACCAAACAGCTCCGTCCGATCGGCCTGGACCCGGCCCTGCGGTGCGAATTCGCCAATCTTCAAGGAGATGTCGGCGTAGCTTGCATTCGCCGACTCCGTTTCGTGAAGCCCAAGCGCCGTCAGCGCACTCACCGCATGCCGCCTGCCGAAACCCGTGCCCTGCTTGTAGCGATCGAATCGTTCGACAAGCATGACCTCACGACCATCCGGCAGTTGCACCAGGTCGGTCTCAGGCACGTTCAGTCCGCACTCTCTCGCGAGCTCAAGGGTGGCTCGCTCGATGGAGGGGACGTTCATCGTGTCGCCTTGCGCCGGCAATTTGGCGAGGTACTGCCTGGCGCCGCGGATGACGACTGCCTTTGGACGTGCGCCGCCCATGCTTGGGCCAGCGTCAAACAGCTGGAGAAGGTAGAGAGGCACCTCCTCGCCCAGTTGCACCTTGTCAGCAGCATCAAGGAGGTACTCAAGGTCGGACGCCGGCACCAGATAGCCATGCGACTCCGGGGACCCGGTTTCTCTTCGAACATCGAGTGCACCAAACCGATTGGAACCGGCTTGCATCAGGTACTCGGTCTCCGGCAGCGAGTTGGGAGGCACCTTCAGCAGGTTTTCAATGACCCGGCGCCCCCACATGTCAGGCATGGCATCGCGTACAGCGCCGAAGAAGACGAGCTCGTTGTCGGGTTCGTGCTCCTTGACGCCGCCTGGCACGGCACCCTCGAGCTTCAGACCCGTGGGGTCGACCGGAATGGCGTTGGGCCTGGCCAGATAACGAGAGCCGTAGCCAAACGTGGACGCGATGACCTCGATGCCTTCTTCGACGATCTGGAGCTGCCCTGCCGGAACAGCATCTGCCTCTCCCTCAAGGTAGGCGAACACTATTCCAGTGAACTTAGAAGGCATACGCCTGTTCACGGCTGAGTTGCGTCCTCACTCCCGTCGCCCGCTTGCGTTCTTCCAGCCGACGCTGAGCAACGCCCCGAGCGTCGATGGCAGGATCGGCAATCTCCTTGAGCGCAGGCAACAACGCACTGGCCTCCATGGCTGACAGCCAAGAGGTAAAGCTGACTGCGGGATCACCCCGCTCAATACGTTGAAGCGTGGCAATGCTGACACGAGCTCGCTCGGCAAAATCTGCCTGCGTCAGATTTCGCCCCAGTCGAGCCAGGCGCACGGCACGACCAAGGTCAGCCGCGACGGCGGCTGACTTGGGGCTGGCAAAGGCTGCTTCGGGGCGACGCATGGCTTGGTTCCTCCTGTGAGTGGTACATAGTATATCTCATACGCTGCTCAATGAAATGCAATCAATCTTATTTGATGTATTACCTTCTCAACACATCAGCTAAGCCTTGTTAGGTTGTTCGCAAGTTAAGACTTGAGATCCCCTTTAAAAAAAATGATGAATAGCTTAGTTGATGCACTAGCTACTCAAAGCATCAAATAAGAGGTCTACCGTACATTGATTGCACTCGACCGATGAGTTCTTTTTGCCGACCCGGCTGCCCCAGGGCATGTCAGCCTTTCGAGCAAAAGATGCTCGGCCCGTGCAGCTCAGCCGAGTCTCGTGCGGCTCGCGGTAGGCAGGATGGATTCGGGCGCTGCGAATGGGCAGCCACCTCGGCGAGTCAAGAACTCGTCCGGAGCCCTTCGCCGAGCTCGGCCCGAGCGTGCTTGACAACGGTCAGCGACCCCGACAGCGCCAGGAGTCCCATCGCCACGGCGACAGCCAAATCCGGCCAGGCGCTGCCCGTTCCGAAGACACCCAGGGCAGCGAGCATGACCGCGACGTTGCCGAGCGCATCGTTGCGCGAGCAAATCCACACCGAACGCATGTTGGCGTCACCCGTCCTGAAGCGGTAAAGCATGAGCGCAACGCCGCCGTTGACCGCCAGGGCGACCAATCCGACAACGCCCATCGTGGCAGGTTCGGGGGCGACGCCTGCGTGGAGCCCCCAGACCGCCCGGCCGAGCACGAAGACACCGAACAGCCCCATGCAGGCAGCCTTGAACAAGGCGGCTCGGGAACGCACGGACGGCGCCATGGCGAGCACGGCCAACGACAGCGCGTAGTTCCCGGCATCGCCGAAGAAGTCGATGGAATCCGCCAGCAGCGACACCGAACCGGAAGTCCATGAGGCGCCGAATTCGACGGCGAACATCAGCGAGTTCAGCACCAGCGCGACCCAGAGCGCCCTGCGATAACGAGGGTCGACGACCGGCTTTGCCGGGGTGGCGCAGGAGCAGCAGGCGGAAGACATGATTTTCGAAGTACCGGGTGGGCGGACAAGCAAGGATAAAGCACCCGCTATACACTTCGCCTGCTCATGCCTCGCCGACCCATCCACCGCCTCGCCGCCGCGCTCTTCGTGGCGATGTCGCTGCTGTTCTCGCAGCTGGCGATGGCGAACTACAACTGCCCTGCCGCTGCGAAGCCCGCGGCCATGGCAGGGATGATGGCAACGGGCGCGTCCTGCGACGGCATGGACACCGCCCAGCCGGCGCTGTGCCATCAGCAGGCAACCGGCGCACCGCAGTCCTTCGACGCGGTCAAGGTACCCGTGCCGTCGCTTCCGACGGTCATCCAGGTCCTGCAGCTTCCGCTTGTCCTGGACGCAGCCGAAGCAGTCGCCCTTCCTCCGGCGGACACGCCCGAGGCCAGGCCGCCTCCGGGGCCCCTCTTTCTCTCCACGCTCAGACTCCGAGTCTGATTTCTCCGTCGACCGAATGGCGTCGGTGCGGCTTGTCCGCCACCGGCGAATGCCTCGTTCGTCTTCGGAGTTCACATGCATTCCCATCTTCTGCGTGCGGTCGCAATGACCGCCGCATTGCTGCCCGCGTTTGCGCCGGCGGCGCCGCTCACGCTCGGGCAAGCGCTCGACCTGGCGGTTCAACGCTCGGAGTCCACGCGCTCCGCCCGAGCCGGTGGACTGAGCGCGGCCGAGTCCGCCCGCGCCGCCGGCCAACTGCCCGACCCGACGTTGCAGGCCGGCATCGACAACCTGCCAGTCACCGGCGCGGGCGCGTTCAGGACGACCAGCGACTCGATGACGATGAAGCGCATCGGCATCTCGCAAGAGTGGCTCTCCTCGCAGAAGCGAACGGCGCGCCAGGCTGCCGCGGAAGCCATATCCGCTCGGAACGACGCGCAGGTTCAGGCCGCGATGGCCGACACGCGGTTGCAGACGGCGCTCGCCTACGTCGATGCCTTCCATGCGAAAGAAGCCCTCAAGCTGACTTTGCTGATGGAGCACCACGCGCATGAGGAGTTCGAGGCCTCGAAGGCGCGCGTGGCTTCTGCCACGGGGAACAGCCAGGAAGTCCTGGCCCTGATGAGCGCGCGGGGCATGGCCGAAGACGAATCCGACGAGGTTCGGCAGCAGCAAGGCGAGGCGGTCGTCGCGCTTCGGCGCTGGGTCGGGATCCCGATCGACGAACTGGAGCCGCCGGTGGTCCCGTCACCTTCGACGGAAGCTGAATTCGTGGCGCACCTGCCGTCGCTCGTCGCGCTGCGCCGCGATGTCGACGTGGCCAAACAGGCCGCGGCAGTGACAGCCAGCGAGCGAACGCCCAACTGGACGTGGCAGGTCTCCTACGGCCAGCGCACAGGCTACTCCGACATGGTGTCCGTCGGCGTGAGCATCCCGCTCCAGGTCGCGCCGGCTCAGCGACAGGACAGGGAGACGGCGGCCAAGCTCGCGCTGGTCGAC
>FTIF01349111.1_pt1 | contig 14595 bp, 9 predicted proteins | sample 1658001 | NCBI WGS metagenome assembly FTIF01 (sample SAMEA3914789, study PRJEB12502) | metagenome | biome: forest; material: soil | place: Canada | collected 2011-07-03 | depth 0.3 m | reverse complement strand
AGACCAGCCTGATCCTCGACCCCTAGGCGGCCGCGGCGCATGGGCCTGGGCGCATAGGACTGAACCGGACTTGGGATTGCGATCGATCATGGTGACGGGAACTGAGACCAGACACGCGGGGGGCGGCGCTTGAGCTTTCACCATGGCGGCCATGGCGAGCGCTCCCCGGTCTCCGGCGCGGTGGCCGCCGCAACGGCCCGCTTCAGTTTCTGGAGTTCGATGGCCGATCTGGTCCGCCTCGTCGGCCGGTCCAGGGCCAGCGGCCTGAAAACCCGGCTGGCGGCGGCCCTGGGTCTGGTGCTGGTCGGCAAATGGACCGGCGTCTACGCGCCGGTGCTGATCGGCCTGGCGATCGACCATCTGGCCAAGGGCCGTTCCGCCGCCGAGAGCCTCGGCATGGGATTTATTGGCTTCGCGCTCGGCTGGGTGCTGTTGCGCTTCATCTCCAACGCCACCCCCTATGCGCGGGATTCGATCTTCACCCCGGTCTCACAGATGGCCCTGGCCCGCTCGGCGACCGAGGCCTTCGCCCACAGCCTGTCCCTGTCGATCGACTTCCACCAGAGCAAACAGACCGGCGGCCTGGCCCGCATCATCGATCGGGGCGCCCGCTCAACCGATTTTCTCCTGCGCAGCGTGGTGTTCAGCCTGGGCCCCACCGTGCTCGAATTGGCCATGGCCGCCTATGTGCTGACCAGCCGCTATGCGGGGCGTCTGGCCCTGGTGGCGGTGGTGACCATCGCCGTCTATGTGGTCTTCACCTTCCGCATCTCCAACTGGCGGATTGGCCACAGGCGGGCCCTGAACGAGGCCGACTCCGAGGCCGCCGGTCTCGCGGTCGACGCCTTCCTCAATTTCGAGACCGTCAAGACCTTTGGCGCGGAGGGCCGGACCGTTGCGCGCTACGAACGGGCCATGACCGACTACGCCCTGGCTGGGGTCAAGGCCAACAGCTCCCTGCAGCTGCTCAACGCCGTCCAGGCGGTGGTGCTCAGCCTGGGCCTGGGCGCCATGGTTGTGCTCGCCGGACAGGAGGTGATGGCCGGGCGCATGCAGGTGGGCGGGATCATGGCCTGCATCCTGATCCTGCAGACCGTCTATGGCCCCCTGGCCATACTGGGCATGAACTATCGCGAGATCCGGCAGGCCTTCATCGACATGGAGCAGATGATCAACCTGACCTCGGTCAAGCCCGATATCACCGACGCGGCCGACGCGCGGGAATTGCCGCCGGCCACCGGTCAAGGCTCCGAGATCGTCTTCGACCATGTGCATTTTCAGCATAGCGCCCGCTCGCTGGGGCTGAATGACATCGATTTTCGCGTGGCGCCGGGAACCACCACGGCCCTGGTCGGCCCCTCGGGCTCCGGCAAGACCACCATCGCCCGACTGGCCTTGCGGCTTCTGGACCCGCAGGGCGGCCGAGTGATGCTGGATGGGGTCGATCTACGCCAGGTCAAACAGGCCTCGCTGCGCCAGGCGGTGGCTCTGGTGCCCCAGGACGTGGCCCTGTTCAACGACACGCTCGGCGCCAATATCGCCTTCGGTCGCCCCGGCGCCAACGAAGCGGAGATCTGGGAGGCGGCGCGGGCGGCGGAACTGGCTCCGTTCATCGAGAGCCTGCCGCAGAGGCTGGAAACGCGGGTCGGCGAGCGTGGCCTGAAGCTGTCCGGCGGCGAACGTCAGCGGGTGGGTCTGGCCCGCGCGCTGCTGGCCCGGCCCCGCGCCCTGATCCTGGACGAGGCCACCAGCGCCCTCGACAGCCGCACGGAAGCCGCCATCCAGTCCACCCTGCGCAAGGTGCGCGCGGGTCGCACCACCCTGGTCATCGCCCACCGCCTGTCCACCATTGTCGACGCCGACCAGATCCTGGTGATCCGGCGCGGCAAGATCGTCGAACGTGGGCGCCATGAAGATCTGGTGGGCCACGGCGGCGAATATGCGGCCCTGTGGCGGCGGCAAACGCGGGAAGGCCATGTGGAGGAGCGGGCGGATCTCGCGCCTGTGTGATTTCAGAGCGTCCCGGCGGGCCTGGAGCCTGCGACCAACGCGCGCGCATGGCGGCCGTCCCATCTGAGGCGCGTCGTCGCAGGCGCCGTTTGCCAGAGTTCCGGGCTTGACGCGCGCGAGCCCTTGCCCGGGCGCGAATTCCGTGTCGCCGCATGGTTTTGGCGCCGGCCGCGCCGAAAAATCCCCCGGCTCGAACCGGCGCTCAAGCCTGTTCTAGAGGCTTGATTTTTAGCGCGATCCGGCCGCGGGACGAAATCGCCTCCGCAAATGCGTTCCTGAAAACGCAGATCCCTTCTGGGCTAAGGGGCGCCGCCATCCGGTCCGTCGGACCCGAGGCCCACGCGATGGCTCGAAATCCGATTCCTTCCCAAGACGCTAATTATGGCCACTTCGCAATTAAGTTGTTCGGTAAAAGAGTTGTTATCTAGTCAAGCTGCGTCAGACTGTCCAATGAAAATGGCGGGGTGAACTGAGTATAGTTCCATTCGTGAAGTGTGTAGGGGTCGTTTGGAAGGTAAACAGAAGCTTAATTATGTCATCTGTGCGTTAGCAAGGGCGGTGTGTCCATTTTTGCTCTCTCCGTTGACATAACTACGTTCACGTTGCGCTCTGTTTATTGATTCCAGTCGCGTGCGGATTTGACAGACTGTCGGATCGGCGCCGAACGACCCCGTCTCAGCGGATGGGTAAAAATCATGTCGACAGCGGGTTACTATAACTATGACGGCGTCTGGCTGGCCGCCAGCGCGACGCCGCTGAAGACGATCTGGGGCTCGGGCACGTCGACGATGACGGCCGGTTCGGGGGCCGAGAAACTGGCCAGCAGCGGCCAGGGTGAAAAGATGATCGGCGCCGGGGGCGACGACACCTTTGTGGTCGGCTCGGTCAACGACACGGTGGTGGCGGGGGCGACGGGGGTCGATACGGTGGTCGCCGCGGTCGACTTCATCCTGCCGACCGGCGTGCAGAACCTGACCCTGAACGGGACCTGGGCCAATGTGGTCGGGGTCGGCAACGCCAGCGCCAATATCATCACCGCCGACAAGGCCGGCGAGACCCTCATCGGCGGCGGCGGCGACGACGTGCTGGTCAGCGCCGGCGGCGACACCTTCGTCTTCCAGCCGGGCTCGGGCAAGGACGTGATCATGGGCTTCCACGCCGGCGCCAGCGGCGCCGACATGGTCCGCCTGGCCGGCTATGGCTTCACCTCGTTCGCCGCGGTCCAGGGGGCCATGACCCAGGTGGGGTCGGACGTGGTGCTGAAACTGTCGGCCACCGACCTGATCGATTTCAAGAACACCACGGTCTCGGCCTTCACCGCCGGCAATTTCCAGCTGAGCGTGGACACGGCCGGCAAGGCCATGAGCTTCGACGACGAGTTCAACAGCCTCAGCCTGTATAACCCGGCCACCAAGACCGGCGTCTGGAAGACCAGCTATGCCTGGGGCAACCAATCGGGCCTGGACAGCCACACCATCCTCAGCGACGGCGAGCAAGAGGTCTATGTCGATCCCAGCTTCGCCGGCGCCGGACAGGCCGCCCTGGGGCTGAACCCGTTCTCGATCAGCAACGGGGTCCTGTCGATCACCGCCGGCGTCACGCCCACGGCCGACAAGACGGCGCTGTGGAACTACAGCTACACCTCCGGCCTGATCTCCACCGAAAAGACCTTCTCCCAGACCTATGGCTATTTCGAGATCAAGGCCGAGATGCCCTCGACCACCACCGGCTTTTGGCCCGCCTTCTGGCTGATGCCGGCCGACGGCAGCTATTCCAGCGAGCTGGACGTGTTCGAGGAGGTCGGCGACAAGGCCAACACCGTCTATAACACCGTCCACTACTTCCCCACCGGTTCGACCACCAAGGCCTCGACCGGCTTCTCGGCCTATGTGCCGAACATGATGAGCGGCTTCCACACCTATGGCGTGCTGTGGAGCCCCACCACCATAACCTGGTATGTCGACGGCGTGGCGGTCAATTCCGTGGCCACCCCGGCCGGCATGAACAAGCCCATGTACATGGTCGCCAACTTGGCCGTCGGCGGCGACTGGCCCGGCAGCCCCTCGGCCTCGACCCCGTTCCCCTCCGCCCTGCAGATCGACTATATCCGCGCCTATACCCTCGCCCAGGTGACCAGCGGCTCAGCGCCGGTGAGCGGCGGCTCGTCGGCCTCGGGCGGCAGCGCGCCGGCGACAGTCGCGCCGACCGAAAAGGCCGACGCCTATGCGGCCAAGGCGGGGGCGGCCTTGAGTGTCGGGGCTGCGCAAGGGGTGCTGGCCAATGACACCGACCATAACGGCCTGACCCTGACGGCGGTGCTGGCGGCCAATGGCGGCCCCTCGCACGGGACCCTGGTGCTCAACGCCGACGGCTCCTTCACCTATACGCCCAATGCCGGCTATGCCGGAACCGACAGCTTCACCTATATCGCCAAGGACAGCCTCTCGTCCGGGACCCCGACCACGGTGACCCTGACCGTGGCCGCCCAGGCCCCGGCCACCGCGGCGGAGACCTATGGCGCCCATGCCGGACAGGCCTTGACCGAGGACGCCGCCCACGGCGTGCTGGCCGGCGTCACCGATCCCAACGGCCTGACCCTGACGGCGGTGCTGGCGGCCAATGGCGGGCCCTCGCACGGGACCCTGGTGCTCAACGCCGACGGCTCCTTCACCTATACGCCGACGCTGGGTTTCGCCGGCCCCGACAGCTTCACCTATATCGCCAAGGACAGCCTGTCGTCGGGCGCGCCGACCACCGTGACCCTGAACGTGGTCGATCCCCCGCCGGTCGGCAAGGCCGACGCCTATGCCGCAGCCGGCGATGCGGCCTTGAAGGTCGCCGCCGCCAATGGGGTGCTGGCCAATGACGTGGCCGGCAACGGCCTGCCGCTGAAGGCGGCCCTGGCGGCCAATGGCGGCCCGGCCCACGGGACCCTGGTGCTCAACGCCGACGGCTCGTTCACCTATACGCCGAACGCCGGCTATGTCGGGACCGACAGCTTCACCTATATCGCCAGCGACAGCCTGAGCGCCAGCGCGCCGACCACGGTGAAGATCACCGTCGGCGCACAGGCCATCACCGGCGGGCACGGCAATGATGTCTACCATGTCTATAACAGCGCCGATCAGATCAGCGTCGCGGCCGGTACGCCCAATGAGACGGTCGACGCCACGGTCAGCTACGCCCTGCCGGCCAATATCCAGAACCTGGTGCTGCAGGGCTCGGGCCTGACCGGCACGGCCAATTCCATGGACGACAGCCTGACCAGCACCGGCGGGGCCAATACCCTGGTCGGCGGATCGGGAAACGACACCTTCTATGTCAACACTGTCGGTGACAAGGTGGTGGTCGGGGCGGTCCATGGCAACGACCTGATCGTCTCCAGCGTCAGCTACGCCCTGCCCGACAATGTCCGCAGCATCCAGCTGACCGGCACGGGCCTGACCGCCACCGCCAACGCCTCGGGCGGCGACTATCTGAGCAGCGTCGGCGGCGGCAACACCCTGGTGGGCAGCGCCAAGGGCAATGACAGCTTCACCGTCGCCCATACCACCGATGTGGTGGTGGTCGCCGCCGGCGCCGTCAACGACACCATCAACGCCTATGTCAGCTACGCCCTGCCGGCCAATGTCCAGAACCTGGTGGGCAAGGGCGCCAACGCCCTCACCCTCACCGGCAACAGCCTGGCCAATGTCATCACCGCCAACAGCGGCGCCGACACCCTGACCGGCGGCGGCGGGGCCGACACCTTCGCCATGGCCCCGGGCGAGAAGAAGGAGACCATCACCGACTTCTCCGCCAGCGACCGGATCGACATCGCCGCCTATCTGGCCAAGGGGCTGAACCCCAGCTTCCACGACTTTGGAACCTATTCCACCGTCAGCTTCGCCACCGGCGAAACCATCACCCTGCTGGGCGTCCACGCCAGCAGCCTGGCCATCAGCGGCCACTATGTCGTGTGACCCGGTCGGGTTGTGCTGAAAAAGGCCGGGTGATCATCAATCCGGCGATGACTCCTGCTGTCGCCGCCGGCCCACGCCCATGCGTCATGAATGCTTGCGTGATGGATAATACAAATTCACCTTGTACCTTATCACTAGGCTAAACACGTAGAATATTACTTAATTTAAACATGACCGGTAAGGTTACGACTGAATAGTCTGACCTGGGTATCGCTCAATGTCTCGAAAAATAACCGTGGATCGTCAAGGCGCCTGGCTTCGCCGCGCGGCGTCGACCGCGCGGTTGTTCGCGGACGAGCAGTCCGGCGCTGTCGCGATCCTGTCCGCGGTCGCGGCGATCGCGCTGATCCCCTTGATCGGCGGCGCTTTCGACATCAGCGGAGCCATGAGCGTCCAGTCGAAGATGCAGGACGCCATGGACCAGGCGGTGTTCGCCGGCTCCCAAGCCGCGCCCCTGGTCCGCAACGACGTGGCTCGGCGCCTGTTCATCGCCGATGTCGCCCAGGTGACGTCGGTGGTGGGAACGCCCAGTTTCATCACCACCCCCGACGGCGTGATGCACGGCTCGGCCGTCGCCGCGGTGCCGACCCTGTTCCTGGGCGCCGTCAATGTGCCGAACCTGACCGTCACCGCCACCTCGACCGCCGTGACGGCTGAAAAGGCGGCCTCGGTGGTGACCACCGCCTCGGCTCAAACGGCGAGCGCCAGCACCACCAGCAACAAGCTGCGCTGGGCGCCGCCGACCCTGAAGAATCCGATCACCATCACCCTGGGAACCGGACAGACCACCACCAATCTGAAGCCGGACCAGGACTATATCATCAAGCTGCCGGCCAAGAAGAAGGTGGGCTTCACCTATATCGTCGGCGGCCATAACGTGGTGATCCTCGGGGGCTACATCACCCTTCCGGTTTCGGCCGACACCAGCAACGGCGCCCCGTCCCGCGCCATCTACATCAAGGACGCCACCGGCACCGTCCATGTGGAGGGCGTCCTGATCGACGCCTCGGGCGGCGGCATGTCCGACGGCGTCGATATTTCCGCGCCCCAGGCCACGGTGCAGGTGGAGAATGTCCGCGTCGACGGGATCTACGGCTTCAACAACAAGTTCCATGCCGACGTGATCCAACCGTTCGGCGGGGTCAAGGATCTGAGGGTCGACATGTTGACCGGCTATAGCGGCTATCAGGGCCTGACCATCGACCAGGACCTGGGCGCCATCGGCTCGGCCGAGCTTTATCGGGTCAATCTGGTGGCCACCGGCGTCCAGGTCTGGGGTTCGGCCAATAATGGCGGCTACCTGCTGTGGCTGACGCCGCTCGCCAAGTGCCAGCCCAGCTATCCGGTGACCTTGAGCAATGTCTATGTCAAACCGCGCGCCACCCTGGCCACCGCCGTCTGGCCGCCGGTGGGCACGCAGACCACCTGCCCGGCCCTGACCACCGCCAATGACCTGGTGGCCAGTTTCCCCAAGCTGCCGGTGAGCGGCTATGTCTCCAAGGGCATGCCGCCCCAGGGCGATTTCGTTCCTCAAGGCGTCGCCGGTCTCAGCTATCGTTCGCCGGGCTATCAGGGCTAGCCATCCTCGGTTCAGTCCTGTGCGCCAGGGTCAGGCGGCGCTCACAGGATGCGGGTGGGTCACTTCGACGGTGAGATGGGACACCGTCGGCAGGTTCGCAAACCGGGCGCGGTAGTGGTCGGTTCCCCGTCCCTCTTTCGCGCAGATTGAAACAATGGCCCCCAGATGACCGGGGCCAAGCCGCCAGAGGTGCAGGTCGGTCAGTTCGTCGCCTTCGGCCTCGACCGTGCGGCGCACCGTATCGGCCAGGCGCCGGTCGGGGGTCATGTCGAGCAGGATCGAGCCGGTGTCGCGGATCAGGCCGTAGGACCAGCTGGCGATCACCGCGGCGCCGACGATACCGGCGACCGGGTCCATCCACAGCCAGCCGAACAGACGGGCGAGCAGCAGCCCGGCGATGACCAGCAGCGACACCACCGCATCGGCCATGACGTGAACCACCGCGGCGCGCATGTTGTTGTCGCGGTGCGTCGAGCCGTGGCCGTGGTCATGCTCTTCGAAAACAAGGGCCTGCTCGGCTTCGCCGGCAATGCGCAGACGGGCGGTGAAGGCGTGGGGCTCGGGGATCTCCTCTGCGGATTCCAGAAAGCGGCCCCTATCGGAAAAGGCGAACAGCTGACGCCCGCCGCCTGCTCTCTCCGTCTCCAGGCTGACGGACTCGGCCGCCGGCCCTGGGCCGCCTTGCCATTGAATCCGAAAGCGAGGGGGAACGCCCGTCTCGAACACGCTGAGCCGGGCTGGGCCGGCGGCCGTCAGGATGGTCTGCGTCTCTTCCCCATGATCGTGATCCCCATGATCGTGCCCCCCGTGATCGTGCTGATGGCCGTGGGCGTGACCATGGTGATGGTGGCCGCCGCTGCTGAGGATCCAGGCGCTGGCGATGTTGACGCAAAGGCCGAGGGTGGCGATGGGGATGGCCTCGCCGAATTGGATCGCCACCGGGTGTAGAAGCCTCGCCACGGCCTCATAGGCGATCAACAGCGCGATCATCGCCAGGACGATGGCGCTGGTGAAGCCAGCCAGATCTCCCAGCTTGCCGGCGCCAAAGCTGAAGCGAGGATCATCGGCGTGCCGGCGGGCGTAGCTATAGGCCATCGCCGCCAGCAGCAGAGCGCCGGCGTGGGTCGACATATGCAGGCCGTCGGCCACCAGGGCGATGGAGCCGAAGACCGCGCCCCCGATGATCTCGGCCACCATCATGGCGCCGCAAAGCCAGATCACCGCCCAGGTCCGACGTTCGCTGGCCTCATGGCCCGCGCCCAGAAAGATGTGGCTGTGCCGTGCGTTCGACGGCGTGGTCAGGGCGTCGGCCATGGCCGGATTCCTCATTTCAAATAGGTCCGCACGACCGCCATCAGTTGCTCGGCCGCATCCTCGTCCAAGGCCCCGGGATATTTTTCCAGGTCGACCAGGTGGGTGTGCAGGTGGTCTTCGACGACCTGCGCCATCAGCCCCGCCATCGCGCCCCTGACCCCGGCGATCTGGTGCATGACCTCTTCACAGCCGGCCTCGGCCTCCAGCGCCCGTTCGATCGCCTCGACCTGACCGCGGATACGCCGAACCCGCGCCAGAATGCGCTGCTTTTCGCGAACGGTGTGCATGAAGGTCCGTATAGGATACCCCCCTATCCTAGGTCAACACCAAACCAATCCCCGACCTGCCCGTCTGGATTGCGAATCGCCGCAAGACAGGCCCCGGCGGGGGCTGAGGCTTTGACGCAGACGATGGCCCCGGTAGTATGGGACATGGATCTCAGCATGCGCGATCTTGCGGCGACGTTTGAACGGGAGTCGGTTTCGGCTGCGCCACCGTCGTCGGCGTCGGTATCGGGGGCGAGCAAGAGGCTGAGCCAGCTGAGCCTGGATGGCCAGGGTCCGGTCTGGCTGCAGATCCGGCGCGCGATCGTCCAGCCGATTCTCAATGGGGACTGGGCGCCCGGGACATCGATCCCCGCAGAACTGGCGCTGACCGAGCATTTCGGGACCTCGCGCATGACCGTGGTCAAGGCGGTGCAAAGCCTGGCCAATGAGGGGCTCGTCGAGCGGCGGCGCAAAACCGGCACCGTGGTCTCGGTCAGGGCTCAGGAACGCCCGGTGTTCGAGATCTGGGATACGGCCGATATCGTCACCCGCAACGGCGGCGCCTATTCCTATAGGCTGATCGCCTGCGCCTTTGTTGCTGATGATCCGGTGGTCCGCGAGGTGTTGGGCGTCGGACGTGGCGTCCAGGTGTTGCGAATCCTCTGCGCTCACCTGTCGGACGAAAAGCCGTTCCAGCTGGAGGAGCGGATCGTCAATGTCGACGCCGCGCCCGGCATCACCTGCCAGCCCCTGGAGACCAGCGGCCCGGGCCCCTGGCTGCTCGGGCATGTCCCCTGGACCCAGGCCGAGCACACGATCTCGGCCTGCGAAGCCGACGCCATGATCGTGGAACATCTGCAGGTGCGCGAAGGGTCGGCCTGCCTGCTGGTCGAGCGCCGGACCTGGAACCAGGGCGTGCCGGTCACGGTCGCGAGACTATGGCATCCGGGCGCCCAGCATCGCCTGACCGGCCGGTTCGAACCCCGCGGATAACCCCTGCCTCGGCCTATCCGGCCTGGGGCAGCGCGTATTGCGCCGAGAAATAGCGACGGATCAGACGTTCGCTGTCCAAGAAGCGCTTGCCCAGGGCGGTCTGGGGGTCGATCCCGCCGTCCTTGACGGCGATACCGTCGGCCAGGATCAGCACCGGGACGGACTGATGGTCCTCACCCAGCAGGTCGATGAGCGCCGAACGAGGGCGCTTGAAGTCGATATAGTGGACCTCGACCAGATCGCGCAGGGCCGGGAAGAAACTCAGCATGCCTTCCACCGAGACCGAGTCGCCGCAATAGAGCGGGCCGAGGCCGCCATTCATGAAGCCGGGGCTGAGGAGATAGAGTTGGTCTTTCATGCAAAGCTCCGTGGGTTGGTAAGCATGATCTACGCCGTCGCGATGCGCAGGCGTTTGACGGCGATGACCAGTCCGGTGACGCTGAAGCCGAGGCCCAGGGTGACAAGGATCAGTTCAAGGCCTCGCCTCAGGTTCGGATGGTCGATCAGGCCGGGGAGGTTGAAGGTGTGCAGGGCGTAGTAGAACCACGCATAGGCCTTTCGGCTCGGATTCATCAGGACGATGAAGCGCCCGGTGACCGGATCGATATAGATCGAGGCCGCAGCCGGTGTGGTGAGCGGGAAGCTGACGGCGCGCCCTGGCATGCCCTCCGCCTTGCGATAAAGGTCATCAGTCGCCCCAGGACCCCGGGGCGTGCGAGAGGCGAGCGGCCATGCCCGGGCCGCGGCGTCGGCCACCAGCGCCGTGGGCAGCTGGGATGTATCCCGCGCGGCGACGGGGTCCAGCAGACGCGCCTGCGCCGGCGTAGAGCCGGACTCGCCGACGGCGAAGGCTCGCCCACCCACGACGTCCAGATCGATCTGGCTGGCGGGCCCCAGTCCGGAGAAATCGGCCGGCGCGACCGAGGCCATCGCCTGGGCGAGAGGGGCGCCGTGATAGACGAAGAGGGCCTCAAGGGGCGCCTCGCCCCGCGAGAACAGACGGCCGTGGTCCATCGACAGCCAGCCGCTGAAGATCCAGATCAGAACGAACGCCGCCGCCCCGAGCCCCAGGCCATGGTGCCAGCGCAACCAACCCCGGAAGGGCGACCAATCCGGCCGGCGTCCGCCGAGGCGTTTCTGGGTCCGATAGAGTCCCAGGAAGGTTCCCACCAGGGCGGTGGCCAGACCGGCGAGCGAAACCCACCACACCGTCTGGTCCCACGCCCGGAAGCTCTTCCGCAGGGCTGTGAAATAGATCCAGTGGGTGACGGCGCCGGCCCAGTTCCAGGCGCGCTCGCCGGCGCGGGTGCGCTGGACGACCTCGCCGGTCCGCGCCGAGACGTAGAGCTGTGTGCCCAGGGGATCGTTCAGCGCGACGCGGAACAGGGGGCGCCATGGATCGAAATGCTGATGAACCACCCACTGATCGTAGTTCAGGGGACCCTTGACGGACCTGACCGCCGCGCCCCCGAACCGCGAGGCGATCGCGCCCGCCGTGGCGGCGTCGATCTGCGGCGCCATCCGACCTGTGGCCGCGTCGATCGCCCGGTCAGGGCCGTCGTCAGGCTGAACGACATAGAGTGGCCGGCCGGCCGCCTCGATCAGACGCAGGCTCCGGCTGCCGCCGGCCACCGCCAAGGCGCGCGCCGGAGCGGTCCGGATCGCCGTCAAATCGATGCGTTCGCTCGCCGCCAGCCGGTCCCGATCGCTCAGGCTCGGAAACGGAACGAAGATCAGGATCGCGCCGCTGGCAAACCACAGGGCGAAGATGAGGCACAGCACCACGCCCGTCCATCGGTGGAACCACGACAGCCAGCGAAGGGCGCGGGTCGGCATGGCGACCAAGCTAGAAACGGGCTCGCAAATCGACCTGGACGTAGCGGGGCCGCCCCAGAATGACCTGACGCTCATAGTTCACGTCCACCGCCTGGGCGTAGGTCTTATCCGTAAGGTTGTCGACCCGGACGGAGATGTCGACCTTGGGCGTCAGGCTATAGGTGGCGTAGAGATTGAGCGTCGTATAGGCGTCGAGCTTGATCGTATTGCCGTAGTCACCCTCGCGATCGCCGACATAGCGCAGCCCCCCGCCGATCTCGAGCGGCAGACCCGCCACCTGGCTGTAGCTCGTCCAGATATTGCTCTCCCACTTGGGCGCATTGGGGAGCTGATTGCCGTTTGCGTTGACGAAATTTCCCGTGACCGCGTCCACGAACGCGAAGCTCCCATAGTGGGCGTCGTCATAGGCCAGGTTGGCGCTGACATGCCATTGATCGGTGATCCGCGCCTCGCCCGAGACTTCGACGCCCTTCGAGGATTCGCTGCCGACCGGAACCGCGTTGTCGAGGCCGTTGGTCGTGAGCACATTGTGCCGATTGATATCGTAGACCGCCAGGGTCATCTCGGCGCGGTTGTCCGGCAGGTTGGCCTTTACGCCGATCTCGATCTGGTCGGAGCTGCTGAGCTTGAAGTTGGAATTGACCAGGAAGATGTTCGACCCGGCCGGGTCCTGGCCGGTCGTATAGGACACATAGGGCGTGACGTATTTGTTCACGTCATAGACCAGGCCGACGCGGAAGGTGGCCGGTTCGTAGGTTCCCTTGAAGCTGCTACCCGGCTGAAAGGCTCCGGTAGGCCCATAGTTCTGACGGACCAGGGTGAAATAGTCGTAGCGAGCCCCCGTGATCAGTTTCAACTGTTCGGTCACGCTGAAGATGTCTTCGAAGAAGACCGCCGTATCGTTCCAATAGGTCGGGCTCAGCCGGGGGTTGGCCGTCGATCCGAACAGCCCCGCATTGGGGTGGAACGGGTCCACCTCGTCATTGTCCGGAAAGCCGCGGGCGCGAAGGAAATCGAGGTGATTGAAGTCGACACCGACATTGAGCTTGTTCTTGAAGCCGAACAGCGGGTGGGTGAAGGTCAGGTCCGCCTGGTCGCCCTCAAGATCCTGCTGGTGGTCGACGAAGAACCGATCGCGGTTGATCATCTGGGTGGTGGGGTCGAACAGGTAGGTTTCGGAGTCCTTCCAGTGGCGGTTGGCCTGCAGCAGATAGAGAAAGTTGTTGAACTCGATCTCATCCGAGATGTGGTATTTCAGGTAGAGCTGGGGCCAGATCTGGTGCGATTCAATGCCGTAGTCGGAGACGTTATAGTTGATCTTGGTCATGGGCTTGTCGAGCACATAGCCATAGTTGGTTGACAGGACGCCGCCGACCGGTTGGGCGGCGAAGCCGGCCGGGACCAGGGGCGTGCCCCAATAGTCCGAGGGATGATCCTCGATATAGTCGACGACGAGCTGCAATTCGAGTTTGGCGGTCGGCTTCCACAGCAGCGACACCGTCGCATTGAGCGAGTCGCCGGGCGAATGCCCGACATAGCCGTCGGAACTGGTGCGGCTCACATCGATCCTGGCGGCGGCGTTGTCGCTGATGCTGCCGGTCGCCCCGACGCCGATCGCCACCGTATTGAAGCTGCCATAGGAGACCATGGCGTTGCCCTGGGGCGGACCGAAGCTGGGCGGCTTGTTGACATAGTTCACCGCGCCGCCGATCGCGCCCTGGCCATAGAGCACCGACGACGGGCCCTTGAGCACCTCGACGGTCTGAAGATTAAAGGTGTTCTGCGGGCGGGCCACCATGTCCGAAGGGCCGACATAGAGGCCGTTGTGGAGCTGGCTGATCTGGGTGTCGGAAAAGCCGCGAATATGGAAATCCGACTGATCGCCCGGCGTGGCGCCGGAGGTGACGCCCGGCAGGCTGTCGGCAGCCTCCTCGGCGGTCAGATAGCCGCGCGTATCGATGGTCTGGGCGTCGAGGACGTCCAGGGTCGCGGGCGTATCCTTGGTCGACAGGTTCAGCCGGCTGCCGGTCGGGGTGAACTGCTCCAGCGAGCGCACGCGTTTGGCGGTCACGACGATGCCTGGGGCGTTGGCCTCGGCCCTGGTATCCGTTGCAGGCGGTGCGGTCTGCGCCCGCGCCGCCGCCGTCAGGGCGGTCGCCGCCATCAGCGACATCAGGAAGGCGGATGCGTGGATTCGGTTGGGCATGGCTCGGGTCCCCCTCAGCTGCCAATGGGATATTTGGTAGGCGCGCTTTTGACTAGTCAAAAAGACGGTGAGGGGAGGGCGCCCGCCGGGCAATTCGAATTGCGCGCGGAGTGACAAGCCGGGGGGCGGCGCTCTTTTGTTTAGCCAATTCGAGCAGCGGGCGCCCAAAGGCTCCGCATTTTCGGCTCGTCAGGCGCGGCGAGCCCGCGTCCCTGCCGCCCAGAAACACAAAAGCCTTCCTCCGCGAGGAGGAAGGCTTTGCGTTCAAGCCGCCTGGGGCGGTGAAGTTCAGCTTTCGCCGCTGTTGTCCGCGCCGCCGCTGCCGCGGGCGCCCATGGCGCGTTCGGCGATGCGGGCCGACTTGCCGCGACGATCGCGCAGATAATAGAGCTTGGCCCGACGCACGACGCCGCGGCGCTTGACCTCGAT